>Ga0334894_1000118_pt1 | contig 116840 bp, 110 predicted proteins | sample GraSluR3_MG_6_FD_207225 | JGI IMG/M metagenome (GOLD analysis project Ga0334894, IMG submission 207225) | Sludge microbial communities from methane-producing bioreactor in Wageningen University, Netherlands - Granular Sludge_12_05 R3 | ecosystem: Engineered > Bioreactor > Anaerobic >...
CGGGGGTTCGTAGTATTTTTCCATGTTATGATATCACCTCAGGCTTGATCTAGTTTTCGTTACTAGTTTAAACAGTATTTTATGTTGACTTTTTGACATTTTCGTATTAATATTATTATACAGTAAAAAATACGAGGTGATAATTAAAATGAAAATAAATGTACGCGAACCTATCAATACCCTGACACACTTTATTGGTTTCGTTTTGTCAGTAATAGGCTTTGTCTATCTATTGATCCGATCCATTATGGAGGGTAATGCAACTTATATAGTAAGCAGCACGGTTTTTTCATTGGGACTCATGGGGCTGTATTTCGCTTCCTCTCTATACCACTGCAAAGTAGCAGGGGAGAAGGTCATCACCCGTCTAAGAAAACTGGACCATGTGATGATTTTCGTGCTTATCGCAGCCACTTACACCCCCGTTTGTTTGATTACTCTTAAAGGAATTACAGGCTATACCCTTTTAGCAGTCATTTGGACTCTTGCCCTGGCAGGAATGATAGTCAAGATGTTTTTCATCAACGTCCCCAGATGGGTATCAACCGGCCTTTACCTTTTTTTAGGCTGGGCAAGCGTTTCGGTAATTAAGCCTTTGGCGTCACAATTACCAACAGCAGGAATGTCTCTTTTGGTAGCAGGAGGCCTGTTTTATACTATCGGCGCTGTCATATATGGAACAAAAAGCACAAAGATAAAATTCGGACCTTTCGGTTTCCACGAAATCTTTCACCTTTTCATACTTATGGGAAGCCTAGCCCATTATCTGATGGTAAGCTTGTATATAATACGATAAACTTAAAAACAGAGCACCAGGGCTCTGTTTTTTTAATTGCCGATTTCAATTTTATCGTACTCCTGATTCAACGTATCTATATATAGGAGCTCTTTGCGCAAGAGCTTTCCCCGGCCCAGCATCACCTTGACGGCTTCGCTTACTTGAATTGATGCGACAAGGGCAGGGGTAAATGAAGGATTCCCAAGCTTCGTCTCTATCCCTCTTCCGTTTCCCCGCCCATTGGGATAAATAAGATCAAAAGTTCTATCTCCTGGATAAATTGTCGTCACCTGTCCATACCACCCTGCTATCGCTCCGTGAACCAGGGGAATATCGAGTTTTTCTGCCAAGCCTTGAAGCATCTTTCTTGTCTCGATACTATCCACAGCATCGATAATTACATCATGCCCCGCTAGAACCTTGATGCCATTTACTTCATCGACCCTGCCTACGATAGGATTTACCTCCACCGAGGAATTTATTTCATTTATCCTTTTTTTTGCTTTCAGTGCCTTTTCAACGCCTATAGATCCTTCATCTGACAAAATCTGGCGGTTTAAATTGGTTTCGTCAAAAACATCCCCGTCTATCGGGGTAATAGACTTGACGCCCAGCCTTGCAAACATTTCGAGAATATATCCGCCAAGGCCTCCGCACCCAACCACGCATATCTTCTTTGTCAAAAGCTTATTCATTTCTGCTTCGGTGAACATCCCTATGTTTCTTTCATACCTCTTGTCCATATCAACCTCCACCAACAGGTGGAAATATAGATATGGTATCGCCTTCAGAGACGGGATCCGACAGCTTCGCGTCTCGGCCGTTTAAAAGCAATATTGCAATATCCTTTTCTGGTATATCAAGTTTTTGAGTCACTTCCTTTATGACGGTTCCTTCGCTTTCATCCATATCCAAAATCTTGCCTCTGCTTTCACGCAATGTAGCAAAAAGCTTAACTTTAAACTTCATCCCAAGACCACCTCCATGATATTTTTACAATTCCTACATGTTTAATTATAAAACAAGGGCTTCTAAAAAGAAACCCTTGCAATGATTTTATACTATAATGGAGTATATCCGCCGATTCCAAGCCCTGATAATTTTTCAGCTGTAGGTATCCCATCGCTGCTCCAGCCCCTGACGCTATAGTATTGAGGCAGAAGCTCATCCAGTTTTGTAACCCAACCTTTGGAAGGGCCATCAGGCATTGGCTCGTCAACAAGCCTTTTGGGAAGCTTGTCTTGCCCGGAATCTATGCCTGCATTTAAATTGAACACTTTTTCAAGGTTCCAAATCCTTTCTCCCGCTTCTATGAAATCGTTTCCTGTCATGTTGGTGCCGCAAACCGCGTTGACCATATCTGCATAATCGTCTGCTCCCATTGCGAAGGAAGTAAACAGGCACAAGCCAGAAGAGTCTATCGCAGCGGTGAAGTCCTGGAATATTTTTGACCACTCGGCTTTTCCATCTAAAGTAAATCTGTCAAGTTTTTCTGGAAGGCCCAGAATCTCAGGAGATATCATATAACCTCTTACATGGCAGCCACCCCTGTTTGAAGTTGCATACTGGACTCCTTGTCCTTGGATCCCTCTCGAGTCGTAAGCAGGTAGTTCTTGTTTTTTAACGCTCATTGACAACTCGGGAACACCGTAGCTTTCACATAACCTGTATGATCCTTCAGCCATCTTTTCTCCAAAGCCTTCTACTGCTCCCATTTTCTTGGTCCATTCGATTATTGCTTCGCTGTTGCCCCACTCAAGCTTTGATCCTCCTAGAAGATCAGCATCAGTAACCAGTCCTCTTTGGTAAAGCTCCATTGCTGCAGCAATTGTGGCCCCAGCAGATATGGTATCTATTCCATACTCGTTGCACCAGTAGTTCGCCTTGATTATGCTTCCAAGATCTGATACGCCGCAATCCGATCCAAATGCCCAAACTGTTTCGTACTCAGGACCTTGTCCTTTTATATCGTCAACCTCACAGTATCTCCCGCATCCGATAGGACATCTGTAGCAAGGATCTTTTTTCTTTAGGTATTTTTCTGCCAAGTTCTCTCCACTTATTTCATCAGCTTTATCGAAGACTCCCTTTTGGAAGTTGTTTGTGGGAAAAACTCCGTTTTCATTTATTATATTTACAAGCACTGCCGTTCCATAAGCCGGGAGTCCCTGACCGGTAACACCGTTTTCCTTGATCTTGCTCATGCATCTAGCAAATACCTCTTTCAGCTTATCGTTATCCGCAATCGCTACTTTGCTGCTTCCTTTTACGACAACTGCCTTAAGATTTTTTGATCCCATAACCGCGCCGACGCCGGAGCGACCTGCAGCTCTTCCCCTATCGTTCATTACAGCGGCTATTTTTGATAGCTTTTCCCCCGCCGGACCTATAGTCGCTACTTTAACCTTTCCACCATGAGTCTGCTCTAGAATATCTGTAGTCTCAGATACAAGCTTGCCCCAAATTGAAGATGCATCTTTTAACTCAACTTCATCATCCACAATATTAAGATATACAGGACTGTCCGCCTTGCCTTCAAGAATAATGGCATCGTAACCTGCAAATTTAAGCTCCGCTCCCCAGTATCCCCCCGAGTTTGAACATGCTACAGTTCCGGTTAGAGGCGACTTGGTAACCACCATGTACCTTCCTCCTGTAGGAGTAGGCGTACCCGTCAGTGGTCCCGTAACAAAAATCAGCTTGTTGTCAACGCTTAAAGCATCTACTTGTGGATCTATCTCATCCATAAGCATTTTTGTGGCAAGGCCTCTTCCGCCGATGAATTTTTGTGCCTCCTCCAAGTTCAAAGGCTCTTTAGTCACTTTCTTGTCGGTTAAATTGACTCTAAGTACAGTTCCGTTATACCCGTTCATATACATCCTCCTTTAAATTTTCTTTGCAATGTAATCCTTTGCAATTACTGTGCCAAATACAAAAGGCCCTGAAACTCAGAGCCTTGGAGGGTTTTACAAAGTCTATTTTTTCTTTTTTATCCAGTGTTCGTTTTTGGATCATTTTCCGGGATTTATTGTGTCCCATTTTGGTTCACCGTCTCGTTTCAGAGCAGTCTATCCCGTAGTTTTCCAGCTTTCTATACAATGTATTTCTTCCAATCCCCAATTTTTTTGCCGTCAAGCTGACATTTCCCTTGTTTAAATTCAGCACCTTTACAATGTGTTCCCTCTCAATCTGTTCTAATTTGAGACATCCATCTTGTTCAGCGACTGCCTTAACCGGGTCCACATTCCCCTCCTGGGTTCTTTCAGTTCTGCTTCCTCCACTGATCCAATCTATTTCGGGCAGGCTTTCCGTATTTACCGAAAGCTCAACGTAATTTTCGAGCTCTCTGACATTGCCTGGCCAGCTGTATTTTTCGAGGTTTTTCATCTGCTCTTCCGATATGGCCACTCTTTTTTTATTGAGCTTTTTAGAAATTCTGCCCATGAAATATTCGATCAAAAGGGGAATATCGCTTCTTCTTTCCCTAAGAGAAGGCAGTCGAACCGGCAGGACATTGAGCCTGTAAAACAAATCTTTTCTGAACCTGCCTTGGGATACCTCTACGTTCAGATCCTTGTTGGTGGCGGCAATGACCCTAACGTTTACCACGATTTCCTTCACTGCACCGATCCTGCTGACAGTCCCCTCCTCGATAACCCTTAAAAGCCTAGTTTGAAGATCCAGAGGCATCTCTCCTATTTCATCTAAAAATATGGTGCCACCGTCCGCGATTTCGAACTTGCCCGGATGACCGCTGGCTTTAGCCCCTGTAAAGGCCCCTTCTTCGTAGCCAAAAAGCTCTGACTCTATGAGATTCCTTGGGATGGCTCCGCAATTAATGGCTACAAAGGGCTCCCTTTCCCGTTCGGAATGATTATGTATGGATTGGGCAAAAAGTTCCTTTCCCGTACCGCTTTCTCCCATTATAAGCACGTTGGATCTGCTGTCGGCAACCTTCTTGGCAAACTCTATCACCCTGAGAAAGTTTTCATCCCTGCCGATTATTTTGTCGAAAGTGTAGATTGCATGCCTGCCCATAAGTTTATCTGCAAGCTTTCTGGCTTTCTTGACTTCCTTAAAGACCAGTATCAAGTTGCTCATCCTGCCACTCTCGTCATTTATGGGATAAGCACTTAAGTTAAATTGCAGCTTGTTCTTTCTTGATCTGACATTTACGTCTCTTTCTATCAAGCTCCCCTTCTCTTCAACCTGGCTTTTAACCATTTCCCAGTCGTTTAAGACTTCCCATATCTTCAGATTCTTTATCTCTTCCGGATAATAACCAAACATCTCAGCCGCACCACGGCTTACGGTTATGACATTCCCTTCCAAGTCGCTTGTAACTATGCCTGCCATGATGGAATCAATGATAGCCTCGTGATAAAGTTTTACATCAGCAAGAGCTTTGGCGTAGCTTTGGGTCTCAAGCATCTTCTCAATGGCATTTGAAGCAGCAGCCACCATCCCAAGTGTATGTGAGTGAACCTCCTCACTGTATCCTGTAATGTCTAAAATGCCTCTAATTTCCCCATCCTTGCTTCTTATAGGCGAAGCAGAGCATGTCCACCTGTGATATACGTTTATATAGTGCTCTTCCCCGGAAACCTGGAGAGGAGTCTTCTCTTCAAGAGCCGTACCCATTGCGTTGGTCCCGATATTTCTTTCGTCCATATAGGCGCCGGGAACCATTTTGAAGGTAAATGCCTCCGAGAGTATATCCTCATCTCCCACGACACTAAGAATACAACCTTCATTATCTGTAAGTATGACGAAAAATCCTGAACCCTTGACAAAGCTGTATAACTGGTTCATAAAAGGACTCGCAGTAAGTATAAGCTCCCTGTTGACTTCAAGCTTCTCAAACAATTCCTCCTGGGTTATGATCTTACGGCTATATACCCTTTCCGGCTCGACCTGGTAAGACCTGCACCGGTCATGAGATTTCAATATATAATCTTTTTGTTGGTCGATTGTTTGCTCCAGCATATTTGGCCTCTTTCTACTTTTCAATAATCAGGATTTCATCCCCCGGATTGATTTCTCCACTTTCAAGCACTACAGTAAATATGCCTTCTCTTGGCATAATGCAGTCCCCGACTTTTTTAAGAATTTCACATCCTCTATGACATTCCTTGCCTATCTGAGTAACCTCAAGAACTACATCCCCTATTTTCATCTTGGTGCCTATAGGGAGATTGTATAAATCCACCCCTTCGGTGGTCAGGTTTTCGGCAAAAACCCCCACGCTGAGCCCCTCGGCTCCTTTAGCCGTCATCTTGTCAATGCTTTCTTGTCCAAGAAGGCTCACCTGCCTGTGCCAGTCTCCTCCATGAGCATCTCCCTTCAGTCCGAATCCTACCACAAATTCTCCCTTGGGCACGGGCTTTTTTATTACCCCCTTTTTTTCACTCAAGTTTATCGCTATGACTTTTGCCATTTCATTTCCTCCTAAACCCTAGTATATTCTCCGGTTTTGCCTCCGGTTTTTTTCACAAGCATTACATCCTCAATTACCATATCCTTGTCTACAGCCTTGCACATGTCGTATAGCGTAAGCGCTGCAACGCTGACCGCCATGAGAGCCTCCATTTCAACGCCCGTCTTCCAGACGCATTTTGCAACTGCTCTAATGTCCACTGTATCCATTTGGTCGCTTACCTCAAGGGTCACCTTTATCCCATCAAGAGGAAGATTGTGGCACATGGGTATGAGCTTGTCCGTCTGCTTCGCGCCCATAATGCCTGCTATCCTTGCGGTGGACAGCACATCACCTTTAGGCATGTTCCCTTCCATTATCAGTTTTATGGTTGATTCCTTCATGCGAACCCTGCCGGTGGCTATAGCCGTTCTTTCTGTGTGCTGTTTTTGCGATACGTCCACCATCCTCGCATTCCCTTTTTCATCTACGTGGCTTAATCCCATTTCATCCTCCTATTCTGCTCATTTTTCTGGAGGATGAGTAATCCTCTCCAAAATGATGCCCTAAAGGTTTGTTGTATACTATTTCTCGGATTAGTTTATCCAAATCTCCAGGATTTTTTTTAAGCATATCCATTATATCTACTTCTCCATTATCTCCAAGACAAGGGCGTATCCTTCCATCGCTGGTTAACCTTATTCTGTTGCAGTCGCTACAGAATTTGTGGCTCATTGGGCTGATAAAGCCAACCTTCCCCTTGTATCCTTCAATTGTGTAGTACTGGGCCGGAGCCCCTTTATCCGAACTTTTCAGATACTTTAAATAAGGTCTCTCTTTTATCACATCAGCATTGAACACTATTTTATCTGCGTTTTTTTCTCCGAATCCCCCTATGGGCATAAGCTCTATGAACCTTGATTCAATAGGCCTATCCTTGGAAAGATTAATGAAATCATCAATCTCATCATCGTTCACCCCTCTGATGAGTACAGTATTGATTTTTATGGGCAATAGACCCACATCAAGGGCCATATCTATTCCCTCGAGGGTTTTTTTCAGGTCGCCTCCTCCAGTTATCATCTTGAATTTCTCTTCCTTAAGGGAATCGATGCTTACATTAAGCCTTTTAAGCCCTGCTTCCTTCAGTTGTCCCGCGTACCTGTGCAGGCTTATCCCGTTAGTCGTCATTGAAATATCTTCTATTTTTTCAATTGAAGCCACTCGCTTTACTATCTCTACAATATCACTTCTTACTAACGGTTCGCCTCCGGTTATCCTCACCTTTTTTATGCCTATTTTCGCCATAGATCTAACTATTGATTCAATTTGAGCAGCAGACAAGTTCTTTTCCATTTCCTCTTTGCAATTCTCTCCTTCAGGGTCACAGTATATGCATTTAAGGTTGCACTTTTGGGTTACAGATACCCGCAGGTATTCGATTTTTCTTCCGTAGCGGTCCTTCATTCCGACACACCCTTCCTCATAGAATTAGACGGCGTCTTAATTTCGATATCAAAGATACTCTACTTCGCCGATGCCGGATGTCTCATATCCCCCTAATTTTTCAAGAGAGTCTTTAAACTCTTTCGACTTCAGCACATCTAAGAATCCTACAACTTTTTCGTCATCGATAAGCTCTTTAGTTGTTATAAAATCGTATGATTCCCAGCACACAGGCACAAAATCAAGATCATAAACTTTAGCTGCAGAGTATATCCCAAGCCCCGCATCTGCAGAGCCGGCATCAATCTGCACCGCTACGGACAAGTGGGTAAGTTCCTCTCTATCGTATCCATAAATGCTCTCTTGATAGATTCCGTTTAATCTCAATTGATAGTCAAGCAGAATCCTCGTCCCGGATCCCTTTTGCCTGTTCACATATCGAATCTTGCTATCTTTTAGATCCAAAATGCCTTTTATATTCATGGGGTTGCCTTTAGCTGTAATTAATCCTTGACTTCTTCTTACTCCCTTTATCAGGCAAACATCTTGATTTTTTAGATACTTGTTTACGTAAGTCCTATTGTACTCTCCCGTAGCTTCGTCTAAGAGATGTATCCCGGCAAGGTGAGTCTCTCCCCTTTTCACTGCCATTATCCCACCCATGCTTCCCACGTGAGACGAACTTATAAAACTTTTATAATCCCTTTTCCTCACTAGATCATAGGCCTCGTCTATCAGCGGATCGTGGCTGCCATTTATAAGTAAGGTCCTCTCTATTGCCTCCTTGCTGTTTAGCAATGTTATTTGAACCTTTTGTCCGACTTCGATCCCTTCTTTGTTGAGCGGTATCTCCATGAGGCCATCTGCCTTTACAAAGGACGTCACCACTCCTGCGCCTCGATTCAGGGGAGTAGCTATAAATCGATTATTAACTTTCCCTAATTTCATCCTTACAAATTCTTGATATTTCAAAGAAGACATCAACCTTCTCGAAAGAACCGCCTCCAGTTTTTCTCCTTCAGGCAATGTAGACTTGATCATATCTTCCAGCACTTTTTTAACTACAGTGTCCATTACTATTATCCCCGAAACCGGATACCCTGGCACTCCTACTACAGCCTTTTTCTCAACGACACCAAGTATGGTAGGCTTGCCCGGCCTTATAGCTAATCCATGTGTCAACACCTCTCCAGTCTCCGAAATTGCCCGAAAAGCGAAGTCTTCTCTTCCGGCAGATGAACCAGCATTTAAAATTACCAAATCGCATTCTTCGCATGCTGTTAAAATACTTTTTTTGATCAGATTTAAGTCATCTTTGACTATTGGGTATGTTTTTGAATCCACGCCCCACTTTTCTGCCATGGAAGAAAAAATAGAGGTATTAAATTCAATTATCTCCCCCGCCTTTGGATCAGACCTAGGGCTCACTATCTCATCTCCGGTGGGTATCAACCCTATTATAGGCTTTTTGTAAACTTTCACCATTCCTACTCCACCTGCCAACATAGCTCCGAGAGCCGCAGGCTCGATTTTTGTGTTTGAAGGTATTATCATCTCATTTTGGCATATGTCTTCCCCGATTTGCCTGACATGCTGCCAAGGCGATGCTGAAGCATGTATCTTGACCATATCTTTATCTACTACTATTACATCCTCAACCATAATAACCGCATCTTTATCTTTAGGGAGGGGATCCCCTGTATCCACCGCTTCGTAATCCCTGCCTTTTTTCAACAATATCGGCGTTGTATCAGTAGCCCCGAAAGTATCCTTTGCAGATACCGCTATTCCATCCATTGCGCAAGCATAATAGTGAGGTGCAGAAATCTTCGCAAATACAGCTTGAGATGCAATCCTGCCCAATGCTTCAGAAACCTTAACATCTTCTTGGGACAGATGATTGCCTATGTCTTTCAATCTTGCAACATACTCCTCTATTGCGACCTTTAATTCTTTGTTTTCCAGGTAAGTGTATTTCACGAGGCTCCTCCTTAAAATAAATTGACCTTTACCTTTTGGCCTTTGTTTAATCCTTCACTGCCTCTGCTTATATGTATATATCCGTCAGCCTGAGTCATTAAGGATATCATCCCCGACTTGCCAAAAACAGGGCTGGATATATATCCGGATCCCTTCTCTTCCAAGGATACTGCAAGGTATTCTTCTCTTCCATTGTTCGAAGGATAATTGCTATCCATTATAGCCTCCACAAAAGGGCTCATATTTTCACTTTCACTTTCCATCCATTTTGCCAGCTTGCTTACAAATACCTGAAATATCATAAATGCTGATGCAGGGTGACCAGGCAGACCGATTACCGCTTTTCCATTTGCTTTGCCAACAATCGTCGGTTTCCCAGGCTTTACCGCTATTCCGTGGAGAAGAACCCCAGGCTTTCCCAATGATTCTATAACTTTTACAGTGACGTCTTTAGTCCCCATGGAGCTTCCTCCAGATACCACCGTTATGTCACATTGCTCCATCGATTCCTTGACCTTGCTTTCTATATATTCATATACGTCTTTTACTATGCCAAAGCTGACGGCTTCCATTCCCATCATTTGAGACAAAGCCATTATGCTGTAAGTGTTTATATCTCTTATCTGGGCTCCTTGTGGAGTGCTTTTTATTTCTATCACTTCATCTCCTGTAGATATTATTCCTATCTTAAGCTTCTTGAATACCTTTACCTTCTCGTACCCAAGTCCTGCCAATACGGCTATATCCTGAGCTCTTAATCGCCTGCCTTTTTTAATCACCAAAGCCCCTTCTTTCACATCATCTCCTTTGTACACTATGTGGTTGCCCGGAGCCGCAGGCTTGTTTAAAAAAATATCTCCATCTCCAAAATCTTCACTATATTCAACCATAACCATTGAATCCGCTCCCTCAGGCAAATAACCTCCTGTAGGAACATATGCACTTTTTCCTCTTCCGACAATAAAGTCAGGCTTCTCCCCCATCTGGACCTCACCTACAAGCTCAAGTTGTACCGGCATGGACTCTGAAGCACCAAAGGTATCCGATGCTACGACGCAGTAGCCATCTACAGAAGACCTATCAAAAGGTGGCATGTCTTCATTGGCGCATACGTCTTTAGAGGCGATCCTACCCAGAGCCGATTGGATATTCACCCACTCCTGTCCTAAATTGTATCCTGAAAAATTTTCTTCGATTATTTCAAATGTTTCCTTAACGCTTTTTACGTCAAACATCATTTAAGCCTCCAGTTTTTCAAAAATTTTTCGGTCTCTTGATTTTGCGGATTGTCCAACACATTCCTCGCATCTCCCTTTTCATTTATCCGCCCATTGTCCATAAATATAACCTCGTGAGCGATTCTAGCCGCCTGAGAAGGATTGTGGGTCGAAAACACAAAAGTAATTCCGTATCGCTTGTTTAAATCCACTATGTACTTTTCAATAAGCTCAGCACCAACTACGTCCGTTGCAGAAGTAGGTTCATCCAATAGAACCAGGTCCTTTCTCATCACAAGCATCCTAGCCAAAGCCACCCTTTGAGACTCTCCACCTGAAAGAGACTTCGCTCTTGTTTTGGAAAATTTCTCCATTCCTACTTTTGCTAGAGCCTCAAAGGCTAGCTTCTCTAACTCTGGCTTTTCTTCACTCTTGCCAACGAATCCTAAAACAACATTTTTTTCTACCGTAGTATCAAAAAGATATGCAGACTGAGGCATATAGCCTACATGAACGCCGGTCGAATATGTAAATCCGTCAAAAACCAACTCTATATCGATTTCTTTATCGATGCCTGCAACACCCCTCAAAAGCGTAGTCTTCCCAGCTCCGTTTGGGCCTAAAATTGCGTATATCTTGCCAGACTCAAGGCAAAGATTTGTCACATCGAGTATAGTCTTCGCACCACATACCCTCTTAGCTTTCTTGATTTCTACTCTCATAATCTTTTCCTTCCTGTATGCTGCTTACCACCCAATTGATCCCAAAAGATATAATTAATAGAGTGATTCCTAACGCTAAAGCTTTCCCGTAATTTCCTTTGCCAGTCTCCAATACTATTGCCGTCGTCATTACCCTGGTCTTATACTGGATATTACCCCCAACAAGCATTATGGCTCCCACTTCAGATATCGCTCTTCCATACCCTGCCATAACAGCAGAAACAATAGGGTATTTACACTCATTGAGAAGCAGTATAATAGTCTTAAACCTTCCAATGCCCAACCCATGACAGGTATCCTTCACAGCGTTAACCTTCAAATGAACAGCGGATATGGTAAGTCCCGTAATTATAGGGGTTACTATCAATATTTGAGCTATAATCATTGCATTTATGCTAAACAGCAGCCTGTATTCACCAAATGGTCCTGTCCTTGTCAACAAAAGATACACTATCAGGCCTGCCACCACTGGCGGCAGACCCATAAATGTATTTATTATTCGGACTATTGTTTTCTTTCCCTTAAATTTGTTGTTTGCTATGTAAACTCCGACAGGTAAAGCAATGAACGTTGACAGAAAGGTACTGGACAGAGACACAAATAGGGACAGTCCTATAATGGAGTAAATCTCTCCATCTAGTGATAACAAAAGCTCCAAAGCCTCCATGATCCCGTTATTTATACCCGTCATTCCCAGCCTCCTCATTACATGATTGTTTTCATTTTACTTTTCATAGTTTGAGAAGAATAACGGTTCACCATATTCAGATATACCGTATTCATCTATAAGCTGAAGAGCTTTATCACTTGTAAGCCATTTGATAAACACCTCTACAGCTTCAGTATTTGTATCGGGGTGAGCCTGAGAGCTTACCTCTATTACAGAATATTGATTTTTCAAATCCTCGGACTCTTCCAGAAGGATTTCTAAATCAAGTTGGTCTTTCATAGAAAGGAAGGTTGCCTTGTCAGTCAAAGCATACCCTTGCATCTCTGAAGCCATTACAAGTACATCACCCATTCCGCGGCCTGCAGAGACATACCATTCTCCTGATGGATCTACTCCACTTGCAGACCATAGAGAAAGTTCTTTTTTATGGGTTCCCGAATCGTCCCCTCTAGATACGAATATGTTTTCGTCTTCAAAAAATTTCCCCAGAGCTTCGGATGCAGAAAGTCCGCTATCTGAAATGCTTGAAGGATCGTCTTTGGGACCTACTATGACGAAATAATTATACATGAATTCTATTCTCTCAACTCCATAACCATCATTTACAAATTCTTCTTCAGCAGCCTTTGCATGAACCAAAATTACATCTGCATTGCCGTCAACAGCGGTTTGGATAGCTTGCCCTGTGCCTTGAGATAACACATCAACTTCTATCCCGGTATCTTCCTTTAATACAGGGAGCAGATATTCAAGAAGCCCTGAATCATTTACACTTGTCGTCGTCGACAAAGTTATGCTGTAATCTTCCAGCTCTACAGATCGTTCCGAGCCGTCTCCTTGCTGATTTGAACCATTTGTTGAACATGCCGAAACTGAGAATACCAATAGAAATACCAGAAAAATGATTGACGCCCTTTTTAAGAGCCCTTTAGATGATAATAATCTTGACATTAAATTTCCTCCTTTTCAATATGGAAGGCACATCCGTTTCCAGATATACCCTGACGGTCTAAAAACCTTGCTCTCGTTTAGGTCTTTTGACTCGGAGTTTACAATATCAGTCTACATAAAAACGAATACACTGTCAATAAAAGTTAGTTTATTTATGATCTTTTGTGTTCTTTTTTTGACCAAATTCCATTCTCAATCTTTTTTTAGCTGTATTTATAAGTAGATATTTAAATATAGTGCTCCAAAACAGACCACTCACCCTCCTGCTGTAAGAAATCTAAGCTTGTACTCTTCGGTAAACTTCCCAAAAATATCATCTTCGCAGGTAATTACCACATCCACCTGAGGAAGCTTTATGGAGCCAATAGATATGTATGTCTCTTGCCCCAAGACCGCCTTCCATCCTTCCGACTCAAAAACCCCTTCCAAAGTCTCCATTCCACCTATCTGTTTAAAATATTCCTCGAAGCTCTTTCTTTTAAATCCCCTCATCTTATAGCTCCTTTGCTGTTTTGCCATCTCATATTCCTCCAAAATCATAAAATATACTTATAATAAATTTTATCATAGAAACAGTAATCTTGTGGTAGAATGAATTTAAAATAAGACTAAGGAGGAGTACACATGATAAAGGTCGGAATACTCACTTCAAGCGACAAGGGATACGTAGGTGAACGAATAGATGAAAGTGGAAAGCTCATAGCAGAAAGGGCAGGAGAGATACCCGGCGAAGTTATTGAATACGTAATCGTTCCTGATGAAATCGAGGAAATCAAATACAATCTGATACAGATGAGCGATGTGGCCAAGGTGGACCTTATACTTACAACCGGAGGAACAGGCTTTTCTCCCCGAGACATAACCCCTGAAGCGACTTTATCCGTAATAGACAAAATAGCCCCCGGAATACCGGAGGCCATGAGGGCAAAGAGCATGGAGATAACAAACAGAGCAATGCTTTCAAGGGCTGTTGCCGGAATAAGAAACAAGACACTCATTATCAACATGCCGGGAAGCAAAAAAGCGGTTGATGAGTGCCTTGACGTGATTGTTCCTGTACTTTCCCACGCTATCGAAATCCTTCGAGGCGAAGGTGGAGAGTGCGGGAGAGGATAGCTACTTCAAAATCTTTGAGTAATAATCGGTTTCCAGTATTTTTGCCGAATAATGAAACTTTGCGTTTATTATATTTTGTATCCGCCTTTGATAGGTATCGCTGACGTTTATCCCTTCGGTTGTTTCAAATTCCCTTGTTCGGGAATTGTATCGGGCCTTGTCGGTAATGAAGCTTCTGTTGCTGAATATAACCAGAGGCTCTCCCGGAGCAAAGATATCCCTGCCCATCAGAAGCCTTGAGTCAAATTCCAACCCAAGCATGTTCGATATGGTGGGAATGATGTCAAGGCTCGATGTCGGCTTGTCTATTACTTGAGATTCCATCCCGTCAACATAAAGAATGAAATGATTTTTGTATAGCTCAAAGTCTTGTTCGACCTTATGTCCTGCCAGCTCATTCATGGCGTCGTCTTCCAACCCATAGGGGTAATGATCCGAACTGAGGGCGATTAGGGTCTTGTCGGCAATTCCCCGCTCGTTCAGCTCATCAAGGAGATGTTCTAGAGCCCGGTCCAACTCTATCTGGCATGCTATGTATGCTTTAGCGTGGTCAGAATATGGAAGATCCGCAACCAGGTCGCGGTTTTTAGCTGACATTGAGTTGCCCGTAAAAGTATATCTTAGATGCCCGCTCACTGTCATATAGTATGCATGGAATGGCTCATCGTCTATGAATTCCGGCAAAGTAACCTCCATCATCTCTAAATCCGAGGCAGGCCAGACCTTCTTAACCTCAAGTCCGTTTCCCACGCCTTTGTAATCATATCCCATATTGGGGTGGGACTTATCCCTGTTGTAATAGCTATAGGTGTGGTTGTGATAAGCCATCGTCTTGTAACCCAGGCTTTTAAGCTGGTTGCCCATGACAAATGGCAAATCTATTTTTGCAGATTCCGTAAAGCTCCAGACTCCGCTTTTAGGTATAAGCCCGGTGCATGCTACATACTCTCCGTCAGAGGTGCTGACCCCCCAAATTGGAGTATAGAAGTCGGTGAAGTTATACCCCTCGTTTACCATCTTATGGAGCGTGGGAGTGACCTCTTTGTGCACCGCATAAGGCGAAAAGCCTTCGGCAGTAATTAATATGAGGTTATAGCCTTCATAAATGCCGGTGTATTCGTTCTTCTGGGTGGGAGACAAACTTGCAAAATACTCGTGCATCTCCCTCATCTCGTCATTCGTTTCATTTTCAATCAGCTCGTCGAAATCTATGTCCATTACGTTGTATTCTATGTTCGGTTTGTCCGCCGGCGGGGCATCGTCCCCTCTATCCACCCCAGGCGTCTCTATCACCGGGGACCAACCGGTCACCATCCTTTGAAGATCAAGCCTCATGGTTGTTGCAAGTCCCAGCTTCTCAACAGACATAATCTGGTCTACGCTATTGTAATATAGGTCGTAGGATGACAAAATATCCTTGGATCCCAGGTTGATGGAAAAAACTGCGCCTACATAAAAAATGAGCGCAAAGGCCAAAACTACCGCTCTGTTCTTAAACCCGGGCCGCTTCAAGCTTATTCGTCTTCTAAAGTATGCGATGAAAAGAAATACCGGCAAGCCCAAAAGAATTATCCATAAAATGCTTTGAGTGGTATAGATTATTATATCCTGCCAAAACTCCAGGACTTTGGTGCCTCTTGTCATCGAATAAATCGTATAATAAGTCTTAAATATCTTGTTATATACCAGCTGTGATGAAAAAACTATCCAAAAGAAAATCAGCACCACAGTGGACAAAAGCCCGTTTATCCTTTTGCCGAACATGCTGGCAACAAAATAGGATGCCAGCCCATAAACCGTCACGAACATAGCGGCTACAAAAAATCCGTTGTTAATAAAACTTTGGGATGTGGCAACCCTAAATACAAGCTCCATGTATATCAACGCAAACACCATAAAGATTCCAATGTAAATATTTTTAGCTTTTTTCATATCTTACCCCTATCAAAATTATCTCGGCAGACGCCTCTATATCTTAACGCAAGTATAACATAACCTAAAAAATTTAAAAAGACGCTTTTAGAAATGTATCCTTCTAAAAACGCCTTGCTCTAAACAAAATTCAATCAAAAATATCCAAATATCGTCCATATCCTTCTTCTTCCATTTTATCAACAGGCACGAACCTTAAGGCCGATCCGTTTATGCAGTATCTCACTCCCGTGGGCTCTGGTCCATCATCAAAAACATGACCTAGGTGAGAATCCGCTTCAAGGCTCCTGACCTCTTTGCGGATCATACCGTGGGAGTAATCCATATTTTCCATTACATGCTTGCTCTCTATGGGTTTCGTAAAGCTTGGCCAACCACATCCTGCGTCGTATTTGTCCTTTGAGCTAAACAAAGGCTCACCTGAAACCACATCTACGTATATCCCCACTCCATCTTCATCCCAGTACTCGCTTGAATAAGGTTTCTCCGTTCCATTTTGTTGGGTAACATAATACTGCTGCCTGGTCAGTTCTGCTAGCTTTTTTTTCTTTATATCATCGCTTAACATATCATCACCTTCTTCATCCATGGTTATGACTGTTATATACCCGCTTACCTTACCACGAAACCATGTTCCTTCCAGCTTCTTTAGCCTCATATAGCTTCTCGTCTGCTTTTTGAATCAGGCTGTCCCATCTCGCATTCTTGTCTGGCACCACATGAGCCACCCCTATGCTTACCGTCACCCTTCCCCAAGAGCCCGTATTTTTGTTTGGTATGTTCATATCGTAAATGCATTTTCTGAACCTCTGGGCTACTGCCACTCCTCCCGCTGCATCAGTCTCAGGAAGTATGCAAACAAATTCCTCTCCACCCCACCTGGCCACAAAGTCTCCAGGGCGGTTTAAAACCTCTTTAGCCTTTTTTGCTATCTTCTTCAAACATTCATCACCTTGCAAGTGGCCGTATTGATCATTGTATAATTTGAAATGATCTATATCTATTAGAAGCACCGTTATGTCCGATTTACTTCTTGACGCCCTCTTCCATTCCATCATCATATATTCATTGAACCTTCTTCGGTTGTTTAGACCTGTCAAGCCATCCAGCATGCTGAGATCCCTGAGCACATCCCTGTACCTTTTTAACTCTAAATGGTTCTTGATCCTCGCTTTGACTATGCTCTTGCTGAAAGGTTTTGTTATATAATCTATGGCGCCCACTTTCAGTCCATACTCTTCATCCTGCTCACCATTTAAGCCCGTTATAAAAATCACCGGTATGTCTCTGGTCATCCCGTTGTTTTTTATGAGCCTGACCAAATCGTAGCCATTCATGTCTGGCAGTACCACGTCCATTAAAATCAGATCTATTTCAACCCCTGACTCCAACAAATCAAGTGCTTCCTTTGCACTGGACGCCGACACCACTTCACAAATGTCCTTTACGATGTCCTGGAGAATCTTTACAAATATAGTGGTGTCCTCGACAATAAGAACCTTTTGTTTTTCAGCCTTTTCTGGCTTCATTTTTTACAACTCCTCAAATACGAAATCTTTACACCTCTTAACTTACGGCGTGAATGCAGCTAATGTTGTAATTTTCTTCGAATGTACTATAGATATATCGGCATATTTTGAAATCTGTTAATATGCAATCAAGGCAAAACTTATTAATTTATTGAATAAATATTTTCAGAATGATATACTGAGTTAACAGGTGTATATACACCTGTTAATATGCAAAGAAAGTGAAGATAATATGGTTGAAAATTTAAAAGACAAGATAAGCAGGCTGAAGAAAGAAAAAAACGCTGTCATTCTGGCACATTACTACCAACGTCCTGAAATACAGGATATTGCCGACATCGTTGGAGACTCTTATTTTTTAAGTAAATATGCTCAAGAGTGCAAAGAGGAGGTTATAGTCTTTTGCGGAGTATTGTTCATGGCTGAAAGCGCCAAGATCCTTTCTCCCGGAAAGACTGTGCTTTTGCCGGTTTACGATGCAGGATGCCCCATGGCGGACATGGCCGATTACGAGGATATAAAGGAATTTATCAAGGATTATCCTGATGCAGCCGTAGTGGCATACATCAATTCCTCTACTGAGGTAAAAACCCTATGCGATGTCTGCGTTACTTCATCAAGCGCTGAAAAGATAATCAGAAACCTTCCTCAAAAGGATATAGTTTTTTTACCTGACAGAAATCTTGGAGGGTATCTTGCAGAAAAAATACCGGAAAAAAACTTCATACTTTGGGATGGCTTTTGCATTACTCATGAAAAGGTAGATGCGGATTCAATCTTACAGATAAAACAAAAGCTTTCCAATGCAAAGGTGCTGGTACATCCGGAATGTCCAAAGCCGGTAAGAGATCTTGCTGACTATATCGGAAGCACCAGCGGAATAATCGATTTTGCAACAAAGTCAGATGCTGCAGATTTTGTGATAGTTACAGAGGAAGGCATCATGCATGAGCTTAAGACTAAAAATCCGAATAAAAACTTTTATGTCCCAGGAAAAACAATGACTTGCATCAACATGAAAAAGATTACCTTGGAGGACGTCTGGGAAAGTCTAGAAAAAATGAAGTACCCTATAACTCTGGATGAAGACGTCCGGTTAAAAGCATTTAAGTCATTGGAAAATATGCACAAGCTGTCTAGGTGAGCCCATGAAGGAATATTATGACGTGATCGTTATCGGGACCGGCATAGCCGGCTTGAATACCTGCATAAACCTGGACAAGCGCTTAAATGTGCTTCTTTTAGCCAAGGACTCTCTCTCTACGACCAATACATCCCTGGCTCAAGGGGGGATAGCAACTGCTCGAGACAAGGAGGATATCGATCGCCATATCCATGATACGTTAAAAGCCGGAAAATTCCACAACGATCCCGAGGCTGTCAGGGTCTTGGTGGAAGAATCCTTTATGAGCATAAAATCCATCATGGACATAGGAGTCGTCTTCGACAAATCCAACAGCCACCTTCATTTCACTCGGGAAGGCGGCCACAGCGCCAACAGAATTCTACACGTAAAGGACAAGACGGGACGCTACATTTCAAAATCCATGTTCGAAGCCATAAGCTTAAACGAGAATATAGACATATATGACCATACCTCGGCACTCGATATCATCATAGAAAACGGAGCCTGCACAGGCGTGGTCTTAAAGACAGGCACCGAACTGAGACTCGTAAATTCCAAAGTCGTTATGATGGCTTCAGGGGGGGTAGGAGGTCTATTTAAAAGCTCCACGAACCAAGCTATCCTTAGAGGCGAGGGAATTGGGATCGCCTATATGAATAATGTCGCGCTTAAGGATATGTCGTTTATACAGTTTCACCCAACTGCTCTTTACGACGGCAAAACAGGAAATAGAAAATTTTTGATAACAGAAGCTCTTCGAGGAGAAGGTGCCCTTTTATTCAATATAAACGGGGAGCGATTCGTCGACGAGCTTTCCCCAAGAGATATCGTATGCGACGCCATTAAAAAGCAAACTAGAAATAGCACCCATGTTCTTTTGGATATATCTTTCAAGGACAAAGACTTTATCCTTAGAAGGTTTCCCTTGGTCCATTCCAGATGCTTAGAGCAGGGTATCGACATAACCAAAGAACCAATTCCTGTCTTGCCAGCGCAGCATTACATGATGGGAGGCATTGAGGTGGACACATTCTGTAGGAGTAATTTACCAAATTTCTACGCTTCAGGAGAAACTGCCTGCACCGGAGTTCACGGAAAAAACAGGCTAGCCAGCAATTCACTACTAGAAGGTTTGGTCTTTTCAAAACGTGCCTGTGACGATATAAACAAACGCATCCACCATATCGATGAGCCCAAGGCTGTAAATAGATATTTAAGTTCCGATTATTACAATGAACTTGATACCGGAGCATTGGTAAGGGAAGAAATTAAAAGAAGGACTGAACGTTATAATGATGAATTTAAATGAAATGGATAGATTGATACTTGACGCTTTAAGAGAAGACATGCCTTTTGGAGACGCTACCACCGATGCCATAATCTACAAGGAAAGCTGTTGCAGCGCGGAGCTTACAGCAAAGTCCGACGGCATTATTTGTGGACTTGAAGCCTTTAAGAGGACATTTGAGCTGTTGGGAGAAGTAACAATAGATTTTAAGAAATCCGATGGAGACTCAGTTTTACCTGGTGATTTGATAGCTAAACTTTCAGGAAGCACTAGGAACATACTCTCCGGTGAGCGTACAGCGCTAAACATACTCCAAAGGATGAGCGGAATAGCAACCGAAACAAAAAAAGCCGCTGAACTTGTAGCTCATACGAAATGCAGAATTCTCGACACTAGAAAGACCACCCCAAACTTTAGGCTTTTTGAGAAGTCGGCTGTACTTTGTGGAGGGGGATTCAACCACAGGCACTGCCTATCGGACGGCATATTGATTAAAGACAACCACATAATGGCCGCCGGCGGCATAACCAACGCAGTGACACTTGCAAAAAACAGCACATCATTTGTGCGAAAAATCGAAGTGGAGACTGAAACCCTTGAAATGGTAGAAGAAGCCCTGTCGGTGAAAGCGGACATTATCATGCTAGACAATATGGACATGGATACCATGAAAAAAGCAGTTTCTGTAATAAACGGCAAGGCATTAACCGAAGCCTCGGGCAATATAACCTTGGATAACCTAGCCGACGTAGCAAATACAGGCGTAGACTTCGTCTCCATGGGAAGCATCATTTACGATGCCAAGGTGATGGATATAAGCTTGAAAAACCTTAAATACATATGAGCAGCGTGAAAGAAGCCTTTATGATAAGGCTTCTTTTACGCTCCGAATTTATAGCCGGTTCCCCAAACCGTGGATATGTATTCTTTTCCTCCAGCCGCCTTGACAAGCTTTCCCTTAAATTGCTCACATGGGTCTGAACTGTCCTAGTATCCTTAACATCGTCGATTCCCCAAATAGCGGTATAAATATCCTCTAAAGTAAATGTGCGTTCTCTTTGCCTTGCTAGCAAAAGAAGAATCTCAAACTCCTTTTTTGTCAGTTCCAATTTCTGCCCACCAACCCTGCACTCTTTTCTAGATATATCTATTTCCATATCTTCAAATCTCATCAACTCCAGTTGCTTCCCCTTTATGAGTCCGTGCTTGATTCTTGCATTTATGCGATAATACAGCTCTATAGGGCTAAATGGCTTGACCATATAGTCATCGCCTCCACTGACAAATCCCTTTACCCTATCTTCCTCTTCCGACAAAGCAGATACGAAAATTACAGGGCAATCATATTTCTTTTTTATGTGCTCGCAAAGAGCAAGTCCGCTGCCATCGGGCAGCAATATATCCAAAACCACGCAGTCGGGCTCAAATACTTCCAAAAGTTCCTTTGCTGCCTTTGAATTATATGCCGTCTTAACATCATGACCCATTTTTTTAAGGTAATTCCTGCTTATATCAAGAGTTATTTCCTCATCTTCTACTATCAATATTTTATACAAACTGCCACAACCTTTATTATTAGTTTTTTTCCAATCTGTTCAGATCTATTTTATGTTCCGAAATCTCTTTGAATTCCTGGTGTGATTTGATAAACGCCTTTATGATCTTAGGAGAAAAATGCTCCGGCTTGGTCCTTTCATCTCCTTCAAGAATACATGCCATGGCTTTTTCATGACTGTATCCGGTTTTATACGGCCTCTCGCTAACAAGAGCATCGTAAACATCCGCAATTGACGTGATCTGAGCACATAAAGGTATCTGATCTTCCTTTAGCCCATACGGGTAACCGCTTCCATCCCATTTTTCATGGTGAAATTCAACTATCTCCCTTGCAAAAGTCAAAAAAGAGTTCTTCCCGAGTATCTTCTCTGCCCGCATGATTACTTTTGCACCAGTAATCGGATGGGTCTTCATTACCTTGAATTCACAATTAGTCAATGGCCCTTCCTTAAGCAATATCTTGTCAGGTATGGCAACCTTTCCAATGTCGTGCAGCTGTGCCGATTCGCTTATGAGCTGTATGTTTTCCTCTGTCATATACTCGGGATAATCTTCCCTTAAATTTCTGCATATGGCACCAACATAGTGCATCGTCCTTCCAATGTGGTCTCCAGTTTCAACATCCCTGTACTCTGCAAGTATGGCCATGCTGGCTATAAGTGCAGATTTCGTGCTTTCAAGCTCTTTCGTCCTTATCTTGACCTGCTCATCTAGGCTTTCTCTACGGCTCTTCAGTTCCATGTGTATCCTTATCCTAGCCATCATAAGTTCAGGGTTTGAAGGTTTGATTATGTAGTCGCTTGCCCCACTGGAAAGACCCTCGGCTTGATCCTTCACATCTGAAAGCGCTGATATAGAGATTACCGGTATCTCCTTTGTCTCATTTGAAGTTTTTAATTTTCTGCAGACTTCATAACCGTCAACATCTGGAAGGACAATATCCAATAAAATCAGATCCGGCCTAAATCTTTCCGCTAGAGCTACCCCTTTGTCCCCTCTGGTAGCAACTTTAACATTATATTCTCCTGCTAAAAATCCCACATAGATGTCTACATTCAACGGATTGTCCTCAATTATCAAAATAGTTCTTTTGTTATTTTTCCGCATCTGTCTTCACCTTGAAATTTAAGATCCTTTCCTTGAAGCTGCTGATCGCATCTATCGCCTCATCAAATTCATATGATTCAATTAATCTTCCTAGCTCTTCCAAATCGGTATGGAATCCGTGGTCGTTTTTTTTCAGCCACTCAAGTATTGTTTTGCTCTCTACTGGATCATAGTCTAAAACCGCCAAACTCAGCTTATCGAAATACTCCAGGATTGTCCCCAATGTCACTCTAGAATTATCAGCCTCTGAAAGACATTCAAGGCGCTCTTTAAGGTACCTTTCAATTTGGATCTTCAACCTTTTCTTTGAAGATCTGAGTGCATCGACTTTGGCTTCTATTAATTCATAATTTAGCTGTTCACCAGTTATAGCCCTCTCCAAATCCACGATTCTTTTAAATACTTCAGTCGCTCCCAGGCTGCCTGCTGCCGCTTTCATCCCATGAAGGTAAATCCTTAGGGCTTGCAAATTATCAATATCTAGTTCCTGTTCTGATCTTTCATTTAGATATATGCCTACAAATTTATCTAAAACCTTTTTATAGACCTCTTTATCTGCGCCAACCAGCTTAACGCCTTCTGATACATTAAGTACGACCGCCTCCCCAGTTTCTTTTCCTGGATTATCTTCAAGGTCTTGTACCGTATTTGAAGATCTTCCATGAACCCACTTTTTGAGCATCTCTTTTAACAAAGTGGGTTCTATAGGCTTGGGGATATAATCATCCATCGGAAAATCAGGATAATCCATTGCTTTGTAGGCACTGATCGCTACAACTGTTACGTTAACGCCTTTTTCTTTTGAAATCTCTTTAATTTTTCTAGCTGCCTCAATGCCGTCCATATTAGGCATCTGAATATCCATAAATATCAAGTCATAATTATTCTCGGAGTATGCATTCACAGCTTCCACCCCATCAGATACGACTTCTGGATCTATTCCATTGCTTTTTAGCAGTGCCTTCATTATTTCTTGATTGACATCGATATCCTCAGCTACTAGAACCTTTATGCTTTCAAAATTTTCATCTATCGAATTCGCAATTGAAACCGGCTTAGAATTCCCAACCTTATCCGCCAGCTCTTCAAAAATCACAGACTGGGTCAATGGTTTTGACAAGCTTCCTTCGAATTCCTTTTGCATATGCGCTTCAAGGTTCAATAATTCATAGGAGTTCGCAATTAGGTATTTCTGCCCTCTAAATTTGTCTTTAATAATTTCTGCTACGTTCTTATAAGACTCTGGATTATCAAGGTGGACAGTCATTAAGAAAACGCTCCATTTGCCAAGAGATTCATTGAGGATTTCCAACAGCTCTTTTTCATTTCTTACAAGCACATAGTCCAAGTTCAAGTGATTAAAAACCTTTTTAATGTTCCTTGCCCCTATTTCATGGTCTTCATATATTAGAAATGTATGTTTTTGCATGCATAATCTATATTTTTCAAACGGATCCGCCTTGTCCATTATAACGAGCGGTAGTTCCAGCACGAATTCGCTCCCTATTCCCACTTTGCTCTTTACCTTTAATTCACCTCCCATCATCTCTGCAATTTTTTTGCTTATGGGCAGTCCCAGCCCTGTTCCATTGATAGCGTTTTTTCCACCCGCATCTCCTTGCCAAAATCCATCGAATAGGAACGGCATATCTTCTCTCTTAATTCCCTCACCCTGATCCTTAACCGATATAATCATAATCAGGTTGTCATCTTCTAGACTCGAGACTTTACATAGTATCTCGATTGTTCCCTCCGACGAATACTTGATAGCATTACTTATGAGGTTGTTGACTATCTGTCCTATCCTTATGTTTGCTCCGTAAACCCTTCCAGGAATCTTCGGATCCAAATCTGCAGAGATTTCCAGACCTTTCTGTGCAGCCTGGAGTTCAAAAAGCCTGATGGAGTCTCCGATAAGCTTGTGCATTGAAAACTCCTCAGGCTTCAACTCGAATTTTCCAGATTCCATCTTTGATATATCCAGTACGTCGTTGATGATTTCCACCAACGACCTCCCGCTGTTTATTATTATATTTATATACCTCTTTTGCATCGACGTCAAATCAGTCTGGTCCATAAGATGGGCTATGCCCATAATCGCATTCATGGGAGTGCGGATCTCATGGCTGATATTTGCTATGAAATCGCTTTTTGCCTTGTTTGCCATATTTGCTTGTTTGGCCAGGTACTCCGCCTTTCGGGTCGCTTCTTCCAGCCTTTTATTCTTTGTGATTCTCTCAAGAGCACTTGCCAAATTCTTTGCAAAAAACTGCAGCAGTGTTCTTGACTGGAAATCAAGCTGCTCTCCCTCCCTTGTGTAGTCAAAACCCATGAATCCCATGTGGCTCTCACCAGAAAATATAGGGATGATTACTACGGATTTGATGCTTTGTGCTTGCAATATCTCTCTTTCCGTCTTCCAAGAATCCGGCAACTTATCAACTTCTGGAACATTTATTTCTTCTCCCCGAAACATCGTCTTCATCCACTCAGGAAATATGTCTGTTGGAAGATTCTTTAGATTGTCTTTTTCCGGGCTTACACCCTCGGCACACCACTCATTGGTGTTATTCATTATGGAAAGATCCTCGGTGTATCTGAATACATAAGTTCGATCTGCTCCCGAAAAAACGCCGATTTTTTCTAGTATTCGATCTATAATATCATTTATCTCGTCCTCTCCGGCATCAAAGAGAGAAAAGGTCTGCTCTAAAAGTATCTGCTCAAACTTAAGCTTATTTGCCAGTTCTTTTCTTACCTTATTAAGTTCTGTCACGTCCGTCATTACCGTGAGATAAAGCTTTTCATCGAAGCTTTCTATGACCTCGCCGGAAAATATCCCGTCTAGAAAGCTGCCTTCCTTTGTCCTAATTCTCATTTCCACATTTTCGACCTTTTTGTTTTTCTCAAGAGTCCTAAAAAAGCAATCCTTAACTTCCGGGTCTACAAACATATCAAATTCAAAGCCGGTCTTTCCAATTACGTCCTCTTTCGAGTATTTTGTAAGCTTTTCATACGCTTTATTAACGTCAATTATTTTTCTGTCAGCCAATGTCCTGATTACCATTGGCACCGGATTATTTTCAAATATTTTTTGCAATTTATCCCTAGCCGATTGGAGCTTGCTTATGTCGCTGATCGTAACCGTATACCTGCTCCTATAGCCACATCCTTTATTTGCATTTATTCTCGCCTCAAAACACTTTGTAATGCCGTCTATATCCAGGGAATATTCGATTCCGACCCTCTCTCCTGTTCTATCCGCTTCTTTAAAACCTTTTTTTGCAAGTGCGCCGACATCTTCTGCCAAAACCTCTTCAATGTTTTTATTCATAAACTCTATAGCCGGAAGCATCAGATCATTGCCTGAAGTCCATACATTTTTAAATACGTAGCTTTCATCGAGTTCGAATACAATGTCGTTCAATGCATTTATGAGGGTTTTTTCAGACTCGATTTTTTTGATTTCATCAGTTATGTTCGTGAAGCAGATCGCAATACTTTTTTCACTTAATCTAACAAGCGAACACTTGAAAAACAATTGAGCTTCTTCCATATAAGCCTCTAATTCAACTTTCTCTTCTCCCGAATCAAAAGCCCTTAATATCTTCAATGCATAATCTTCAGCATTAAATTTTTTGCTAAAAAAATCACTTAGTTTCATATCCTTAATTTCATCTTCTGATAACATAAAAATCTCCCGAAAGGCAGGATTTGCGTAGGTTAAATAAAAGCTGTCAGAACCGCTGCCAATAAGATCAGCTGACAAACAAGGTATCGGTACTTTTTCGACGATTAAACCGCTTGCAATCGATATATCCACATAGTCACATCCTTTTCTATCACCACTCCCTGAAAAAGGGATATTTCTAGGCTAATTATACCCGATTTCAGCTTATCAATCTCATGTTTATTAAACTTTAATCAAACTTTAAAAAAACTGGGATAAATTAATATCCCAGCTCTTCGCCGACCAGTATCACTTTTATTCTGCCCTTTTGATGGCTTCTCCTTGTTATTACAATTTGAGAGCATATGCTTGAATCTCCGTAGCAATCGCCACACTCTCCCGTTATGGCACATGGGGTCTTTTTCTCCAATCTTATGGTGTTTTGGGGAGATGCTACGTTTTGCACTCTCCAGATGCCGTTTTCTCTATCTTCAGCCAACTTGTTCATACCCGCTATCACTATGATGTTCTTCGGACCATAACAAAGAGCGGCCACCCGGTTTCCGTTTCCATCGATGTTTACAAGCTCGCCTTCGGATGTAAAGGCATTCGTACTCATAAGGTAATAGTCGCAGTCCATTGCCTGTCTCGTAACGACTGCTTTTTCTTCTGCGTTTCTTGCCTCTTCTCTATCTATGAGTTTGTATTTTCCATTACGCAAAGCTTCTGTAAGGCCAATTTCTTTAACTGTCATCGTTCCACCAAAGGACACTACAGAATCTTCGGGGATAATCTCCAAAGCTTTTTTCAGAGCCTCCCCTTTAGTCTCACAGTAATAGGCTTCAAAACGTCTTTTTTCGAATTTTCCTAATAAGCTTTTTGATAAATTTGCATAAAAATCTTTTTTAACAGACATTTAAAATCCTCCTCAAATATTTCTTTTATATATTATTATACACCAGTTTCAGGTATTTATCTTTGAATTGTATTAGATACGCTGTATAATAAGGGATAAGAGAAACATGCTTTTTTGACAACTGCTTAAAGACAATTAATAAGGAGAGATTTAAAATGCCATATGTAGCTATTAAAACTGACAACCTAATGGAAAACATAAACGTAAAGGAAATCAATGAAAAGATCTCTGCAAAGATGTCCTTGCCCAGAGATAAAGTCAAGATTTCCTGGGAAATATTCCATGAAGATCATTTTTACAACCACCCTCCTGAAGGGATCACTTCAAAAGCCAAAAAGCCTCATAGACCGGTAGTACAAATCACGTTGTCAAAGCGAAATACTCGAGAATTCATGGAAGAACTCGTTTATTCAGTCATCGACGAAGTTTGCGAGGTTCTTGGCATTGAAAGAGATGCTTTCCTGGTTCTCATCTATTACCTGGAAGAAGGAAATATATTTTTAAACGGAAAGTTCGTATAGGAGATATTTATTGAAAGTAACAGTCGTAAGCGTAGGAAAAATTAAGGAAAAGTTTTATTCTCATGCAATAGCTGAGTACGCCAAGAGACTTGGACGATACTGCACCCTCAGCATGATCGAAATTCCTGATGAAAAGGCTCCCGAAAGCTTGAGCCTCTCGGATATGAGGGCAGTCAAAGACAGAGAGGGAAATAGAATCCTTGACAAAATACCTCAAGGTTCTTTTGTAATTACCTTGGAGATCGACGGCAAGCAGAAAACAAGCGAAGAGCTTGCAGAAAACTTTGAACAGCTGGCTTTAAATGGAACTAGCCACATATGCTTTATAATCGGAGGTTCCTTAGGAATTGGGGATGCAGTGAAAACCGCAAGCAACCTAAGTCTATCCTTCTCAAAGATGACCTTTCCCCATCAGCTCTTTAAGGTAATGCTCTTGGAGCAAGTATACAGGGCTTTTAGAATAATCAGGGGAGAGCCTTATCACAAGTAGCTTTATACAATACAATAGGAAACGGAGAACTAATATGACAAATTCTTTACCTCTTTGTCCCGAGTGTTCCAGCCAGTATGCTTACGAAGATGGCAATCTGCTGGTATGCCCTGAATGCGCCCATGAATGGACTCTTGATTCCGATGCAACTGAGACAAAAGAGCATGATATAATGGATTCAAATGGAAACGCATTGAAAGACGGCGACAGCGTTATCATAATAAAGGACTTGAAAGTAAAAGGCGCTTCGTCAAGCCTTAAAATCGGCACTAAAGTCAAGAACATACGTCTGGTCGAAGGAGACCACAACATCGATTGCAGGATAGACGGGTTTGGTGCAATGAAGCTAAAATCCGAATTTGTCAAGAAAGCCTAAATGCAAAAAAGTCTTAAGGGATAGGATCATGTTACTGATTGATCTACTATCCCTTAAGATGCTGATTCATTAGTCATGTACTTTCCTTTCTTATGGCTAATGTATTTTTACAAAGCAGATTCGATTTTGGAATTCCCTCTCCAGATATTTTATTTGTAATTTTTATTAGAGTTTTTCTTTATTGCTTACAGATTTTATATCCGCAGTTCAACAAGATCCATCTCTTTACAACCTTTATATCTGTTTTAAAAGTAAATTTCAATTAATACTGCAAATTGAAATCTCTTTTGGGTTTTCCTTTATCTTATCTTCCTTGTTAGTTAAAATATACCCTCGCTTTTTTTAATTAAACATCTTTTTATAATTTTATTGCCTTTAAGTGTATATGTTCATTCTGTTGCCTCTTAAAAACCCAATCAATTTAATCCCGGCTTTTTTTGCCTTTTCTATGGCTGTATCCGTAGGTGCTGATCTGGAAATTAAAACTGGTATGCCTCTTAGCGCTACCTTTTCTACTATCTCTGATGTCATCCTGCCGGTAGTCAATACCATTTTATCACTAACATCCAGTCCTTGAAGCATGGCTTTCCCTAAAATTTTGTCGAGAGCGTTATGCCTTCCTATATCGTCTCTAAATATAAGTATTTCCGATTGGCTGCACAAAGCGCAGCTATGCACTCCTCCCGTCCTCGCAAAAAGTTCCGAAGACTTGTTGAACTTTCGAAACAGATCTGATATTTTTTCCACATGGATATCTACTGACGTTATTTTTGAGTCAGCACCTTCTCTCACTACAGGATAAATCACCTTGCGTCCTTTCCCACAGGCAGTAGTCACCGTCATTTCTCCCAAGAGCCGATCCCCAGAATACTTGAAAATATCCTCTCTGCTTATCTCTGCATCCGCCCTCCTTTTCTCTTCATCAATCTTTAGAGCCAATAATTCCTTGCCCCTTAATATTACGCCTTCCGAATACAAGTATCCTGCTACAAGGTCCTCTAGATTTATCGGCGTACATAGCAGCGTTACAAAATAGTGCCCATTTACATAAATTACTAAATCATACTCAACTGCTACTTCATCTTCCGCCTCAAAGATATACTCCTTTATTTTTTTGATCTTCACCTTTCGGGTCGTTTCCACATCTTCTCTCCCTTCAGTAATTTCCCTTTACCCTCTCCACGTAGCAGGCAAGTTCCTCCCTGGTGTTCAAGTTATAAAACATATCCCAATCAGGGCTGAACCTTCTTGCCTCTTCTTCTGCTATGAAGAAGGTATTGCATTTTTTCAGGCAATCGTACACCGACCTTCCCCCACTGCCGAGATGCTTTTCAATCTCTTCTATCTGTGATATCGAATAAAAAGCATTGAAGGGTTCTATCCACTCCTTATACCTTGCCACGCATGCTTGAGGTTTTATTATAGCTATCTTATCTTTCATCATGTGTATATAGCCTATGTTCACCACCGGCATGTCACAAGCGAAAACAAAGGAATATCTGCTTGAAGATCTTTTCAAACCGGTATGGATTCCTCCCAACGGCCCCATGTCCTTGATTTCATCTTCGACGATAGTATACGGTGAGTCTTTATAAAGATCTAAATCATTGGTAACAAGTATCAGCTCATCAAACTCTCTTGACAAAATATCTGTTATGCGGTCTATTAAGCGATTATTGCGCAATATAATTTTTTGCTTGTCAAAACCCATCCTGAGGCTCTTTCCTCCTGCCAAAATTATTGCGCTTCCAAAATCCTTCAATTATGCTCCCTCCCCTCAGAGCTTTTCCAGCCTTACGGCGCTCACTTTAAGCTCTGGTATTTTTGCAATAGAGTCAATTATGGAATTGGTTAGATAATTAGCTCCTCCTTCGTAAAAATGAAAAGGCATGAATACCACGTCTTCTACCACCCCATCCGTTACTTTAGCCTTGGTTACTATGCTTCCTCGTCTGGATGAAACCCTGATCTCGTCTCCATCGTCCACATCAAGCCTGCTGGCCGTTACCGGATGTATCTCTATGTAGGATTCCGGGTAAAGGGCGTCTATGCCCCTCACTCTCTTTGTCATGGATCTAGTGTGATAGTGGTAGAGCATCCTTCCGGTAGTCATTATATATGGATAATCCTTATCCGCCACTTCTGCGCTTTCAATGTATTCCGCCGGTTTGAACAGCCCTTTACCTCTGGCAAATTTCTCCCTGTGAAGAACTTTAGTTCCCGGATGTTCCCTTGTGGGACATGGCCATTGCAGCCCTTCAACCTCTAGCCTTTTATATGTTATTCCGCCGTATTGGGGGGTCAGTGCCGCGATTTCCTCCATGATATCTGCAGGTCTGCCGTAGCTTGAACCATAACCAAGCCTGTTCATCAGCTCCATCAATATAACCCAATCAGGCTTGGACTCTCCAGGTGAATTTACTGCCTTTCTTATCCTTTGAACCCTTCTTTCAGTATTCGTGAAGGTTCCGTCTTTTTCTGCAAAAGATGCGGCAGGAAGGACCACGTCAGCATATTCAGCCGTCTCTGTCAGGAAAATATCCTGCACTACCATGAAATCAGCTTTATCCAGTGCCTTTTTAACATGCCCTGTATCCGGGTCAGAGACCACCGGATTTTCTCCCATGACGTACAATACTTTTATGGTCTTCTCATCAAGCCCGTTTACAACCTCAGTGATAGTCAGTCCAGCCTTGTCCGAAAGGGTTCTTCCCCAAGCCTTTTCGAACTTCTCCTTAGTCTTTGAATCAAATACCTTTTGGTACCCCGGGTAATCTCCAGGCAATGCGCCCATATCGCATGCCCCCTGGACGTTGTTTTGCCCCCTTAAGGGATTCACTCCGGCGGATTCCTTGCCGATATTGCCGCATAAAAGCGCCAGATTCGAAACTGCCATTACTCCCTGGGTTCCAGTAGAATGCTGAGTTACCCCCATGGAATAGTATATTGCCCCCTTGTCTGCCTTCCCATACATCCTTGCTGCCTTAATCAAATCATCTTTATTTACTGAGCATATCTGAGCTACCACTTCCGGAGAGTAGCTCTCCATTACTTCTTTAAGCTCTTCAAAATTCTCAGTTCTGTCCCTTATATAATCCTTGTCTTCAAGACCTTCTTTTATTATTACATGCATGAGACCGTTAAAAAGAGCAACGTTTGTCCCCGGCTTTATTTGAAGGAAAATATCCGCTGCTTTTGCGAGCTCAATTTCCCTGGGTTCAGCTACTATTAGGCTTGCTCCGTTAGCCTTCGCCTGTTTTATATGGGAGCCGATGACCGGATGGGTCTCGGTAGTATTAGATCCTGTTACGAATATAAGATCCGACCCCAAGGCTTCTAAGTTGCTGTTTGTCATAGCTCCACTTCCTAGGGTAGCGGCAAGACCAGCAACAGTTGAAGCATGGCACAGCCTGGCACAGTGATCTACATTGTTAGTGCCTATTACAGCTCTAAATAACTTTTGAAAAAGGTAGTTTTCTTCATTGGTACATCGTGCAGATGAAAACCCCGCAATTGAATCTGCTCCGAACTCATCCTTTGCAGCAGTGATTTTTTCTGCAATCAACCGATATGCTTCATCCCAGGTGGCTTGAATGAATCTGCCTTCTTTTTTTATCAAAGGCGTCCTAAGCCTATCGGGATGATCTATGAATTTATATCCGAACTTTCCTTTTACACACAGCATCCCATTGTTCGCAGCACCGTCCGACGGGGCTACTTCTACGACCTTGTTGTCTTTTATCAAAAGCTCCATCTGACATCCAATTCCGCAATATGGGCAGGTAGTCTTGATTCTTTTTGTCTCCCAGTACCTAAACCTCTCAGTCCTTCTCGGCACTAAAGCACCTACCGGGCAAGCGGATACGCAATTTCCGCAGGAAACACAGGTGGATTGGGATATAGGATCTTCAAAAGGGGGGGAGACATGGGTGTCAAAGCCTCTTCCACTCATAGTGATGGCGTGGGTTTGTTGAAGCTCAGTGCATATTCTGGTGCACTTTCCGCAAAGTATGCATTTATTTCTATCAAAAAAATAAAACTTGTTGGAATGATCTAGTGTGTATTCTTTTTCGTCGCCACTTCTGAATCTAGAATCCTTTACACCATACTCAAAACAGTAATCCTGCAGCTTGCAGTTGCCTGCAGCTACACAAGTCATGCAATCAAGAGGGTGGTTTGAAAGAATTAGATCAAGCACCATCTTTCTTCCTTGAACAACCCTCTTGCTCCTAGTCTTTACGACCATTCCTTCAGCAGCCGGAAGTGCGCAGGAGGGCGTTAGGGCCCGCATCCCTTCAACTTCCACCAAGCACATCCTACAAGCAGCCCCAATGCTTGGGTCAAGGTGGGGATGGTGACATAGCGTGGGTATCTTTATTCCCAAACTCTTCGCCGCTTCAAATACTGTCGTTCCTTTTTCAACTTCCAGCTGATGATTGTCTATGTTCAGTCTGATCATTTCAAGCTCAACTCCTTTATGTTGTGATACCGCCCACCATTTTGTGCAATCGTTCTCATCTGAAGGATATACTTGTATATATATGTGTGGCCTGACAAACTCCCCTATCGCTCAAAACAGCTTTTCCAGTATCACGAGATCAAGATACCTATCGAATTTATACCCCGCCTCCTTTATTACTCCACACCTAAAAAAGCCTTCTTTCTCGTGCAATCTTATACTGGTCGTATTTTCTGAATCAATATAAGCCAATGCCGCATGATATTCTTTTTCTTTGGCCTTCTGAAGTATTTCCTTCAATAGTGTTCTTCCCAGACCCTTCCCTTGGTAGTCTTTTCTTAGGTAAACAGAATGCTCAATAGTTTTTTTAAAGCCTTCAAATGGTCTGTATGGTCCGTAAGTAGCGAAACCAGCGACTACTCCATCTATTTCTGCTGCTATTATGGGGAAACCCGCCTTTTCTTTTTCGCTGTGCCACTCCTCCATTTCCTCAAAGCTCTTGGAGTTGTAATGATACAGGGCTGTTGAATTTTCGATGTAATAGTTGTATATCAAGGTTATTTCTTGAATGTCTTTTTTCTCTGCCGGCCTTAGCATTTCTTCCTCCCGATCCACTTTATTATGTATATTATACCTTATTTACTTGCACGTAAAAAGCCTCGAGCTAATTATTATTATCGGCTCAAGGCTTTGATTTTTTTGTTTATTCCTGGAAAAGTGGAGTCGAAAGGTATCTTTCTCCGGTGTCGGGAAGGACCACGACGATTGTCTTCCCCTTGTTTTCTTCTCTTTTGGCGATTTCAGTAGCTGCATGAAGCGCTGCTCCCGAGGAAATCCCTACCAACAGACCTTCACTTGAGGCTACTTTCTTTGCAGTGGCAAAGGCATCCTCGTTTTTGACTTTAACAATTTCGTCTATGACGCCTGTGTTTAAAACATCCGGCACGAATCCTGCTCCGATTCCCTGGATTTTATGTGGTCCTGGCTTTTCACCTGATAGTATGGCGGAGTCAAAGGGCTCCACGGCAATTATTTTCAAATTAGGGTTCTTCTGCTTTAAGGCCTCCCCTGCTCCTGTGATGGTTCCGCCGGTCCCGATTCCAGCGATAAAAATATCAACTTTTCCATCCGTGTCTCTCCAAATCTCTTCCGCTGTAGTTTCTCTGTGAATTTTAGGATTTGCAGGATTCTTAAACTGCTGGAGTACAATGGAATTTGAGTTTTCTCTAGCCAACTCCTCCGCTTTGTTGATGGCACCCTTCATGCCTTCACTCCCCGGAGTAAGCACAAGCTCGGCACCAAGCTGCTTTAAAAGGTTTCTTCTTTCGACGCTCATCGTCTCCGGCATTGTCAGTATCAGCCTATACTTCTTTGCTGCTGCCACAAAAGCCAAGGCTATTCCAGTATTTCCACTTGTGGGCTCTATTATTACAGAGTCCTTGTTTAAAAGCCCTTTATCTTCTGCGTCCTTTATCATTGCATATCCGATACGGTCTTTAACGCTTCCCGCTGGGTTAAAGTACTCAAGCTTAGCCAGGATATCTCCCTGTGCTCCGCTTTCCTCCTTGTAATTGTTAAGTTGCAGCAACGGCGTATTTCCGATCAAGTCAACCAAGCTTTTTGCAATATTAGCCATTATTTTTCCTCCTTGTTTTATATATTATTATTCTTATCAACTTTATATATTTTATTATACTCTACTTTTTTCTTCGATGTCAAGGGTTATCTTATATTTTTATTATATGTTTAGTCGGAATTAAGCGCCTGTTCAAAGTCTGCAATCAAATCTCCTGTATCTTCCAGACCCACAGAAACCCTAATCAGCCTATCTGATATACCAAGATCACTTTTAACTTCCTTTGGCATCGAGCCATGACTCATTTTCGTGGGGTAGGACACTATAGTCTCCACTCCTCCCAGGCTAACTGCAAGTATGCTTTCAACTTTGTTTAAAAAATCTTTTGCAGCTTTATCCGTTTTGGTTTCAAAAGACAAAACTGCCCCAGGTCCAAAAGATTGTCCGTCATGGATTTCCTTGTCCTGGTGATCTTCCAGCCCCGGATAGTATACCTTTTCCACAGCTTCTTGCTTTTTAAGCCATAAGGCGATTTTTTTAGCACTTTCCTGCTGGTAGTCCATCCTTACCTTCAGTGTCTTAAGCCCCCTTAACAACAGCCAACAGTCCTGTGGGCCAAGAACCGCTCCAAAGCTCATTTGGACAAAATATATCCTCTTGGCCAGAGCCTTGTCTTTTACCACTACCAATCCTCCGAGAACATCGCTGTGGCCCCCAATAAATTTTGTTGCACTGTGAATGACTATATCCACACCCAAATCCAGAGGTCTTTGCAGATAAGGTGACATAAAGGTATTATCCAGCATAGTTATGATCCCTTTGCTCTTGGCAATGGATGCGACCATCTTGATATCCGTTACCTTCATCAATGGATTTGACGGAGTTTCTAAATATATGCCCTTTGTATTTGTCTTTATATTTCTTTTTATTTCTTCAATATCCGTCATATCCACAAACGTAGTCTCAATTCCAAAATTGGGAAACAGCCCGCTTGCCACTCTAAAGGTTCCTCCGTATACATCCTTGCATACGAGAAGATGATCTCCTTGGGAAAAAATCGACAAAACAGAGGATGTTGCAGCCATGCCGCTAGAAAATGCATATCCGTTAGTGCCGTTTTCAAGCAACGCAATAGTCTTCTCCAAAGCTTCTCTCGTAGGATTTTGGGATCTCGAGTACTCATATTCGCCGTTGCAATCCGCACTTTTTTGACTGTACGTTGATGCCTGATATATTGGTATGCTAAGTGCTCCGGTGTATTTATCCGTCTCAAACCCGTTTCTGATAAGTTTTGTAGAAAAATCCATCAAACAACCTCCTCATGTCTAGCTGCTATTACCTCTATCTCCACTGAGGCGCCTTTGGGAAGAGCTGAAACCTCTATGCATGATCTCGCAGGATAAGGTTTTCCCAGTAGGCTTGAATAGGCTTCATTTACCGCATCAAAATCCTTGAGATCTGTCAAGTATATGACCGCCTTTATGATGTCATCAAAGGTGAGGCCCTCTTCATTTAGGACTGTTCCGATGTTTTTCATGACCTGCTCCGTCTGCTTTTTTGCATCACCCTCCACAAGCCTTCCCGTCTCAGGGTCTAAGGGTATCTGCCCCGAAAGATATACTGCGCTTTCAGTTGCTATCCCTTGTGAATATGGCCCAACCGCTTTTGGGGCCTTGTGGGTATTTATCTCTTTTTTCATGATTCCCTCCTTGTATACTGAACATGAAGCCAAGCTGCTGTTCAAATTATTTTTGTTTTATAATGGACATAGTATTGTGGATTGGTTTTTCTTCCTTAAATGTAATACATCAAATCCGATTCTCCTATAGATGCCTTATACCCCTGTGCCAATTCTTCCAAGGTTATGGACTTTACAACATCTTCTATGCTGATATTAATTTTTCTCCATAGCATGTCCTTTAAATAATATTGTATGCTGTCCTTTTGAGATTCAGCCTCCTTGCTCTCATCAATTACGGAAAGATCGCCTTCCAATGTACTCAGAATCATCCCTGCAGTTATTTCTGATGGATCCTTGGCAAGAAGATATCCTCCTTGAGCGCCTTTAACGCTTTTTACCAGTCCAGCTTTTCTGAGAGTCGAGAAAACTTGTTCTAAGTAATTATTTGATATTCCCTGTCTTTGAGCGACATTGCTAAGAGGCATGTGATCTCCTGCCGAATATACTGCCAAATCCACCATCGCCCTAATTCCGTATCTTCCTTTTGTAGATATTTTCATATTCTCACCCCATTTGCCACTATTCCTATTTGTTTTATATATTATTATACTATACTCATTTAAATGCGTTGTCAATAAAAAAACAGCTTGAGCATAAACTCAAACCGCTTTCCCATCTTCTTTACAGCATTTTTTAATTATAAATTTTTCAATAGCATATGCCACTCCGTCCTCTTCTACGGATTTTGTAACAAAATCCGCGTGATCTTTGACGTTTTTAATGGCATTACCCATAGCTATGCCTGTTCCGGCCGCTTCCAGCATTGATATGTCATTTTCTGCATCTCCTATGGCCATTACATTCTCCATAGGTATTTCAAGCTGCTCGGCAAGACCTTCCAAAGCCATTCCTTTATCAAGGCACTTTGGATATATTTCCATATGTTTTTCAAACCCGTATTCCACATTCACGCATTCCCCGTACTTTTCCTCAAAATAATCTCTTAACGCATCAAGAGTGTGGTCTTCGTCCATAAACATGAACTTGTTCATTTTGTTTTCTAGTATGAATTTCTTCATATCGTCAACAACGATGACGTTGTCTTTTTCCTTGGCCAATAGTGCAATTGTGGGCTGGTTGCGATGTTCTTCCGAAACATAGACATTAAGTCCTGCAAAAAGGCTATATGGAATTTCTTCTTCCTCAAGCTTATTATATATGCCCAATGCTATCTCTTTTTTCATCTCGTTTTCGATGATCGCCTTGCCTGTCTTTAAGTCCAAAACTATGCCACCATTTGTTGTAATTCCATATTCTTCAATCCCTAAGTCTTCTAGATATCGCTTCATGCTGTAATAGTTTCTGCCGGATATCAACACCACATAAACCCCAAGCTTTTTTGCTGCCATAACCGTATTTATAACCTTTTTAGATATATTCGGTCTCTCAAAATTGATCAACGTGCCGTCTATATCAATTGCCAGTAATTTTATCATTTTCTCACCTCATTTAAATCCTTCCAAATACATGCTTGTCCAAAGCAAGCTTCACTCCGTCATTTTCAACATGGCCAGTAATCTCCATTGCATGGGACTTTACATTTTCAGATGCATTGCCCATAGCCACAGACAAACCAGCCGTCTTAAACATAGGTATGTCATTTTCTGAATCACCTATGCACATGGTCTCTTCTTTTAGCACACCGTAATGTTCCATCATAAAGCTTAAGGCTTTGCCTTTGTCCGCCTTATTTGAATACACTTCAAGCAGAGTCTCCATACTGAAATCCGCGTTTAATACCTCGCCGTAGCTAGTCAGAGAAAACTCCTTGATTGTAGCGAGGTCATTTTGCGCTCCCACCATCATCAGCTTCGCCGAGGGATACTCCTTAAGATTTTCGTATATATCCTCGATATAATGAAATTCCTGATTGAGAGCCTTAATATAGTCCATAGGCAAGGAATCAAAACCCTTTGTATATACCTTGCAGTTTGAAAAATTTATAGGGACTGTTCCCACAGAAATACTCTTTTCCACTACAGATCTTGCAATATCGTAAGGTATCGTCTCTTGATGAATTACCTCTTCGTCTTCAATTCTTACTATTTCCGCTCCGTTAGCCGATGCTGCAATGCCTTTTAGACCAAGCTCCTGTATATAATCCTTCATCCCAAAATAGTTTCTTCCTGAAAGCAAAACGACCTTAACTCCATTGTGGTAGGCTTTAAGGATCGATTCCCTGACAACCGCGCTTATTTTATTGTCTTCCCTTATGAGTGTTCCGTCAATATCCAGGGCCAATAACTTTATCATCTTCTACCTCCGTGTTGGTTATGCTTATATTATACCCTAATCATGTATATTTGACACGTAATACAAGCTACGGCTTCAAAACGACTTTTATGGCCTCACCGCTTTTTGCCATTTCTACGCCCTTCATTGCATCCTCTAGAGGCAGAACATGAGTCACATATCTGTCGGCCTTTATTTTTTTATCGGCAATCAAGTCAAAGGATCTGGCATTTTGCATATGGTCATAACCAAAGTGTCCCAAAATAGTAATCTGCTCATAGTGTACGAAGTTGCTATCTATCAACGTCATCTCGCCCTTTGGAACTCCACCAAAAAATACCACCTTTCCCCTTTTGCATGCCATTTTAATGGCTTGGTCCTGGGCTTTAGTGCTGGGGTTTGCCGATATGACTACTTCTGCACCCCATCCTCCTGTTATTTCCCGGACTCTTTTTACAGGATCAACTTCAAATGGATCAATGATAAAGTCTGCTCCAAACTCGCGAGCCTTTTCAAGCCTTATCCTCGAAGGCTCAACAGCTATCACTCTTTTAGCGCCTCTTAGCTTTGCAAGTTCAAGTTGAAGACATCCTATTGGTCCCATGCCTATTACTACCACAGTATCTCCCAAAGTGACATTGGCGTATTCCTGGCATGAAAAAACCGATGATAACGGTTCGGTCATTACCGCCTCTTCATAGGACATGTCATGTGGCATCTTTATTACCTGACCCTTTTTTATGATATCCTCTGTGACGATCATGTATTCGGCAAATCCACCGGGTATGGTAGTCCCTGGTACCGTAAGGTTTTCACATTGTCCCAGCCACCCTCTTTTGCAAGCAGGACATTCGTAACATGGAACGAGGGGGGAAACATATACTCTTTCACCTGCTGAAAAACCTTTAACCCCTTCGCCAATCTCTGCGATTTCTCCGGCAATTTCATGTCCCAGAATCTGCGGATACTCAAGCCTGTGATGTCCGTGGATTATGGTTCTGATATCCGATCCGCAAAGGCCAACTCCATGGACACGAATAAGCATCTCTTCTTTTTTGCATACCAGAGTTTTTACATCCTCCATCCTTAAATCTTCAGGTCCGTACAATAGTGCCGCTTTCATAAGTCTCTCCTCCTGGAATGTGCAAAGCACACAGCTTGATAATCGCACCATGTGCTCTGTAATCTCATTTTTTATTTTTTTAAATCAAAATATTCAGACACGTCTTCCTTGCCCCATGAATCCACAATAGCAGCAAGCTCCTTATGTTCCTTAGCATATTCTCCCAAGCTGACTCCCTGCATCGTCGCTTCTATTGCTTGTCTCATAGATTTAGCACCTGCCGTGGCACCCATGGGATGACCGTGGATTGCCCCACCTGCTGCCAAACAAATATCAGTCCCCAGTTCCTTCATAGTTTGAGGGACTGCTCCCTGAGTCATGCCTCCCGATAAAAGCGGCAACATAGGCTTGATTCCAAACAGCTCCTGTCTGGCCATTAAAACCTGCTGCTGACACTTGCTTTTTACAACAGGGAACTTGCCGTATGGACTTGTGATAATCTGCATATCGGCACCGCACATCCTAGCCAGTTTTCCTACCAAGAGAGGCGAGCTTATCCCCTGATAAGGAGATCCGAAGGTTGTTCCCGAGAAATCGATATGAGCCATAATAGGAACATTTATGTTGGGATCCTCGGCAATCATTTTTGCTGCTGAAAATCCTATCGTATAGAAGTTCATCATCAGCGCATTGGCCCCTGCGTCAATCGCTCTGTACGCATTGTCTTTCAGCTTGCTTATGTCATCTGTAATATTTGGAGTGTATAACGTTTTTTCACCGGTCTCTTCGTCTGCTCTTTTAATGGCCGCCATTATGGCTTTTATCCTGTCTTCCAAGGGACAGTATACGGGGTTTCCCGGCAAAAGCTCATCGTCTTTGATGAAGTCTCCACCTCCAAGAGCGACCTCGTAAGCCATATTCGCTCCTTCTTCAGGAGTCCAGCCTATGTCAGGCTTTATCATATTGTTTACAAATGGTCTTTCTTTTACTCCCAGCAAATCCCTGATTCCTTCTATTCCGAACTTCGGCCCTTTGAATCCCCCTATCCAAGATTCGGGGAAAGCTATGTCCATAAGTTTTAAATATGGAATTTGAGCGATGTTTCCTATAACCGAAGACAGGAGCATCGGTATCTGAGGATCAAAATTTATAGAAGGAAAAGCTATCTGCACTACGTACTTTCTGTTTATTTCTTCCTTCGGAACGACAAACTCATAATCCGGCAAAGCATAAACGGCAACTACCTTTCCGGTATGCTTGCGTCTTATCTTCTCATGCTCTCCCGGCACTGCCGTCCAGGTGCTGGTGGTCTGCTCCTCGGCTATGGCCACAACGTACTTTAATATGTCGGATGAATCGGTCTCAATATAATATGTCGCTATTATGTCGTCTTTTGCCATACTTACTTCCGGAAATCCAAAGCTTAGATCATTCATACTTTAACCTCCCAGTTAATGGTTTGACTAGACATGTTCACCTTAATATTAACCCTCTTCTAAAGTATTTTCAATATTGAATATATTTTCAATAGAACAAAAACTCCTTTTTTCACTTCCTTAATTACAAGAAAATTGCATTAAAACAAACCAGAGCCTGATATAGGCTCTGGTCTAGATAACATCTTTTACTTTCCGTATTCTGACAGCTCGTATACATCTGTCTTGTTTTCTGAAATCTTTTCGTGGAGTATATCTATCATCGCTCCAGCCTTGTCCAGATTTGTCATAAGCTCCACCGAGGATTCTATGGCTGTCCTTCTTATTGCAAAGCCGTCTCTTTTAGAGTCGTTGCCTTTTGTAGGAGTATTGAACACCATATCGATGCCCTGCTCTCTTATTACGTCTATTATCGTAGGATAGCCTTCCTCGATCTTATTGATTCTCGAAGCCTTGATTCCCATTTCGTCCAGTCTCTTTGCCGTGTTTTCAGTGGCATAGAATTCATATCCCATTTCCGCCATCTTTTTCGCAAGAGGCATGAACTCTTCCTTGTCTTTGGGTCTTACTGTTGCGACGACCTTTCTCTTCCTTGAAGACATGTCAACTCCCGCCGCAATGAGGCCTTTGTACAGAGCCTCTTTAAAGTTTTCGCCAACACCCAGAACCTCTCCGGTGGATCTCATCTCAGGACCCAAGCTGGCCTCTACTTTCGGCAGCTTCTCCGTTGAAAATACCGGAACCTTGACGCATGTAAGCTTAGCTTCAGGATAAACATCCCTTCCGTATTCCATATCCTTTAGCTTTTCGCCCATCATAACCTTGGTTGCTATATCGATGACAGGAACTCCCGTTACCTTGCTGATATAAGGAACTGTACGGCTTGATCTTGGGTTTACCTCTATTATGTAAAGCTCTCCGCTGTTTTCAATAAACTGTATGTTGACCATCCCTTTTACCCTTAATGCTACAGCCATCTTTTTAGTGTAGTCCAAAATCTTTTCCTTTATGGAATCGCTTATGTTTACAGGTGGATATATGCTGATGCTGTCTCCGGAGTGTATTCCAGCTCGCTCAAGGTGCTCCATTATGCCCGGGATAAGGATGTCCTCTCCGTCGCATATGGCATCTACCTCTATTTCCATCCCCTCGATGTACTTATCTATCAAAACAGGGTTTTTCCCGTCCTTTTCGAATGCGTCCTTGAGGTAAAATTCAAGCTCGCTGTCATCGTAGCATATCTCCATGCCCTGTCCCCCGAGAACATATGAAGGCCTTACCAAAACCGGGTATCCTAGCTGGCTTGACCACTTCATGCCCTCTTCCATGTTCCAGACGCCCTTGCCCTTGGGACGGTCTATGTTTAGCTTTTCAAGTATCTCTTCAAACTTTTCTCGATCTTCCGATTCGTCGATGGAATCCGGATCTGTCCCCAGTATAGGCACGTTCATCTCCTTAAAGAATCTCGCAAGCTTGATGGCCGTCTGACCTCCAAACTGCAAGATCACCCCATCAGGCTTTTCCTTTTCGATGATGTTGTAGGTATCCTCCTCAGTCAAAGGCTCAAAGTAGAGCTTATCCGAAATATTAAAATCTGTACTTACCGTTTCAGGGTTGTTGTTTACTATGATCGTCTCTATGCCCATATCCCTCAAAGCTTTAACGCAGTGGACGCTGCAGTAGTCAAACTCTATGCCCTGGCCTATCCTTATAGGACCCGAACCTATTACCATGACTTTTTTGCCGCTGTTGCACACCACTTCGTCTTCCTTGTCATATGTAGAATAGTAATAGGGCGTAAGTGCCTCAAACTCTCCTGCACAGGTATCCACCATTTTGTATGAGGCTATGATATCCCACATTCTTCTAAGCTCGTATATGTGGTTCGGCTCGGTCTTAAGCAGATCCGCCAACCCCTTGTCCGAAAACCCTTTTTGCTTTAACATGGTCAGCTTCTCTTTGGTGAGCTGGTCTACATTCATTAGTTTAAGCTTTTCCTCTTGATCGACGATCCACTTTATCTTGTCCAGGAAGAATATGTCGATTCCCGTATCCTTTGAAAGCTTGTGCATGTCGTATCCCCATCTTAGCATCTCTGCCAGATAGAACATCCTCTCGTCGTTTGGATACAGAACTTTTTCCTTAAGCTCTGCCAGGGTAAGCTCTTTTGCGCCTTTATGGTCTAAAGCGTATTTTTTGATTTCGAGAGATCTAAGTCCCTTTAAGAACGCGCTTTCAAAGTTGTTTCCTATAGCCATGACTTCACCTGTAGCCATCATCTTAGTTCCCAATTTTCTGTCAGCTCCGTAGAACTTGTCGAAAGGCCACTTTGGTATCTTGATTACAACGTAGTCAAGGCTTGGCTCAAAGCAAGCGTACGTCTTTTTTGTAACTGCATTTTTTATCTCATCCAGGCCGTATCCAAGAGCTATCTTTGCAGCTACTTTGGCAATTGGGTATCCTGTCGCCTTTGAAGCTAGCGCCGAAGAACGGCTAACCCTTGGGTTTATTTCAATTACAGCGTACTTGAAGCTATGAGGATCTAGCGCTAGCTGAACGTTGCAGCCCCCTTCTATGCCTACCGCTTCAAGGATATCAAGAGATGCCTTCCTTAGCATCTGATATTCCTTGTCACTTAGAGTCTGGCTGGGAGCCACTACTATGCTGTCTCCTGTGTGTATTCCTACAGGATCTATATTCTCCATATTACATACGGTAATACAGTTGCCCTTGGAGTCCCTCATTACTTCATATTCTATTTCCTTCCAACCCTTTATGCTCTTCTCTATAAGCACTTGGCTTACTCGGCTCAGCTGAAGGCCTCTGGACGCAATGGCTACGAGCTCTTCTTCCGTTTCTGCAATCCCACCACCTGCACCTCCAAGGGTGTATGCCGGCCTTACCACTACAGGGTATCCCAGGTTAAGCGCGTAGCTTTTAGCCTCCTCGAGGCTGATTACAGTCTTGCTTTCTATAACCGGTTGGTTAATTTCATCCATCAAGGCTCTAAACTCTTCCCTGTCTTCGCCTTTTTTGATTGATTCTATGGAAGTTCCTATTACCTTTACGTTGTATTTTTCAAGTATCTTCTTATCAAAAAGCTCTATTGCCATGTTAAGGCCTGTTTGGCCTCCCATGCCTGCCAGAAGGCTGTCAGGGCGTTCCCTTGCTATTATCTTTTCAACGTATTCCAAGGTTATCGGTTCGATATACACCTTGTCCGCCACTTCTCTGTCAGTCATTATGGTAGCCGGGTTTGAGTTGATAAGGACTACCTCTACCCCTTCCTCTTTTAGGCTTTGACATGCCTGGGCTCCGGAATAGTCAAACTCTGCCGCCTGGCCGATTACAATGGGTCCCGAACCTATGACCAGTACTTTCTTTACATCTTCTCTTTTAGGCATTGTGACCCACCTCCTCCAATACTTCTATGAAATGCTCAAATATATAATCAGAATCCGATGGTCCCGGTGAAGCCTCCGGGTGAAACTGTACGCTCATCACCGGTTTATCCTTGTGTCTGAGCCCCTCTATGCTCTCATCATTCATGCTCACGTGAGTAACTTCCATGCTCTCAGGCACCTTTGTCACCACATAACCGTGATTTTGACTGGTTATATACACCCTGTCCTGTTTAATGTCTTTAACCGGGTGGTTGCATCCCCTGTGACCGAATTTAAGTTTTTTTGTCTCTCCTCCAAGGGCTAACGCTATCAGCTGATGCCCCAGGCAGATTCCGATAGTAGGCTTTTTATCTACAAGCACCTTTACATTCTCTATAATATCCATATAATCCTTTGGATCTCCAGGTCCGTTTGACAAGAACACCCCGTCAGGATTTACCCCAAGCACTTCTTCCCAGCTTGCAGTGGCGGGAAAAACCGTTACTTTACAGTTTTTTTCCTTGAAAGACTCAATAATATTATTCTTGATTCCAAAGTCCATCACGGCAACGTGCTTTCCTGTTCCTTCTACTATATAGCTTTCCTTTGTTGTTACTTTATAGACAGCTTTTGAATTGTCATATGCTCCAAGTTTTTTCCTAAGCTCTGTAGCTGTTAGCATCCTGGTTGTTATTATGCCCTTCATGGTCCCTTTTTCTCTAATTGTCTTCGTCAGTGCTCTGGTATCAATTCCCTCTAGGCCTGTGACTCCGCTGTATTTAAGGTAGCTGTCCAAGTCCATCTCGCACCTGAAGTTGCTTGGGCTTTTGGATCTTTCCCTTACGATCAGAGCTCTTATTTTTGGACCGTCTGATTCAAAGTCTTCCAAGTTGATTCCGTAGTTGCCGATCAGTGGATAGGTCATGGTGACGATTTGACCGTAATATGATGGGTCTGTCATAAGCTCCTGATAACCTGTCATCCCTGTATTGAAGACGACCTCCCCAGAAATCTCCTGTATCTTTCCAAAAGCAGTTCCTTCAAATATCATGCCGTTTTCTAATTGCAAATATGCTCTCATTTTACCCTCCAATTACATGTTTCCCCTGCTGCCAGGCTTTACCACAGGCTCTCCTGCTTTGCAGGCAGGACAGTCTGAAGCGTCAAATGTTTCTATGTTAAGCTTGACGGCGCTAAAAACAGGCATTCCCACTTCAACGCCTTCAGGCCTTCTGTCTGCTATACATGCGACTCCCACCACTTCGGCGCCAAGGGCTTCTAATACCTCTTTGGTCTCTATCGTGGATTTTCCCGTGGTGACTACGTCTTCTGCGATTATGACTTTTTCGCCTTTTATAATTTCAAAGCCTCTTCTTAGCTCCATTTGCCCGTCTTTTCTTTCGGTAAATACCGCTTCCTTTCCTAGCTGTCTTCCCAGCTCGTAGGATACGATTACGCCTCCCATCGCCGGACCTACCACCTTTTCTATTCCAAGACCTTTAATCTTTTCTACTACAGGCTCTAGGACTTTGGCTGCCTTGTCCGGAAACCTTAGCACCTTTGCACACTGAACGTAGCCTTTGCTGTGCTTTCCCGATGACAGAAGGAAGTGCCCCTCCAAAAACGCCTCTGTTTCCTTCAATATCTCTATTATCTGTTTTTCCATTTCCACTACCTCCAGTTTTATGTTATGGCTTTTTTATCTATATGATGCCTCTTATCTCTGATATGTTCTTAAGTCCATTGTCCTCACAGTACTTCTCAAGGCCTTCTACTATCTCTTTGCCTAGATTTGGATTCGGAAAGTTCCCGGTTCCTATCTGAATAGCTGTGGCTCCTGCCATAATAAATTCTACAGCATCCTGCCAGGAGCTTATGCCCCCAAGGCCTACTACCGGTATTGATACAGCTTTTGCAGTCTGGTGCACCATCCGAAGAGCTATAGGCTTTATTGCAGGACCTGAAAGCCCCGCATACATGTTGCTGAACACGGCTCTTTTGTTTCTAATGTCTATGGCCATTCCCTGAAAGGTGTTTACCAAGGACACTGCATCGGCCCCGTTTTCCTGGCATGAAATTGCAATGTCGGACACGCTTGGAGCGTTTGGAGAAAGCTTGACTATTACCGGGTGCTTGCTTATTTTTTTTATTTCCCGGGTAATAAATCCTGCGCTATCGCACTGCATCCCAAATGCCATGCCCCCAGCCTTTACATTTGGACAAGATATGTTAAGCTCGATGAAATCTACGGGATATCCATTAAGAATGCTTGCACCTTCCAGATATTCTTCCAGGTTGTCTCCACCCAAGTTTACGATAAGCATGGAATCTATAGCTTTCATTTTCGAAATGCTCTTTTCTGCAAAAGCTTTTACACCTGGATTCTCAAGGCCGATGCTGTTTAAAAGACCGCTTGGCGTTTCCCAAAGCCTGATTCCATTGTTTCCCGGTTTAGGATTAAGGGTAAGCCCCTTTGAAGATATTCCTCCCAAGACGGAAGGATCATAGTAATCCTTGTAATCTTCTCCGTATCCGTACGTTCCTGATGCAGCTATCACCGGATTTTTCATTTTATAATCAACCAGTTTAGTAACGAGTCTACTCAAAGAATACTTCACCTCCCTCAAATACCGGACCTTCCTTGCAAGTCCTCTTGTTTCCACTTTCAGTCTTGCATGTGCATCCCAGACAAGCTCCGACGCCGCATGCCATTCTCTTTTCCATAGAAACGTATACCTTTGATTCGTAAGGCTTAGACCTTTCAAAGGCAGCCTTCATCATTATCTCCGGTCCGCATGTAAGTATGGTCCCAGCATTTTCATAATCCACGTAATCCGTTATATATCCGCCGTAGCGCACTATTACATCGGCATCTAAGCTTTCAAATTCTTTTGCAGCGTCACTTTTATTTTCAAATCCCAGATATAGCTTGATGTTTTTATTTGGGTCTCTTTTTTTAAGCTCCTTGGCCGTATGATATAGGGGGGCAGTTCCTATTCCGCCGCCTATCAAAGTGACAGTATCCTCCTTGATGTCCGGAAATCCGTTTCCGTAAGGACCGTGAAGAACAACCTCCATGCCCTTTGTCATCTTAGACAAAATCTCTGTTCCTTCTCCCACGACCCTGTACAGAAAGCTCGTTGTCATGCCGTCCCAGTCGAAAATGCTGATTGGTCTTGAAAGAAGAGGGTACTTGTCCCATCCCCTTACCATGTAAAACTGTCCTGGGCTTGATTTTTTTGTACAATCCGTTTTCATGAGATACATTCCGTCTCCCAAGTTTTTATTTTCGATAATCACAGCCAACGGGTTATATCCTCCTTCATAGCCAAAGCGGCGTTTCTGATATGCTGTGCAAAATCCGTATCTTCTGTCTTGTTCTTGTGAGCAGTTATCAGCCCCCTAGAAGAATTTACTACCGCACAGGCACTTTCCTTTAAAATCTTGGCAAGGTCTTTTCCCGTTCCTCCCTGGGCGCCGTATCCAGGCACTAGAAAAAACATGTTCGGATATGCTTTTGACAGCATATAAAACTCATCAGGGTAGGTCAATCCCACGACAGATCCTATGGAGCTAAATCCGCTTTCTCCTATAAATCCTTCTCCCCATTTTTTTATAAGGTCTCCCATGTGAAGATAAACTTTTTGTCCGCTTGCCTCTACATCTTGAAGATCCACCGCGCTTTTGTTCGAGGTCCTCAACAGCACGAAGAGTCCTTTCCCTTTTTCTTTAAGGTATGGATAAAATGGCGAGATGGCGTCTTCTCCCATATATCCGTTTACCGTAATTATATCAGCTTCGAAATCTCCTTGAAAATGTCCCGTGGCGTACTTCTCCCCCGTTGCGGCAATGTCCCCTCTTTTTATGTCCCCTATTGAAATAGATCCACTTTTTCTTATATAATCCATGGTCTTTGCATAGGCCTTCATGCCTTCCAGCCCAAGGGCCTCGTAGTATGCTATTTGGACCTTGTAACATGATACGATGTCTTTTGTATGATCTACTATGTCTTTATTAAACTTAAATATCTTATCTGCGACCCCTTCGTCAAGATCGCTTATGCACTTTGGCAGGTAGCTTTCATCCGTATCAAGGCCCAGGCAGACCGGGCTTTTACCCTTCGCTTCGTTGTAAAGATTATCTATTATCATATTTGATTTCTCCCCTTTTTATAGTCATAAGGATTTTCCCCTTTACCTTTCGCCCTGCAAAGGGAGTGTTTTTCCCCTTTGACAAAAAGCTTGCTGGGTTGATTTCGTATTCTTCTTTCAAGTCTGCCAGTACCAGGTTCGCTTCCATCCCAGGCTTTATCTTGCCCATGTTAAGTCCCAACATCTTTGCAGGCTTTTCACTTAACATTTCGCTTAACTTCGATATATCTATGCTATTTTTTTCAAATACCGTGTGATAAGCTGAAAATGCGTATTCAACATTTGATATCCCCGGCATTCCTTTTTCCTTATCCTCAAAGCTGTGGGGGGCATGATCAGTAGCGCAAACGTCTATCTTGCCTGATTTAATTCCCTCCAGCAAGGCCTTTACGTCCTTTTCAGTGGCAAAAGGCGGGGCTACCTTGTAGTCTAATCCATAATCGAAAATATGGTGCGGCGTTACCTCACAGGTTATGTTTATCCCTTCATCTTTGGCCTTTGCTATCGCATCCAGCGTGGACTTTAGACTTATATGGCATATATGCAGGTTCCCCCCCACTTTCTTAGCAGTTTCAACATATTTTTCAACCATTTCCGTCTCCGGCTCGCAGTGGCAGGAAAGTATGAAGTCCAGTTCCTTTGAATTAACAAGAGCTTTTTTCATCGCCTCTTCATCTCCCATGTTCTTTCCGTCATTGGAAAACATCTTGGTAAGGGGTCTTATTTTTTCAAAGTCTACAAACGAGGTCTCATCATCTTCAAAGCCCTTTGTTACTGCGCTTACCTGAGTGAGATCGCAAAGATTCAGCTTTTCGGATCTTTGCATTATTGTTGCTATCTTTTGTTCATCGTCCATTACCGGGTTTGTATTGGCCATGGCGCATAAATGGACAAATCCACCTTTTAGAGCGGCGCTCATTCCAGTCTGAAGGTCTTCCTTGTATTCATATCCCGGCTCTCTTAGATGAGCATGCATGTCTATAAAAGCAGGCATCAGCGTCATGCCCTTTCCATCTATTGCGCCTTTGGCTAAATCTATGGCTTCTTCAGTTACTTCCTTTATCATTCCATCTTCTATTATTATGCTTCCTTTTAAAGCTTTTTCGCAGTCGACTAAGGTTACATTTGTTATTATCATATTTCCTCCTAAAGTGATGTGTGGGAATCACAGTATTCGCATCTGTAAGTTCTTTTTTTGGGGTCAGCCAAAATAAAGTCTATGTCTCTTACCTTTTCGTACTGGGTTATGCACCTGGGATTTTTACATTTAAGAATTCCTGTAACCCTTTGGGGCAGTTTAAGCTTTATCTTGTCTACCCGCTCTCCATTTTCTATAATATTGATGGTTATGTCTGGGTCTATCAGGCCCAATACCGTAAGATCAAGGGGAATGTCTGTTTCTATCTTAATTAGATCTTTCTTTCCCATCTTATTGCTTGGTATATTTCTCAGGAGCACCACTACGTCTTCTATTTCATCTAGCTTAAGCTGTGAAAATATCTTGTAGCCTTGTCCTTGGCTTATGTGGTCTAAAACGATGCCTTTTTTAATCTTGGATACATTTATCATGCTCATACCTCCAACTCCAAAAGCTTCATTATCAGTGCCATTCGCACGAACATTCCAAACCTGGCCTGTTCAAAATAAACCGCCCTTGGATCATCATCCACTTCATCAGATATTTCATTTACCCTTGGCAATGGGTGCATTATTATCATATCCTCTTTTGCATTTTGCAGCTTCAGGTTATCTAAAATATAGTAGTCTTTTAGCCTCTCGTATTCTTCTTCGCTTACGAACCTTTCTCTTTGCACTCTGGACATGTAGAGAATGTCAGCCTGATCTATCACCATTTCTAGGTTGTCCGTTTGAGTATATGCCGTATCGTGAAGCTCATCCAAAATGTAAGCCGGCATTTTAAGCTCATCCGGAGAAATAAAGATGAACTTTACATTTTCGTACCTGCTCATGGCCTTGACCAGAGAGTGTATGGTTCTACCGAATTTAAGGTCGCCACAGACCGCAATCACATGGTTGTCAAAATGCTTTTTGTAGTGCCTTATAGTCAGTAGATCCGTAAGAGTTTGAGTGGGATGCTGATGGCCTCCGTCCCCTGCGTTTATGACCGGCATTCGGGGAGAATGCTTTGAAGCCAGCTTTGCCGTCCCTTCCCTGGGGTGCCTTATTACCGCTATGTCCGCATAACAGCCTACAGTCCTAATGGTATCTGCAAGAGTCTCTCCCTTTGAAGTTGAGGATGCGCTTGGGTCGTCAAAGCCTATGACTTGGCCGCCAAGCCTTAGCATCGCCGCTTCAAAACTAAACCTGGTTCTTGTCGATGGCTCAAAAAAAAGACTGGCCAATAATTTTCCTCTGCAAACATCCAAGTAATCCTTTGGGCTTGCAATTATATTATCTGCCAGTCTGAAAAGTTCATCCAGTTCCTCTATGGTAAAGTCTCTCGGTTCGATCAAGTGTTTAGTCTTATTCATGGGTTCAACTCCGTTCGTTTTATTTCGAAAAAAAACCTTCCCAAAAACATGAGAAGGCATAATAAACACGAATATATCTTGGTCTTAAGACATATGCTTTAAGTTCAATGGATTTATGCATACCTTCCTAGCATCTCGTACTAAGTTAAAAGTAGTTTTTTTATTATTACCATGATACAGGACGCCAGGGTCTTTGTCAATGAAAATCAAAAGACATTATCTGTCAAATCAATACCTGTCAGTCTTATTTATTCCTTCAAGGCTGTCGCTGATTTTAACTCCTGCCCGTTCATAGGCTTCATGAAGTATTGACAGTGCGCTTCTTACTCCTATGCCAAACCTGTCGCATCCGGCATTTTTCATCTCAAGCAGCGTATCTAAATCTCTTACCCCACCGGCAGCTTTGATGAATGCACCATCTCCTATGGTTTCCTTGATTATCTTTATCGTATCCACTGTAGTCGGCTTAGGACCCCATCCCGTTCCCGTCTTGACGTAGGCAACTCCTGCCTTTACCGCTATTTCGCTGGCCTTTTTGATTTCATCATCGGTGAGGTAGCATATCTCTATTATGCTTTTTACTGGGACTTCACCTGCCGCATCCACAACTGCCTTTATATCTTCTTCAACCAATTTGTAGTCTCCCGATTTAAAGGCGCTTACGTTCATCACCATGTCAAGCTCCTTGCACCCAAGGCCTATCATTTCCTTTGCAGTCGCAATTTTTATAGCTGTCGTCTCTGCTCCCGCCGGAAAAGAAACGACTCCGGTAACTACCGCATCCGAAACGTCTGCAAGTCGGTCTATGGTGTATTTTGTTATCCATGGCATTGGGCTTGCGCAAATGCAGTCGTATTTTATGACTATATCTATCATCTTGTCAACTTCTTCCATGGTAACATCCGTTCTGACAGCGCTAACATCCATCATCCTGCCTATCTTTGTCAAATCAATTCCCTTCATTATATACATCCTCTCTAATTATTATTACTCCCAAGTTTAAAGGTAATTACCTTTACCTCACTCTAACACAGCACAGAGACATTGTGAATACATTTAATCGATTTTAACTCAAAAAGATAATAATGTTTGCATTTTTATTCGAAGCGGAACTTTTTACCCCTTTCTTCGTCTAACCAATTGTAGGAGGTGTCATTTATGAAAAGCAAGTATCTTGTAATCGTAGCATTTGTGCTGATTTCCGTGGTTATAATCTCTTCATGCGGCGGAACGTCAGATGAGGAAAGAAATATAATCGAAGGAATCGTATCGGAAGCTGGGGAAAATAATTTTATATTGGAAACTGAAGAAAATGATCTGTATTCCGTATCCATCAGCGAAGACACTAAGTTTGCCGAAGGGATCTCAAGAAATATAGAAACAGATAATGAAGTGTCGCTTCGACACGACGGCAAAGTGGCCGAGTCTTGGCCAATGCAGATCAGGGCCGTTGAGATATTAAAAAATCAAAAAATAAAATAAAATAAGAGACTAAGCGGGCAACCCAATCTCTTATTTTATCTTTTGGTATAAAGCATTTGTTTAGCAGTATTATAAAGGGGGATAATCTTTATAATAATTGTATTATAGAACAAAAATCTTAAATAAACCTTAAGTATAAATGTCTTATTCGAATCTTTTTCTTGCTTTTTTATAACTTGCTTAATTTTGACTTTACTTAATTGTTAGTTTATGTTATATTCATTATTGTTAAGTTTTTATCAACAACTCTGCTATTAATGCCCCAAGTTGATGCTGTACTTTAAGTTGACTCTCTGTCTGGAATTTATCCAGGGGTTATTATATTATTGACACGCTATCCTAGCAAAGTTGTCGATATAGATGACATCATCTTCAGCGCAACCGGCATGATTGCAGCTTACTTATTGATGAACAAACTAGATAAAGTGAAATTTTATCAACGACTCAACTAAACACCCTAGCAAGCCAAACTATGCTGATTTAGCTATTTTTTTCTTTACTTAATTGTTATTTTATGTTATATTTACATTTATCAAACTAAGGTGGTGTTTGCATGTTTAATGTAACAGGTTATGCTAAGGTTTACGATTTGGACAGAAACGAGAAGTTTATTAAATGTAATCTGTCCACTGCAAAGAAAAACAAGCACGGAGAGTACGAGTACATGCACTGGAGAGGCCGAATTGTAGGAAGCGCAGTTGATAAAATGAAAGAAATCAACGAAGGTGATCTTATTAAGATAGAAAATGCCATAGCCGAAAATTATTACGTAAAGGAAAAGCAGCGCGCTTTTACCTCAATCGTTATCTTCGGCTTGGAAAAACACAAGAAAAAAAGTTAAAATGAAAATCACCCGAAATCGCAAATGCCATTTCGGGTGATTTTCATTTTTTAGCTTCGTGGCGAATTACCTTAAACCTGTACAGCTCATAATCTTCATATGTCTGTATGCCCGCCTTATGCATCGCTATGTCGATCTGCTCCTCTACTGTATCCACTCCATCAAGATTTGGAAGCAAAAGGCCCTTTCGATAGCCGCTTTTGACGATGACTCCGTAAAGCTTGGGATCTAGCTTGTCCTTACCCGACACCTTTTCAGGCTCCGTCAGTATGTCCACCTTAACTTCAATTCCCCTTAACTCCTGTGGCTCTACAGCCGGGAATCTTGGGTCAAAGGAACAAGCTTCCACCGCATTTCTTATGATTTCCTTGGCTGTATATTGGGTAACTGGGGAAATCGTTCCAATGCATCCTCTTAGCTGACCGTCTTTGTGCAGCGAGACAAAGACTCCCGCTCTTTTGCTTTCTACTTCATTAATGAATTTTTTATCCTGAAGTCCTTTTTTGTATTCTTCCCACCTAAGCTGAACTCCTGTTTTCACCCATGTATTCATGCTTTTTCTCGCAAGGCGGATGTAGTCATCCTCATTTTCAGTTATATCCGGAGTGCTTTTGTCCGCTCCATTGACCAGCGTTTCCCAAAGGGAAGCTTCTTCCCCCTCTAAAACACTTATTTCAGCCGTCATATACCCCACTCCAAAGGGCCCTTCATAGCTGTGCACAACTGGATTTGTAATTAATCCATCCACGCTGCCCAAGGCCATTATCACTGACCTGAGACCACACTGCCCTGCCGGCTCATACAGGTGGGGCTTAATGTTGACTATATCCCCGTATCTTTTTGCATTTAGGCTTTCTACCAAAATCTGATCAAATATGGGTCCTTCTTCTGCAAAGCTGTAAGGCCCTGAATCCTTCAGACAATGAGACAGGTCTCCGCTTGCAAGAATCAGTGTGGTAAGCCCACTTTTTTTTGCAGCCTCCCCTAGGTGCATGCCAAACCTGTAGGCTTCCTTTAAGTCCATCATCCCCGGTGTTATGTGCAGGATTTCATAGTCGGTGTATCTCTTCTCTATGAAATAAAGCGGTACGATAGCTCCATGATCCAGCTTAATGTGCGTTCTATAATGAAGAGCGTCTGAATCGTTCATAAATATGTAAGATAGGTCTGAGCTTAAAAGCTCGTCCTTTAAAACTGCTAAAAATTTAGTGCTGGTATTCTTGCCGATCTTATAGTCGTAGTACCCAAAGTCAGAAAGGTCTCCTTCGATGTAGTCTTTATCCAAAATACACGCCCCGTCTGAAAATGAGTTCCCATGGGGGGTAATCACTACGATCACCTCCGGCTTTATTTTGCCAACAAACTCCCCGGTTTTATCAAGCCCCTTTATGGTATTAAAAGCTCTCTGCTCCTCTCCCCTGCCAATCTGAGGTATCAATATTGGAGGGTGTGGAGATACTATTATTCCCTTGACGCTCATTTTTTATCCTCCTAAGCTTATATTAAATGTTTCCAAGGTAAACGAAATCTAAATATTTTTTTGCTATTCTCTCCGCCTCATGCAAAAGACTTGCTTTAGTTCCTGGCTCATGGTATTTATACATGGGAAAGTATCTGCTTAAATGGACGGGAATTTGAGAATCCACCGAGGCTACCCATTTAAACATTGCTTCCAGGTCATCGAGATTGTCATTAATATCTGTTACCATGAGTGAGGTTATCTCCACATGAGATGACGCCGCCGCTTTCTTAATAGTGTCTTTTACCTCATTCAAGCCTCCTCCGCAGTATCTTTTGTATTGTTGAGAGTTATACGTCTTTAAGTCTATGTTAAAAGCATCGATATATGGCAAAAGCAGATCCAGGGGCGCTTCGTTTATGTATCCGTTTGTCACCATTATATTCTTTATGTCTTTAGATTTTGCAAGCTTCGCAGTCTCGTATACAAACTCGTAGTAAACCGTGGGCTCGTTGTAAGTGTATGAAATTGACGGATACTTTTTTGTCAAAGCTATATCGACAATTTCCTGGGGCGTCATGTCCACAGTCTGCGGAGTTCCCATGGAGATGTTATAATTTTGACACCAAGGGCATTTCATGTTGCACCCGAAACTGCCTATTGAAAGTGTATAGGTAAGCTGCATAAATCTTCTTAGAGGCTTCTTTTCTATGGGATCAAGATTCAATGCACTTATTTTACCGTAGTTTAAACTAATCAGTTTTCCTCCTGCATTCTTTCTTACCCTGCACACCCCTGCTTTTCCTTCACCTATTACACAGTTATGAGGACACAGATTGCATTCTAGTTTTCCCTCATCAAGCGTTTTGTAAAACATGCACTCCTTCAAATGCTTCACCTCCAAAATAGAGCTTTCACCCTATTTATTATCATGTTTTCTAATTCATAAACATTTTATAATTTTTTTTTAAAACCATTTGACAATAACATCACAATATCATATTATTGTGATGTAGCGATATATGGATGGTGATAAAATGTCAACAAATAAAGTAGATGCAGAACTGGCGCAAAAGGCCGATATTTTAAAGGCTATCGGTCATCCTGTGCGCCTTTGCATAGTCAAGAACCTGCTAAACGGCGGGGAGCGCAATGTCTCCGAAATGCAGGATTGTCTTTGCATCCCCCAGTCCACTGTGTCCCAGCATCTTAACAAGCTGAAGCAGGCTGGGATAATCTGTGGTATCCGCAACAAAAACGAAATACACTACGCATTGATAAACGAAGATGTAAAGAAAATTTTAACGATACTTTTTAATTTATAATAGGAGGTTTTAAAAATGTCAAACAAAGTACTTATAATCGGAGGAGTCGCCGGAGGCGCAAGCGCTGCGGCAAGACTAAGAAGAGTTGATGAAAATGCTGAAATAATCATGTTCGAAAAAGGTGAATACATATCTTTTGCAAATTGCGGCTTGCCATACTACATCGGCGATGTAATAGATGATAGAAACAAATTGTTATTGCAAACACCTGAGGCCTTTAATGCTAGATTCAACGTGGACGTCAGAGTTCAAAACGAGGTAACTGCAATTAATGCAGCTGATAAGACCGTAACTGTCAAGAATCACTCAACCGGCGAGACTTATGATGAATCATACGACAAACTAATCGTTTCTACCGGTTCTTCACCACTTAGGCCGCCGATACCCGGAATTGATGCAGACAACATTTTTACTATCTGGAACATCCCGGACACTGACGGGATAAAAAATTATATCGAAAGCCACCAAGTAAAGAAAGCTGCCGTTATCGGGGGAGGTTTCATCGGCGTAGAAATGGCGGAGAATCTTCACGAGCTTGGAATCGAAGTATCCATAATCGAAATGGCAGACCAAGTCATGGCGCCTGTAGACTTTGACATGGCTCAGTACCTTCACAAGCATATCAAGAGCAAAGATGTAGAACTTGTCCTAGGCGATGGGGTTAAAGAATTCAAGTCAGAGGGCGAGAAGACCACTGTAATAACATCCAAAGGAAAAGAAATAGATTCAGATATCGTAATATTGTCCATTGGAGTCAGGCCCAATAGCCAGCTGGCAAAAGAGGCCGGACTTAAGCTTAATGAAAGAGGTGGAATCGTCGTCGATGAAAATCTTCTGACATCTGACCCTCACATCTACGCAGTAGGAGATGTAATTGAAGTTGAAGATTACATAAACAAAGTTCCGACCATGGTTCCTCTAGCAGGGCCGGCAAACAAACAGGGAAGAATGGTAGCCAACAACATCATGGGCGCAAAAGAAAAATACAACGGTACCCAGGGCACATCAGTAGCCAAAGTTTTTGATCTTACCGTGGCAAATACAGGAGCTAACGAAAAGACTCTCAATCGCTTGGGAAAAGCTTTCGGCAAGGATTATTGGGCAATTCAAATCCACCCAAACAATCACGCAGGTTATTATCCGGGATCTCAACAGCTTCATTTTAAGCTGATATTTGAAATCCCTTCCGGAAAAGTCCTCGGCGCACAGATAGTGGGCGGAGAAGGCAGCGACAAAAGAGTCGACGTGGTAGCCACTTCTATCAGATTCGGTGCAACGGTTTACGATTTAAAAGAGCTGGAGCTAGCTTATGCTCCACCTTTCTCATCCGGAAAAGATCCTGTAAACATGGCTGGATTCACCGCCTGCAACATACTTGACGGTGACCAGGAAATCCTGAGAAGCGAAGAAATATCATCCTTAGATCCTGATAAAAATGTTATTCTGGATGTAAGGACTCCCGTTGAAAGGACTCTTGGATACATTCCCGGATCCGTCAACATTCCTGTTGACGAATTAAGAGACCGTCTCGAAGAGCTTGATAAAAACAAAAATATAATTGTTACCTGCGCGGTAGGCATAAGGGCCTGGGCAGCCGTAAGGGTACTTACTCAAAATGGATTTAAAGCCAAAAATCTAACTGGAGGATTTACGACATACTCAGCTCTTTACTACAATGACCCCGAAAAGCTTGCTTACAGCGATGATGTTCCCGAAGGAGATGACGAGGACCCTCTTACGGAAAACCATCCTAGACAAAAAGTGACATTGGACTGCACAGGACTTCAGTGTCCGGGACCGATAATGCAGGTCTACAATACGATGAAACATATAAGCGAAGGGGACACCGTTGAGATAACAGCTACGGACATGGGCTTCGCAGCGGACATCGGCTCCTGGTGCCAAAGGACAAACAATACTCTCATAAAGGAAGAGTTTGACGGAAAAGTCACAAAAGTTTGCATCATGAAGGGAACACACACAGAAGATGTAGGTAGCGCCAACGAATTTTGCACCCAAGGTTCTTCCTCTTTTAATAAAGAACACAATGACAAGACGATGATAGTATTCAGTGGAGATCTAGACAAGGCTTTAGCTTCCTTTATCATAGCAAACGGAGCCGCGGCTATGGGACGAAAAGTAACTATGTTCTTTACCTTTTGGGGACTCAACATCCTAAGAAAAGAGGACTCTCCCAGGGTTGAAAAATCCATTATCGAGAAAATGTTTGGATGGATGATGCCCAAGGGAAGCAAGAAACTCACGCTTTCCAAGATGAATATGGGGGGTATGGGGACAAAGATGATGCGAATGGTTATGAAGGACAAGAACGTATCTTCATTGGAAGAATTGATAGGTCATGCTATGGCTAATGGCGTGGAAATGGTGGCGTGCACCATGTCCATGGACGTCATGGGCATTAAGGAGGAAGAGCTCATAGACGGAGTCAAACTGGCAGGAGTTGCAAATATGCTTGCTGCAGCTGAAGAATCTGACACAAATTTATTTATATAGTATAATGGCATTAAGGACCGGACAACCGGCCTTAATGCTGTTTTTTATTATGATGAAAAGAGGAGGTATGTCTGAATGAAAGTGGTAGTAATAGGCGGTGTGGCAGGAGGTGCCAGTTTCGCTGCAAGATACAGAAGACTGGATAAAAAATCTGAAATTACAATAATCGATCGAGGAGAATATATATCCTTTGCCAATTGCGGTCTCCCTTATTATGTTGGCAATGTAATCGATGACAGGGCCAAGCTTTTTGTACACACTCCTGAATCCATGAAAGAAAAATTCAATATCGATGTAAAAATTAAAAACGAGGTCCTTAAGATAGACCCTTCAAGGAAAGCAGTCTCTGTCAAAAATCTCCTTACTGGAGATATTTACGAAGAACCCTACGACAAGCTGGTGATAGCCACAGGCTCTTCTCCACTTAAACCTCCAATACCGGGAATCGACGGCAACAACATCTTTACACTTTGGACCATACCCGATACCGACAAAGTCAAAAATCATATCGAAAAGACTTCCGCCAAGAAAGCAGCTGTCATAGGAGGCGGTTTCATAGGCATTGAGATGGCCGAAAACCTCCACGCACTGGGAATTGAAGTCTCCATAATTGAAATGGCAGATCAAGTAATGGCTCCTCTTGACAAGGAAATGGCTGAATATTTGCATGCGCACCTGAAAGACATGGGCGTAAATTTAATCTTGGAAGACGGAGTCAAGGAATTCCTGCCAAAGGAAAACAAAACGGTGGTAGTAACTGCAACCGGAAAAAAAATCGAAGCCGATCTTATAATTCTTTCAATCGGCATAAAACCAAACAGCGTCCTTGCAAAGGATGCTGGGCTTACTATAGGGCAAAGAGGTGGAATTGTGGTGGATAAAGCCATGGTCACTTCAAATCCAGATATTTATGCAGTTGGGGATGTTATAGAAGTTGAAGATTTCGTCAACAAAGTCCCAACTATGATACCTTTAGCAGGTCCAGCCAACAAACAGGGCAGGATAGCTGCAAACAACCTCGCAGGGATAGCCGACTATTACAGCGGAACTCAAGGCACTGCGGCAGTGAAGATCTTTGAGCTTATAGCTTCCTCCACGGGAACCAACGAGAAAACTCTTCAGAAACTTGGCAAAGTAAAGGGGTCTGATTACGAAATTATAAAGATCGATGCATCAAACCATGCAGAATACTACCCCGGAGATCAGACACTTCATATAAAAGTGATTTTTTCATTGTCTGACGGCAAAATTCTAGGCGCCCAAATAGTAGGAGGAGAGGGCACGGACAAGAGAATAGATATCCTCGCAACAGCTATCAGGCTTGATGGAAGGATTAATGACTTGAAAGAATTGGAACTTGCATATGCTCCTCCTTATTCCACCTCCAAAGACCCTATAAACATAATCGGCTTTATATCCGAAAAATTTTTCGATTAAAAACTTAAACTTTGGAGGATTTCTGCGGAAATCCTCCATTTATGTTATAATACTATCTGAATACTTAATCACAGGAGGAATATATGAGCAAAACTTTAGCAAACGTAAATGGGAAGTCCATAACTGAAAATGACCTGGATTTTCTATTAAGCACGATACCACCACAACAGGCAGCGGCATACTCTAATCCCGAAGCAAAGCAAGGTCTTTTGGAAGAGCTTATCGCCCACGAATTATTTTATTTTGAGGCTTTGGACAACAACATCGAGGAAGACGAGACCTTCAAAAAAGAACTTGAACTTACAAAAGAGAAGCTTATCAAGAGCTACGCAATCAGCAGCTATCTTATGAAAGCAGAAGTTACCGAAGAAGACGCTAAGGCTTTTTATGACGAAAACCCTCAAAACTTTAAAGAGAACCTACAGTACGGCGCAAGCCATATACTGGTAGACACAAAGGAAGAACACGACGAAGTCTTGGCTGCCATCACATCGGGAGAATCTTTCGAAGATTTAGCTCAAAAGCATTCTAAATGCCCTTCAAATGCGAAAGGCGGAGATCTTGGTTGCTTTGCCAAGGGACAAATGGTCAAGGAATTTGACGATGCCCTTGAAGCAATGGCTGTCAACGAAATAAAAGGCGATGTAAAGACTACCTACGGCTACCACATTATCAAGCTCACCGATAAGAAACCCGAAAACACTCTAGAATATGGTGATGTAAGAGATAAGATTAAAAGCTACCTGCTTCAAGGAAAACAAAACGACATGTTCGTAAACAAGGTGGAAGACCTTAAAAACAAGTACAGCGTAGAATATATAAAATAATATACAATACGAAAATTATAGCCTCTGAAGATATTTGACATGTTCCCCCTTTTAGTAGCGGGTGGCATGTTCATTGTTCTTCAGAGGCTTGTTTTATTACTATAGGCTCAACGTGGCACACATCACTGCTTTGATTGTGTGCATCCTGTTTTCAGCTTCGTCAAAAACCTTTGAATGGCGGCTCCTGAAAACCTCATCCGTAACTTCCATTTCCTTTATTTTAAACTTTTGGAATACCTCCATCCCTGTTTCGGTTTCTAGATCGTGAAAAGCGGGAAGACAGTGAAGAAAAATCACATTGTCGTTTCCGGTCTTTTTTAACATCTCCATATTTACCTGGTAGGGACCCAGCAGCTTTATGCGTTCTTCAAACTGATCCTCTTCTCCCATGGAAACCCAAACATCTGTGTATATCACATCGGCATCCTTTACGCCTGATTCAATATTATCCGTGACAGTTACTTTTCCTCCGTTTGTTTCGGCAAGCTCCTGCATCTCTTTAATCAGATCAGCATCCGGATACAGCTGCTTTGGAGCAACCGCAACGAAATCCATGCCCATTTTTGCCGCGCCGATCATCAATGAATTAGCCACATTATTTCTGGCATCTCCGGCGTACACAAGCTTTACTTCTCTAAGAGGTTTCGGGACATTTTCTATAATCGTTAAAAAATCAGCCAAAATTTGAGTGGGATGGTACATGTCGGTTAAACCATTCCAAACCGGTACGCCTGAGTGCCGGGCTAAAAGCTCCACAGTTTCCTGTTTAAAGCCTCTAAATTCGATACCATCGTAAAATCTTCCCAACACCTTGGCAGTGTCCTCAACAGACTCTTTTTTGCCCATCTGACTATTGGTTAGAAACGTTACGTTGGCTCCCTCATCAAACGCGGCAACCTCGAAAGCGCAACGGGTTCTGGTTGATGTCTTTTCGAAAAGAAGCACTATGTTCTTTCCAACAAGCAGATCTCCTTTTATCCCCATTCTTTTTTTTGCCTTTAAATCCCCGGACAGCTCCAAGAGATAGCCTATCTCTTCCTGGGTGTAATCCTTTAATGTCAGCAAACTTCTTCCCTTTAAATTCAACGGCATCTAAGCCACTCCTCTCCTTGCTATATTGATTCTCTGTATAACGGCATGCTCATGCACCTTGGGCCGCCCCTTCCCCTTACAAGCTCTGAAGCTTCAAGCTCAATTACATCTATCCCGTTTTTTCTTAAAACCTTGTTAGACACTTCGTTTCTACCGTACGCCATAACCCTTGCCGGCGCTATCGCAAATGTATTGGTGCTGTCGTTCCACTGCTCCCTGGCAGCAATTATCGGGTCTATCCCTCCGCTTGGAATAAGGCTGATCCTATCCAGCTTCAAATGCTTTTTAAGTCCCATCTCCAGGTTTTCCTCCTGCTTATAGCAAAGCCTTCCTGTTTGGTTCTTCTCAACTGTTATTACGTTAATTCTGTCTAATATACCTGGATAAATGGTAAATTTATCGTAATCAACCATGGTAAAAACAGTATCGAGATGCATATAAGCCCTCACCTTTGGTATCTGTATGACCAGAAGCTTTTTTATGTGGGTGTCTTTTTTCAATAGCCTGTCCGCAAGCATCTCGATGCCCGCCACTCCAGTACGCTGGCTGCAGCCCACCGCCAATGTGTCCTCAGATAAGACGAGAACGTCTCCCCCTTCCACGCTGTAGTGGTAATCCTGGCTGTAATAGGGCTCTTTTCTTATATCGTCGAAGATCTGATGGTTATCGTATATAAGCCTTAAAAACAAGCTCTCCCTCTTTCTGATGGGAGTGCGCATGGAGCCTATCGCTATGCCCTCTCCTATTACAACGGCGGGATCTCTCATGAAGTACAAGTTAGGCAGCGGGTTTATATAAAAGTAATGATCCTCTTTGATAAAATCAGATAATGACTTTTCTTTTTTAAAAGCTCTGATATCCTCTTTTGATATTCCACCTATTAGAAATTCGGCAAATTCATCTACTGATTTTTCTTTTAAGAAATCATACAAAAAATCTTTAACAGGCTTGTCGCAGGTTTCGCTTTCTTCCAAGACATCAGCCAGGATTTTGTCTCTTACAGCATCAATTCTGAATACATCCTTTAAAAGCTCTTCTACATAAAGAACTTCGACTCCTCGGCTTTTAAGCTCACTGGCAAAGCTGTCGTGCTCCTGCCTCATACGAGAGAGCCATGGAATGTCTTCAAAGAGGACTTCCGACAAGTGCTCAGGAGTTATTCTCTCAAGCTCCGTGCCTGGCCTGTGCAGCATAACAGACTTTAAGATTCCAATCTCGGAATTGATATTAAGCGTCTTGCCCTCAGGTTGAGCCATATCGTGTCCTCCTAGCAATTTCTAATTTATTAATATTTTTAGTATAAACTCTTTACTGGAATTCTACAATAGCAAAATATCCGCATTTTGGACATAAAAAAAACTGTATCAGATACAGTTTTTTATCCATAAACTATGCTTTCATCATTTTCACACAAAGTAAGCTCCACATTGTGCGTCAGTAAATCTGAGTAGCAAAAAGACATCTTCCTCGGATTTCTATTTTCTTCCTCTATCTTTATCACAAATATGCTTGGGTAAATCCCCTCGATTACTCCTTCTTTGACCACGACTCTTTTTCTGCTCTTATTTGCCTGTAACCTTACCCTGTGACCTACATAGTGTTCCAATCCCTCTTTAATCTGGTTAAGAGTTAACTTGTTATTCATTTAATCACCTCGATTATTTGCTGAACTGATTATAACACATATATTTCACCTTGTCAAATTTACTATTTTAACAACAATGTCTTCAAGTGTCAATACGAAATACAAATATATTTAACATGGATTTAAAAACACTGTATACAGTTTAACAAGAAAAAAGACCGAGCACAAGCTTTGACATCAACCTTATGCTCAGTCTAATTATTTTAGCGCATCATGCTTAAAGATAAGATTTTACAGCAGCTGTCATTTCAGCTGTGGAAATTACCTTTTCCCCTTCATTTGCTATGTCTCCGGTTCTATACCCTGCGTCAAGAGCTTTAGTTACTGCATCTTCTATGCAGTCAGATTCTTCTCCAAGTCCAAATGAATACTTCAGCATCATCGCCATTGAAAGAATGGTCGCCAAGGGATTTGCCTTGCCTTGCCCTGCAATATCCGGCGCAGAGCCATGTACTGGCTCATACATGCCTTTGTTGTCTCCACCTAGGCTGGCACTTGGAAGCATGCCTATAGACCCTGTAATCATGCTTGCCTCGTCCGAGAGTATGTCTCCAAACATATTGGTGGTGACTATTACGTCAAACTGCTTTGGATCCCTTATTAGCTGCATGGATGCATTATCCACATACATATGATCCAAGGAAACCTCAGGATAATCTTTTGCAACTCTTTCTACAGTCTTTCTCCAAAGCCTTGAGCTCTCAAGGATATTTGCCTTGTCCACGCTCATGACTTTCTTTTCTCTTTTCATTGCCATGTCAAAAGCTACTTTAGCTATGCGCTCGACTTCCTTTTCGGCATATATTTCAATATCGTAAGCTGCCGGACCCATATCAGTGTCCTTAAAGCCTCTGTCTCCAAAATATATTCCTCCTGTCAGCTCCCTGACAACGCATATGTCCAAACCGTCTCCTATTATCTCAGGCTTTAAGGGGCAAGCACCCTTCAATGCTCCGAAAAGTATTGCCGGCCTTAAGTTCGCAAAAAGTCCCAGCTCTTTTCTAAGTCCAAGAAGCGCCGCCTCAGGTCTTTTTTCACCGGGCAGATCATCCCACTTAGGCCCTCCTACCGCACCAAGCACGACTGCGTCGCTCTCCTTGCAGACGTCCAGTGTCTCTTTCGGCAGAGGATTCTCGCAATCGTCATAGGCACAGCCCCCCGCCAAAACTTCAGTATAGTGGAATTTGTGTCCGTATTTTTCTCCCACCGCATCAAGTATCTCCAAAGCGGAGTCAACCACTTCAGGACCTATGCCGTCTCCTTTTATAACAGCTATTTTATAATCCATTTTTTCCTCCCAAATAATAAATTGGTTTCTAAAATCCTTTTCACTTCTGCTCCAAATCTTTGATCAGCTTATATTCTATAGAGTCTACGAGGGCACCCACACTGGCTTCGATGATGTTCGTAGAGACTCCTATCGTGCTCCAAAATTCCTGCCCGTCTGTCGAGTCGATTAAAACTCTTACCTTTGCAGCAGTATTCGCTCCATCCAAGACCCTAACCTTGAAGTCCACCAAGTGAAAATCCTTAAGGTTTTCATAGAATACCTCCAAAGCCTTTCTGATCGCCTTGTCGATGGCATTGACAGGTCCGTTGCCTTCGGCTGCTGTCATTTCCTCTCTGCCCTTTACTATGACCTTGATCAGGGCAGAAGCGGTACAGTCATCTTCTCCCTGTTTTTCCTCTTCGATTATCTTGTAATGGTCCAGGATGAAAAATGGCGTGTATCTGCCTAAATGCTTTCTGATTACTAGGTCGAAGGAAGCTTCCGCTCCCTCAAATTGATAGCCTTCATGCTCCAGCTTCTTGAGCAGATCCAAAATCTCCTTTGTTTCCGGGGAATCTTTCGTCAAGCTTGGATCTACCTTCTTGATCCTGCTGATTATGGTGTTTTTTCCCGAGACCTCGCTCATGATGAACTTTCTGTCGTTTCCAACCAGCCGGGGATCGATATGCTCAAAACTGCCCTTTGCCTTGATTATGCCGTCAACGTGCATCCCCCCCTTGTGAGCGAATGCGTTGTGCCCAACATATGGCATTGAATGATCTAATGTCAGGTTTGATATCTCTGCGATGTATCTGGCTGCTGTGGTCAGGTTTTGAAGGTTTTCTTCCGGTATGCAGTCATATCCTCTTTTAATCTGCAAGTTAGGCACTATAGTTGACAGGTTAGCATTTCCGCACCTTTCTCCTATTCCCAAAAACGTCCCTTGAACTTGGTTAGCGCCCGCCTCTACTGACATAATTGAATTTGCAACAGCCATTCCTCCGTCGTTATGACAATGGATTCCCACATCAACTCCGAACTTTTCTATCACTCCCTTAGTGATTTCATAGATTTCATCGGGAAAGGCTCCCCCGTTTGTGTCGCAAAGGACTAGTGCCCTAGCTCCCGCATCTACTGCTGCTCTCAAGGTGCTTAATGCGTACTCGGAATTGTTTTTATAACCATCAAAAAAGTGTTCAGCATCAAATATTACTTCCTTCTCTTTTGATACCATATAACTTATCGTATCTGCAATCATATTCAGATTCTCTTCAAGGGTCGTCCCCAGAACATCAGTAACGTGATAGTCCCAGGATTTGCCGAATATGCTGATGGCAGGAGTATTTGCAATAAGCAGATTATTGACGTTTTGATCCTCAGCAGCATTAGAGTTTTTCCTTCTTGTGCTTCCAAATGCTACGAGCTTGGAATTTTCAAGCTTCATGGTGTTCATCTTTTCGAAGTATTCCCTATCTTTTTGATTGGAACCCGGATTACCCGCCTCTATGTAGTCAACCCCCAGGCTGTCAAGCTCCAAGGTTATCTTGATTTTGTCATCTAAAGAAAAGCTTATTCCGCTTCCTTGGGCTCCGTCTCTCAATGTCGAGTCAAATATTTCTATTTTCCTGCTCATTTATCATCACCCTTTTGATCTTCCAAAACCTTGTTTACCGCTCCTAGATAAGCATTTATGCTGGATTCCACTATGTCTGTGCTCAAGCCGCGCCCAGTATACATCTTTTCACCAAAGCTCACTTTGACGACTGCTTCTCCAAGAGCATCCGTTCCCTCGGTGACTGCCTGCAGCGCATAGTCCTCAAGCTTTATCTCCAAATCTATGAACTTGGAGATCGCATTAAAGGAAGCATCTACCGGTCCATCTCCCGTAGCCACTTTTTCGACCTTCCCATCTTCGCACTCCAAGGTGACTACTGCTGTTGATGTTATTGTGTTGCCGCTGTTGATGACATATCTGTCCAGTTTATAGGCTTCGGTCAACTCGATCGCTCTTTTTGCGACGATAGCTTCAATATCCCTGTCATAGACCTGCTTTTTCTTGTCAGCCAAATCTTTGAACTGCTCAAATGCAATGTCCAGCTCTTCTTTGGTAAGCTCGTAGCCCAATGTTTCGAGCCTCTCTTTGAAGGCATGCCTTCCAGAATGCTTACCCAAAACCATCTTGCTCTTAGAAAGACCTATGGTCTCCGGCTTCATAATCTCGTAAGTGTTTTCATGACTTAACATTCCGTGCTGATGAATTCCTGATTCGTGAGCAAAAGCATTGGCTCCAACGATAGCCTTGTTGGGCTGTACGTGCACTCCCGTTATCATTGTAAGGAGATTGCTGGTCTTCATGATTTCTCTGGTATTTATACCAAAATCGCAGTTGTATAAATCTCTTCTTGTATCCAGTATCATTACAAGCTCTTCAAGGGCGGCATTTCCCGCACGCTCTCCGATTCCGTTTATGGTGCACTCGAACTGAGTTGCCCCCGCTCTAGCCGCAGCCAAAGTATTTGCAACTCCAAGACCCAAATCGTTATGGCAATGTACAGATATTATAGCTTTATCCAGATAGTCTGACCTGATTTTTATTTCATTTATGAAATTATAGAATTCATCCGGAGTAGTGTATCCCACGGTATCCGGTATGTTTATGACCTTCGCCCCGGCTTGGATGACCTTGTCGAAAATCCTTGCCAAAAATGCGGGCTCGCTTCTAGTAGCGTCCTCAGCAGAAAACTCTACTTCAGGCGCAAAGCTTGCAGCGTAAGACACCATTTCTTCCGCTCTTTTAATGACATCCTCAGGGTCCATCTTAAGCTTATACTTCATATGGATGTCTGAAGTAGCTATAAAAGTATGAATTCTTGGATTTGCTGCATTTTTGACGGCTTCCCAGCCTTTGTCTATGTCATTTTTCACGGCTCTAGCCAATACGGCCACCCCTGAGTTTTTTATCCCTTCGGCTATGCTCTTTACCGATTCGAAATCCCCTGGCGAAGACGCGGCAAATCCAGCCTCTATAAAGTCCACATTAAGCTTCTCCAACTGCTTTGCCATTTGCAGTTTTTCCTTGTTGTTCATGCTGCATCCGGGAGATTGCTCTCCATCACGCAGCGTGGTGTCGAAAAATATTATTCTTTTCCCCATTTTCTCAGCTCCTTCCCCTGGAAATCATCCAGTTGAAAAATCAACCCTTTTTCCGAAGAAAAAGAGTCTGACTTTTAATGCTTCAATATGTCTCTGTTATAAGCTCGTCGATTGCTTCTCCCGGGGGAACCATCGGCATTACGCAGTCGTCTTTGCTAATTTTGCACTCGATAAGGACAGGCTCTTCGATTTTGCCAAGTCCTGAAATGACTTCTTTTAAAGACTCTAGGTCCTCCACTTTGCTTGCCTTTATTCCGTAAGCTTCTGCAAGCTTAATATAATCTACATCCTCGCCAATATCGGTTTCCATATATCTTTTATTGCTGAAGAGCTTTTGCCACTGTCTGACCATTCCCAACGTACTGTTGTTTATCAATACGATCAAAACAGGAATCTTGTACTTCGATATGGTCACAAGCTCGTGGCAACTCATCCTGAAACCTCCATCGCCAACAAAGAGTATTACGTTTTTATCCGGATTTCCTACTTTGCTCCCAAAGGCCGCGCCTAGACCAAAGCCCATGGTGCCAAGGCCACCGGATGTCACAAATTGAGTCTTACCGTTAAAGTCCCAGTACTGAGCAGTCCACATTTGATGCTGCCCCACGTCTGTAACTACGATATCCTCCCCGTCAAAGTTGCCGTTGATCGTCTTTATAATGTTTTTTGCTCCAAATGCCCCGGGGGATGACTTGTCTTCCATCTTCCAGCTTTGAATCTGTGCGAACCACTCTTCTCGCGAATTTTCTTCAAGGTGGTTGTAAATGCTCTCAAGAGACATCTGTACGTCGCATACATGAGAATAGAACGAAGGCATGTTCTTGTCGATTTCCGTTTCGTCTATGTCTATATGGATGATCTTTGCTCCCGGAGCAAATCTATCCTTTTTCCCTATTACCCGATCACTGAATCTCGCTCCGATTGCAATGATAAGGTCGCTGTTAGTCACCGCAAAGTTTGCTTCTCTGAAGCCGTGCATTCCTACAAGTCCTAGAGACAGCCTATGTTTTCTAGATATGCTGCCCAGACCCATAAGGGTATTTACTACCGGAATTGAGTTCTTCTCCGCCAAGCTGACTACAGCCTCCTGGGCCTTTGATATCTTGACTCCTCCTCCGGCATATATAACCGGTTTCTTGCTCTCGTTTATAAGTCGCGCTATCTTTGCCGACTTTCTATCTATTTCAGGGTCCGGCTTGCATATCTGATCATCTTCCACAAAGCAGGACACAAACTCGCCTTTGCCCATAAAAACGTCTTTTGTAATGTCGATCAAGACAGGGCCTGGCCTGCCGGACTTTGCTATATTGAAAGCCTTAGTGATTGCATTTGATAGCTGACTTATATCTTTTACCAGCATGTTGTACTTTGTTATAGGCATGGTAATACCGGTTATGTCGATTTCCTGGAAGGAATCCTTTCCAAGAAGACCGGATGCAACCTGCCCGGTTATGACTACCAAGGGAACAGAATCCATGTAGGCGTTTGCTATGCCTGTTACGGTATTGCTGGCCCCTGGACCGGATGTCACCATGCATACCCCTATTTTTCCTGTGGTCCTAGCGTAAGCATCCGCCCCATGAACAGCGTTTTGCTCATGGGCGGGCCTTATTATATTAAACGTATCCTTCTCGTCGTACAAGGCGTCAAATAACGGAATTACCGCACCGCCTTGATATCCGAATATCGTATCTACTTTTTGTTCTTTTAAGCACTCAATGACAATTTGCGCTCCCGTCATTTTAGTCACAAGACCACCTCCTGTGTTATTTCACGATTGCGCCGGTGGAAGCCGAGGTTACCATGTCAGAATATCTTTTCAAACACCCTTTAGCCTGCGGTGATTTTATCTCCTGCTTTTGTTTCCTTTCTTCCAGCGTCTTATCGTCAACTTCAAGTTCCAGCTTTCCGTTTATGATATCTATATTGATTACGTCACCGTCTTCAACAAGCCCGATGATTCCACCTTCGCTGGCCTCTGGAGACACGTGTCCAATAGCCGCTCCTCTTGTCCCTCCGGAAAATCTTCCGTCAGTGACCAAAGCGACGTCCTTATCAAGTCCCATTCCCGCCAGGGTAGATGTAGGGGTCAGCATTTCTCTCATGCCGGGACCGCCTTTAGGTCCTTCGTATCTAATGACCACGCAATCGCCCTTTTGAATCTTCCCTGCAATGATGGCTTCAACGGCCGTTTCTTCACAGTCAAACACCACCGCATTTGTAGATTTTTGCATCATCTCCTTAGCCACGGCAGACTGTTTTACAACCGCTCCGTCAGGAGCCAGGTTTCCTCTAAGGACCCTTATGCCTCCAGTTTCGCTAAATGGCTTGTCTATATCGGCTATGATTGTATTTCCCTTTTTTTCTCTTCCTTGGTATAGCTCGCCTATCTTCATAGCGCTTGCTGTAATCAAGTCTCTGTTCAGGAGGTTCTTTTTGTCAAGTTCATTCATAACCGACATTATCCCTCCAGCAGCGTATAGATCCTGAATGTGATAAGGTCCTGCCGGGCTCAATCTGCAAAGGTTTGGAGTTTTAAGGCTGATTTCATTTATCTTGTCTAGATCGAACTCCACTCCCGCTTCATTTGCAATGGCAGTAAGATGCAGAACTGTGTTTGTAGAACAACCCAGAGCCATGTCTACAGTAAATGCATTTTCAAAAGCCTCTGGTGTCATGATGTCTCTCGGCTTGATGTCTTTTTCCACGAGTTCCATTATCTTTATGCCGGATGCCTTTGCAAGCCTTTTTCTGTCCGAATATACTGCCGGTATTGTTCCATTTCCAGGAAGCGCCATTCCAAGAACCTCGCTAATGCAGTTCATGGAGTTCGCAGTAAACATTCCCGCACATGATCCGCATGTGGGACATGCGTTGTTTTCAAGCTCTAAAAGCTCCTCTTCACTCATGTTACCTGTCGTCACAGCTCCTACGCCTTCAAATACCGTTATCAAGTCTGCAGCATCTCCGTTGTATTTTCCCGCAAGCATAGGCCCGCCGCTTACAACTATTGCCGGCACATTTAATCTGGCCGCGGCCATGAGCATGGCAGGTACTGATTTGTCGCAGTTTGGAATCAACACGATTCCATCAAGCCCGTGGGCTTTTACCATGATTTCGATGCTGTCTGCAATCAGCTCACGGCTAGGCAGGGAGTATCTCATCCCCTCGTGATTCATAGCAATACCGTCACACACGGCGATGGTGGGAAATTCCATAGGTGTTCCCCCTGCCATGAGCACGCCTTTTTTAGCTGCTTCAGCAATGCTTCTGAGCTCTATATGTCCAGGTACTATCTCATTAAAGGAGTTCGCTATACCGATTAGCGGCTTGTTGATCTCAACATCGCTATAACCGCTTGCTTTCAGCAGCGATCTGTGGGGAGCTTTTGATACTCCGCTTTTCATGTTTTCACTGCGCATCTATTTCACTTCCTTTTATTCTTCTTCAGATTTAAGCCAAGGCATCATTTTTCTAAGCTTCTTGCCTACAGTCTCTACTTGGTGCTCGCTTTCGATTCTTCTCTTCGCCAAGAAGTAAGGTCTGTTTACGCTATTTTCAACCAACCACTCTTTAGCAAAGGTTCCTTCTTGGATCTCTTTAAGCACTTTTTTCATTTCTTTTCTCGTCTCATCAGTTATGATCCTGCTTCCGATTTTATAATCTCCATACTCGGCAGTATCACTGATGGAATATCTCATTTGGCTGAATCCTCCTTCAGCTATAAGGTCTACGATCAGCTTCATTTCATTGACGCACTCAAAGTAAGCACTCTCAGGTTGATATCCTGCCTCAACCAAAGTTTCAAACCCTGCCTTCATAAGCTCTGTCACGCCTCCGCAAAGAACTGCTTGCTCTCCAAAAAGATCTGTCTCAGTCTCTTCTTGGAACGTCGTTTCCAAGATTCCTGCTCTTGCTCCACCAACTCCTGCCGCATAAGAAAGGGCAATGTCCAAAGTGTCGTTGCTTGGGTCTTGATGAATCGCTACCAGGCAAGGAGTTCCTTTTCCTTCTTCATACATCCTTCTAACGATGTGTCCAGGTCCCTTAGGCGCGACCATGAATACATTGATGTCTTTTGCAGGAGCTACCTGGTTGTATAAAATGTTGAATCCGTGAGCAAATGCCAGGTACTTTCCACTGGTAAGGTTAGGTTCGATGGACTCCTTGAATATTGCAGGCTGCTTCTCGTCATTAACCAAAAGCATTATTACGTCTGCAGCTTTTGTTGCGTTTGCAGCAGTATCCACTTTAAGACCAGCTTTTTCAGCTTTCGCCCAAGATTTGCTTCCTTCGTATAGTCCAACAATTACATCCACGCCGCTTTCCTTAAGGTTCAGCGCATGTGCGTGTCCTTGACTTCCGTAACCGATAATCGCTACCGTCTTTCCTTTTAAAGCATCCAAATTACAATCTTGTTCATAGTACATTTTACTCATCTTTTGTTTCCTCCTGTTTATAAATTATTAATCCTTGGATTTGGTAAAAAAAAATCTTCCGCCTCTACAAGTATGTCATACTTATAGGGACGAAAGATACTATCTCGTGGTACCACCCTAATTCACAGCCTTAGTCGCCGTCTCGTTGTCGGATCTGCAAAATCTGCCCAATCCTTATCCTTTTATCGGTGGATTCCGCTTCAACCTACTAAAATCAGCTTTTTTCAGTCAAAGTGCTCAAAAGTGAGTATTGCATACCGCCTTGACACCGGTTTTCACCAACCACCGGCTCTCTGGGTCAAAAACTATGGTATTTTTCTCTTCGTCATCGCATTTTTATTATTCCATATTAGAAACAATTATAAACCTATACTCAAGCTATGTCAATACATTTTTTATCGTCGATATGCTCTGTCCATATCTGATCAACAAGTCGTCTGGGGCTTGAGTTTATAAATCGCTTTTGTACATGTGCCTTCCTTCCAGCGTCATGCTCTTATCTGCAAAGCTTCCCTTTTCAGCATCCTTAAGGACTTTGCCCATGGCATACATCCTAGCGTCGATGAGATCGATGTAATGCAACAGCTCCGCTTCCGGAATCAGTGGTTTTTTAGGGCTTCCGTACTCCGGATGGTAGTGATGAGCTAGTATCATATGCTCCAACAACAGCTTGACCTCTTCATCTATTCCAAGTGTTGACGCCGCCTGGTCTATCTCCTTAATCCCCTGAATGATATGTCCCAGGAGCTTTCCCTCCTTGGTGTAGTCGTCAACTATGCCCAGCTCTGTAGAATCCATCTCGTCCACTTTTGATAGATCGTGAAGGATGACACTCGCATATAACAGATCCTCATTTATAAAATCATATACAGGTGAGATTTTCTGTGCAATTTTAAGCATCGTGACAATATGGTATAAAAGCCCTGACTTTATCGCATGATGATGGGTTTTTGCCGCAGGATAATATGTCAGCTTTTCTCTTTTTTTCTCTAGAAGATGTCTCGTTATTCTTTTAATGTCACTGTTTTCAAAGCTCTCTATTGCTTTTTCCAGATAAGCGAACATCTCTTCCGGAGCCTGGGGGGCAGACTCAACGAAGTCTTCAATTCTAACCTCATCGTCTTCCTTTAGTCTTCTGATTTTGTTGACTCTTAGCTGCAACCTGCCGTTGAATTTCTGTACGAGAGCATCTACTGCAACTACTTCACCACTCTTAAAAGAAGTCATCTGGGGGTCCGCATTCCAAAGCTTTGCACTGGCTTCAATTCCTTCAGTGTCTCCAAGCATCATATCAAGATACAGGGAATCGTTTTTCGCCTTCTTCAAATCAACATTTTTTATCATTAAAAAAGTAATTATGCTCTGTCCGTATTCCATGTTTTTAATAGGTATAATTTCAATCATCTAAACACTCCTTATCGGATTAGTAATCCTGCAATGCCCAATATGCTTAAAAAGCTAAGGTAAAACAATTTGCGAAACAAGGGATTTGAATTTTTGTAAAAACCCAAAGCACCCAACGCGCCGAACCAGGCAAAAGCCGGATTGTACTCCTTTAAAAAGTATAATCCGCAAAGAGGGGTTAGCCAAAGATATGGGTTCCTGAACATCAAGCTTTTTGCCTCTTTGTATTTTTCTTTCTTATACTTGTCTTGCCCGTTGTTTTTCGATGCGCTCGCATTATTTGTATTTATTCTTTGATGTGATTTTCTTTTTTTGCCCTTTGCCATGGTTACGCTCCTTCATATAAAAATTGCTCTTATAATTCTAACCTATCGCAATGCATCTTACAAGCATCCTAACGACACAAAATCCCGTTTTGTTCCACGGGATCTGAGTTTTTATAAATATCACCTATTTTCGATGCCCGATTTGAGCATGTCAATCATGCCGTCCACAAGGTTGAAGACTTGATCTTCCTCCCCTGTATCGAAAAACTCCATAAAATCATTTGATATGGAATTTCCTAGCTGAAACAAAAAATAGGCTGCCATATCAAGGTTCACATCATCCCTTATGTCTCCACGCTTCATCCCGAGTTCCAACATGGTTTTATAGATTGCCACGCCGTCTCCCTTTTTTTCGTCCAGCACTTCATTATATATTTCCTTACCCGAATCGTTAAGCATATAATATCCTATCTTTGCAAGTTGGGGATTCTCTTTGGCAAACTTCATCCCGCTGGAGTATATTTCCCGCAAAAGTTCAAAAAAATTCATTTCAAATGGATTTTTCAATGCAGGCGTTAGATAGCTGATTTTTCTTTTATAGATTTCATCTATTAGATATTTATATAAATCCTTTTTATCCTCAAAATACTGATAGAAACTGCCTTTAGCTATCCCGGATCTCTGGACGATCCTATTGACGCTTGACTGCTTATATGGATGAGAAGAAAACTCATCCAGGGCAGCTTGATATATCTTCATTCTTTTTTCTTCAGATAAGTTGTAAAAGGTTTCTTTTGGCATATGATTCCCCTACCTCATGACCACCAAGTCATTTTAATAAGTAAAGTATATTCCTGCAACCAGCCTTTGTCAAGACAAAGAGCCCCTTCGGGGGCTCCTCGTATCACGCAATATATTAATTCGCCATCTCTGCCGAGAGTTCCACTCTCACAGTATGGGTTTGTCCGTTTCGTTCATACAAAACCTCTACGAACTGCCCCGGTTGTTTGGCATAAAGTATTTCTCGGAGCTTAAGCATGGTGTTAACTTCTTGTCCGTCGACCTGGATTATGATGTCATTTTCCAAAAGCCCTGCTCTAGCGGCTCCGGAACCCTGCTGTACCTCCATGATCAGTATGCCTCTTTCCAAGGTTATGTCGCTGTTTCCAAAGTAACGTACGACTTCCCTATCCAAGCAGCTTATTCCCATCACAGTGGGATTAAACTCTCCATTTCTGACTATCTGATTGATTATAGGTTTGGCTACATTGATTGGTATCGCAAACCCCATGCCTTCTCCAGTGTCGATTTTGTACGTATTTATGCCAATTACTTCTCCTTTTCTATTTAACAGAGGGCCTCCGCTGTTGCCGCTATTTATGGAAGCATCCGTTTGAATAAGGTCCTCAGCAATGCTCGATGGACTTATCATTATGCTTCTGTTAAGAGCGCTAATTATCCCCGAGGTCACCGTCCTTTCAAAAGTAAGACCCAAGGGGTTCCCAATTGCCACCGCCAGCTCTCCAACCTTCAAATCATCTGAATCTCCCAAGGCTGCAGTGGGAAGATTGTTTGCTTCTATTTTGATTACCGCAAGATCAAGGTCAGCATCTGCCCAAATTTTCGTTCCTTCATAGGACGTTCCGTCTTTTAGCGATACAGTTATGCTTCTTGGATTGTCTGTGACCACGTGCTGGTTTGTAAGTATGTATCCATCTTGTGTCACTATTACTCCAGATCCAATTCCCGTCTGCTCGAATTGCTGATAGAACCTGTTTTGAGCAATTTCCACCGTAGTGATTCCTACCACTGTGGGAGTGACAAGTTCCGCCACAGCCTCTACGGTAGTTGGTGGATTGTCCTGGGTGTTTATTACCTGCTGTACGTTTCCCTGGTCGCCTATGAAGTTCCCTTGGTTATTTGCATTTAGATCCAAATAAGACAAGGCTATATATCCCATGATCACACTCCCTACCACGGCTCCCGCAAGTCCTGCAGCAAAGTACTTAAGGAACGATTTATCGCTTTTTTCTTTTTTCAACGGTTTTAAATGATTTTGGTATTCGTAATGGCTTTCTTCTGCTTCATTGTTGATGCCGAGTTTATCTTCTTCTCTATCCATTGCATTTCACCTCTGATTATAAATTGTAGATATTTCCTGGAGAAAATCTGCAGGCTACCTCTACACAGACGCAATCATCAAGCTTGTGCTCCCGGAGCTTGTTGTTGGTGGTTTCCATTGCCAACTGAGGAAAATTGTTCTCCTCGCTCAAATGGGCAAGAACCACCTTTTCCAAACCTTCACCGGCGAGTTTCACCACGGTATCGGCAGCACATTCATTAGACAAGTGCCCCTTGTCTCCTGCCACTCTTTTTTTAAGAAAATATGGGTATCTTCCTGCCATGAGCATGTTCACATCATGGTTTGATTCCATTACAACCAGATCGCTCCCTTTAATGCTATCGTAAATATATCCATCCATCATCCCAGTATCTGTGACTATGCTCACCTTGGTTTTGTTTGAGCTTATTGAAAAGCCCACCGGGTCGGCTGCATCGTGATGAATTGAAAAGGCTTTGATTATCAGATCTTCAATTTCAATCGGCTTTTCATTTTCAAACAACCTTATGTTGTCATCTTTGACCTTTCCTATCTGATCTTTGACTGCATTCCAAGTGCCTTCGTTCATGTAAAGGGGGATGTCGTATTTTCTTGACAGCACGCCTATTCCCTTGACATGGTCCGAATGGTCGTGGGAAACTAGGATGCCTTTGATTGTATTGATGTCGGATTCTATATGTTTTAAAGCGGTAGATATTTTTATTCCGCTTAGTCCGGCATCTATCAAAACTCTTCCGTGGCTTCCTTCAACGTAAAGGCTGTTGCCGCTGCTTCCGCTGTATAAACTGCAAAATTTCATCCTTTTGCCTCCAATATCCTCTTATGACGAATTTTCGACAGCACAGGATTCTGTCCTTTCATCATAGACAAATTTTCTTAAACAAAGCTTAAAACAGGCCCCTTAATCCGGGGCCTGCCTTCAGTCTCTTATTCTAATGATATTAGCTCCCAAATCAAGAAGCTTTCTTTCCATATTCTCATATCCTCTGTCCAAGTGCTTAAGCTCCGTCACCTCAGTTTTGCCGTCCGCAACCAGGCCTGCAATTACCATTGCCGCTCCAGCTCTGAGGTCAGTAGCGCTCAGAGTGGTCCCTGAGAGTTTTTTTCTCCCATTTATCATGGCGGCTCTTCCGTTTACAAGTATATCAGCTCCCATTTTGATAAGCTCGTCTACGTACTTGAACCTGTTTTCAAAGATACTCTCCGTAATGGTCCCTGTTCCTTCCGCCATGCACATAAGCACAGCCATCGGTTGTTGCAAGTCCGTAGGAAACCCCGGGTAGGGTAAAGTCTTTATGTTCACAGCTTTTAGCGGCTCCTTGCCTATCACTCTTACCGCATCATCATGCTCTATAATCTCAGCTCCCATTTCCATCAATTTCGCCGAAATGGACTCCAAGTGTTTGGGTATCACATTCTTGACCAAAACATCTCCCTTTGTGGCAGCTGCAGCTATCATATAAGTGCCGGCCTCAATCTGATCCGGTATTACCATGTATTCACAACCGTGCATCTTTTGTACACCGGTGATTTTTATGACATCTGTTCCAGCGCCTTTTATGTTCGCTCCCATCAAGTTCAAAAAGTTAGCAACATCGACTACATGGGGTTCCTTTGCTGCATTTTCAAGTATCGTTACCCCTTTGGCTTTAACCGCAGCCAACATGATATTTATGGTAGCTCCTACGCTGACTACATCAAGATAAATCGGAGCTCCTATCAGTTCGTCAGCCTCTGCGCTGATTATCCCGTGTTCAAGGCTAACCTTTGCCCCCAAAGCTTCGAATCCTTTGATGTGCTGATCTATAGGCCTGACCCCTATGTTGCATCCTCCCGGAAATGGAATGACAACTTTTTTAAATCTCCCCAACAATGCACCTATGAGGTAATATGACGCCCTCATTTTTTTTGTTTCATCATCCAGCATCTCGAATTTTTCTACGTTTTCCGTATCAAATATCACGGTATTCCCGTTTTCTCTTTCAACTTTGGCGCCCATTCTTCCCAATATGTCAATGAATCTGTTTACGTCCTTTATATTTGGCAGGTTTTCAAGTCTGCATACTCCCTCAGCTAAAATCACCGCCGGTATCAATCCCAACGCTGCATTTTTTGCACCTGCTATCGTAACTTCTCCTTTGAGCGGATGTCCGCCCTCTATAATCAAACGATCCATGTTTAACTTCCCTTCAATTGAAATCTTTCTCACTGGGATGCATTATATCATATTTTTATCCAACTTAAAACACAAAAAGATAGCTATGATCCTCGTTTATAACATCTCGAGATTTTTCAGTTATATGGTATAATGATTTAGATAACTTTATTTAAGAAGGTGTGTATTAATTGAACCATTTTGAGATGATTCGAAACAACGACGATCTTTCAGTAACTCTGATTGAAAATATTTTCATAAATCACTATATGCCAAAAGCTCCTGGGGACTTTGTAAAAGTCTATCTCCTTGGACTAAAGTACTGCCAAAGCAACAGCTTGTCTGCTATCAGCGACAAGGTCATCGCTAAAAGCCTCAATCTGCTTGAAAGCGACGTCATAAAAGCATGGAGATATTGGGAATCAGAGGGAATAGTACAGGTGGAATCTCCAGCTGGGGAAAATACCAAAATCAACTACTTTAACATCGCATCCTTGATGCTGGAAGGGAAAAAGCTTCCATCCAAAAATACCGAAAAAGACAAAAGCAAAAATCTTACCCGCGAGATGTTCAAGGCGGTGGAGTACATGTTTGCACGGCCGCTCAGCTCCAAGGAGCTTCAAACAATGAATAGCTGGCTGGAAGATTTGTTCTTTACCCCGGAGCTTGCAACTCTTCTTGTAGAGTACTGCATCGGAAAGCAAAAGAAGGACTTCAACTATATGAACAAGGTCGCGCTTTCATGGTACGATAAAAGCATCAGGACGTACGACGAGGCATTGGCTCACATCGACTCTACCAATGCGAAATGGGCCAATTATTACAAGATAATGCATTTTCTCGGTTTCAACCGCCAGCCTTCCAAGGCCGAAACCGAATATATGGACAAATGGCTTGACGATTACAAGATGCCTCTTGAGATGATATTTGAAGGATGCAGAAAAATGACAGGATTAAACAAGCCAAACTTTCGTTACCTCGACACGGTCTTAAAAAGCTGGCATGAAAAAGGCTACACTAGCCCCGATCAAGTTGTAGATGACAGACCGGCCACCAAGCAGTCTCCAGATCAAAAAGATTCCAAATACGATTACGATCTGATACAAAAAAAATTGCGAGAAAAAATGTGGAGTGATAAAAAATGAAAGACCCTATTTACAACGACACCCTAATAGAATTCAATGAAAGGATACTGCGTCGCAAGCGCATTCACAAGCAGCGCATCGACGACCTATACAAGGCCATGCCCCAGCTGAAGTCTCTCCATGACGGGATAAACAGAGCGGGGCTCAAGCTTGTTTTGTCCTCAATTCCCGGCGAGAGTCATAAAAATCTAGAAAATATTAAAAATGAGATAGCTTCCTTAAAAGACGACGAGCGCTCACTTCTTAAATCCAAGGGATATCCAGAGGATTATCTCCAATACAAGCCCGCATGCAAGGTCTGCATGGATGAAGGTTATGTCGAAGGGAAAAGATGCAATTGCTTCAACAGCCTGTTGATAGAAAATTACTACGACCAGTCCAACCTTAAAAACATTCTCTCCAAAGAAAATTTTGATACCTTCAAAATGGATTACTATTCGGGAGACAAAGGACCATACCCTGTTTCTCCGAAGCTTCAGATGGAAAAGATACTTCTTGAAAGCATCGACTTCGTAAAAAATTTTGGCGAGGAAAGTCTCAACCTTTACTTCTTTGGCGATCCTGGGTTGGGAAAGACATTTTTATCACACTGTATCGCCAAGGAGCTGCTTGACAAAGGTTACGTGGTTATATACCAGACCGCTTCTGAAATCATGGACATCGTAAGGAGAAGCAAATTTTCATCCAATCCTGAAGCATATCAAAATCACCCCGCAAGCTATCTTTATACCTGTGACCTTTTGATCATAGACGACTTGGGCACCGAAACCCTCACCGAATTTGCCAACAACGAGCTTTTTACCCTCATCAACAAGCGTTTAAAGGATGACAAAAAAATGATTATCTCTACGAACCTTTCAGTTAATCAGCTTGAAAAACGCTATTCAACCAGACTTGCCTCAAGAGTCATTGGAAATTTTCATTTCCTTGAATTCTTTGGAGAAGACATACGTATGAAAAAAGCCGACATTCTTTAGTCGGCTTTTTTAGGTTCAATTATTTTTTTTAATATCAATCCAGTACATAGACCTTCAAGGTCCTTCTGCCAAATTTTATGGCTTCTTCATGAGTGTTGAAGTATATGTCTATCCTGTTCCCTTTTATGGCTCCGCCCCGATCTTCAACCACGAAAATCCCTCTGTTGGAATTTCCTCTGAAATGGGGTATGTAAAACTCTGTGCCGAAGGAAAACTGCGTGGATGCTGCAATGGTATGATTTGCTCTGGTCCTTGCCCCGCTTGCCGTGACAGTTCCGTCTCCCGGACCGGTGCACTGTGAGCAGGAACAATATGCTGTTGCAACCACATACAACGCCTGGTCAAAACGGGTCTGTCCCCTGGATGTGGCAATGTATACGTTAGTTCCTACCTCCTGAATCTCTTCAACAGGCTCTCTTTCCATTTTTTCTTCAACAACGGTTCTGCTATATTCTTCTCCATCGTGATAGACGACCCTCTCCGTAATGCTTCTTAGTCCGTCTTTTCCCTTTTGGACGGTATTTACTACGCCCTTATCTAAACTTTGATTGTTTCTAGTTACTTTGCTGTATTTAACCGGTTGTTCTTCTGTTACCACTTCTTCCACTACCCGAGTGATCTTTATTTCCCCGCTGAAGTTTTCGTCAATCGCTTCCTCTGGATTTGGGTATACCATGTCCAAGTTTTCCAACCTTAGCCCAATTTGGCTTATTATCTTGTCCACTTGCCGCTGGGCGGTAAAGAATACATATTCCTTTCCATCTGCAGTTACGGTTATCTCCTTCGCTCTGCTGATTCTAATCTCCTGTCCGTTTTCCAAGGTGTCGGTCAATGGTTGAGAAATCTCATCCATCTCCCCCAAACTGATTTCATTTTCCAAAAGCGCATCTTTTACGCTTTTTTCTCCTCTGAATGTATATTCGATAGTTTTTTCTCCGTCTACTATTGTTGCCAATTTTTCAGTTGTTTGGAAGACGATAAATGCTGCTGACATTGCCAAAGTTAGCAATGCGATGATCAAAAGATTACGGCCGCCTGACCACGCCTCCTTCAATCTCTTTAAGTTAACATTCATTTTTTACCTCCTAAAAATTTGAACCTTGCCTACAAATAACAAGCATTTGACGCACACTCCCGTCAAATATGAGACATCATACCCCAAAAAAACTTTTTTGTCAAACTTGTTACTCTTTAGTTACTCATTGTTTACATTTTGTATATATTTATAAGGTTTTTGCTATTGACATTTTTGATAAGCTTTACGTTTACATCTCAAGAGAAAACGATATCTTCTGCAATTAAAAATGAGCTGAATTTTCAGCTCATCTCTTTATCTTTTCGAACACTTCAAAGGTATTTCTTTCGACATTCTCCATTAGCTTTTCGAAGGTAATCTCTTTTATATCCGCAATTTTTTCTGCAACATATCTTACGTAGCTGGGATTGTTCGTCCTGCCTCTGTATGGAACAGGCGTAAGATAAGGACTGTCCGTCTCAACCAGTATTCTGTCCAATGGGGTATTGGCGGCAACCTCCGGAAGCTTTCGAGAGTTTTTAAATGTCAATGGTCCTGAAAGGGATATATAGTATCCCAAATCCAGGTACCTCTTTGCCATCTCCCAGCTTCCTGAGTAGCTATGCATTACGCCTCTGACCTTACCCTTAAATGACTCCAACATATTGTATGTATCCTGGTGGGCATCTCTTGAGTGAATTATTACGGGCAGGTCTTTATTAACAGCAATCTCCATCTGCCTTTTAAAAACCTCTCGCTGAATCACCCTTGGTGAATTGTCGTAGTAATAATCCAACCCAATTTCACCTACCGCAACTACCTTTTCATAATCTGAGTTTTGTATTATGAAATCGTAAAACTCTTCATCCGCCATCTGGGCATCGTGGGGATGAATTCCAAGAGCTGCATACACGACTTCAAATTCCCTAGAAATCATCAATGCTTTTTCAGCGGATGTTCTATCGTAGGAAGGATTTATTATCAGCTTTCCTCCCTCTTTTTTAAAATTTTCTATTACTTCGTTTAAATTGCCTTCATATGCTTCATCATCCAGATGAGCGTGTGTATCTATCAGCATCATTCGCCTCCATAAGTGTTGCTTATTGTGTTTATGTCCCCAAAAAATCACTTCATTTTGATAATCTCTGAAGGTTTTCCTTCTATAATATAGTGTTCATCTCCGAGATAGTCTGCTTCAGCCATGTTGTGTGTTACAAATACTATCGTTCTGCCCTGCTTCCTTTGAAGTTTTTTTATGTCATCCATCATCTGCCTTTTCAGTTTTTCATCGATTCCGCTAAAAGGCTCATCCATTAAAATCAAATCGCCCGGGTAGGCAAATGCCCTGGCAATAGAAACCCTCTGCTTCATGCCGCCACTTAGTTGAGCCGGATAAAAGTCTTTTTGTTTCTTCATATCAACAGATTCAAGTACCTTAGAAATCACATCTTCGATCTCGCTTCTATTCATCTTTTTATCCAGCACAAACCTAATATTCTCAGACACCGTCAAGTGGTCAAGAAGCCTAGGCTCCTGAAATACGTACGCCACCCTGCTTTTGTCCACGCCGCAGACCAGGCCTTCGAATTCAGAGTCGATTCCTGACAAAATATTTAAAACAGTAGTCTTTCCAATTCCTGATGCTCCGGAAATCACGGTTATAAGTCCTCTTTTTATATATATGTTTATTCCGTTAAAAATCGTCTCTCCGTCATATTTCTTAACCAACCCTTTAATTTCTATATCCATATCCCACCAACTTGCTTCTTTTTTCTATAAGACCTTTGACCCCCTTCTCCATCAAAATGCTCAGTATGATAACTGTCCCAGTCCAGGCAAAGAGCTCTGTGGTCTCAAGATATATTTTTGAGTTGTAAATCATCCTTCCCATGGCATAAGGGGCAGAGGACAACAACTCCGCAGTTACCGTACTCTTCCATCCTAATCCTATTGATATGGAAAGCCCGGAGAGTATATATGGGCTTAAGTGAGGCAAATATATATTTCTTAAAATGCTCAGCATGTCCACTTGGTAAACCTTTGCCATTTCTAACTTCTTTTCGTCAACTGTGCTCATGCCTTCAAAGGTATTAGACCATATAGGCGGAAAACAAAGCAAAAAACAAACCGCCACAGGAGCAAGGTTCTCATCAAACCAAAGAAGGATTAGGATGCTGACTGACACCACAGGTATCGCCTTGACAAGACCAATCAGCGGCTCGATAAGATATAATAGCTTCCTATTAAGAGAGCTTGCGACTCCTAATAAAATGCCCATGCCCATTGACAGGCCTACCCCGGCGATTATCCTCACCACTGTCGTTCCCACAGCCAAACGAAAAACCTCCTTGGGCATAAGCTCCAACAAGGTCTTTATAGTCTCCCTCGGCGAGGGCAGAATCAAGCTGCTTGAAACCCTTGCAGCACCAAATTCCCATATTAATAAATATAATCCAATGATCAAGATAGTCCTGATTTGCTTGTTCATTTTACTCTGAATAATAGAATTCATCATCCGGCAACGCACCTCCGACTGATCCCGGGTTGAATTCAAACAAGATTTTATAATAAGCTTCCAAGCTTTCCCTCGCTTCAGTTGCCTTAATATATACTATGTTGCTTCCACCAATAGCGTTTTCTGCTATTTTTTCCTGTGGAAGTATCCCCTGCTCCACTATCAGTGCGGCAGCCTGTACAGGATTCTGATTAACATAATCAATGGATTCCTCGTATTTTTCAAGTATATAGGATAAGGCTTCGGGATATTCAAGGGCAAATTCCTTTCTTATTGAAACACAGCCCATCGGAAGGCTTGTTCCTTGGGTAGACTTCTCCCACTCTACCGTCAAGTCCAGCACTGTTTTTACCCCATCCATGTTCATAAGGGTAGATGTGACGAACGGTTCCGGTAAAACAACGACATTTCCCTTGTCTTGTGAAAACTGAGTCGCCGCCTCTGCATGCTCCTGATAAAACCTTATGTTTACATCCTCGTCTGGATTTAAGCCATTATTATCTAAAATATATCTTAATATATACTCCGGAGTAGCACCTTGACCTGATGAATAGATGGTTTTGCCTGCAAGATCCGAGATAGAATCTATCTGCGTCTCTTCACCCGACAAAACATATAGCGTTCCCAATGTATTTACAGCTCCCATCAGCACCCCACCTTCAGTCCTGTTGTATAAAACTGCTGCAAGGTTAGTAGGCATAGCCGCAATATCCAAGCTGCCATTTATGATATCGGCGCTTATTTGATCCGGAGCTGTATAGATCTTAAACTCAAGCTTTGCGTTCTCTCCAAGATCCAGCCCTTCGTCCATTAGCTTTGCCGCTCCCATACCGGTAGGACCTGCCAAAAGTCCCATTGTGACCGTCTTTTCATCTTCTATAAGTTCTCTTTGTCCACATCCAGCTGTAAAAACGGAAAGTATCAATGCGACAATCAATATCAGTATCAGTTTTTTTCGTTTCACTTTTTTGCCTCCGCATATTTATTGTTTATTCATCATGATTTGCAGTCCTTCTTTTTCTAGCCATTCTTTCTTCCCTTGATAATCAGGCATCACGCTTTCGACCTTCTGCCAGTATTCCGGGCCATGGTTCAAATGGATAAGGTGGCACAGCTCGTGAACCACCACGTAATCCAGTATGTCGTCAGGCAACATGGCGCATTTCCAGTGAAATTTCATGTTGCCGAAATTTGAACAAGCAGCCCACCTGCCGAACATCTTCTCCACCTTTATTTCTCCCGGGTTTACTCCAACAAGCTTTTTGTAGCGTTGAATTCTAGCCGTTACCATCTCAAGTGTCTTTTCCTTTAAAAACTCGATTGTCAGCCTTCTGATGGTAACCTGATTTTCCGTCTTGTTTTCAAATATAAAGCGATCGCCGTCAAAATTCAAGCTTTCATGAGCATCTTCATGAAGCACAGTCTCCAAAAGATATTCCTTTCCATTAAAAAGGATACTCCCTCCCAGAGCGGCAAACAAATCTCTCTGTTTATATTTTAACACAAAATCGAAATTATCTTCTAAAAATGTCTCTACCGTAGAAATTGGCATGTTTTTTGGAACAGTAACTACCACCTCGCCCTTGTCCGACACTACTAAAATATCCGATCTACGTTTATATTTAACCAAAAACTCCATGCCTTTTACTGCAATATGTGTTTTTGACATCCTCATCACCCCGCATAATCTAATTTTAGCCCATAACCGGAGTTGAAACAACCTACTTGCCCATTTCTTCTCTTTTCTTTCCTATAAAATCGAATCTGCTCTTAATATGGTCAAAATTTTCATCCTCAATACATTTTCTAAAATAGCTTATGCTTTCTATAAACTCATCCAAGGTATCTACAAGTTTGTCCTTGTTTGCAATGAACAGTTCTGCCCACATGTCAGAATTGATCATTGCTATCCTTGTCATATCCTGAAAGCTTCCTCCTTCAAATTGAGTGACCTTGGAATCTTCGCTGATATCCACCATAGATGCGGCTATTATATGGCATAGCTGGCTTGTGAATGCAATCTTTTCATCATGAGTATCAGGATCTGTTTCTATCAATCTTCCGAAGCCCATTTTGGATATCAAGCTGCGCATCATATCCAGATTTTCGGGCTTGTTTTTATCCGTTGGAGTCAATATGTAGTTTTTTCCCTCAAATATCTTGGCGGAGGTAAATCCCTCCTTGTTCTTTTCCCTTCCTGCCATAGGATGGCCAGGTATGAAATCCACATCATCCCTCAATATTCCATCGAGGCCTTCCACCATTTTTCGCTTCAGTCCCACGATATCGGTTATGACTGAATTTGGTTTAAACTTGTTCATGTTGCTCTTTATAAAGTCCAAGGCATCATGTAGATAAAGACATACAACCACAAGATCGCAACTTGGCAGTATATCCGAAACATTTTGGTATCCTTTTTCTATAAGCTTTTCACTTTCAGCCTTTTTTAGCACTTCGTTATTTCTGTCCAAGGCATATATGGTTTCAAACCCGATGTTTCTAAAGCTTGCAGCGTATGCGCTTCCCATGAGCCCAAACCCGACTATCAGAACTTTCTTGTTTTTAAAGTCGATTTCTTCCATTTAACCAATGACCTTCCCTTCGATTTGTGCGTACTTTTTCAACACTTTCATGAGCTGGTCGAATTTTTCAGGCTTTAGTGACTGAGCTCCGTCACACAAGGCATCCTCAGGAGAGTTGTGCACTTCAATCATAAGGCCGTCCGCTCCCGCAACCAATGCAGCTTTGGCCATAGGCTCTACCATCCACCACATCCCCGTAGAGTGGCTTGGGTCAACAAATACCGGTAGGTGGCTTTTTTTCTTCACAGCTGGAATAGCGCTTAAATCCAGAGTATTTCTGGTAAATGTTTCAAATGTTCTTATTCCACGTTCGCAAAGTATAACTCTGTCGTTTCCTTCCTTCATTACATACTCAGCGGACATGATCCACTCTTCGATAGTTGCCGCAAGTCCTCTTTTAATCATTACAGGCTTGTTGCACTTTCCAAGCTCCTTAAGAAGGGCGAAATTTTGCATGCTTCTGGCGCCGACTTGGATTATGTCCACGTCTTCTACAAAAGCATCGAGTACGTCTGTAGACATTATCTCTGACACGATGGGAAGCCCTGTCTCTTTTCTTGCCAGTTTTAAAAGCTCCAATCCGTCAAGTCCCATTCCCTGAAAACTGTAGGGAGACGTTCTGGGCTTGAAAGCTCCACCTCTTAAGAAGCTTGCTCCCGATGCTTTTACGCTTTTTGCTACGCTTATCACCTGTTCCTCGCTCTCCACCGAGCATGGCCCTGCAATTACGCTGAATGCGCTTCCGCCGATCTTTCTTCCGCCGACTTCGAAAACGCTGTCTTCAGGGTGAAACAATCTGTTGGCCTTCTTATAAGGTTCTTGAACCCTCAGAACCTTTTCTACTATTTCATTTGACGCAATGCTATCCAAATCAACTGACCTAGTGTCTCCTATAAGCCCCATGACTATATGATCCACTCCTTTAGAAAAATTGATCTCCATACCTCTTTTTATCAAATTTTCCTTTAACTTTTCCACTTCATTTTGCGGAGCATCCGCTCTTACCACAACGATCATTTCTTTTCCCTCCTTCATAGTAATAAAAAAAGAGACCCTCATCGAGTCTCCTTAATTTCAATACATTAATTTCCATTTATTCTCACAAGGGCACTCCATGCCTTTTAACACTTATTTTTTTGTACGTCAAAATAACCAAAGCCATAATAATAGCTCCAGCCAAATCCGTAAAAATAAAAAGCGTTATCAAGTTTTTGTGCGTTAAAAACCTGTTTTGACATGATGTTTCCTCCAAGATAAATTTATATCATTATACTTTTAATATTTCCAAATGTCAATGCATCTTTATATCATAAATTTTAAAGGTTATGTTTTTTGACAAATAATTGGATAAATTCTTGATTACTGTTGGTTCTGCTCATTGTTTCTATAAGCTTTTCAGCAATATCCGCAGATGCGTGATTAGAAAATGTCCTTCTTATGCTAATGACGAACTTCATTTCCTCATCTGACAAAAGCTTGTCCTCCCGCCTCGTTCCCGACTTATAGATATCTATTGCCGGGAATATTCTCTTTTCCGTCAAGCTTCTATCAAGGTGCAGCTCCATGTTACCGGTACCTTTGAATTCTTCAAAAACCATATCATCCATCCTGCTGCCGGTATCGATTAGTGCTGTCGCTAAAATAGTCAAGCTCCCGCCCTCTTCAATATTTCTAGCCGCTCCGAAAAACTTCTTTGGAAGATACAAGGCTTCCGGATCCAAACCTCCTGAAAGAGTCCTTCCTGACGGGGGAACAACAAGGTTGTTTCCTCTTGCAAATCTAGTGATGCTGTCCATCAATATAACAACGTCTTTTCCTTGCTCAACAAGTCTTTTCCCTCGTTCTAATACTATTTCAGCAACCTTTATATGATTGGCTGGAAGTTGATCAAAGGTGGAGAATACTACGTCCGCTTGAACGGATCTCTGTATATCTGTGACTTCCTCCGGCCTTTCGTCAATCAACAGCACTATAAGTTCAACTTCAGGGTTGTTCTTTTTAATTGCGTTGGCTATCTCTTTTAGCAATATCGTCTTTCCCGCCTTGGGGGCTGCGGCTATCATGCCTCTTTGGCCTTTCCCAACAGGCGCAAACAGATCGATGATTCTGGTAGACACTGGGAATTTACCTGTTTCAAGCTTAATTCGTTCATCAGGAAATACAGGCGTAAGCCTTTCAAAGTTAGGTCTGTTTACTACCTTCTCAGGAATGTCCCCGTTGACAGTTTCTACATACAAGAGGGCATCAAATTTTTCTCCTTCATTAGGCGTTCTGATTTTTCCCGTTATCTTGTCACCGGTCCTAAGCCTAAATCGCCGTATTTGGGATGGTGATACGTATATATCATTGTCTCCGGAAAGATAGTTATTCGTCCTTAAGAACCCGAATCCATCACTCAAAACTTCCAAGATTCCCGTCTGAGACTTTCCGTACTTGCTCATATCCTTCTTTTCGGGGTTGTTCATGAGATCCTCTTCTTCTTTCATGATCTCACTTGTGCTTCTGCCATTGACACTTTCTACAAAAAGCATGGCAAAATACTTTTCACCCTCTCTAGGGCTTCTGACCTTACCTTTAATTTCATTGCCGGATCTCAGCTTGAATTTCTGAATCTGCGATGCTGAAACGTAAACGTATTCTTCTGGAGACTTCATATCGTCATTTTTGAGAAAACCGAAACCTTCAGGAAGTATCTGTAATGTTCCGGAAAGTTCAAAGGCAGAATCCACAGGATCCTTCAGCCGAGCATACTTCCCCCCATTTTTTTCCTCAACCTGGGCTGTTGTTGATACATTTTCATTTAAGCCGCCTCTTCTACTCGATTCCGCTTCCGCGAGAAGCTCAACGAGCTCTTCCTTCTTAAGCTTCGTGTAATTTTTAAGTCCTGCTTCTTTTGCCTTTTGCCGCAATTCTAATACGGTCATGCTTTCTAAATCAACCTGGCTCAAGCAAACACCTCCTATTGAATTTTTATTGAATTTATTTGGAATTTTGATTTTCAAGAATTTTTATAAGTAATATTTGCGATAATTACGAGAAATGTAACATGAATATAAATTAATAAATTTAGACACTCTATAATGATATAATAAATAATCTACCCGTGTCAATAGATGTTTTTTTTGACATTAAACTTATCCACAATCTGTGGTTAACCTGTTTATAACACCTTGTGAACAACTCTTGTGCCTAAAAGATTGTTAAATACAACATCCTGTTTATCTGTGGGTAGTTTTATTCAAAAACTCACACTTATCCACATTGTCCACAGTTTCCCACCTTTTTATCCACATCTTCATGGGTTTTTGTTGGCAACTCATGTGGAAAACTTTTATTTATCCACAAAAATCCCGTCGACAGTTAACATATCGACGGGATTTAAATCACATTAAATATTATTTTAGAGTCGCTTTAACAAAATCCCTGAAAAGAGGATGGGCCTTATTAGGTCTGGATTTAAATTCAGGATGGGCTTGCGTTGCCACAAACCATGGGTGATTCTCAATCTCCACCATCTCCACGAGAACTCTATCCGGTGATATGCCGCTTATCACCAAGCCTTTTTCTTCAAGGGTTTCTCTAAACCTGTTGCTGACTTCATATCGGTGTCTGTGTCTTTCATCTATCATCTCTGTTCCGTATGCTTCGTAGGCTTTTGTCCCTTCCTTAAGCTTACAAGGATAAAGACCCAGGCGCATAGTGCCTCCTTTGTTGTCAATGTCCTTTTGCTCGTGCATAAGGTCTATAACTGGATATGGGGTATTTGGATCAAGCTCAGCGCTGTTTGCTCCCTTTAGCCCGGCTACGTTTCGAGCAAACTCAATTACCGCAATCTGAAGCCCCAGACAAAGACCTAGGTATGGAACCTTCTTAATCCTTGCGTATCTCGCCGCAGCGATTTTCCCTTCTATCCCACGCTCTCCAAAACCGCCAGGTATGATTATCCCCTTAACGTCGCTGAATATTTTTTCTGCATTGTCTTCAGTTACATCCTCGGAATGAACCCACTTGATTTCAACATCGCAGTCATTTGCGATTCCACCGTGCTTCAAAGCCTCTGCTACTGAAAGATATGCATCGTGCAGCTCAACATATTTGCCTACCAAAGCGATTTTTACTTTTCCTTTTAGGTTTTTTGATTTTTCCACCATTGCTGTCCAATCTGAAAGATCCGGAGCATTGCAGGTAATTGACAGTTTTTCGCAAACCAACTCAGCCAATCCTTCCTTTTCAAGAAGCAGAGGCACTTCATATAGTTCTGATGCATCGGTATTTTGAATTACAGCTTTTGATTCTACATTACAAAATAAGCTTATCTTTTCTTTTATGGATGCATTTACATCCTTTTCCGATCTTAAAATGATTACATCTGGCTGAATTCCCAGGCTTCTGAGCTCTTTAACAGAGTGCTGCGTAGGCTTGGTCTTAAGCTCTCCTGCCATGCTGAGATATGGAAGCAATGTAACGTGTACGAATATCACGTTCTTATGTCCCAAATCATTTTGCAGCTGTCTTATCGCCTCAAGAAAAGGCAGACTCTCTATATCTCCGACTGTTCCGCCGATTTCAGTGATGACTACATCAGAAGATGCATTCTGCCCTACCCGCAATACACTTTCTTTAATCTCATTTGTGATATGTGGAATAACCTGAACCGTACCTCCCAGGTAGTCTCCCCTTCTCTCTTTTGAGATTACAGACCAGTATATCTTACCGGTGGTTACGTTGCTATCTTGAGACAGGTTGGTGTCTATGAATCTTTCATAGTGGCCTAAATCCAGATCAGTCTCCGCACCGTCGTCTGTGACAAATACTTCTCCGTGCTGGTATGGGCTCATTGTGCCCGGATCGTAGTTTATGTAAGGGTCAAATTTTTGGATTGCCACTTTCATGCCTCTATCCTTTAAAAGCCTTCCCAAAGATGCCGCGGTAATACCTTTTCCCAGAGAGGACACAACCCCGCCGGTAACAAATACATACTTTGTACTCATCAATTATCCTCCAGATATATTTAAATTATTTTGCTTTTCTCACTATAGTAATCATTATATATTTTATTTAACATTCCTTCAACGAATTCTTGCTTCAAATGCTTTTAATTACTACTCGATTCAACAATCAAACCGTTATATTCTACATTATCCAGGGATAAAAGTAAAGAAGTAATGAAAAAAAGAAATGCCCTGAAAATATTGTTATCTTCAGGGCTTAAGATTATTTTGCAATTAACTATTGCTGCTATTTTAATCCTCTCTTTATATCTTCATCTAAAGTTCTTTGAATCGATTTAACTGCTTCATCTGACAATCTGTTAAACGGCTTCCTACAAGGACCCACATCATATCCTAAAAGATTGACTGCTTTTTTTACTATCGTATTTGGATTCCCATATTTGAAGTTATTTCGTATATTTCTTAAGCTATCTTGGTATTCCTTGGATTCTTTAAGATTGCCTTTCACAAAGGATTCATAAATTGCCGTCAATGTCTCAGGATAAATGTTAGCACATCCTGCGATCCCTCCAACACCTCCTGCCAAAAGATTCCACAGGATAAGAGAGTCATTTCCTGAAAGCACTACAAACTCTTCATCTTTTGTAAGCTCTATATACTGTAGCATATTGTCAAAATTTCCGCTGCTATCCTTTGCGCCAACAATATTATCTACTTTAGCTAGCTCAGCAATGCTCGAAGGCGATATGTTCGTACCCGCCCTTGCAGGTATGTTATAGATTACTATCGGTAAATCAACTGCATTTGAAATCTCCTTATAATGCTCAACTATCTCGTTCTGAGAAGCTGCTGCAAAGTAAGGACAAATAATTGACAATACATCTGCACCTAATCTCTCTGCCATTTTTGACATTCTAATAGTATCTTTTGTGCCTGGAACACCTGTTCCCGCATAAACCGGAACTCTTCCTCCAACTTCTTCTATTGTTACTCTTAAAATCTCTTTCTTCTCTTCATCGTTTAATATGTAACTCTCTCCGTTTGTACCAAAAACAAATATCCCATGTACACCTGCATCAATTTGTCGGTTGATTTGATTCCTCAATTCATTATAGTTGATGCTTTCGTCTTCATACATCGGCGTTATAATCGGTGGTATTATCCCTTTAATTTCTATCATATTACATCTCCTAGCAATAATTTTCTAAACATAACTCAGTCACTGTATAAGGGGAATTATAGCAACTTGTTCTGTTATCTTAAGAACTCTGAATAACGCATAAATCTGTCTCTTTGCTGACTTAACTCTTCAATTGAATCTGAAACGCTTAATGCCCAAGGTGCTTGAAGATTGTATCTCTCTACTTCTTCAGAGTATTCTTGATTTTCATTTACTATTTTTAATATAGCATCATTTAATTTCTCGACTATTTCAGAATCTGTTCCTTTTGGTGCTAGTGCAACATAGTATGTATTAAGTTTAAGCTCTTCTAGTGTTTCTGATGCTGAAGGTATGTCTGGTATTAAAGTTGGCGGTTCTTCCAACAATGTTGACAATGCTTTAACGTCACCATTTTCTATATACTCTTTTACTGTCGAGTATGGCGCGATAGTGGCATCTACATGCCCTCCCAACAAAGATGTAACTCTTTCGGCTGCATCTCCTGATTCGATAACTTGAAACTTAGAACCTCCCGCTTGTTCTAAAATAACGCTTGCGATGTAAACTCCTCCGCCTGTAGAAACACCAAATCGTATAGATCCTGGATTAGCTTTGCTTGCTTCTATTAGTTGATCCAAATTTTCATATGGGGAATCTGCAGGAACAATAATATTTTCTCCTGACTGTCTACCATAAACTGATACTGGCTCAAACGCATCAAAGCCAAAGTCAGATATTCCAGTAGCCTCGTTTCCTGTAAGCGCTGCCGTGTTAGTAAAAACAAATGTATAACCGTCTGGATTTTCATCCTTATACTGAGTCAAAGCGATGGCACCATTGCTTCCAGTTACGTTGTTAACAGCTACCGCAACCCCCAACTCATCCTCTAACATTCTAGACATTAAACGCGCATTATAATCTGTATCCCCACCAGCACCATGTGTAACAATAAATGTTAATGGCTTGTTCGGCCAATCTTCGCTACCAGAATCATTCCCTGAGCTATCACCGCTACACCCTGCAAACAACAACATCAATATACACAATACTAACAACATGCTTATCAACTTTTTCATTACAATCACCTCTTAATATTTTTTATCTCAATTGCCCCTACAATCAAGATTGTTAACAAATTATCAAATGCCATCTTATAGCGTTTTCATTTTTTCATACATTTTAGCTTCCTTTATGTTTCCTCTAACAGATAATATTACAACCAATACTGTTATTATGTAAAAAACTATGGCGATAGGGTGATTAATTAACGAATCTGTATTCATTAATTGTGACATCTTTCGCACATTGCTCTCAAACATAGGTCCTAATATGAAACCCAATATCATCGGTATCGTTGGTATTCCTGCTTTTATCATTCCATAACCCATCAATCCGAATAGAAGAACGCCCCATACATCAAATATTCGATTACTGTCGCCAATCGCACCAACAACTGTTAACACTACAATCACCGGCAACAAATAATTACTTGGAATTTTTAATACCTTTATTATTTGCTTCATTCCAAATAATTCAAAAACCAACATCGCCAATGAAGCCAGTATCATTGCAAAAAAGATTGCGTAAACAATGCTTCCGCTTTTATCAAAAATCAAAGGTCCTGGCGCAACATTATGAACCATCAATCCTCCAAGAAGCATAGCCGTAGCTGCATCTCCTGGTATTCCCAAGGATAGTAGCGGTATCATTGCTCCACCTATCGTTCCATTGTTTGCAGACTCGGACGCTACTACTCCATCCATTATGCCCGTACCAAATTTCTCTGGATATTTAGATGTATTTTTGGCAACGGTATAAGCAACCGTTCCGGAAATAGCTCCACCTATCCCAGGCAATATTCCAATGCCCACTCCAAGCAAAGCCGAACGTATGCTATTTGGAAGTTGTCCAATAAATTCTTTAAAGCTAAACCCAAAACCCTTTATTTCTGTGTTCTGATTACTTATTTGTAGCTTTTTTTCTTTTCTAACGCTTTCAGCATATTTTATAATCTCAGTTATAGCAAACAACCCTATTAATAATACAAGCAATTTAAAACCTGCGGTTAAATCAACTAAACCAAACGTATACCTAGCTTTTGAATCAATCGGCGCTAGTCCGACTGTCGCCAGCATTGCCCCTAATATAGCACTTACAAATCCTTTGGTCATATCTCTTCCAGTCAATGCCACTACTAATGATAATGCCATTACTGCAAGTGCTGTATATTCGTAAGCTCCAAATTTTATTGCGATACTTGCTAACATCGGAGAGATAAACATCAATAGCGCAATCCCTACCAAAGAACCTACAAAGGAAAAAACCACAGCAGTACCCAATGCTTTCCCTGCTTCTCCATTCTCTGCCATTGGTCTTCCGTCAAAACAAGTCGCAACTGATGATGGTGTCCCTGGAATATTTAATAATATTGCAGACACCAAGCCTCCTGATATCCCTCCAATATACAACGCTACCAAAGTCGATATCCCTTGAATAGGCGTCATCCTATAAGTTACCGGCAAAAACATTACAATCGCCATGGTTGCTGTTAATCCCGGTATGGATCCAAAAATTATTCCAATCGCGACAGCCACTGCTATCAAAGCTAACACAACAGGATCAAGAAAAACAGAAGCAAATCCTTCTAAAATCATTTATTCCCCTCCTTAAAACCCTATTATCCCTCTAGGCAACATAACTCTCAACCACACCACAAAGATATAATTTATTCCTACCGCAAATACAATGGATACTATTCCAGCAAGCAATAAATTTCTTTTCTCTTTATTTGTTAAAATTAATATCTGAAAAAACAGATATAATACAGACATTATTAGAAAACCTACCCGTTGCAACCCAACTATATAAATTGCCAAGGCTATAAAAGTCATTGCTACTTCTCTATTTTCTTTTAATATCGTCATAAAGCTTCTCTTTCTTTTTATATTCACATCCTCTTTTGAAAGATGCTTTTTCCTTTGTTTCATACTTCGTATAATTAGTATGATGCTAAGCACAAATAACAATGCGCTCCATACTCTAGGCATAAATCTCGAATCGAGAGCCGTTGCTCCACTTCCTCCAAAGACTTCAATTTGAAATGACAAAGCATAGTATGCAGTTGAAACTATCATCAGAATCATTCCTGTGATCAAGTTGCTTTTATATGTCATAGTAACCCCCCATATCATAATCCATTGATCAGGCTACCGCAGTTGTTAAATTTCAACTTAAACGGTTCACCTAAAAACCTAAGCCCTACAATATTTTTTATATCTCGTGTAAATGCTTCAGAAATCATTATTTTTTCTAAATCAAGCGTATTCTTGATATAAACTATTTTTATATTTCGCTTATCAATCCCATTGCAAGTTTTAATAGCTGCCTTTATAGCTGTTTCATCATTTTTTAACATCATAGGTATCTTGCAAGGTTCAATCACAGTTGAGGTCAAAGCATTTGCATAAGTTTCATTTAGATTTATCTTTTCCATCACGTCATAAGTAGAAAAATCTGCTTTTCCTAATCCTATAATGTTTCCATGAGATTTATCGGAAAGACCTAATACCACTGTTTTCTGTTTCTTAATGCCTCCGAATCCATAAGGAGTAGACCATGTCCCTGTTATATTAGGATCCATACCGCTGCCTGAGTAGTTTTTGCCTATTTCAGAAACTACCAAAACATCACATTCTTTTATATATAATTGTGCCATCCTTTTTTTTGCGTATTCTAACATTTCTGCTTCTTTTGTAAATAGTTCCTCTGTTTTTATTACTTCAATCCTACATGTCTTATCATAAGCATTCTCTATGATCCCCAATCCGAAAAGCACATTATTCGATCCGACTATAATTCTTGCATATTGTGGCAATCTTTTAGCTAATTCACCAAAACCAGCTTCATGAATAGAGTCTGCTCCCTTTTGCTTTCCCAAACCGACTGCCAACATTTTCAAAAGACCTGACTCATACTTTCCTTTAAAAGCCGTATGTGCCTTGATTCGCCCAATAACTATGATGCCATCTGATTCTGATGCATATTTATCTATAAATACCGGCAACCCGTCTAAAGTCTTGCCTGTAAGCACCGTTTCCATTGAAGAATGTATTCTACAACCGCACATTTCTTCTGTTATTCCATAAGATTCGAGTATATTTTTTTGTCCATCACTCGTTGATCCACCATGGCTCCCCATGGCTGGTATAATAACCGGAATTGCTCCTTTAGATTTCACATATAATACGACTTCTCTAATAATAACAGCTATGTCTGTTATCCCTCTACTTCCCGCTGTTATGGCTATTCTCATTCCTGGTTTGATTCTTCTCTCATCTTGCTTAAGCAATAGATTCCTTAAATACTCTTCTATCCCTTGAACATAATCCTCTTCAAATTGTTGTTCTGCTAATATCATTCTGGGTATTTCAATGTCTTTCAGTAAATCTTCAACGGTTTTTTGATCTTTCGAAAACATCAAGCTTCACCTATTTTGCTTCTTCCATCTAGGGTGATCATATACTGAAGGATCTGCTACATACGGCCATTGGTTCCCTTTGAGAACTTCTTGACAACCTTTAACACACATTACAGCCATATTTATAACTGCCTCTCTAGTTTGAGCTGCACTGTGGGGACTTAATATAATATTTTTAGCATTAAGCAGTGGGTTGTCTTTTGAAGGTGGTTCTTCTGTAAAAACATCAGTCCCAGCACCTGCGATTATACCATCATTCAAAGCTTGTGCCAGATCAATCTCATTTATCACCCCACCCCTCGAGCAATTGATTATTACCGACGTTTTTTTCATCTTTTTTAGCTGTTCCATTGATATCATATTTTTAGTTTCTTTGATTAAAGGCACATGTATCGAGATTATATCACAATCACTTAGCAATTTTTGATAATCATCATACTGCTCACACTCTATCTCTTTAAATTCTTCTTCCAACATAAATGGGTCGTAGCCAGCCGTCTTCATACCAATTGCCTTGCAAAAAATTTGTGTCTCTTTGCCAATAGCCCCCATACCTATAAACCCTATTTTTTTGCCTTTTAATTCAAATGCCTTCTTTAGTCCTCTAACTTCATCAAAATTTCCGTTATATATTTCCATCTGCCCTTCGTATAGGTTTTTTGAGATGGCAAACATTAAGGCTACTGCGTGTTCGGCTACAGCGTTCGTATTAGCGCCAGGGGTTATTACTACCGGAATACCTCTTTCAGTCGCCGCCTTTACGTCAACGCTGTCGAACCCCACCCCCGTTCTTCCAATAACTTTTAATTCTTTGGATGCTTCAATTGCATTTCTGTCGCACTTAGCTATTCGTACTATTAGAGCATCAGCATCTTTCATTTCGTCCAAATAATTATTAGGATCTTGATTATTCGCAATATATACATCCACATCATTGCCTAGCTCTGCCAATCCTTCTTCACAAACCGCTTGAGTCATAATATATTTCATCAACATCACTCCAATCAGAAACTTTTTTTGCTATTTTTACGAGCGTATCCTCTTCACCGAATCCACCGGATTTTGATATTAGCTGAACTTTTTTGTCTCCCAGCTCTGTGCGAGACACCACCGCTCCTTGCTCTATTTCTCTTATGGGACAAAGCTCTGGATTTCCTGCCCTCCTAACAAATCCCATAAGAGTATCTCCTCCCGTTACAATATACGTCGCATTGATATCTTTTTGAATCAACCCGATAATGATGTCTCCCAGATTATCTGATATCACCTGTCTCGAATTGTCTGCAGAGATATTTCTTCTTTCTTCTACGATTCTGTCCTTGTTATTATTATCAATATCTAATGTTTCAACGATTACATAATCGTTTTCAGTACATGTGTCTATTATTTCATTTAAGCAATCTCTCCCTCTCGAAGATTTGAAATAGTCTTTTTCTTTTTTCTGATTGTCTGATAAATTGATTCTTACAAAACCTTTTTCAGCCGCATAGTCAATCTGCTTGCTTGTTATAGGGTTTAAACTCCCGCAAATTACGATGCATTTTTTCGATTTATCAATATCTTTCGGATTGTTTCGCAAGAATTCTATACGGTTTTTTATGTGGTTTGCGAATGATGCGCATCCGGCCAACAAATTAACCTTATCTCCAAAAGAAATTCTTTGGGATAGTTTTTCCAAATCATCGTCTCGGGTTGCGTCAAATACAATAATTTTTTTCCGCGAGTTATCGCATACATCTGAGTATTGATTGACATTTGCAATCTTCACATCGATATCACTTTGTTCAGATATAATATCTGGCACATAAGAATTTTTTACTGGTTCAAAAGGATCTTTGCCAAAAATGCTCTCGTGAACAAGTTGATTCTCCACATAATGGCTTCCTTTTAAAGTTATTCTCCCGATTTCCGGGAACGCTGGAGCGAAGACTAGGTTTTTTTCCGCAGCATCGGCAACTGCAGCTAATTCGCTACCAACATTCCCCCTAAGAGCTGAATCGGTTTTTTTATATATTGTTTTTATTCCACAATTTAATGCTCTTTTTATAAGTTTGAATATTATATCATATGCTTCATTGCTATCAAGCGGTCTTGTTTCGGTGTCTATAACTAAAACTTCTACATTATCTGGCACCTTCTTAAAATCATAGTTTGAATCTGTAATAATTTTTGTTTCAATTCCACAGTTTGCAAATTGAACTCCTGTATCAAGAGAGCCTGTGAGATCATCAGCTAGTATAAGCAACTTTATCATTGCTCCACCATTATTTCCGGTTTTTTGAAAGTGCTATAGCATAGTCTATGGCATTTAGAAGGCTCAGATTATTCGCTTCACCTTTTCCGGCATTATCGTAAGCCGTTCCATGATCTACAGAAGTCCTGATGATAGGTAATCCTATCGTTATGTTAACACCTTCAACCGCTTTCCATTCTTGTTTTTGCTTGTCATATTCAAACCCTAGTAACTTTAAAGGTATATGTCCTTGATCGTGGTACATTGCTACCACAACATCGTACCATCCGCCTCTTGCTTTTGAGAATATGGTATCCGCTGGCACAGGTCCTTCTACACTTATGCCCATTTTTTTTGCTTCTTCTATCGCAGGAGTAATCTCTCTGATTTCTTCATATCCAAACAGACCATTTTCACCGCTATGTGGGTTTAACCCTGCGACTCCAACTTTAGGATTATCAATCCCTAGATTTATGCACGCCTCACTAGCTATCTTTATAACTTCAAGTACTCTATCTTTTTTAACCCTATCACACGCTTCTCTCAATGACACATGTGTCGAAACATGAACTACCCTCAAATCATCGTGGGCTAGCATCATTGTGTATTTTTTAGTACCTGTAAACTCAGCGTAAATTTCTGTATGACCAGCATAGTTATGCCCCGCCATGTTGATTGCCTCTTTGTTAAGGGCATTTGTAACTGTAGCGTCAACTTCATCATTCATAGCCAGCTCTATAACTTTTTCGACACATCTAAATGCCGTTTCTCCTGCCATCGCCGATACTTTACCGTATTCAAATTTCTCCATATCAACAATATTTAGGTCGTACACATCTATTTTTCCGTGTTCAAACGCTGCGTCAGAAATCTTTTTAATAGCATTTACAGAAATTTGATTCTCTAGTCTCAGTAATTTAATGGCTTTATCCATAACCTTTGCATCCCCTACTACTACCGGGTTACATCTATCATAGATTTCTTTTTCTTTTAATGTCTTAACAGTTATTTCCGGGCCTATACTAACTGGATCTCCCATAGTTATACCGATTATTGGTTTTTTCATTTCATCACCCTATTCTTTCATTATTTTTAAGTATATATTTCTAATATCATCTTTTTTCATCTCTCGTGGATTATTCACAAGCAGCCTTGTCACTTGGCTAGCAGATCCCACAAGGTTTTCAAGCTGATCCATTTCGACTCCGAACTCTTTAAGATTGGTAGGTATTTGTGTAACTTTTACAACATCCAACAACTCTTCTATAATATGTTCTGCTTTTTCATCCTTAGATTTTGCTTCAAATCCTGGGTTTATGGCATCGCATATTTCTGCCAATCTACCGCTACAGGAAGGTTTGTTGAACTCCATAACGTGAGGTAGTAAAATCGCATTTGATACTCCATGAGGTATATGATATTTTCCTCCTAAAGGATATGAGAGGGCATGCACCGCTGTTGTTCCGCTTCCGGTTATCGCGACTCCACCATAGTAGGCAGCTATCAGCAAATTGCTTTTAGCTACAAGGTTTGTCGGATCTACATAAGCTTCTCTAATATTTTGAAAAATCATCTTGGCTGAAGCAAGAGCATACAGATCGCTAAACGCTGTAGCTTTCTTTGAAGTGTAGCATTCGACAGCATGCGCCAATGCGTCTACTGCAGTTCCCGCCAAGATATGAGAGGGAAGATTTTTTATCATTTCAGGGTCTAGAAAAACGTAGTCTGGTATCATTTCAGCATTTACTATACCGATTTTAACATCTTTCTCGGGTACCAGAACTATCGCATTAGGTGTAGCTTCAGATCCCGTTCCACAGGTAGTCGGTATCATGACAGACTTAATGCTTTTTCTGGCCACCTGAGGATCAAGCAACAAGTCTGTTATCTTATATGAAGCATTTATTAAAACCGAGCCAAGCTTTGCAGCATCCATCACACTGCCTCCACCTATCGCTATTATTAGATCAAAGTCTTCTGCACCTATTGATTCAAGGGCCCTTTCCACATCTTTATAACTAGGCTCCGCCATGAGAGAATCGATGACTCTATAATCAATGCTTAGTACATCTAATATATCCGTAAGCATTTTGCTCAAGCCAGATCGTTCTATCCCTTTATCTGTAAAAACCAGTATCTTATGAGCTGACTCTTTTTCTATGACTTCATTTATCTTTTTCAAACACCCTGCTCCACCATATATGCTTCCAGGCGTTCTTAATCCAAATACATCCATCTTACTCCTCCATCCATTTGTTTTATATTGAATCATTTTATCCGTTTTGCTTTCTTGGATAAATAATACCTCATTGTAAACGAATAAATCAACACAGTTCATCAAATATAAGGTTTCAATTTGAAACGTTTTTTGATTTTTAGTATTGTTTTTAATATTAATAGTGATATAATAGTCTTGAATTGAAACATGGAAAGGAAGATACTTATGCACGTCCCAAAGATACTTGCCATAGCACCATACGAGGGCATGAAAGAAGCTATGCTTTCAGTCGCTAAAAATAGAACCGATCTTGAATTGTCAGTTTTCATAGGAAATCTGCAAGGAGGATTAGACATAGTCAACTCCATAAACCAAGAGGACTATGATGTGATCATATCAAGGGGCGGAACTGTAGAACTGATTGGAAGATCCGTAGATAAGCCTGTCATCGAAATTGAAATCTCTGTTTACGATGTTCTTCGGACGATTAAGCTAGCCGAAAATTACAACGACAAGTTCGCCGTCGCTGGGTATCCCAGCATAACCAAAAGCGCTCAAACCCTTTGTGATTTGCTCAATTACGACATCGATATCTTCACTTTTGACGATGCCACCGATGTCCAGCAGACTCTGCTGGGTCTTAAAGATAAAGGATATGGAATGATCTTGTCTGATGTTATCGGTTATATGATCGCTGATGAAATAGGACTAAACGCAATATTGATTACTTCTGGCATCGACAGCATCGAATCGGCTTTCAACCAAGCAAAAGGACTGGTTAAAAACCTTAACAGTATAATACACAATCAGAACCTTTATAAGGCAATTATCGATTACTCTTACGACCACAATATAATACTTGATGACAACTATGAACTATGGCACACTTCAACAAATAATCAAGATTTATTCTCCGATTATCTTGAATTCATCAATAAAAATGCTTCTAAGTTGATCCATTCAGACACAAATTTGTTTGAAAGAAAATTTGACGACTTTATATCAAAGATACATTTACATACCATCATCCTCGACGATAAGACTTATTATTCTTTTAATATAAAGACAGACTTTAATCCCGTTGTCGCCAAAGACAACAGCATCCGGGTTTTATCAAAAATTGACCTTAACGGAGACGATGCCTCAAGTTACGCAAGTAGCCTCAGTTTTACAGGCGATGTAAAACAACAAGTTGAAGAGTTCAGCACTACTGACGACCCCATCATCATCTTGGGAGAGTCAGGAACAGGGAAAGATACGATTGCACATGCGATTTACAGATTCAGCAAACACTCAAAAAACAATCTTTATACAATAGATTGCACGAATATGGAAGATAAGTCCTGGGACTATTTGATAAACAGCGACAACTCACCTCTTTATAGCGTCGATGTGACAATATACTTTAAGCATGCGAACAACTTAAGCCTGCTCCGCACCAAGGAACTCATCAATGTATTGTCTTATTCGAATCCCCACGAGCAAAATAGGCTAATTTTCTCTTTTGCCCTAGACAACACAGACTTGGAGAAGAGCCAGTTTTACAGCTTTTTAACCAACAAACTAATGTGCGTCATACTTACCTTGCCACCTTTAAGGGAAAAGGCAGTGGATATACCAAACATATCCACTCTTTATCTGAATCAGCTTAACGCTTCACTCGGGAAAGAAGTGGTCGGAATAAATCCTAAAGCCATGGAGCATTTAAAAAATTATTCATGGCCGCACAACTACGAGCAATTCAAGAGGATTCTTCGTCAACTTGTAATTATCACATCATCTCCTTATATTAAGGAAGACGACGTAATAAAAACATTAAAGAAAGAAAAACTGATGCGACCTTTACATAATGTTCCCGGTACAGCCATGATTAACATCGAACAAAGTCTTGAGGAGATAAATTATGATATTATCCAGCAGATTCTTCAGGAAGATGGGATGAATCAGATAAAAGCTGCAGAAAGACTCGGCGTCAGTAGAAGCACTATTTGGAGAATACTTAAATCAAATAGTTAAAGCCCCAGGAGTTTTCCCGGGGCTTCATTTCAATTTATTTTCTTGCGATTGCCTTTTTGGCAGCTGCCACGATGTCTTTAGCAGTAAGTCCATACTTTTCCAAGAGTTCATCTGGCGTTCCAGACTCTCCGAAAGTATCGTTTATGCCCACCATCTCAAGTGGCGCGTATTCTTTTTTAACAAGCACTTCTGCTACTGCAGAACCGAGTCCTCCGATTATGCTATGCTCTTCCGCTGTGACGATAGCTTTAGTGTCCTTAGCTGCTTTGACTACAGCTTCTTCGTCAAGAGGCTTGATCGTGCCCATGTTTAATACTCTAGCTGAAATGCCTTCTGCTTCAAGAGTTTTTTGAGCTTCAATCGCAGTTGAAGTCATTATGCCTGTAGCAATAATAGTTACGTCGCTTCCTTCTTTAAGCTGTGCAGCTTTTCCGATTTCAAACTCATAGCTCTCATCAAACAGAATAGGAAGATTTGGTCTGCCAAGTCTTAAGTACACAGGTCCATTGTACGCTGCGGCAGCTTCCACCATTTTTTTAGTCTCGACACCATCTGCCGGGCAAAGCACGACCATGTTCGGAATTGATCTCATCAAAGAAAGATCTTCCACAGACTGGTGAGTTGCTCCGTCTTCTCCCACAGTAAGTCCTGAGTGAGTCAAAGCTATTTTAACATTTAGTTTTGGATATGCTATAGAGTTTCTAATAACTTCGAAAGCTCTTCCAGCTCCGAACATCGCAAAAGTCGATGCGAATGGAATCTTTCCTGTCGCAGCAAACCCTGCAGCTATTCCCATCATGTTCTGTTCAGCAATTCCGCAGTTGAAGTGTCTTTTAGGAAATTCTTTTCCAAAAGTCGCTGTATTTGTAGATTTGGAAAGGTCCGCATCCAGTACAACTATATTTTCATTTTCCTTGCCCAATTCAGCAAGTGTGTTTCCATAGGCTGCTCTAGTTGCTATCATATCCGCCATTACAGTGTACCTCCCAACTCTTCTAATTCTTTTAACGCTTGCGCTGTTTGGTCTGCATTAGGAGCAGAACCGTGCCAGCCTGCCTGGTCTTCCATAAATGATACGCCTTTTCCTTTTACGGTTTTGCATATTATTGCAGTCGGTTTGCCAAATGCTGTTTTCTTTAAAGCTTCTCTAAGCTCATCTACGTCATGGCCATCTTCAACCATTACAACGTTCCAGTTGAAAGCTTCAAATTTCTTGTCTATAGGCTCAGGTCCCATTACATCGCAGATTTTTCCGTCGATTTGCAAACCATTATAGTCAACAAAGGCAACCAGGTTATCTACGTAATAATGTCCTGCAGCCATAACAGCTTCCCAGATCATGCCTTCCTGAAGCTCTCCATCACCTACCAAAGCGTAAACCTTGTAGTCTTTTTTATCAAGTCTTGCAGCCATAGCCATGCCGATTGCAGCAGACAAACCTTGTCCCAAAGAACCGGTACTCATGTCTACCCCGGGCACACCTTTCATGTCAGGATGTCCTTGTAGCTTGCTGTTTATTTTTCTAAATGTCATCAACTCGTCTTTGTCGAAGTACCCTCTCTCCGCCAATGTTGCATACAATAATGGTGAAGCGTGTCCTTTCGACATGACAAATCTGTCTCTGTCAGGATTTTTAGGATCTTTGGGGTCATTGTTCATTACCTCAAAGTATAGCAGGGACATAATTTCCACCCCTGACAACGATCCTCCCGGATGACCGGATTTTGCATTGGAAATCTGCTTGATAATGCTTTGCCTGATGTTATTGGCAACAACCTTTAAATCAGCCATTTTCATACCTCCTGTTAGTTTTCTATTTTTTTAAAGCCTTCGCCTAAAACTTCATAGACATCGGCCAAAATGACAAATGCATTTGGATCTATTTTCTTAACAATATCTTTCATCTGAAACACCTGGGCTCGGTGGACAATACAAAACACTACTTCTTTGTCTTCACCGGTATATCCTCCCCGGCCACTAAGCATGGTCACGCCTCTATCAAGCTCAGCTATGATAGCTTTACCGATTTCATCGGAATTTCGGCTTATTATATAGAACGCCTTCGCATAGCTGATACCTTCCTGAATCAAATCTATCATCTTCATCGACAAGTATAGCGTCAGCGTGGAATAAAGTGATATTTCCATATTCTTAAAGGCAACTCCAGCCGTTATCACCACCATGAAGTCGATGAGCATCAGCCAGGTTCCTACGGATATCCCCCTGAAATACTTATGCATTATGGATGCAAGTAAATCAGTACCGCCCGTAGTTCCTCCAAATTTGAATACAACGCCTATTCCCAGTCCTAAAACGACTCCTCCAAAAACAGATGCGAGAAATATGTCATTGGTAAATACAGGAGTACGCATTACTACGTCTACGTTGATTGAAAAAAGCACTGTCCCGAAAAAGGTCTTGACGCCAAACCTTCCACCTAAAATTCTAAAAGCTATAAAGAACAGGGGGATGGTAAATACCAAGGTAACTAATCCGACAGGGTAACCTGTCACGTGATACAATACCGTGGCCAGACCACTGAATCCTCCGGGAGCTATCTTATTTGGTATACTCAAAGAGTTGAACCCAAACGCCATTATCATAGTACCAAAAGTTATTCCTATATAATCTTTAACTTCACTTTTAACGGATTTGAATCTACTCATCATTGCAAGCTCCCCTTTATCCAAAATCCAACGTCATTATACCATACAAAATTCTCAACGGATATAGTATAACACTTTGTAAACGTACTCAACTTTAAACTTTTGCTCAAAACGTTATTTTTTTGACATATATTTCTATAGAGCCTGAAATTCCTTTCTCAGTCTGACATTGTATACAATGTCCTGTATTCTCAAGGTTTTTTTGGTCTTTCAAGACTTAAATATAACAAATACGACCCTATACTGCCACACACAAAACAAACAACCTAGCCTAATCACCAGGTTGTCGCATAAAATATCACTGTATGATTCTTATATTATCAGTCTAATAAAATTAAATGTGCCCTACTTATTCCTGTTCAACAATTGTGTTTATAACCTTAAAGACCATACCATTTTTAATATACATCTTTGGTACCCTTTCCTTAGTCATGCAGCTAACTTCATAGTTGATAGTCCCCATGTGATCTGCTATCTCTTCGATTGGTAGGCCTTTGCCATACAACAAGACCTTATCCCCAACCTTAATTCCTTTTGAGCCCGTTATATCGATTATTATCTGATCCATGCATACAGTTCCGATTATCGGGTACCTATGCTCTCCTATTTTCACTTGGGCTTTATTCGTCAATAATCTGCTGTAACCGTCAGCATAACCTACCGGAAGCGTGGCTATGAGCCTCCTGCTATCTGCAACATATCTTCTACCATAGCTAACGCTATCTCCGGCGTTGATGTGTTTGATGTGGGATATCCGCGTGTAAAACTCCTTTACCGGCTTGACAGTCATTGTTTCGCAGTCAACTTCATCCGAAGGATACATTCCATAAAGAGTGATTCCAGGGCGAACCATGTCGTAATGGCTATCTTTCAGATCGATAATCCCTCCACTGTTTGCCATATGCTTTAAAGGAATCCTTAAACCCCTTTTTTCAAGCTCTGTCACGGTTTCATCGAATATTTGCATTTGCTGGTAGGAATATCTTTTGTCCTTCTCGTCCGAAACTGCAAAGTGAGAAAATATGCCTTCTATTTCTATGTTTTCCATTTGAGAAATCTCCATAATAGAGCTGACGCTTTCTTCTTGCCTAAATCCCAACCTGCCCATACCCGTATCCAGCTTTATATGGATTTTGACTTTTTTTTCAGCTCTTATAGAAAGCTCCTTGGCAAAATCGACTTGATAGACCGTGGGAATCAATCCCCACTTGAGGATTTTGTATAAATGGTCTATTGGAGTGTATCCCATTATCAGTATGGGTACGTCTATTCCACTCTTTCTAAGCTGTATCCCCTCATCGTCAAATGCAACTCCCAACATCTTTGCCCCGTTTTCGCAAAGGGCTCTGGCACATTCAACAGCACCATGACCGTAAGAATCAGCTTTGACCACAGGCATAACAGCAACGCTTTCTCCAACGTGTTTTTGAATATTGTTATAATTTTCTATTAAATTGTCTAAATTTATTTCACACCAGGTCGGCCGGTATTCCATGTTATTTCCTCCAACTTACATTGCTAAAAGCATTTTTTCCAAAATGACACAGGATTTTTTTGCAGATTCTGCCATGAAGGAACTGTAATCAAGCTCCACCTCTTCATTGGCCTTATCTGATATTGCCCTTATCACCATAAAAGGGATCTTATTCAAATGACAGACATGGGCTATGGCTCCTCCCTCCATTTCGACGCACCAACCATTAAAAGCAGATCGCAAATATTCTTTTGTAGCGCTGTCTCCTATGGCCTGGTCCCCTGTAAGGATTCTCCCTTTGTAAAGACGAGAGCTCCCCTTTATAGTGTCACATGCATCCAGAAACCTTCTATCCGTTTTAAATATGCTCACATCCATTCCAGGTATGACCCCTCTTGGATCTCCAAAGATCGATGCATCTATATCATGCTGCATGACTTCCGTTGCAATTACTATATCTCCTACTTCAAGGTCCGGATGCAGCGCCCCCGCTACTCCGCTGTTTATAATTGCCTCTACACTAAATATATCAATCAATATCTGCGCGCACATAGCCGCATTTACTTTGCCGATTCCGGATTTCACAAGCACGATAGATCTCTCGTGGAGTGTTCCTTCGTAAAACTCCAAGCTAGCCACTGTCCTTTTTGTTTCGATTTTCATTTTTTCCTTGAGCATTACAATTTCTGATTCCATGGCTCCTATTATTCCTATCTTCATCTATAAGCCTCCTCTACACCACCAAGGTAAATATCCATACGACCAAAGGTATGGTAAAAAGCGAAAAAAACGTAGTCATAAAAGTACCCTCAGAAGCTAGATCCACGTTGTTTTCATAGGTTTTTGCCAATATGGCACATAGAGCCGCCACAGGCATTGCTGTTATGATTACGGGAATCCCTAAGAGCAGTTCGTTTGAAACATGGTTTTTCAGCGCAAACAAAAGCACTACAGGCATGATCACCAACCTGAAAAGGCTCACGATATAAAGATTCCTGTTTGAAAATATATTTTTAAAATTAACCGTCGCCAAAGATGAACCTATAAATATCATAGATAATGGAGTGGTAAGATCTCCCACCATGCTAAGGGGCTTTAATGCTATCTCTGGAATTTCCACAGAAAATATGAATAGCATAAATCCTATCACAGTTCCCACCAAGGCCGGCGATAATAGGCTTTTAAGCTTGAATTTGCTCTTTCCCTTTTCCATGAGATAAACGCCCACTGTAAATACCAGGGCATTAAATGGCAAATTGAACAATGCGGCATAAAATATAGACTCCTGCCCGAATATGGATATCAATACCGGAAATCCCATGAATGCGGCATTTGAAAATATCATCATGAACTGGTATACGCCCTTGTCCCAGCTTTTTCGCACTCCCAATATCCAAGGTATTATGCCGGCGACTAAAAACTGCAGCCCATAGGCAGGAATAGCAATTAAAAGTATCCCTCCTACGTCTCCAAGCCTGTCCCACGAAAACGGAAGCTGCATGGAGGAAATTATTAAAGCGGGCATGGTGACGTGGGTGATGAACTTGGGAATGTTGTCCGCCATTTCCTTCCCAATAAGATTTATCTTTCTTGTAACGTACCCTGTTATTCCTATTGCAAACAAGGTGAATATGGATAAAAATACGTTATAAAAATTCATAGCTTAAAATGTCCTCCTGTATTCGACCTCATACCATCAGTAGTGCGGTTACAATCAAAGGTATGGTAACCATCGACAGCAAGGTCGTCATAAAGACCCCGGACGAAGCAAGGTCTACGTTATTGTTGTATTCTTTGGCAAATATAGTGCAGAGAGTAGCCACAGGCATGGCGTGTATAACCACAGGCACTCCCCTTATCATTTCATTTTCCACAAATCCGTTTATTGCCAAAAGTATGACCATCGGTATTGCCAGCAGCCTTATAAAAGAAATCATATAAATCCGCTTGTTGGCGACCATTCGACCGAACTTCACCTCGGTCATGGATGCCCCGATATATATCATCGCAAGAGGCGTAGTCAGGCTTCCAATCATACTTATGGGGTCGTCTATAAGCACCGGCAGCTTGTATTGTGTAAAAAACAGTGCAAGTCCCGCTAGAGTTGCAACTATCCCGGGAGTAAACATGTCTTTGATGCTAAATACCCTTTTCTCCTTTTCCATCATGCTCACGCCCAGGGTCATGATTAATATGCGAAACGGAATGTTGTAGATCGCTCCATAAAAAACAGCCTCGGTACCAAATATTGTGACTAATACAGGATATCCTATGAAACCTGCATTTTGAAACATGATCATGAACTGATAGACACCTTTATCTCCGTCCTCTCCCAAACCAAGAATAAAGGGAATTAAAAGTGAAAATATGAGTTGCACCAAAAAAGCCACTACAGCTATCACCATTAGTGCACCCATCTCCTGTATCCGGTCCTGAGTATATGTAAGCTGCATAGAGGATATGATGAGGCAGGGCAAAGTGATATCTGTAATGAACCTGGGGAAGTTGCCCGCCGCCCCTTCGCTTAGCAAACCTTTTTTCCTTATATGATAACCAATAGCTCCTATAGCGAATAAAGTTGTGATGGATATAAAAACATTGTAAAAACCCAGTTTCAATCAGCTCCTCGAAGACTGCAATAATCAATCTACATCATTATCTCACTAATCACAAGAAAAATGAAGCTTTGTTACCTATTTAACCTTTATCCAGGCGTCATTAAGTGTTCGTTTTGCATTGGCTATTACTATGTCTGGATCTTCATCTCCAAATGGCTTGACCTCAAAACTTAGAACCGGTGGGTTATCTTTATTAAGATAGCCTATGGACAACAAAACCTCCAGGTATCTAGCGAGTTCCTCTGAATCTATTTCACTGCCGGGAAATCCAAATCTTGGATGCTGGTCTCCATATCCCGGAAGGCTCTCGTCCCTAACCACACAGTTTCCCATGTGAGCGTGCATTATATAGTCTTTTATCGGCATAAGCGACTCCTCGATTTCTTCTCGCAGCAATGGTATATGGCTAAGATCTACTATCAGCCCAAAGTTTTTGCATTTGCTTCTTATCTCTTCTGCAAATCTTTTCGCAAGAGCAACAGGACCTATAAGAGATTTTTTGTCCACATCATAATCAAAAACCTCTAAAAGGACGGGCATATCCCCTTTTGAAAGGGCATAATCGCATAGCTCCTTAGTGGATTCCACAAGCGCATTATAGCTATCTTCAAGCTCGTCTTCTTCGTATCTTCCACTTAAAAAACCAAAGCCCTTTGCCCCTATTTCATAAGCTTCATCTATACCTTCCTTCAAATTGGCTAGCGCCTCTTTTCTCTTTTCCTCATTTATGTCATTGATGTTTTGTCCTGTGGTCAATAGCCTCGGCTGAGCTCCATATAAAACGTCCATCTTTGAGGTCTCAAGAAGATCAGTCGCTCGTTTACGCTCTGAGTTGCCATGTATCTGTGTTATTTCCACTGCATCAAAATAATCGTCTACTGCAATTTTCTTTAGTGTTTCAATTATCGGTCCTTCTCCCTTCATACATTCGGGGTAAGCCATAAAATGTATCAGGCCTACCTTCATGTACGCTCTCATTGGCTCGTTCATTATACTCACTCCTATTTTTTTGGAATAACTCACGCTTTATTGTCTTTATTTTATAGCAACTTAAGATTTAATGTCAACGAACCTGTATACAAAATTCATGGATTTGCTTTATTCCATGGATTCTGTTATATATAAAGGTATAAAATGAAACGAGGTGATCAAATGACAGTACACATAGGAGCTCAACCCGGAGATTTTGCAAAAACGGTCTTAATGCCTGGCGATCCTTTAAGGGCTAAATTCATTGCCGAGCGTTACTTGGCTGATGCTTCTAAAGTAACCGAGGTCCGTGGCATGCTGGGATACACCGGAACTTACAAAGGAAAAAAAATATCTGTTATGGGCTCCGGTATGGGCATGCCCTCTATGGGGATTTATTCTTATGAACTTTATACGGAATACGACGTGGATAATATTATTAGGATAGGTTCCTGCGGCTCATTCCGAGAAGACGTGAAAGTACGGGATATAGTATTTGCCATGGGTGCCTGCACAAACAGCAATTTCGCTTCACAATACGGATTACCTGGAACATTCAGCCCGATAGCGGATTATGGCCTGTTAAGCAGATCCGTAGAAATTGCCAATACAAAAAATATCCCTGTAAAAGTGGGCAACGCATTGTCTAGCGATATCTTTCACGATGACAATCCAAAGGCTTGGGAGAAATGGGCAAAGTTGGGAGTAATGGTGGTGGAAATGGAAGCCGCCGCTTTGTACATGAATGCAGCGCGGCTAAATAAAAACGCTTTAGCCATCCTAACTGTAAGCGATAGCTTAGTTACAGGAGAGGTAACTACTGCCCAAGAGCGTGAAAAGACCTTTACAGATATGATGGAGATAGCTCTGGAGATAGCTTAAAAAAGGGAGCCACGCTCCCTTTCTATCTTTTAACGTCCATTTCTATTCTACCATCTTTTATCTCTACGATTCTATCCGCCTTCTCAGCTATCCGCCTGTCATGAGTTATTACTACAAAAGTAGTCCCCGCCTTTTCATTGATATCTCTTAAAATTTTATAAATATTTTCTGTAGAATCTGAGTCCAAATTGCCTGTGGGCTCATCTGCCAGAATTATTTCAGGACTGTTCATGAGCGCCCTGGCGATAGCTGTTCTTTGTTGTTGCCCCCCCGGACATGTTGTTTGCAGGATTGTTCTTGACCTTTGACAAGCCTACCATGTCCATAAGCTCGTCTGCTTTTTTTAAAGTACTCTTATCAAGGGTTCTGCCTTTTATCCGATATGGCATCAGCACGTTTTCAAGAGCAGTAAATTCCGGCAGGAGATAGTGGAACTGGAATATAAATCCCAATGTCTTGTTCCTCAAGTCTGCAAGCTTCTTCTTGCCAAGAGAGCTTACGTCATCATCACCAATGAAAATCTTTCCTGTGGTGGGCTTGTCAAGTGTCCCTATAATATTTAACAGCGTGCTCTTACCGCTGCCTGAAGCTCCAATGATGCTGTTGAAACTTCCTTTTTCAAAAGCCAGATCTATATCAAAGAGCACCTGCGTCTTGATTTTTTCACCATATACTTTGCTGACTTTTTCCAGTCTTATTATATCAGCCATTTCTGATCACCTCTATAGGATTGAGTTTTAGTGACTTTCTTGCAGGTATCAGAGATGCCACAAGGCTTGCAAGTATGGCAATTCCCCCTGATAATGCGATAAATCCGTAATTTATATAAAATGCAATTATTGGCGTTCCATCAGGGTTTAATGCAAATGTAGTAAAAGCCACTGAAAGCCCCAGCCCTAAAGCTACCCCTAGCATTGCACCAAATACCCCCAATATCAATCCTTGAAGCAAAAATATCCTGCTGGCATCTCCGTCTCTTATGCCCATTGCCTTTAGAATGCCAATTTCTTTGGACTTTTGCATTACTGTAATTGCAAGAACACTCGATATTCCAAGCACTACAGATACCATAACGAAAACCTGAATCATTATGCTGGATATGCTCTGACCGTTTAGTCCGCTTAAGAGCTCCTGGTTTTGAGCCTTCCAATTATCTATTATAAGTTCTTCATTATTTAGCCTGCTTTCGATGGAAGCTGCGATTTCATCTGCTGCAAAGACATCCTCCACCTGCATTTCAATAGAAGTCACTTCATCCCCATAATCAAATAAACCTTGAGCAGTCTTGATGTCTGTTATTACCCATGACGAATTTATTGAGGATACCCTAAAGTCATAAAAACCCGAAATTTTATAATCTTGAATTCTTCCATTTGCAGTTGCGAGCTTTATGTCGTCTCCTACCGACAGGCCGAGCTCATCTTTTAGGTTTAAGCCGATTATGACTTCTCCCTCTCCGGGCACTTTCCCCTCAATCAGCTTTTCCTCAATGGCGTATATGCCTTCAGCTTCTTCAAATATCCAGCCCCTTACTATAACAGGATCGCTGGAATCCTCACCTAACAAAAATGCGGCTCCATCTGCCGCAGGACTTATTTGGTTTACTCCCTGCTCATTTTGCTTTATGTCTTTTACTATATCTTCCCAGCTTCTGATCGTCCCTGAATCTTTCGTAGCGCTTATTGTCACCTGGGAAGAGCTTCCTATCGTCGTATTTATGAGATCCTGCTGAAGTCCCTGAATTAAGAGCCCAATAAAGACTTGCACTGAAACTCCTATTGCAATTCCGGTAACTATAAGAAATGTTTGTCCAAGATTAAACCGCAGAAACCTGGAAGCTATCTTAAATGACAGTCTCATTTGACCTCGCCTCCTTCTAACAGGCTTTTCAAGTCTTCGAAGCAGAATACATACCCGTCCACATCTATCTTCCGTTCATTTTTTATGTCCTTTTCAAAAGCGCTTCCACCTGCAAATACCTTTATATTGTTTCCCAATTTATTTCTAATAAGATCTACAGTCTTTCTAGCTGCAAAGAGGTTATATGGATTGGTCACGCTGATAGCTATCGCATCTAGGCTTAACTGATCCGCAATCTTTATGAACTCTTCATCAGGAGTGCTGCTTCCGACAAAAACCGCCTCCCAGTTAAGAAGTGTAAAATAATCTGAGGCTATCCTGGCACCCATATCGTGGTATTCGCCATCAGGGCATAAAATTGCAATCTTCTTTGCCGGTGCTGCCGAAAAGCTCGCCTTTTTCTCCTCTAAGACAAAAGGGTATAGACTCTCGATTATCGTCCGAGCTATCCCGCTTCTTATATGCTCCTTCCAAATGCAAAGGTTTCTTTCATCATTGTGACACTCTATCGTGTTCATAGCTCTAGCTAGAATTTGTTCGTAAAACTCTACAATTCCAATTTTTCTTTCTTTTATAAGCGATATTGAGAAGCTGACTGCTTCACTTTTATTTTCAACTTCCAATAGGTATTTGAACCTTTCATATAGCTCATCCATCTGTTCTACCGCCTTTCTTGCAAGTATTAAATAGTAATGATTATCAATTAAAGCTTTGATCTATTACAATTCTACCCCATTGCTTCCCGACTAAACTTTCTAGGCGAACTCTTAAGTCAATCGATTAATTTTTTTCTGGAAATAACAAGCAATTTCCCCACGCTAAAAAGCGGATTCTTTTTCAAGAATCCGCCCATAATCAATCAAGCCGTATTTATCTGTTTTATCCAAAGAAGTTTAAGAGTACCCCGGCAGCTACTGCCGAACCGATTACTCCCGCCACGTTAGGCCCCATGGCATGCATTAGAAGAAAGTTTGACGGGTCTTCTTCCTGTCCCACCTTTTGAACAACTCTTGCCGCCATTGGAACAGCTGAAACACCGGCAGCTCCGATCATCGGGTTTATCTCTCCTTTAGTTACTTTGCACATCAGCTTTCCAAAGAGCGTTCCTCCCGCAGTGCCTATGGCAAATGCAACCAGTCCCAATGCTATGATTCCAAGGGTCCTAGGATCTAAAAGTGTTTGGGCATCAGCTTTTGCCCCAACTGTAAGACCCAGCACTATGGTGATGCCATACATCAGAGCATTCTTAGCTACTTCAACCAAATTTGGAACAACACCAGATTCTTTTGCAAGATTTCCGAACATCAGCATTCCTACCAGTGGCGAAGCGCTGGGCACCAATAATATTACCACAATGGTCACGACTATGGGAAAAAGTATCTTTTCCAGTTTTGTCACATGCCTTAGCTGTTTCATCTTTATTAATCTTTCTTCCTTTGTAGTAAACAGCCTGATAATCGGCGGCTGTATAACCGGTACCAAGGCCATATAGGAATATGCAGCTAGTGCAATTGGACCGAGCAGATGGTCAGCAAGCTGGCTGGTCAGATATATTGCAGTAGGGCCGTCAGCTCCACCTATGATTCCAATTGATGCTGATTCAGTAGCAGCATACCCTAGAAACAAAGCTCCAAGAAAGGCGCTGAATATACCAAGCTGTGCCGCTGCTCCAAGAAGCATGCTCTTTGGATTTGCTATAAGGGGGCCAAAGTCCGTAGATGCGCCCACTCCAAGAAAAATAAGCGGGGGATATATCCCGTATTCTATTCCCTTGTATAAAATCTTCAAAAGACCGCTTTCTTCCATCAATCCATTCAGAGGAAGATTGACCAATAGCATCCCAAAAGCTATAGGTATAAGAAGATATGGCTCGTATTTTTTATATATGGCCAAATATATAAATATCAATGCTATGCCGATCATGATCAAATCTTGACCTTTAATTGCTGCAATTCCGCTGGTATCTATGAATTCCTTTAAGATTTCAACCATCGATACACCTACTTTCCGGCAATCTCAAAGAGGAGCGTACCACTGTCTATGACTTGTCCTTCTCTGACATTAACCGATGTAATCGTTCCGTCCACCGGGGATACGATTTCATTTTCAAGTTTCATGGCTTCCAATATCAATAATATCTGCCCTTTTTGAACTTTATCGCCAATCGATGTCTCTATGGAAATAATTATCCACCCGTAAAACGGGTGGTTTTTCTTTGAGCCCTATAAGGGCCTATTACCAGCTGTGCCTTAAGGCACTTTTTGAAAAGCTCGCCAACCGCTTATTTGTTACCAGCTACCCTTTGAA
>Ga0334894_1000124_pt1 | contig 112484 bp, 103 predicted proteins | sample GraSluR3_MG_6_FD_207225 | JGI IMG/M metagenome (GOLD analysis project Ga0334894, IMG submission 207225) | Sludge microbial communities from methane-producing bioreactor in Wageningen University, Netherlands - Granular Sludge_12_05 R3 | ecosystem: Engineered > Bioreactor > Anaerobic >...
TAACTTCGTAAAGCTGATGGAAGAAGAACTTCGGAAAGCCGTATGAGGGAGAACCTCATGTACGGTTTGATGAGGAGACTTTGGCAGAAGGCTTTATAGCCTAAAGCCAAAGTTTTACTCTACAAGTGATACTTTCTTATATAATTGATTAAAGTATTTTTGGGGACAAAGCCCTCTACTGGTTTAGGAGGATGCTTAGGCTGAGAGCCGTAGAAGGTAATCATAGTATACCTAACTATGATGCAAAGCTACTATTTTTATGTTAAACTAAGGTAATGAATAAAAAGGATTTTGTAAAGAAAAATAGAAGAATAATTACAAGAAAGCGTGCAAAAAGTGCATGTGTTTGTAGAAAAGGGGTGAAGTGAGATGAGGGTACTTTTAGTAGAGGATGAGAAGGCTTTAGCTACCGCCTTATCAAAAATATTAAGTAAAAATAATATTAGTGTTGATCTATCCTTTGACGGAGATGAAGGGTTTTATTTAGCCCAAAAGGATATATATGATGTTATTATCCTTGATATTATGCTTCCCAATAAAAGTGGTTTGGAAATATTAAGAGACTTAAGAGCTGCTAATAAAAAGACGCCTGTACTATTTCTTACAGCCCGTGATACAATTGAGGATAGGGTAGTAGGCTTAGATAGTGGAGCCGATGATTATCTTATAAAGCCCTTTGCCACAGAGGAGTTATTAGCACGAATCCGTGCTTTAGTTAGAAGACCTAAAGACTTAATGAATGATAATTATTTGGAATTTGGAAATGTAAAGCTTTATATTGATAGTGGAGAATTAGAGGTTGATAATAATAAAAAAAGATTAACATCAAAGGAAATACAGCTATTGGAGCTTTTTCTACGGAACCCAAAGATGGTTTTATCAAAGGAACTTATCTTGGATAGGGTATGGGGAATAGATGGTAATGCTATGGAAAACAGTGTAGAGATATATATTCACTATCTTCGAAAAAAGCTGGGCAGCAAATCTGAACTTATTATAGAAACAGTTCGTGGGATCGGCTATGTATTAAAGGAGAAGAAGATAGATGCTTAATAAACTACGGATAAACCTCACTATTTTAAATACTGTGGTGTTAATTGTAATATTATCTATTATCTCAATATTTGTATATGTATTAATGGACTTTAATCTACACAAGGATATTGATGATATTCTAATTACAAATTCTCATCAAGTAGATAACTATGTCAATTTTATTGAGGATAATGAAAATTCTGAGCAAGTGGATGAAGAGAAAAAAAATGAACATTTAAGAACCATTCATAACATGACAAAAAATAATATCTCTTATGTGGTATTAGATACTGAAAAAAGAGTTAATATTAATTCTAGTTATATAGAGCTGGATTACGATTTGTTGATGGACATTAGAAAAGATGCCATGAACAATGTTGAAGGCAGTGACAGAATAATTACTGATTTAAATAGAACTTTTTATTTTGAAACTATAAATACAGAGGGAATTAATTTTCGAATCTGTACAACATATTACTCAACAGATATGCAAAAAAATAATGTTAGAACCATTCAAACCATTAAGACCTTAAGAAACGAAAAGGATGTGCTTAACAGATTAGGCTTTACCTTAATTGCTACAATTATTATAGGTACAAGTCTTTCCTTAATAGGAGGATATATATTAGCAGGTAGATCATTGGTTCCAATCATAAAATCATGGAAAAGACAGCAGGAATTTGTATCAGATGCTTCCCATGAATTAAGAACTCCTCTGGCAGTAGTACAGACAAATTTAGAGGTTATAAAGGGTAGTGCCAATGAAACAGTAAAAAGCCAGAGCTATTGGTTAAAAAATGCCTATGATGAGACCCTTAGAATGAATAAAATCATACAGGATTTATTATTTTTAGCCAGGGTAGATTCAGGACAGAACATCTTAGACAAACAGGAAGTTGATTTGACATTCCTATTGCAGGATGTAAGTGAGAAACTAATACCCTTAGCTGCAAACAAACAATTGCAGATAATTACAAATGTCGATGAGAACCTTGTTATACATGGAGATTCTAATAAAATTAGGCAGTTAATGGTTATTTTAATTGATAACGCTATTAAATATAGTACACCAAATAAGATAATAAAGATTACTGGCAGAAATATAAAAAATGGAGTAGTAATTGAGGTGATTGATCAGGGAATTGGAATAAAGCCTGGAGAATTAACAAGAGTATTTGACAGATTTTATCGTTCTGACAAAGTGCGTTCCAGAGAACAAGGAGGAACTGGACTGGGGCTTTCAATTGCAAAATGGATTACTGATATTCATAGGGGTAGGATTGAAATAGAAAGTAAAATGCAGGAAGGTACAAAGGTGATAGTATATTTGCCATTTAATTAGAAACAAGTATAGATGGTTAGGAGGAAGAGTATGATAGAAAAACAAATGACAATGGATGACTTATTAAGGGATATAAACTTTATAAAAAGATTATATGAAGTAGTAAGAATTGTTGATCCAATTAAGAATCAGGTATTAGATTATAAGGATAATAAACTAATACCCTTGCCGTCAAAATGCTATGATGTTTGGGAGAGAAAGGATATTTGTGAAGATTGTATTTCTAGAAATGCTCTGGAACAGGATGAAACATATGCAAAGATTGAATATATTAGGGATAAGGTATATATGATTCTAGCTATGCCCGTTCATTTAAAGGAAAAAAGGGTTATATTAGAACTATTGAGGGATATAACTAAGGAAAGAATACTATTTGATTCAGTTGATACTTCCAAAGGAGATGCCTATAGTCTATTAAAAAATAGAAATATAAATATAATCAAGGATGGTTTAACAAATATATATAATAATAGATATATTAATGAGCGTCTACCCTATGACATTATGAGTAGCCATATAAATGAAGAATATCTTTCTATTTTTATGATTGATATTGATAATTTTAAAGAAATAAATAAAGAATTTAGTCATAATTGTGGAAATATCATATTGATGGAATTTGCTAAAGTACTAGAAGGAAAGGTAAAAGAAAGTAATGGATGGGCAGCTAGATACACAGCAGATACCTTTATTGCAGTATTGGCTAATTATTCGCCAGAAGAGGCAGGTAAATGGGCAGAAGAAATAAGGAGCGTTATTGAAAAATATGATTTTTTCTGTGATAATAAAAACCATATTTCTATAACAACAAGTATAGGTGTATATACCAAACAAAAGGTAAATGATCCTATGGATAAATTTATAGCTAAGGCAAAGCTGTTTTTAGGAAGGGCAAAGGAACAGGGGAAAAATTGTGCTGTTTCAAATGGGGAGAGGTAAATAAATATGAAAAAAGAAGGTGCATATATTGGAAAATAAATCTGTACAATCGAATTTTATAAGAAATATAGTAATAGAAGATATTGAATCTGGAAAGCACAAAAAAATTATTACCAGGTTTCCACCGGAGCCAAATGGATACTTACATATAGGACACGCCAAGGCAATTACCCTAAATTTTGAATTAGCAGATGAATTTAAGGGTGAAACAAATCTACGCTTTGATGATACAAACCCCGTAAAGGAAGATACAGAATATGTAGAATCTATTAAAGAGGATGTAAAATGGCTTGGCTTTGATTGGGAAAATCTATTATATGCTTCAGATTATTTTGATGAAATGTATAAAAGAGCAATAGTATTGATAAAAAAAGGAAAGGCATATGTGGATGAATTGACTCCAGAGGAAATAAGAAAATATCGAGGCACATTAACCCAGCCTGGGAAGGAAAGCCCCTATAGAAATCGCCCAGTAGAAGAGAATTTAGAATTGTTTGAGGCAATGAAAAGAGGGGAGTTCGAGGATGGATCCAAGGTATTAAGGGCAAAAATTGATATGGCTTCGCCTAATATAAATATGAGGGATCCGGTAATATATAGAATAGCCCATGCCAGCCACCATAACACGGGTGATAAGTGGTGCGTTTATCCTATGTATGACTATGCACATCCTCTAGAGGATGCAATAGAAGGAATAACCCATTCCCTATGCACCTTAGAATTTGAAGACCATCGTCCTCTATATGATTGGGTAGTTAGAGAATGTGAAATGGAAAGTATACCTAGACAAATAGAATTTGCACGATTAAATATAACAAATACAGTAATGAGCAAAAGAAAGTTGAAGGCATTAGTAGATGCAGGAATAGTGGATTCCTGGGATGACCCTAGAATGCCAACAATATCTGGATTAAGAAGAAAGGGATATACTCCTGATTCCATAAAAAGATTCTGTCGGGAAATAGGAATATCTAAAACCAACAGCTTAGTAGACCAACAAATGTTAGAGCATTTTATAAGGGATGATTTAAAGCTAAAGACACCTAGAACTATGGCAATACTAAAGCCTTTAAAGGTAGTTATCACTAACTATCAAGAGGGACAGGTAGAGCTTTTAGAGGCAGAAAATAATCCAGATAATCCTGAAATGGGAGTAAGAACTATTCCATTTTCTAGGGAGATTTATATAGAGCAAGAGGACTTTATGGAAAATCCACCAAAGAAATATTTTAGATTATTTCCCGGTAATGAAGTTAGGCTAAAGCATGCCTATTTTATAAAATGTAATGAGGTAATAAAGGATGAAGAGGGTAATGTAGTGGAGCTTCGTTGTACCTATGATCCAGAAACAAAAAGCGGATCAGGTTTTACGGGAAGAAAGGTTAAGGGCACCCTTCATTGGGTTGAAGCTAGCCATGCTCTTCCAGCTGAGATGAGATTATATGAACCACTTATTTTAGATGATAAGCAGCAGGAGGGTAAAGACTTTTTAGACAATATAAATCCTAATTCCTTAGAAATTTTAGAAGGTTTCGTGGAGCCAAATATGTCTGAGGCTAAGGTCCAAGATAAGTTTCAATTCTTCCGACACGGATATTTTAATGTAGATCCAAAACACACCACAACAGATAAGCTGATATTTAATCGAATAGTTCCCTTGAAGAGCTCCTTTAGGCTATAGGGGGAAACTATAGGGGAAATATAATTACAGTCTTGAGGAATGCCCCTTATTATGATATTATATGAATAATCTGTTAATATAAGTCTAATGGTTATGTATAATTAACCAGGGTATAATTCAAATGCGTAATAAGTTAGACTATATAGTTTAAACTCAGAAAGAATTTAGGAGGGACAAAATGGCTAAAGTACAAATTACTGAAACGATTTTACGGGATGCCCATCAATCTTTAATTGCCACAAGAATGAAGACTGAAGATATGTTGCCTATCTTAGAAACACTAGATAAGGTAGGATATTTTTCTCTTGAGATGTGGGGCGGGGCAACATTTGACTCATGTTTAAGATTCTTAAATGAAGATCCATGGGAAAGATTAAGAATCATAAGAAAAGCTGTAAAGAATACAAAGCTTCAAATGTTATTAAGAGGGCAAAATCTTTTAGGATATAGAAATTATGCCGATGATGTTGTAACAGAATTTGTTAAAAAATCTATTGCCAATGGTATTGATGTTGTTAGAATATTCGATGCCTTAAATGATGTTAGAAATCTAAAGGTGGCAATGGAGGTAACCAAGAAAGAGGGCGGTCATGCCCAACCAGCTATTTCATACACCACAAGTCCAGCCCATAATACAAAGTATTACTTAAATTTAGCTAAACAAATGGAGGATATGGGCGCTGACTCAATCTGTGTAAAGGATATGTCAGGAATTTTAACTCCTTATTATGCCTTTGAATTAGTATCTAAGCTTAAAGAAACAGTAAAAGTTCCAATACAAATTCATACCCATTCCACCAGCGGAGTTGGATCTATGACCTATCTAAAATCTATAGAGGCAGGAGCGGATGTTGTTGACTGTGCTATTTCACCAATGGCATTAGGAACATCTCAACCACCTACTGAGCCTTTAGTTGCTACATTAGAAGGTACAGGATATGATACAGGATTAGATATTGCATTATTAAATGAAGTTGCAGAACACTTTAAACCATTACGACAAAGTTATCTTGAAAGTAATTTATTAGATCCTAAGGTATTAGGGGTAGATGTAAACGCTTTAATCTATCAAGTGCCAGGAGGCATGTTATCAAACTTAGTATCCCAGCTTAAAACTCAAAATGCAGAGGATAAATTTGAGGAAGTGCTTAGGGAAGTACCTAAGGTTCGAGAAGATCTTGGATACCCACCTTTAGTAACTCCAATGAGTCAGATTGTAGGAACTCAAGCGGTATTTAATGTAGTTCTAGGAGAAAGATACAAGATGATTCCTAAGGAAGTTAAGGCATATGTAAAGGGAGAGTATGGAAAACCTACTGTACCAATTTCTGATGAGATTAAGAAAAAAATTATTGGGGATGAAGAGGTAATCACCTGTAGACCGGCAGATTTAATTCAACCTCAACTGAAAATTCTTCAAAGTGAAATGAGTGAATACCAAGAGCAGGATGAGGATATTCTAAGCTATGGTTTATTCCCACAAGTTGCTATCGAGTTCTTTAAATATCGACAAGCACAAATGTATAAAATAGATAGTACATTATTAGATAAGAAAAATAATATTCATCCAGTATAAGTCTAATTATAAAGCAGCAATCAAGTTCATAACTACTTGATAGCTGCTTTTGTTTTGCCTCTTTTCATATTATTGACACATTATTAATAGCACAATATAATATTTTATGAGAATAAATAGTATATTTCTAAACATTTCGACAGTATTGTTTCATAGTAAATTATTCAGGGTAATAATTAGTTAATTATACTGTTCTATTCATAGCAAATAATATGACGGCTAATTATATTGGCAAGTATAGCAATGAACTATAGAAAATTTGGCTGATACTTGTCCCATAAGCGTGGATATAGAGTGGTACTTAAACACACATAAATAAATTCCAAGAATGGATAGAGGAAAAAAATATGAGTAGAAATAACATATCAGTCAGGAGTATAACGATAATTTTATTCGTATTATCTATATTGATTACAGTGGGTTTGATTGGATATATAGTGTTTTCCAATTGGCTTTCATCAACAGATGAAATAATTACAAAAATGGCAAAGGATATGAATACAGAAATACAAAACCAGATTGATAGATTTATACATGTACCCGAGCATATAAATGAGGTTAATAGAGGATTAATAGAACAGGGAATTGTTGATATAAATGATGAGAAGGATCGGGAAAGATATTTTGTAGGAGTGCTAAAGGCACATAGCGATGTAAATGTTTACAGCTATAGCTACGGAACTGAAACAGGAGAATATTATGGTGCTCGGAGAAATAAAAATAATGAAATAGAGATTATGAAAAACAATAAGGAAACTAATGGAAATTCATGGTATTATTCTCTAACTGAGGAGGATACGGCAAAGGATTTAGTGGTAAAGGCTGGAGAGTTTGACCCACGAACAAGGGATTGGTATATTTCTGCAAAGGAAACAAAAAAACCAATTTTTTCACCAATATATAAACACTTTGTTATGGATGATTTAACGGTATCTGCAGCCTATCCTATTTATAATCGAGAAAACCTACTGGAGGGTGTACTTGGGACGCATATTACCCTTTCAAGGGTAGATAGCTTTTTAAAAGAAACAGTAGAGGATAAGAATGCCTTTGCAGTGATTGTGGAAAAGGACTCAAGGGAATTGGTGGCTAACTCCCTGGGAGTGAATAATTATAAAAGAATTGATGATGGAGAATATGAAAGACTAACCATTGATGACATAGATAATAAAGCAATAGAACAAGCATATGAAGAATATAAAACTACGCAGGATAGTAATTTTAAGTTAAACAGTGAAGATGATAAACAGTATATAAATTTAATAGAATACAATAAAGAAGGGTTGAGCTGGCTAATTATTACAGCTATACCTGAAAGTTTGTTTTTAGCAGACATTATAGACAATATGAAATTGACATTATTAATGACTATAATAGCAATTATATTATCTATAGGTATTTATTTGATGATTACCAAAAAACTCTTAGACCCTATAGATAATTTAATAGATACCACAGAAAGATTCTCCAAGGGTGATTTTTCTCGTAGGGCAACTATTTCTAGGAATGATGAAATTGGTAGGATAACAAAATCATTCAATAAAATGGCTGACACCATACATATGCTAGTCAATAACCTTGAAACAAAGGTGAAAGAGAGAACTATGGAGTTAGAGGAAACTAATAATTCATTAAAATACTTAATTTATCATGATTCGCTAACTGGTTTATTTAATAGAAAGTTTTTCGACGAGAAATTAAAAGAATATGATATAGAGGAAAAGTTACCCTTATCTATCATATTCGGAGATATAAATGGTCTAAAGCTTACAAATGATATATTTGGGCACAAGGCTGGGGATGAACTTTTAATAAAATCAGCAGAAATATTGAAAAATATCTGTAGAGACAAAGATATCATTTCCAGGGTTGGGGGAGATGAATTTGCTATTCTCTTACCAAATACAGAGGACTTTGAAGCAGAAAAAATCATAGATAGGGTAAATAATATACTTTCAAGGAAGAAAATTAATGGGATAAACTGCAGCATGTCAATGGGATATGGAACAAAGAAAAATTTATACCAGGATATAATGAGAACAATGGAAATTGCAGAGGATGAGATGTATAAAGAAAAAACACTAAATCAGAAAAAAATAAATTCTGATATAGTAGTGTCAATTATCAAAAACCTCCATGACAAGAATTCAATGGAAAAGAGTCATTCCATAAATGTAAGTGAAATATGCAAAAATATAGGACAAGAAATGCAATTATCAGAAACCCAAGTAAGAAAATTAAAGGAAGCAGGATTTCTTCATGATATAGGAAAGATCGCATTAGATGATAATATTATAAAGGATAAATCTAATCTAACTGAAGAAGAGAAAAAAGAAATGCAGCAACACACCGTGATAGGATATAGAATTTTAAATCTATTTGAAGATACCTTAGAATTGGCAGAAGGAGTTTTTAACCACCATGAAAACTGGGATGGCTCAGGATATCCCAAGGGTATAAAGGGTGAAGAAATACCTATTATATCCAGGATTATAGCTATAGCAGAAAATTATGATGAGATGACAAATGAACTAAACAAGAATGCTATGAGCAAGGATGAAGCGCTACAGGAAATTATAAAACAATCAGGAATTAAATTTGATCCAGAGATTGTAGAAATATTCGTTAGAATGTCATCCTAATCGTTAGTGAAGAATCTTTCTGAATGACACATAAAATACTTCTTCAACAACCAATGGGCAGGATTCCCTGCACTTTATTTTAGCAGAATATTACTTGGAAATACAAAAGAAAAGTACCCAAATCCAGAATAGAGCTATTAATGAGGTCTACCACTGAATTGATAATAAAACTTGCTTTTTCCAGTTTTAAATAATAGTATTAATATTAAATAAAAGTAATAGATGATGAAATGTAAATGTGCTTGATAAGGGGTTGAGTTTATGATTAATAATCATGTGGCTGTAAGTAAACTGATTGACTTCTTTCAATATGTGTCAGTTGACTATGATGATTTGCCAAAAAGAATAGTTGATGGCATCCGGTTGTATTTTGGGTACAATGCTGTTTATACTATTTATCAGAAATTAAATGAAAAAGATTACGCAATAACTGAGTTGTACGGAGAGGATACATATTCACGGGATCATGTATTGTATAAGGAGATATGGGCGAAGAATGATATTTTTTTTAATAAATTGGATGTAATAGTTAACGGTAGCAAGACGTTGAAAAAGTATGCGTGGCGATGCCAGGATTTGGGATGTTCCATAGAAGAATTTTGGAATTTGGATCTGGGTAAGGCAATACGTAAGGGAGGGTTTGGGTACAAAGCCCTAATTACCTGCGGTCAGCCGTGGTATAATATGCAGCATACCATCAGTTTGTATAAACCGGAAAAGCAGGGGGATTTTTCCGATGAAGAGATGGAGAAATTTAACTATATTGGGACATTGTTTTCTATTATGCAAAATAATTATAGGGATAAAATAGAAAATGAACAGCTAAAGAGTGTATTAAATAAACATATAACCGATATGGATGGATGCTTTTGTGTCTTAAACTGTCAGCTTAATGTTATTTTTCAGACAAACGCATTTAGTGAAATTGCTGACAAAATTTTCAATGGAGAGCTTTTCAGACATACATTAATGCCGCTTGTTGCCCGAATGGGTGAGGTAGAACATTCAAACGAAAGTGAAATTAGCAAAGAGTACAATACGGAAAATGGAAACTATGTGATGAACATCTCAATTTTCAGCAAGGACAAAAATGAGAGTTATAAGACACAGTATTTATATATGATAAAGATACAAGCGAAAAAGGATGATACTCCAAGCATGTTCAATGAAATTGATGCTATCAGAGAAGGGGCGTTCTATCTGAAGACTTCAGAGACTTATTGTCTCACTAGGCGCGAAACAGAGGTTCTGAAGCTTATGATGAACGGTTTGAAAGTAGCGGAAATAGCTGAAAAAATTTGTGTAGCTAAAAGCACAGCCAGAACGCACATAAACAATATATACAGGAAATTAGGTGTTAATAACCGTTCGGAGACCATGGCAAAGATTATGATGATAAAAGACACGAAAATCTAATTTTCTCATATAAAGTATGGAGATTAATAATCAAACTCATATAATTTAATGAATTTTAACTAAACCGCAGGATGATAAATATCCTGCGGTTTAGTTTTTGTCAATATATATGTGGAGAAAACAAATAGTTGCAATTAGATAAATGATAGTATATGTGGATTGTACTAAAAAAGCAAGACTGTTAATATGTTGTCAAGGATGCTGTAGCATAAACTCAATTAATTTGCGCAGTATCACATAATCTATGAAAGGAGAAAAACAATGATATCCAATGACATGAAGTACACGAAAATGTTTGAACCCGGAAAAATAGGAAGAGTGACGGTTAAAAACCGAGTGGTCTTGCCCCCAATGGGGACTGGTCTTGCTTCTTTTTCGGGAGAGGCAAGCCCCGATATTATCCGTTACTATGAGGAAAGAGCCAAGGGTGGATGTGGTCTAATCATCACAGAAATCACCCGAGTCGATGAAGAGCATGGCTGGGGACTTGCAAGACAGCTTGCAGTAACAAAAGGAGGATTTATTAGTGGCTTGCAGAGGCTTGTTAACACAGTGCATAAATACGGCACAAAAGTTTTCGTTCAGCTACACCATCCCGGCAGGGAGGGTCACGCCAGGATTAATCCTAACAAAAATCAAATAGTTGCACCTACTGCAATGGTGACTGAGCGTTGTAACGAAATGCCACACGAGTTAACGACAGAAGAAGTAGAGGCAATGGTGTCAAAGTATGTTATTGGTGCCACAATTGCAAAGTTTTCAGGTGCGGACGGCATTGAGCTTCATGCTGCCCATGGATACTTTATTAATCAGTTTCTTTCCCCATTCTCTAACAAACGAACAGATAAATATGGCGGTAGCTTTGAGAAGCGTATGCGCTTTATAAAAGAAGTTATTTTAGGTATCCATAAAATGTGCGGTCCTGATTTTCCAATAGGGGTCAGACTATCTGTAGATGAATTTATGGGTGATAAGGGAATCACTCTTGAAATGGGCGTAGAGATAGTGAAGTACTTGGAGAAGCTTAATATAAATCATATCCATGTCAGTTGCGGAATTTATGAGTCGGGACATAACATTATCCCTATACACATTTATCCCCAGGCCTGCAGAAGAAATCTTTCGCAGGCTATAAAGGATGCGGTGAGCATACCGGTTATCTCAATCAATAACATTAAAGAGCCCAAGATAGCTGAGCAGCTTCTTGAGGAAGGTGTCTGCGATTTTGTAGCAGTTGGACGCGGACAGCTAGCCGATCCCGAGTGGGTGAATAAGGCACGCAAGGGAGAGGATATTTCTATTAGAAAATGCATTGGCTGTTGCCGTTGTATAGAAGCAATTTCCTATGGAAGGCACTTTGAATGCTCGGTTAACCCCCGTCTGGGAAGAGAACTTGAATTTTTACAGCTTGAGAAGAACGGCGAGGGAAAGAAAATTGTTGTTGTTGGCGGTGGACCGGCAGGTATGCAGGCAGCAAAGGTGTTGGCTCAGAGAAACTTTAAGGTAACATTGTTTGAGGCCCAGGAAAAACTTGGCGGGGCGCTGGATCTTGCGGGCAAAAATATCGGTAAGGAAAAGCTGGTTTGGTTAATAGATACAATGAACTATGAGCTGGAGCAGCTTGGGGTCGATGTGCGCCTTAATACAAGAGCTACCGAGGAGAGTATAAAAGAACTAAACCCCTATGGAGTTTTTGTATGCTGCGGTGGAAAACATATTGAACCTAAAATTCCAGGAATCGAATCCGAGAAGACAATTCGTGTCAAAGACTATTTGGAAGGCAAAGCTCAGCCCGGGAAAAAAGTTGCTGTTATCGGTTCGGGCGCGACAGGAATTGAAACGGCTGCAACATTAGCTTCACGCGGACATGAAGTTACAGTTATAGAGATGATGCCAAAAATCGGATCGGGCATTATTAACAGGGTTCTGGGTGTACTTATTGCACGCTTAACAAAAAGTGGCGTAAGTCTTTTGCCGGGGCATAAACTGACTGCTATAAACGATACCGGAGTAAAGCTTGAGAAAATGGAGGACGGCTCCGAAGTTGAAATGGAATTTGACTCTGTTATTTTAGCACTTGGCATTGGTTCACAACAAAAATACGCAAATGAATTGGCATCTGCTTCCGATAATTCGGTTGTTTTGGGAGATGCATTGTTGAGCTCCACCGTGCTGGAAGCGATAAGAGATGCAAACGGTTCAGCATGGGTATTTTAAGCTTTAATTAATTTTATAAAAGAGAGGAGAAAAAAATTATGAGAGAATTTAAAGATAAAGTAGCGTTAATTACAGGCGGAGCAAATGGTTTTGGAAAGGCTTTTGCAATTGAGGCAGCTGAACGAGGAATGAAATTAGCATTAGTTGATATTGATGAAGCTGATCTTACCGGTACTGTCGCTGTTCTTAAGAACCAAGGGGCAGAAGTGCTTCCTATAGTTGCGGATGTTACTCTGTATGATAATGTAAAAATGACCGTAGATAAAACAATGAAAGCCTTTGGTCAGATAGACCTTCTGTTTTGTAACGCAGGTGTGGTTCCCTGTGGGGATATTTTAAATCTTCCGGCACGGGACTGGGAATGGACGGCGGCCGCAAACCTAACCAGCCATAGTCATTTCTATCATGAGGTTGTGCCGATAATGGTAAAGCAAGGTACACCAGCCCACATTATGGGTGTTTCTTCCATCGCAGGAATACTGCATGGAATAGGTAACAATGCGACATATTCAGCGACCAAGCATGGTGCAGTTGCACTTATTGAGGATCTCCGCAATTACTTCAGGTGGAATGAAATAGATAATATAGGCGTTTCAGTGTATTGTCCTGGCTATGTGCAGACCGATCTGCATCATTGCGAGCGACATAGACCGGACAGGTTCAAGGCCCAGGAGGATCCCTACTATCAGTCTGAGTATTATAAAGGTTGTCTTGGCCGCGTAAATGTTAGTATCTCCACTGGCATCCCTATTGATAGTGTCGGACCCCGTCTGTTTAAGGCAATTGAAGACAAGCAGATGTATATCCTCACACACCCACAATATCTGCCTTATATTGAGTCACGCCACAGAGCAATAGAAAAAGATGCGGAATTGCCCGAAGGTGGATCCGGCAATAGTGAACGTAATTTTAAGGATCAGGTAGCATTGATTACAGGTGCGGCACATGGTTTTGGATTTGAGTTTGCCAAAGAAGCTGCATCTAGGGGAATGAAACTTGCTTTGATTGATATTGTCGGTGAGAAGCTTAAGGAAGTTAAGGCTTATTTCGATAGTAAGAATGTGGAGTGCATGATCTACGAAGGGGACACTTCGATCTATGAAGATGTCAAGGCGAGCGTAGATGCAACTATGAAGACCTACGGACAGATTGATGTATTGTTTAACAATGCGGGAGTTGCGCCTGTTGGCAATGCTACTGCTGTGCACCCACGAGATTTTGAATGGGTAGCTGGTGTAAACATGCTTGGTCAGGCTTACTATTACCATGAGGTCCTGCCCATTATGATAAAACAGGGTACACCCGCAAACGTCATTACAACCGCTTCCATTGCGGGACTTCTTCCCGGCTTAGGAAAGAACCCGGCATACTCGGCGACAAAGCACGCTGCTGTAGCCCTTTCGGAATCTGTATTGGCGAAGCTGAAGGAATTAGAAGCCAATGTTAAAGTCTCAATCTATTGTCCCGGCTTTGTACAAACAAACCTTCACAAGTCTGATGACTACCGTCCGGATCGCTTTGCAAAGGGTGAGGATCCACACTTCCAGACTGAGACCTATTTAAAAGAGCTAGAAAGACTCGAAAACAACATAGTTACTGGTACACCCATTGACCCCGTAGGAGCGCGTTTGTTTAAGGCCATGGAAGAGGGACAGAAGTATATAATCACTCATACTAAGCACATGGATGCTGTCAAGGCACGCCATGCAGAGATTGAAGCAGATGCTAAGAGGGAGCTGTAGATCTATGGATGCTATGGATAGAAAAAGAAAAAATATTATGACTGATAAGTCAAAAAAGACATTGTTTCAGCTTTGTATTGTTACAATAATTGCTATAGGGATAGCTTTCATACCTGCTCCAAAAGGGCTGGAGCAGGTGGCAATGAGGTATGTTGGTATATTCGCCTGGTTGATACTCCTAATGTCTTTTCGGGTTTTTCCGGAATATCTCTCAGTTTTGTTTACCCTTTCAGCGCTACTGGTTTTCGGGGTTGGGACAGCATCTGAAGTTTTTTCACAATTCGCCAGTCCCACACTCTGGCAGATTATCACAATACTCGCCCTGGCTTCTGCCATTCAGAAGACAACGGTGCTGACTCGTGTGACCATGCGAATATTGAAGCCCTTTCCGTCTACATATTCCGGTCAGGTGGCGGCTCTGATGCTAAGTGCGCTGGTAATGAGCCTGATGATACCAAGTGTATACGCTAAGATTATGATACTTGCTCCTCTTGCAATTAATGTGTGTGATTCAGCTAATTTTGAGAAGTCAAGTAAACCTGCGGCAGGATTGTTTTGTGCAATATTCGTTACATCATTCATTCTGAGTAACGGTTTTACAACTGGCAACAGCAATGTTCAGGTTATGATGGCATTTGCTGACACAACTTTTAGCTTTGTAGAATGGCTTAAGGCAACCTGGCTTTGGACGCTTATTATGACAGTTGGTACATTCTTTTTCATAATCACATTCTACCGTCCTAAAGTTTCGATGTCACTGGGCGCAAATTACATTCAAGAGCAGATTGATAATCTTCCTCCTATGAGTGCGAATGACAAGAAAGCAGCTGTAATAATTGCAATTAGCCTGGTGTTCTGGATGACTGAGTCCTTTCATGGAATAAGTGCACTTGCGGTAACATTAGTTGCATACTGTGCATTTGCTGCACTAGGTGTGGTTACTCCTGAGGAGTTCTGCACCAAGATTGATTGGAAGTTAATAGTGCTTATTGGTGGAATACTGAGTGTTGCAGGATTTATTTCGTCACTTGGAATATCGACCTATCTGGCAAATATTATCGGACCGTATGCAGCACCTTTGGTTAATAATGTATGGATATTCATACCGGTGCTTACCATACTTGTATTCTTGACACGCTTTGCAATTGTGTCCCAGATTGGAACTCTAACCATATTTATTGCAATCTTTCAAGGGCTTGTTATCCAAATTGGATACCATCCATTCATAGTTGTATTCTGTGCAAATATGATTATCCAGCTTTGGGCAACTAACTACAACAGTGTTCTGATAAAACCGGCTTATGCTATAACCAAAAACAGAATGGTAGAGCATCGAGATGTTGCTCCGATGGCTTATGCTCTGCTTGGGCTTAATATCATAGCATACATTGCGAGCATACCCCTGTGGAATATAATGGGTTTCTTGGGCTAAGGTTTATTTAGTTATACAATCCACATGTATATATAGATAATGGCGGTCAAATAGACGCCATTATCTTTTATTTCGTGTAACATACTATTAATTTAGCTACAAAAATATATGCATTTTTTATATTATAAAATAAAAGAGAAAATGCTTATGAATTTAAATTTCAATATCACTAAAGCTACAGCATTTAGAGACTACTTAATATAATAGGTCAATCTATTTTTCAGCCCTTTGAATTTTTTCTAAATCCTCCTCTGAAAGGTCATAAAGTCTTAAAAATGCAACACCAATCAATACAACAAATCCAGAAATAGGTCCAATTAACTTTAATCCTAGGGGATTTTCAAGACTACTTCCAAATATATTAAATATCATAGGTGTTAGAAGGGAAGAAAAGCCAATTACAATTTTTATAATAAGTCCCTGGGCTCCAAAGTACATTCCCTCCCGCCGTTCACCATTAGTAAGACTAACCAATTCTGCAATATCTGCTACCATGGCATTAGGTATTATAAATGCTGTAGATAGAGGAACGCCTGCTAGAAATACGATAAAAGTAGGTGCAAATCCAGTTAAATAAGAGCCGAAGAAAAACATACTCATAAGAATTAAAGCGAAAAAGATGGAGGAAAACATCATAACAGTCTTCTTCCCATATCGCAATGTAATTTTAGGGACAATAGGACTTACAGCCACTGCAATAATAAAGGCTCCTGCTATTAAAAATCCTGAGGCTTCAGCACTTTGTTGTAATAATATTTCTGTTATATAGGGCATAGCAATAGTCAAGGTGTTAATGCCAAACCACATCATCAAATAAGAACCTAAATAATACATGAAGTTCTTGTCCGATAGTGTTTTTCCAATAGAAGAAAACATATTACCTTGATTTTTTGTAACTTCAACCTTTTCTTCCTTTACAAATAAGGGTGTTAACATAAGAGTTGTCAGGGCAATTAGACCTAGGGTAATTCCCATAACCTTATAATTGCTATTTTGTATAATAATGCCGGAACCTGCTTCTGCAACCATTACACCTAAAACTTGAGTAATACCCTGTAGTGTAGTTAGCTTTATTCTTTCCTCCTTAGTTTTAGATACTTCCCCAATTAAAGCAAGATATGGACCTACCACAATGGTAAAGAAAATAAAAAATAATATTAACATTGTGGTTAGATATACAAAATTCCAAATGGATTCTCCGGCAATGGGAGGAAACCATATTAAGATAAAGGTAATAGTTAAGGGGATGGTTCCATAGAGTATAAAGGGTATTCTTCTACCTCTTTTATTCTTTGAATTATCCGATAGATATGCAACCAAAGGATCTGCAATACCATCAAATACCCTTGCAATAATCATTGAAATACCTATTATAGTTAAGGGAACTAAAACCCTTAATCCCCCTGTATTATCTGATGGTGGACTATAAAAATATTGATACCATTTAACAGTGGTTTGGGTAAATATTGATATTCCAAAATAGCCTAGGGAATACATCCAAAGCATTAAATTTCTACTTTTTCTCATTTCTCTTACCTCCATTATAGTATGTTTTATTTATAAAGTTTTTTTCAAAATCTGTGTTTATGTCTCCGAAGTATTGGGCATTTAATCTTTCATTTTTAAGTTTATCATAATCAATGGTTGTGGTAATAAACTCATTTCCTTCATAATGGGAGGATATTGCTAATATGCCATCCTTATTAGGAGTAAGGGATAGGGGTGCGAAAACACCAGCCCTTCCTGTAAAATGCATACCTGCAATCCAACCATTCAGGGATGCCTTTGCACCATATAAGAAGGATTCCTGTATTCTCGGCCATATGCCCCTTAGTGCTCTCCACTTATTATATTCCTCCATATTAGCAATAGGTAAAATAACTAAATCAGCATCTAATTCCCTGGCACGGTAAAAGGTTTCAAAATAAGTTGCATCCATGCATATAGGTAAGGCGAGTCTTCCAATCTTTAAATCAAATACTGCTAAGTTCCTCTCCCGGGTAAGTCCTATCTGTTCTTCAAAATCAGTTAGATGGAGCTTCCCCTGGGTTCCTATAAACTCACCACTAGGACCATATAGGGAACCGGCATTATAGAGTCCTTTTTCATTGGTAAATAAAAAGCTTCCAGAGTATATATATATATTAGCTTTTTTAGCTAGTAAAGAAAATATGATTGAGACTCCTCTTTCAATTGATGGTGCAATCGCCTTAAAGAGAGGAGCAAGGGAGGAGGAATCCCCACCTTCATTATGTTTATTTATGTTTTTTTGAGCCTTATCATTTAAAAAATTATTTAATAAAGAAAAACCTGGTATTAGACCAAATAGATCAAAGAAATTATATTCAGGAAAGATGACTAGCTGACTTCCTTCTTCTACTGCATTCTTAATAAAGGAGTAAAGCATATCGATATATCCTTCTATTGAACCTAGGGGATGGATTTCCCTTTGTACAGCACTAATTTTAATTCTGTTTAGATTATCATAAGGTGGAGCATTGAAGGTGGGAAGTTTATCAATATGACTTTCAATTCTTTCCCTGGTAATCTTTTTTATAAATATTTTTTCTAAAATTCCCTCAATCATCTTTATTACCTCCTAAGCCCTTTATTTCAGTATAAAACTCAGGATTTAATTGGGTTAAGGCATCGAATTCTCTTCGGGCAATTTTTCGTTTTTCCTTATCTAGTTCTATAATTATTAATTCACTCTCTCCCTTAGTTCGTGCTAATATACCATCCTCGTCAGGGGTCATGGGTAGTGGACCGTGGACAATACTTTCACCCCAAAGTATTTTATTATCCAATTTTCCATTAAAAGCACTTTCCACTGCAAAATAATGATTAAGTTGAGTTGTTTGCCAAGTTCCAGAGAGCTGAAGCCATGGATTTTTTTCACCCTCAAAGCCAATGGGGGAGATAATAAGATCAGCCCCTAAAAGAGCCGCCCGTCTTGCTACCTGGGGATAGAATACATCGGTGGAAATAATTAATGCAATGTTCCACCCATTAAGGCTTATTAGTTCTATGTCCCTTCCCCTAGTAAGGGAGAGCTTTCTTTCCCATTTTGCCAAGTAGAGCTGGGATTGTTTTAATATGAGGCTACTCCTTTGTATAAGACAGGAAGAATGATAGATCAAATCTCCTTTTCTTTTCCAATAGCTTCCTGGGCATAAAGTAATATTTGAACGATTAGAAAGCTGTATCATTTCCTCTAAAAACTTATTATGGGATACTTTAGGCAATAGATCTTTAAGGGGAGGCTTTCCATATTGTAACCATTGATAAAAGCAGCCGGAAAAGCCCGGAAGAATTAAAATATCCGCTGCATTTTTTTCAGCTTTCCTAAAATTTAACTCTATTATTTCTACAAATTCCTTAGTATCCTTAATGGCATTAATTTTATGACTGGGGAATTCAACAGCTGCTATCTTCATGGAAATCACCGCCTAATAAAACATGATTAAGCACAGAAGCAAGATAACCGGCTCCTGTAGCAAATCCAACACCGGTTTTTCCTTCTCCGGTATTTGGATCAAAGCTTTCAGCCAATAGTCCAAAGTCCATATTTGCTTGGAGGAGCCATCCTAGAGCCATTTTTCTTTTTAATGGGTTGAGAATACTGCCGCATAGCCCTAGACCAGATGGGGTATTAGGATGATGGTCACAGGCTAATTCTTGAATAGAGACATCTTGGAAAAAATAATTATATTGTGGTGAATAATAATATTCAATGGTATTTTGAAATATTTCATCCTGCTCATGGACAAAGTCATAGAAATGAAGTAACCCTAGATTTCCGGGAGGATCATTATACAGTCTAAAATTACCATTTTTATCGCCAGACCATACAAACATTTTCTTTCCATTGACTTCCTTAACTAGGTATTTATATATTCCCTCTTTAATTCCACCTATTCGCTCAATAATAATTCTTGATTTTTCTTTCAACCCTAATTTTTCATAAAGGTCTCTTAAATAATGTAGTCCTCGCCATAAAATGACATTATCAATAGTAACCAGGGGATATAATGCGGGATCATCAGAGGGCAGTAAAAATGTTTTATATAGTTTTGTATCCCTATCATACTCTTGTTCAATTCTATCCCATACATTTTCCAATGCCCAAATAAGGCTTTGGTCTACTTTATCTTGTTTCAAATCCCTAAGAAGTATAAAATAACTAGCTGCTTCATCTAATTCAAAGCCAGGATAAAGGGTTGTTCCATCGATATAGTGGGCATGATCTCCTGGATTTTTGCTATGCAATAGAATCATTTCCCGTATTAATAATTGATGAAGACTTGGGTTAACAAGCTTTATGGCAGGAAAGGACCATAAAAAACTATCTCTTTCCCAAAAGGCACCAGAGACATAATAACGGGGGCTTCTAGAGGTTAAGGCAAAATATCGATCACTTTCCCAGTCCTTTCCTATGGAAAAGAAATAATTAAAGAATAGATTTTCATTCATGATTCTTTCCAGGGAGAAATCTTGGGCATAGGATAATTTTTTATCCTGCAGCCAATCCTCCCATTGTTTATATATTACTTTATAACCCTTTCTTTTTAAATGAATAAGAGTAGTGGAAGCACCATCGGCATCATAGTTTAGGGCTATATATAGGGCGTTTCTTTTTTTGCATTCAAGCTCCATAGTTTCTTTTTCTTCATTAAATTTGTATTTAAAAGACTCTTCACCACCAAAGGCTATAGCGAGGGAAGACTTTGGGCTCTCTAATTCAATGATTGGATTATACAACCATGTATCTACTTGATAATTCTTTTGGAAATCAAAATCATGGGAATTAAAGCGCAGGAAGGACATAGAAGATATATCACACAGGATTTGAATATCTACAGGTTTATTACTTTGGAAATCATAAATCAAGCCCTTTTCATAAAGGTCCGTATAAATTCTTACTTTAACCTGAACTTCACCTTCTAGATCAAATGTTATCAATGGATTATAAAAGTATTCTTTACTATAGGAAGCATGTTTTATAGCTAGTTTTTTTCCACCTATATAAAAGGAGGGGATGAATAAACCCTTTTTACCCTTTAACTCTAATAGTGCTTTATTAGATATGGTACCGATATTTAAGCTTCTAACTATAGCTGTTGTAGGATCTATTTCAGGTAGACTTATGTAATGATTACCTGCATATAAAACCTCTTCATTATTTAAAATCTCCTTAGGCTTTGTATATATTTTACTCAAATTATTCACTCCTCTAAGTAGAAGATTAACTATAGCATAATTATATATTAAAGATTCGCCATAATTCTTGTCTTTCCTTTAAAGTTCAAAAAAAGAAAATGGGGACGGTGACTTTTGTATACAAATTTTACCAGTTGGATACTATGATTTCGGTATTTATATTTGAGTAGTAGTATATATTTGTTAATTTTTCATTTTATGACATAATGTCTTATAAAGAGGAGGCAGAAAAATGGAAAAGATTATGATTATAGAGGATGATCCTAAAATTGCAAAACATTTGGAAACCTATATTAATAAATATGGATATCAAGTAAGTAAAGTAACTGATTTTGAAAATGTAATGGAAGAGTTTCATAAAAATAAACCTAATATTGTATTACTAGATATAAATCTGCCCAGCTATGATGGATTTTATTGGTGTAGACAAATTCGAAAGCAATCTACTTGTCCAGTTATATTTATCTCTGCCCGAATCGGTGAAATGGACCAGGTAAGAGCATTAGAAAATGGGGGAGATGACTTTATTACAAAACCTTTTAATACTGAGATCGTAATGGCAAAAATACGCAGTCAGCTTCGGCGTGCTTATGGTGAATATGCCCAGGAACACAAAGAGCGAGTATTGGATATAGAGGGACTTAAGCTTTTCCCAGAAAGATTGGAGTTAATCTTTGAGGGGGGCGAGGTATCCCTATCAAAAAAGGAAGCAGATATTATTGAAAGCTTAATGAATCGGTATCCCCGTGTTGCGGGCAGGGAAGACTTATTGGAAAAACTATGGGATGATCAAGCATATGTAGATGAAAATACACTTAATGTGAATATAACAAGGGTAAGAAAAAAGCTTCAGGCAGTGGGGATTAAAGATGCCATAGAAACTGTAAGGGGCGCTGGTTATCGTTTGAATATCTCATGGTCAAAGGTGGAAGATAGATGAAGTTATTTATAAAGGAGCATTTATTATTAGTTGGAGTACAGATACTACAATTTTTAGTGGTTCTTTCTATTTACTGGCTTGATGGCTATCGTAATATTAAACCTGCATTCTATAGTGTTTTTCTTGGTCTCTTTTTTCTAAGTTGTTATCTTTTCTATCAATATTATAGTCATCGTAAGTTTTATAAACGACTTAGCAATCCCCTTGAGTCCCTTGATGAATCCATCTCAAAGACTGAAAAAACAGCTATATCTGAAGCTCTTGATCTATTATTGAGAGATCAGTACAAATATTATCAAAATCAAATTAAAACATTAGAGAATACACAGGAGAAACATCTTAAGTTTATGAATCAATGGGTACATCAGATGAAAACACCCCTATCTGTTATTGAGCTAACAGCACAAAACCTGGATGAACCGGATTCCTCTGATATACGGGAAGAAACTGAAGGAATAAAAACTGGATTAAATACCATTCTTTATATGGCACGTCTTCAAACCTTTGAGCAGGATTTCTATGTACAACCAGTAGTTTTATCTGAGATTATAAATGAAGTAAATAAAGAAAATAAACGCTTCTATATTCGTAACAAGGTTTATCCAAAGCTACAGGAGGAAAGGTCCAAAATCACTGTTGAGACAGATGAAAAATGGATATTTTTTATACTTTCACAATTGATTCATAATGGAGTTAAGTATTCTACTGGAAAAAGTAATAGTATCATTATTTCAATCTATGAAAAAGATGGGGAAGCTGTTTTGGAAGTGACTGATTTTGGCGTTGGAATTCCAGATTCCGATAAAAGAAGGGTGTTCAATGCTTTTTATACAGGAGAAAATGGTCGAAAGTTCAGGGAATCAACAGGGATGGGTCTTTATTTAGCCAAAGAGGTTGTGGATCATCTTGGACATCGAATAGAATTTGATTCAGAGGTTGGGAAAGGGACAAGCTTCCGTATTATATTTTCCTCCACCCAAAACCTTACAAGGATGTAAGGAAAATGAAAGAATAATCGATAGTTAAGATAGGTCGGTCAGCGGTATACTAATTACAGAGTAAAGAATAGAGAAAAGGAGATTTTATCATGCTGAATGTAAAAAAAGTGAGTAAAATTTATGAAGGAAAAATGGCATACCGCGCTTTAACAGATATAGATTTAACCATTGAAACAGGAGAATTTGTAGGAATTATGGGCCCATCAGGAAGTGGGAAAACAACATTATTAAATATCATTGCAACCATTGATCAACCAACAACAGGGGAAATTTCAATCAGCGGGAATAATCCACATAGACTAAAAAGTGAAGGGTTGGCTAAATTCCGTCGCAGGGAGCTAGGCTTCGTATTTCAGGAATATAATTTACTTCACACATTAACGGTTGAAGAGAATATCGTTCTTCCTTTGACATTAGATGGAGAAAATGTGAATGATATGAAGGAGAAAGCAAGGCAAATAGCTGAAAAACTTGGTATTACAGATATTATGAAGAAGCGCACCTTCGAAATATCCGGTGGGCAAGCACAAAGAGCAGCGATTGGAAGGGCGATGATTCATAGTCCTAAACTTTTGCTTGCTGATGAACCAACGGGAAATCTGGACTCTAAGGCATCAAAGGATGTTATGACCATGCTTGAATCCATCAATAAAAAAGAGGGTACAACCATGATGCTAGTTACCCATGATCCCCAAGCAGCCAGCTATTGCAATAGAGTAGTCTTTATTCGTGATGGAAGGTTTTATTCAGAAATTCATAGGGGAGATAATCGTCAAGCCTTTTTCCAAAAGATTATTGATACACTTTCTTTAATGGGAGGGGATGCAAATGACCTTTCGTGAGTTCGCCTTCCATAATGTAACACGAAACAAGAGATTGTATATGGCATATTTTCTAAGCAGTATGTTTACCGTATTGGTGTTTTTTACCTTTTCTATCTTTGCATTTCACCCTACATTGTCAGCGGGTTCTGATATGCATAGTAGTGTTACCCAGGGTATGAGCATTGCTGCTGGAATTATCTATGTCTTTTCCTTTTTCTTCATCCTATACTCCATGAGTTCCTTTCTGCAATCCCGCAAGAGAGAATTTGGGCTATTGATGATGCAAGGAATGTCTACCAAACAAATTCGTTCTATGATTTTTTTGGAAAATATGATTATAGGATTTTTTGCTACAATAGGTGGTATTGGATTAGGATTGGTTTTTGCAAAGGCTATTTTGATGATTGCTGAAAATGTTTTAATTATTGAACAACAATTAAATTTTTATTTTCCTATAATAGCAATAGCATTAACTTTTGCCTCCTTTATCTTTTTATTTCTATTTATTTCAATCTTCGTTTCTTGGTTCGTACGTAGCAGTAAGCTCATTGACCTAATAAAAGCAAATAAAAAGTCCAAGGGCGAACCAAAGGCAAATATATTGTTAACCATAATTGCTACTGTTTTACTGGGGGCAGGGTATTTGGTGGCGTTAATTGTTAAGGGAATGGCTGTATTAGGAGTTATGTTACCAGTTATTATTGTTGTAACCATAGGCACCTATCTATTTTTTACTCAATTAAGCGTATATGTAATTCACAGACTGAAGAAGAAAGAGAGTCTCTTTTGGCATAATACAAATATGATTTTGTTTTCAGATCTTTCCTTTCGCATGAAGGATAATGCGCGAACCTTCTTCATGGTAGCCATGATTTCTACAGTGGCATTTAGTGCAATAGGAAGTCTGTTTGGATTTGGAACCTTGATCACAAAAGAAACAAAGATAATGAACCCTAATAGCCTTACCTATAGAGCCTATGACGCTGAAGAAGTTAATGAAGAGCAAGATGTTGCGTTGATTAATGAAATGTTACGCCAGGAAAACATTGAAGCAGATACAGCACAAACTATACTCCGTTACTATCAGGTAGGAGAGGGCCCAAGTACATTAATCGCTAGTCAATCAGACTTTAATGCTTTTGCAGATCTTCTTGGAGAAGAGAACATTAGTATTAAAGAGGGAGAATTGATTGTGGTAGGATTAGAAGGATCTTCCTACGGGCAGACCGAAGAATTAATGAACAAAGAGGTAGAGTTGAATTCAGGAGTGATATTGAAGCCAGATAAAGACATCTATTCTAGAGCCTTACCTGGAGATTCTTATTATCTTGTCTCAGATGAGGATTATTCAAAACTTCCTGCTCCCAATTTTGAAGAAGGCTTTTATGCATGGCAGGCAACAGCAGGAGAAGAAAATGTATTTAAGGCAGTGGAGAGGTTGTATCAAGAGAACCCTATCTATGGACTTACTTCAGGTGTATATAGTCTTTATCAGACAAATAAAGGATATGGACCTACCTTGTTTGTAGGGCTATTTATCGGAATTGTGTTTTTCGTATCTGCTGGAAGCTTCCTTTATTTCCGCCTTTATACTGATTTAGAGGAAGATAAGAGAAAATTTAAATCTATTGCAAAAATGGGTTTAACGGAAAAAGAGTTAAAGAAGGTACTAAGCAGACAAACGATCATTTTGTTCTTCGCACCCATTATTGTAGCATTGATTCATGGGGCTGTGGCACTTACAGCATTATCCCATATGTTCAATTTTAATATGTTTAAGGAAGCAGTATTAGTTCTAAGTGTTTTCTTAGCCATACAAGTGATATATTTTTTCATAGTTAGATTTTTTTATACAAAACAGATTAGAACAGCAATAGAATAAATGGTGAGAATAAAAAGGGATGGTGACTATTATATACCAATAGGTCACCGTCCCTATTTGTTTATCCCTATTTGTTTATCTTTGCTTTTTCTTAAGAGTAATTCCTGCTGTTACAATAGCTGCGCCAGCTAGGAAGAATAATGCAGCTGGGGTTCCACCAGTTTGTGGTAGTTTGGCACCACCTAATGGTACATCTTCATCTTCAATGATTACTACATCCTCGTCAGGATCTTCAGCAGGTCCTAGGGGTGGATCCTCATCTTCAATAAGTAATATTTCTTCACCTGAAATTGTGAAAATCCACCTATTACTATGGCTTAATCCCATAAATTCATTTCCAGTTTCTAGTCCTGGCAAAGATGCTTCAACATTCAATTCTTGGACATCCCCTGGTTGGAATAGGCCAAGAAAAATACCATCTTCTGAGGCAAAATCTATCATTTTACCTTCATGTATAACATCCTCTTCTAAAGTAACTTTCATTTGAATTTGCTTATATAAATCAGGTTCTTCCTCAAGTGGTTCTTCATCTAATCTTTCTGCTCTTAAATATATCTCTACTTCATTAACATAATTATTTGCAATAGTTAAATTACTGGTTATTGAATCTCCAGGTGTCATATTTAATATATTTATAAGATTTTGATCTTGGGGTATTATTTCAAATTCTAAATCCTTACTCTCTACACTTAAATCATTTGCAAATACAGAAGTAGTAAATACCATTGAAAGAACTGCTATTAACACAAATAAGCTTAAAAATATATTTTTCTTTTTCTTTATTTTTATTATCATTTACAACCCTCCTTTATAAGGCTAAGACCTTAAGGTATTTTTTAGGGCTTTACCAATCTGATGTATCTACTCCCCATTGAGTTTCTGCTGCATCATTTGTAGCTTGTATACCTTCAGCAATTACTTCAATAGAAAAGCTAGCATTTGCATAATTATTATCTATTTCTGTACTAAAGATTAATCCATCAAGCAGTTTTGAAGTTTCCTCACCTTCTTCAAGAATTTCCTTGTAGTAATACCATCCATCTATTAATATCCAATTATCCAAATCAAGGTCTAGCTCAACTAAATTTATGTCTAGGGGTACAAGATTTTGTCCTTCTTCTACTTCTTCTGGATCCCAGCTTGGAATTAGCTGTACTCTTACATAAGTATCTATTGAACCCTGGCTAGAAACGAAAACATTTTTATCAAATTCATCACCAGGAGTTATATTTTCGATACCTTCCTCAACAGGGAAGTCTTCTTCTCCTAATAAATCATGTAGAGTAATGGCAACATCGCCAGTTACAAAGGTATTGGTAACCTCGCCTTCATCTGTAAAGAATGCTAGAGTGGCTCCTATAATGGTAAGAGCAAATACTAAAGTTGTTGCAATTAATATCATAATATTTTTTTTCATATAGTTTTCTCCTCCTTTTTCTAAGTTTTTAAAAGCTAGGGTAGGGCGTTTAAGCCCTACACCTATGCTAGAATTTTAAGACAAATGCTATTATACTTGAGACTATTATGGTGCCATTAAATCATCTAATTCTGACTTAGCATCGGTAAAATCAACACCTTCTGCTTGAACTGCATATGCCATGATTTCGATATCAAATTCTTTTAAATCTTCATAGCTTACATTATCAATAGTTACATTATCAAATAAGCTGGATGTTTCATCGCCAGCTCCTACTTCAGTTTTAAAGTAGAATACTGTATTTGAACCATCCTTTTCTTCCCAATTGCTATCAAAGATGATACTAGCAAAGGCATCTAATTCAGCAAAGGAAGAAATATCTTTTCCATAATCTAGCTTAATAGCTACCCAAACATTATCATTACTGGTGTTTTTAACCATTGGATCCTTTGGTATCTCACGACCTGGGAGGATATTTAATGCTAAATCCTCACCAAGAGCAACATCCTCTTCGGATACATCTTCACCATCATAATCTAAACCATCAAATAGTGGTTCTGCAAGTGCTATAGAAATGTTATCGCCTACAGTAAAGGTATTTACTTTTTCCTCTGAAGTTGCTGTAAAGTAAGCAAAGGTAACTCCTGCTATTAAAACTGTACTTAATATTAAAGATATCATTATCATAGTTGTTCTTTTTTTCATTTTTAAAGCCTCCTAGTTTTTTATTTTGCCTAATGTTTAGGCTGTTTTTTTACTTTGATTTTAATTAATTCTGGAATAATGGTGATAAAAACCATTATTATTAAAATACTTCCTACTACTATGATGCCTTGTGTGGTTTTAATATAGGCTATAGCATATCCTAGGTAGGGAATACTAAATACTGCTTTTCCAACCAATCTTTCAAAGGCTACAGGACCATCCACTGCATTATTGGCATCACCCTTTGTTATAAATTGCTTTTTTGTATTATCGATACTAACTACACGATGGGTTATTAGTTTTGTGCTATTTCCTGTCATTGTGTAGGTTATAATATCTCCAGTGGAAATATTCTCAGGGATAGATGGTTTAACATATGTCATGCTTCCCACCTGGAGACTTGGTTCCATACTGCCACTTAGTACAACAAATGGCTTATATCCTAATAGAGAAGGACCAATCAAGGCTAGGGATACTAATATCATTAAAGTTAGAATAATTATAGTTATCTTGTTATAGAGTTTTTTAATCATTTATGTCCCCCTCCTTAGGTTTAAGGTTGTTCTAATTGATTTGCCAAAGCTTGTCCCCATGCATCTTCTGCTGCTCCACCTTCAGCTTGTATTGCATCTGATAGTACTTCAAGCTGGAAGCTAGACCATAGGTCAATATCTGAAACCTCTACACTTTCAAGGAGTATAGCTGTCTTAATACCTGGCTGCACGATGTCTATGTGGTAGAAGTATCCATTGTCGAAAATCCAGTTGCTATCCCATCCGTCTATAAGATGTAATGTTATAGTGCCGTCGTCTGGAGATGTTATGGTTACTATATTGCTACTTGGGTCTAGGGACATATTACCAGCTAATGTTCCTTCATTTGTTCTAAAGGTAGGTACTAGCATAACTCGGATGTAGGCGTCTACCTCATGGGGATTATTTACATTTAGTACTTCAACTATTTTACTTGTAACATCTTCATCAGGTGTAAGTATTTCCGTGTTATCTGAATCCTCATTATTTTCAATGATTGTTGTGGTGAGGACTCCAGGTACAAAGGAATTTACTTTCGCTTGGCTTTCAGTAGAAAGTAAGGCATAGGTTGCACCTGTCATAGCTAGGATAACAACTAATACATATGAAATGATTATAATAGTTTTTTTATTCATTAGTTGTCACCTCCTATAAATTTGTTTATTACCCAATCAATGCTGGTAAGCCATTTTATGGGTTTTGATTTATTTTCAAAGCTAGTCACTGCAAGATCTTTATTGATATCATGGTCACCATTTTCATCCATTCCAAGAGTATCACTAATTAGTACGGCTCCCACTGGATCGTATTGCCATGACCAGTCTGTTTTTTCTTCTACCTCATAATATCCCTTTGGTAGATTAATAATTTCTCTAGTTTCAGTTGAACCATTAATTACTCTTATGGTTTCGTAGAAGGTCTTTACTAGAGTTGTCTTTCCCATATCTTCGAATTGCTTAATCTCAAAGACAAAGGTCTGATTAGGATCATGCTGCCCCTCACCATCATCAATTGTCTTTTTAATGGTCAGAGTACCTGGGATTACAATTACAGTATAGGTGCCTTCAACTATTTTTTCTGTTGCTAATGTTCCAACTGCTGGATGATAGGTATCATCGGGATTAACTATATAATCTATTGGTGTTGCTGTGATAGTAAGATCATAATCTGTAGTATTTTCTGGTTTATCATTATCTGCGTAATCTGGATCCCAAGTGTAATCTAGCATTCCGTTTGGATAGTCGTAGTTGACTAATTCCTCCTCTATCATTTCGCCTTGTGCTGTTGACTTACTACGAGGGATACCTTCTCCTAGGAATATGGTATCTTCTATATCTGTAATGTTCAGCTTAAAGGGCACATTTACCAATGGATTTGGGAAGCTACCAACTTTAATTTCATCATCTTCTTGATTTATTACATATACAGCTGAAATATTTTTAATATTAGTTGGGATATTATTGCCTCCAATAAAGTCTGGTTTAGGTTTTATATAAAGACTACCTTGAAAAACTACTTCATCTCCTGCTCCTTCAGAAGTTTCTGGAGCAATCATCTGTGGGGGCCACTCCATATACACCCCATTAGTATCAGTTTTTAAGGTCCCGGTGTTATTACCAATAGTAAGTGTATCTCCAATATCTAACACATTTCCTTCATCATCTACAACATCAAATCTTTGATCAATATAATCTCTTACAACTGCATTTTCTAGTGTTTCACCTAATTGCTCTGAGATTTCTCCAAAGATGTCACTTAAGCCTTGGAAGGTATCTGTAGTTTTATAATGATTTTCGCTTCCGTTTGGAAGTGGATCATTTGGTACGGGACTAAAGCCACCTGGCAACGTTCCAGGATATGGATTATTACTAGATACATTCCACATATGTGGATCTAAAGCATTAGCCTTATCATATATTCCTATAGTATAAATGATTGTGCCATGTATACCTTTAAGGCTATCAGCAAAACCATATTCACTACTCCCATTACCCCAATTAGAATGACCAGCTATTAGTAAGACATAGCGTGGGCGAGTGGGTGAACCTAGGGAATTGAATTTACTTAAGGCTACAGATAAACCATTATCTACAGCAACTCGACTGCTAGGGTTAAAAGCATCTATTTCATTTTCTAAATCTGTTTTTTGAGTACCTACGGTTAACCAATCTGTAGAGGTTGTCCCACTGGGTTTAGAGTTTATGACTACCATTTTGCTGGTAGGAGCGATTTGTGCTAAGTTATCCACAAAATCTTTAGCTGCTGTCTTTAAACCATTTTCTACAGTATTATCGCCTGAAGACATATCCATATTGCCATTTAAACTACTAGAATTATCTAAGATTAGAACTATGTCTCCAGCTCCATCACTTGTTACAATATTAGAAGTTGCTTCTGCAGTTAGATCAATTTTAAATATTTGTCTTCCATCAGCATCTGAAGCACCAAATACACTAGCTGTTTTACTTAGTATTAAGCCGTTTTCTTCCGGGTCAACATATTCTAATGGTTCAGATGAATTAATTTGCATTATAGATTGTAAAATGGGAAAACCAAATGTTGAGTATGGTTTCCAAACCTCTTGTTCTTCTTTCTTTATTTCTTCTTCTTGAGTTTGCATGTCGGAATTTTCAATAGGAATTTCTTCATTATCTTCCTCTGGATCTTCAACAATTTCTTCTTCTGGGAGATTCTCTATAGGAGATGAATTTTCAGGTTCTTCTTCTAGATTTTCTTCCTCAGGTTCAGTTAATTGTGATGATATTTCATTTAATGGACTATCTGTTTCCTGTGCTATAGCTACTAATGAAGAGGTTCCCAATGATATAAGTAGTAACAATGTTGTAACTATGCTAGTAATTTTTTTGTAATTTACTAATTTCTTGAACTTTCTAAATTTCATTGGTTTTTCACCACCTTCCTAATTTTTTAATTCTTTGCTGTAGAAACTTAAACTTTTCATGGGCATTCATCCTTTTTTATTTTTAATTAAGTAAATAAAAAAGCTGCCAAATATATTTGGCAGCTGAACCGTCGTAGTATAAATACCTTAGACTTCAAACTTTGCGTCCTTATCTTTCGATAAGTTTGCCTTTATCAAATTTAGATTTATTATATTATTTTAGAATTTAATATTTTATACTAATTCCTCCTTTCATACACTATTAACACTTAGTTAAAGTGCTTAATAAAAAACCAAAAGCTGCCAAAATTAATTTGGCAGCTGAACCGTCATAGTACAAGACTTTAGACTTCGAGCTTTGCGCCCTTATCTTTCGATAAGTTTGCCTTTGTCAAATAAGTAGTATTTAATTCTTACTAAATATATCTATTTACTATGCTTAGGAATATATATACACTGGAAATTTTTGTTTAAACACAATTTTTATTAGTTATTAAGTTAACAAGTTTTATTTTGGACTGACACAAATGTATGTATGTGGTAATATAATATAAATAACTCTTTGTTTCTTTATGAAAATAAAAACAAACTGAACAGGCGATGGACGCTTTTGCGTTTCATAGTGGCCGGGCTATCATATGATAGCAGCAGATGATATTTACATCTGTGGGACAGAATTAATATTGTTCCATAGATGTTTTTTATTTAATATGAAAAGTTACTTTCGTATTAAATAAAAAACTTCTTATAGAATCATTTGGAGGTATATTATTTATGAAAAAAGAAAATCAACAATTTAATAATCAGCAAATTGCAATGAGGATATCAACAGCCACTATTATTGTTAATCTAGTGCTATCAATATTAAAGTTTTTTGCGGGAATATTAGCTAATTCAGGAGCAATGATATCAGATGCAGTTCATTCAGCATCAGATGTATTCAGTACATTTATTGTAATTATAGGAGTAAATATTTCTAATAAAAAGTCAGATGAGAAGCATCAATATGGGCATGAACGGTTAGAATGTGTTGCAGCTATTATATTAGCAATTATTTTATTAGCTACTGGAATAGGCATAGGGCTTAACGGACTGAATAAAATTTTTAATAAAAATTATGGAAAGCTTCTGATTCCAGGGCTTTTAGCATTAATTACGGCAATAGTATCTATTATTATAAAAGAATGGATGTATTGGTATACAAGGGCAGCTGCTAAAAGGATTAATTCTGGTGCTCTTATGGCAGATGCTTGGCACCACCGTTCTGATGCACTGTCATCAGTAGGTAGTTTTATTGGTATTTTTGGTGCTAGACTTGGGTTTCCTATTCTTGATCCAATCGCCAGTGTTATTATATGTTTATTTATTGGTAAAGCAGCATTTGATATTTTTAAGGATTCTATAGAAAAATTAGTAGATAAATCCTGTAATGAAGAAGTTGTTAAGTTAATGAGGAAGGTAATTTTAGAGCAAGAGGGAGTACTTGGTATTGATGAAATAAAAACCAGAATGTTTGGTTCAAAAGTATATGTTGATATTGAAATTGCTGCTGATGGAAGCAAATCACTAAATGATACCCATGACATTGCAGAAGCAGTTCATAACTCCATTGAAAAGGAGTTTTCAATGGTTAAACATTGTATGGTACATGTAAACCCTAGAGATTACAGGAAATAATATTAAAATTTTTATTATATTCCCTATGCTAGTGAGATAGGGGATTTTTTTAGGATAAAGAAGGAATAACTTCTAAAATATAGAAGATTATTAACATAACAATAAAAATAAATATTTATAATTATTCTGGTGTTAAAAATAATAAATTAATTAAATTAATGGGGGCTAAGATATGGGAAAATCAAAGGTATATTTTACTACTATGCACGCAACATTAAAAGAAAATTTGCAACAAAAGCTATATCGTCTAATAAAAACAGCAGGAGTAGAACAAATAGATTTTAAAAACAAATATACTGCAATAAAAATTCATTTTGGTGAGCCGGGTAATTTAGCATATTTACGTCCTAATTATGCAAGAACCGTTGTGGATATTGTAAAAGAGCTAAATGGAAAACCTTTTTTGACTGATTGTAATACTCTATATGTTGGGGGTAGAAAAAATGCACTTGATCATATAGAGTCTGCTTATATGAATGGATTTTCCCCCTTCTCTACGGGATGTCATATATTGATCGGAGATGGGTTGAAGGGTACCGATGAAGCTCTGGTTCCAGTTGATGGTGGAACATATGTAAAAGAGGCTAAAATCGGGCGTGCAATCATGGATGCAGATATAATTATTTCCTTAAGTCATTTTAAGTGTCACGAGGCAACTGGAATTGGTGGTGCTTTGAAAAATATAGGCATGGGTTGTGGTTCACGGGCTGGAAAGATGGAGATGCATAGTAGTGGGAAACCATATATAAAGGAAGAAAAATGTATAAGCTGTGGTATGTGTGTTAAAAACTGTGCACATGATGCAATTAGTATTACTTCTAGTGCTGTTATTGACCAGAACATTTGTGTAGGATGCGGTCGTTGTATAGGTATCTGTCCACAGGATGCTGTTCGTGCAGCACATGATGAAGCTTTCAATATTTTAAATAAAAAAATTGTAGAATATTCATGTGCAGTGCTCAAAGGTCGTCCGCATTTTCATGTGAGTCTAGTTATTGATGTATCTCCCTTCTGTGACTGTCATCGGGAAAATGATATTCCTATTGTTCCAGATGTAGGAATGTTTGCTTCTTTTGATCCTGTTGCATTAGATATTGCATGTTCGGATGCAGTAAATAGACAACCTGCTATAAAGGGCAGTCTTCTCGATAAAAATGGACATAAACATAAAGATCACTTTACAGATGTAAGTCCGGAAACAGACTGGAAGGTTGCAATTGATTATGCAGTAGAGATGAACTTAGGCAGAAAGGAATATGAATTAATCACTATATAATAATACAGAGGATAAATTTAAATATTGATCTCACAAATATTAGTTTGAGGGATCAATATTTATGAAAACATTATTTAAAGACATATAAGATAAAGAAAGCGTCGTGGTGGATAGAGTAATAAATAAAGTTACACATTCCTCCGGTGGCATTGATGGATAATACCGACAATTCATTCCAATGTAAATTCTAAAGCTTGAAGAACTCGCTACGCTCAAACAATTCAAGCTTCTTAACGAATTTACATCTCCAATCATTGGGTATTATGACCATCAGCTGCCAAGTCGTCTTTTTGTAAGTTTATTTATTATTATTAGTCAGGTTCTCATGTCACCCTAGGGCATTGTTATTACGAGCAAGTTTGGTATTTTGGGTTTTGACTTTTGTATTTCTCATGGGTCTAGGTCTAAGATCCTTCATTATATTCAGTATGACTGCCTAACGGGATAAAATATTTCATAAAGCGACGACTTAATGGAGCCCTTTTTATCCTTATCAGGTTTACCTATATAAAATAGGGCGACATTTGCGGAGGAGTATATGAAGATATTTTATCTCTATAATGTAAATTCAACAATGAATAATTTATCCTATACGACAATGACGCCTTTTTTTAATTTTATTCATAATAAAGAAATTCCAAGAAAGGGGTATTGTTCATGATTACTATATTTAACAGAAAAGAATTAATTGTAACTTTTTCTATGAAGCAGCAAGCAAAAGTGAGGGATATGCTAAATACCAATAAAATTGAGTACATATTAAAAACAATTAACAGAAATGGTCCTTCTTTATTTAGTAATTCAAGAGCTAGATTTGGAACATTTGGTCAAAATATGGATTTAGCATATGAATATATCTTTTATGTTCATAAGGATGATTATTCCAAAGCTCAAGCTATCATGTCAGGAAAAATTAAATGATAATTACTTGTATTAAACTTTTCATAATAAAAAATAAGTAGCCGATTGTTTGTATAATCAACAAACCAATCGGCTACTCACCATACCCTATTTGATACAATAACATACATAATCTAATACTCATTCAATCCTCTCAATCGTAAACATAACGCTTTTATACCTAAATAATAATAAACGAAATTTACAAACATTTAATTTTTATTACTGATTCTAGAAGGTTTAGTAATGTTTAAAAAGATAATGCTAACTTTCAGCTGTAAAATGGTAATGATTTAATTTAACGCAGAAAACTAAATCATGTTGAAAATAACTTAACAACTAATTAATATCAGGTAATAAAAAAACCCAACTTCATAACGAACTACTGAATACCAAATACTTGATAAATCTGTAATTAATGAATAGGGTATGTGGGAAGATATGTCTATTGCTTTCTTCCGTAGTTCTATTATAGCACATATATTTAAAAATAGAAATAGAATTTTATGGAAACCTAATTATTCTTTATATATGATTTGGTTCTCTTCCCTAATGTTTATAAGAGTTGTATTTTGCAAATCAATATGTTGCTCTAAATCCTTATAAAAATCATATTGTCCAAAGGAGTGCATAGGCATGACAAACTTAGGCTGCACGGTCTTAATAAAATAATTAATGGCTAAGTAAGCATATTCCTCTAATCTTGGATCTACGGGAACAAATGCAAAGTCAATAGACTTATCCTTAAATAAATCAACTTCTTTTTTAAAATCAACTTCTTCAACCTTTCGTTCTTCAGGGGTCATCCGCTTCCAATGCCACCAATTCAAATCTCCACTATGAAAGTAGTTTTTATTATTTAGGGTTACCATATAGGAATTACCTAAGTCGGTAGTTCCATAGGTAGAAATATTAACATCATTAATGATGTTGCTTTCATAGTTATCTATTAATGATAAATTCTTTATATTGGTATCTGCAATCTTAGGAGCAATATCCTTGCTAAAAATAAAATAGGCATTTTCTTGTGGGTAAAGATTTTTCATGGAATCTAGCACAAAATGATCTCCATGGGAATGGCTAGCAAATACATAGATATTTTTCATTTCCTTATTTAGATCCATTGGCAAAATAGAATCAAAAACCAATATGTCATTTTTGTCCTCTACAATAAATCCACTATGGGATAAATGTTTTATCAGCATCTCAATCACCTCATATTTTAATGTTACTATAAACTTACCCCAAAATAAAGAAAGATAAGCATATGAGAGATGGAAAAGTAATAATTTGAAAAAAATAAAGGTGATTGGATTATTAAATAGAATATATATGGGATATAATTTTATGGATTATTTAAATAGAATTATTGTAAAAACAAAGAAAATAAAATAATGGAGGATATCATGAAAATACATAAGGGGAAAAAAAAGTCAACAATTAAACTTGTCGGTATGAGTATTGTGGGATTCATTTTGCTTTTTTCGATCATTTCCATGATTATTGTTATGTTTATCTATAATGGACAATTTCCTAGATATGACAGACATGATACGACGGTTACAGCAGGTTTGAGATATGAAGATCTAAAAGCGCAGTATCCAAGAAGTTTGGTAAATTTCAAATCAGGGGACAATAGATTGCAAGGATATGTTTATGGTCAAGATCAAGAGCAGGGACTTGTGGTAGTAGCTCATGGAATTGGAGGAGGAGCAGACAGCTACCTGTCTCAAATTACTTATTTTGTTGATGAGGGGTGGCGGGTTTTTGCCTATGATGCAACGGGTAGCTTCGATAGTGAAGGCAAGACGACAAAGGGATTCCCCCAAGCGTTGATTGATTTAGATGCAGCATTGACATATATAAATACACAGGAGGAATTTGCAGGTCTGCCAATTTTATTATTTGGTCATAGCTGGGGTGGTTATGCAGTAGCTAATGTATTGCACTATGATTATGATATTGCAGGTGTTGCTACAATAGCCGGTGCAAATAGTCCTATGGAAATGATTATAGAAGAAGGTCGGAATATGATGGGTGGTTTTATTAATATAGAATATCCATATTTATGGTTATATCAAAGACTTTTATTTGGAGAAACAGCTTCTTTAAATGCGGTGGATGCAATCAATCGAGGAGATGTTCCGGTTCTAATTGTCCACGGCACAGAAGATGAATTTGTAGCCTATGAGGGTAGCTCCATTATTTCAAAAATAGATGCTATTACCAATCCTAATGTTAAAACCTTATCATTAAATAAGCCTGGCCACAGTGGACATAACAATCTATTCCGTAGCAATGCCGCCATGGATTATATTGATGAAATTAATATTAAATATCGTAAACTTTATGATCAATATGAACAAAACATTCCTTATGAAGTCAATCAAGATTTTTACTCAGAGGTAGATCGAGATTTAGCCCAGGACATAAATAGAGGATTGATGGATGAAATTCAAGCATTTTTCTTAGGGAGCATAGAGAAATAAAATACTTTTGCTGATACATGTGAATCTTTGTATCATAGCAATGGATTAATTTACAATTGTATTGTTTGTTTTTACTATGGTTTATCTTATTATCCACAGAATTAATCTGTGGATATATTTGATTCCAAAAGCCATATATTTCATCCCATCATTCTTCAGATTAAAAGGAAAATCAATAAAACTTGACCTATATCTGTTGGCTTTTTAATAAAAAATAAGTTACAATATAGATATTGTTAACAAAATAACAAACGGGGTGAATTTATGCAGTTTATTAATTATTCAAGAGAGAATTGCAATAATTGTTATAAATGTATAAGGGTGTGCTCTCCTAAGGCTATATCTATCTATGAGGATAGAGCAGAGATACTGGAAGATCATTGTATTTCCTGTGGAGAATGTTATGTTATCTGTGAGCAAAATGCTCTTTCTATAAAGAATAAGGTACATGAGGTGAAAAAGGTCATTGATTCTAGTAAAAGGGTAGCGGTGAGCCTATCCCCATCTTTCCCTGGGGGTTTTTCAGTTAAGGCAGGAAAAATTGTAAAGGCATTAAAGGTATTGGGATTTGATATTATTGAAGAAACAGCTATTGGGGGAGATATGGTTGTAGAGGCATATGAAGAATACATACAACACTCTGATAAGGATAATTTAATTACAACTAGTTGTCCATCAACTAATTATTTAATAGAAAAATACTATCCAGAATTACTTAAATATATGATTCCAATCGTATCTCCAATGATTGCTCACGGTAAATACTTAAAGAGTAAGTATGGACATGATACTCATGTAGTTTTTATTGGTCCCTGTATTGCAAAAAAAGTTGAGGCAAACGAAAGACAACATCAAGGGGTTGTGGATTCTGTATTAACATTCGTTGAATTAGAACAGTGGTTCCAAGATGCAGGAATAAATCTAAATGAACTTTCAACCGAAGAATTTGATGGGAAAGGAAGTTTATTAGGTAAACAAATACCTTTTAGAACAAAGGTTTTAAACAAATATGAAAGGATAATAGTAACAGGAATTTCAAGGGTAAGAGAAATTTTAGATAGTTTATCCAAGGAAGAATTAAACCATGTTTTTTTAGAGATTGCTTCCTGTGAAGGTGGATGTATTGATGGGACGGGAATGCCTAAGGATGCTACTAACTACTATGTAAAAAGAAAACGTGTAAAAGACTATATTAATGAAACATACTTTACTTTAAAAACTGAAGATTCGGTATTAAAAGAGCCCATAAATCTTTCCAAGATTATATTTGATCAACGGGTGAAGCAACCAAAGCATTCTAAAGTGGAAATTGAAAGTATACTAAGGAGCATGGGTAAAACTAAAAAAGAGGATGAATTAAATTGTGATGCCTGTGGCTATCAGACCTGCAGAAAAAAGGCAGAATCTGTTTTAGAGGGACGATCCCAAATAAATATGTGCCTACCTTTTATGAGGGCAAAGGCGGAAAGCGTGAAGAATGTTATTTTTGACCATAGTCCAAACGCTATTTTTATGGTAGGATGTAATGATTTAAAGGTTAAGGAATTTAATCCTTCCTCTGAACGGGTCTTTCAGATTAAAGCAAGCCAGATTAGGGGGCAACGAGTTCATAATATAATACCGGAAGATATTTTTGAAAAGGTTTTAGAAACCAAAGAAAATACTGTTGGAAAAAAGATTGAATATCCTCAATATGGCGTTATTTTAATTGCAAACATTATTTATGTGAAGAAGGATAATATCCTTATGGCTATTATGAACGATGTTACTTTAGCAGAAAAAAATAAAGAGGAATTAGAACATGTAAAGAAAAATACAATAAATGCTGCTCAAGAGGTTATCAATAAACAGATGCGAGTGGCTCAAGAAATTGCCAGCCTATTAGGGGAAACCACCGCGGAGACAAAGGTTACTTTAACAAAATTAAAGGATATCGTCATTGGTGAGCGGGGTGAAGTATAGTGAAGCTCTTTTGTGATATAGCCTATGATAGCATCAACAAACAAAATGAGGAGCTATGTGGAGATAAAGTAGAAATAGTGCATACAGAGAATAGTACAATTATCATATTAGCAGATGGGTTAGGCAGTGGTGTAAAAGCAAATATCTTAGCTACCATGACATCTAAAATTGCAGGAACAATGTTACGAGAGGGTGCCAGTATCTCTGAAACCATAGAAACCATCATAAGTACTTTACCAGTCTGTAATGAGAGGAAGCTAGCTTACTCTACCTTTGTTATACTTAAAATTCAAAAGGATGGTAAGGCATATATGGTGGAATATGATAATCCGCCTATCTTTTTTGTAAGAAATGAAAAAAAGTTAATATTAGAAAAAAAAGTACGAATGATTCATGGGAAAAGAATATTGGAAAGTCAAATACAACTTAATAATAGGGACACTATTATCCTTGTAAGTGATGGAGTAATTCATGCAGGCGTAGGTGGAATCTTGAATTTAGGCTGGCAATGGGAGAATGTATCGGATTATTTAATTAAACAAACTAAAATAGAAAAATGCGCCAAAAATATATCTAAGAAGCTCATTGATACCTGTACATTTCTATATGATGAAAGACCAGGAGATGACACATCGGTGGTTGCGGTTAAATATAGAGAACAAGAAGTAATACAATTATTTGCTGGCCCACCAGAAAATATGGATCAGGATCAAGAAATGGTAAAAAACTTCTTAGGGGCTGAAGGGAAAAAGATTATCTGTGGAGGAACAGCGGCAAATATTGTAAGTCGTGAAACAGAAAATGAAATTGTTGTGGACTTTGAAACTGGGAATGAAGAAATTCCTCCTATGGCAAAAATGAAGGGAATACACTTGGTCACAGAGGGAGTTATTACCTTAAGTAAAGTTCTAGAGAATATAGATAATTATATTAGAAACAACCATATAAAACAAATTCCTTGGAAAAGAGATTCTAAAGATGGTGCTACTAAACTGACAAATGTTTTAATTGAAGATTGTACTCACTTAAAGTTTTGGGTCGGTAAGGCGATTAACCCTGCCCATCAAAACCCTGATTTACCCAGGGATTTAAGTATTAAGATACAGGTTATTGTAAAGTTGACGGAGCTTTTAAAGGGATTAGGGAAAAAGGTGGAAATCGAATATTTTTAAGATGAGATGAAATTAATTATCAGGAGGTACCCTATGAAAACAATCAATGTATGTATTGGGAGTGCTTGTCATATAAAAGGGGCATATAAAGTAATAAATAAGTTTTTAAAAATAGTAGAAGAAAGAAAATTAGAAGATCTAGTGGTAGTAAAGGCAGCGTTTTGTCTAGGAGAATGTACCAAAGCAGTTTCAGTAAAAATCGATGAAGGGAAGATTCACTCTTTAAAAGAACAGGATGTAGAAGCTTTTATTGATAAATATATATTATAATAGTAGTATAATCATATTAGGTGGGAACTCTTAACTGAAAATCCTAAAAAACTAGAGTATGAAATAGAGGATTGATAAACTGCTTCACTAGTGCGTGCGCTTTCTGCACGCTTTCTTTTTATTTATGTAGAAAATTATTTGGTTTTATATTATGATATAAGATATTATCTAGGAAAAAGAATGGAGAAATGAAATGTTAAAAAGAAAAGATATATTAGCTTATATAGCTTCTTTTATATATGCATCTATTTTTGGATTAAGTTTTTTATTTTCAAAGAAGGCTTTAGATATTACAACCCCCTTTAAGCTTATTTCCTTTAGATTTTTATTGGCATTTATAGTGTTATCCCTACTTATTCTATTTAGGATTATTAAGGTGAATTATAGGGGTAAAAATTTAAAGGGTTTATTTATACTAAGCATGACTCAGCCTGTAATCTATTTTATCTTTGAGACCTATGGAATAAAATATAGCTCCTCATCCTATGCTGGATTAATGGTGGCTTTAATACCGATAATAGTAACCATAATGGGGATTTTTCTATTAAAAGAAATCCCAAGTAAGATACAATGGATGTTTATATTATTATCTGTATCAGGAGTAGTCTATATTGTTTTAATGGATAGCAGTCCAGGAAGTCAAAACACCTTTCTTGGGACTGTATTCTTACTTATTGCGGTCTTTGTAGGCTCTCTATACAATATTTTATCAAGGAAAAGCTCTGTTCACTTTTCTTCCATCGAAATAACCTATTTTATGATGGGAGCAGGAGCTATTGTTTTTAATATTATTTCATTTATTATAGACTTTATTAATGGGAACCTAGAAAATTTCTTTCAGCCATTATTAAATAAAGACTTTTTAATATCTATTTTATATTTAGGGATTTTGTCATCCATAACAGCATTCTTTTTAATTAACTTTGCCCTTTCAGCCTTGCCTGCATCAAAGGCAGTTATTTTTGGTAACCTTGCCACTGTGATTTCTATAATTGCCGGAGTTGTTTTCCTAAGGGAAGCCTTTTACTATTATCATATAATCGGATCTATTATTATTATTTTTGGAATAATCGGGACAAACTATTTTAACGCTAGAAAGGTAAAAAGACTTAAGAGGGAAAATCAAAGTAGTTAATCCACTAAGAAGGATTTCACATAGAAGTAAAGAATAGATGTATTATAATATCTATATTTTATTAATGTGATACAAAATAAATTTACTTATCTAGTATAGGTTTATTAATTATGAGAGGATGTTGGAATTGAAATCATTATCAAAGGGTTATTTGCTTATGATAATTTCAGGTACTTTTTATGGATTTATCGGAATTTTTGTTAGTAATTTATCTAATTATAACATTCCTACTAGTGTTATCGCCTTTTTTCGTCCTTTAGTCGCATTTATAGTTATTTTTACATATTTACTTATTTTTAAAAGGGAGTATCTAAAGGTGGATAGAAAAAACCTTATCTATATAATCCTTATAGCAATCTCTTCCCAAACTATATTTAACCGGCTTTATTTTGCCGCTATTGAAAAAACAACAATTACAACTGCAGCAGTAATGATCTTCACTTCTCCGATTTTCGTTGTTATTTTGGCTCGATTTATATATAAAGAATTATTTACCCTTCCTAAGATGATTGCCCTTGTGGTTGCAGTGACAGGATGTTTTTTAACATCAACAGGAGGTTCTATAGAGGAACTAAAGCTCAATGCTGTAGGCTTAGCATTAGGGCTAGGTGCTGGATTTACCTTTGCATTTCTTCCTATTTTTAATAAAAAGCTTGTGGGGAAATGTCATTATTTAACCATTGCTTGCTATACTATGGGCTTTGGTGCACTTTTTACATTTTTGTTAGCTGGACCACAGGCAGTAGCTTCTATCGATTATAATCTAAATTTATGGGTTAATATTATTGGACTTGGTATTATAGGCAATGCTCTTGGATATCTTTTTTATACGGCAGCCATGTCCTACAATATACAATCATCTATGGCAAGCATAATAGTTACTATCGAAGTTCCTATAGCTGCACTAACATCTTTTATCTTTTTTCAGGAAGATATCTTTGGCATAAAACTATTGGGAATTATATTAGTTATACTTTCTGTTGCAATTATTGAATATGGTGATAGATGGTTCCTTAAGCGAAAAGAAAAAGCTCAGAGTTTATAAGTATAAGCATTCACTATCTCCTATAAGGGCAATGAAAGGATGTTTAAATTGAAGCTATTACCGACCTCAAAGGGTTATTTGCTGGTAGCTATCTCAGGGGGATTTTTTGGACTCAGTGGGATGTTTGTTGAAATATTATCTGCATATAATATTCCTATCAATTTATTGGGGTTCTACCGCCCTTTAATTGCATTTATAATGATTTTTATTTATTTGCTTATAAGAAAAAGAGAATATTTAAAGGTGGATGGTAGAGGATTACTTTATATCGCTCTTTTAGGATTTGTATCTCAGACACTTTTTAATCAACTTTACTTCGCTACTATGGAAAAAACAACAATTGCAACTGCTGTTGTTTTGCTCTATACTGCTCCGATTTTTGTTGTAATTATGGCTAGATTTTTATATAAAGAATTATTTAACCTTCCTAAGCTTATTGCCCTTGTTGTTTCGGTGACAGGATGTTTTTTAGCTGCAACTGGAGGATCCTTCGAGCTACTAAAGCTAAATAGTACCGGGTTATTATTAGGAGTAGGAACTGGATTTACCTTTGCGCTTCTTCCCATAATTAGCAAAGATCTGGTGAAAAAATACCATTATTTTACTATAGCATTATATTCCATGGGTTTTGGAGCTCTTTTTAGCCTTGCTTTTATAGATATCCGTACAATAATTCTTATTGATTACAATATAAAGATTTGGGCTAATCTCATCGCCCTTGGTTTTTTTGCCAATGCCTTCGCCTATCTATTATATATGGCTGGCATGTCCTATAATATACAGTCATCTAAAGTAAGCATCATTAATACTGTAGAAGTTCCTGTGGCAGTGCTAACATCTTTTATTTTTTTTCAAGAATATATATTTGGCTTAAAGCTTCTGGGAATTTTGCTAGTTATACTTTCTGTTGTAATTATTGAATATGGAGAACAATTATTCCTTGTTGGCAGTGAGCGGGGTCAAGACCAGGTTTGAAAGCATGAGCTTAATGAATAATATTATAGTATTATCCTTAATAATACTATAGAAGTAATTAAAGAAAGTAATGTAGTGACAGAAACAATAATAGCAGCATACTCTTTTTCCCTATCAAAGGTTTCTGCCAGTATGGATGTCATAGCTGAAGCTGGCATGGCAGACATAATAATAATAGTATTTAAAACTTTAGAGGGACCTTGGATTAATAAAGAAATTAAGTATATAAACCCGGGTATGATGACTAATTTAATAGTTACTCCATAGTATATTGTCCAGTCTTTTAAGTAATTTTTTATTTTAACCTTTGATAGTATAACCCCAATAATAATCATGGATAGGGGAATTGTAGTATCACCAATAGTATTTATACTAGACAAGAGGGCACCGGGTAATTGGATATTAAATAGCATTATTATAATGCCTAAGCAAACCGCTATAATAGAAGGATTAAGTAGAATCTTTTTTAGTTCCGCCCTTAGTTCTTTCTTATTAAAATTACCTTTAAAAAGTATCAGTCCATAGGTCCATACTAATATTACGAAAAACATGTTAAAAATAGAACCATAGGCAATACCTTCAGCCCCGTATATAGAATTTAGTATTGGGAATCCCACATAACCTGTATTTGTAAAAACATTAGCAAAATGTAATATTGTTTTTTTATTATTTTTTATTGGTAATAAAAGTATATAAGAGAGTAGGATTATAATTATATAAGCTCCAATGGAGTATTGAAATGTTTTTATTACATTAGATTTAATTGAATCGTCAAAGGAATAGTTAAAAGATGAAAGAATCATAAAGGGCAAAGCGATTTGAATTAGAATATCCACTAATCCTTTATTCATTTTATCTGTTATGATTTTTTTCTTACTGCCATAAACACCTACTAATATTATAATAAATAAAGAAGCAACACTTTCTATAATAACTGACATCTCCAAGGGAATACCCCCTATTATTCAGATACTTAACATTTTATGCTAAAAGATTGTTAATGTTACATAAAGCTTTCTAAAATAGTAGGGCAGTTTATAATCCTAATATAGGAGATATGAAATTTCAGTCACCGTCCCCTTGAGGAAACTTTTCAAGAAACCTTATTTTTATATCTATTAGTTCTTCTAAGGAGTATAGATACCTATTAAGGGCAATTCTGTTTTTTAATTGCTTATGGGATGTTGGTAATGGAGCTTCATTAAAGTGATTTTTTATTTCTTCTAAACGATTTACGCGTGTAGAGCAGTCTATAATGGTATTATCTTCTAGAAAACTATAGGTAAAGGATTTTAATAGTTGCACTTCCCTTTGATTTAAAAATTTAATCTTTAAAAACTCTTGCATGGATTTAATGATATAATACTGTTGTTTTCTCATTACAAAATATTCTACATAATAATCATTATTTTGAAGGTAATAGCTATTTAAATATTTATAGGATCTATTCTTTGCAATCGATAGTATTTGGTTTACTTTTTTTAGTTGGGCTTTAAGATCTTTGATATTACATTCATTAATTAGGCATAATCCCATATTTTTAAAGATTGTAGAAAAGGCACTTTCCACTTGTTTTTGATAACCTATAAGTTCTTTTTCAATATCCAAAACAAAATAATTAAATACTAGTGCAACTAAAATCCCTAAAAACATAAGTAAAAATTCGTTTAATAATATGGGGAAGGTTATTTCTCTCAAAGAATAAATATGCATAACTAATACCACATTTAGAACAATAGCAATCTTCATATCAAATCTATACATTAAGAAGGTAAATATAAAGACATATATCGTAAAGACCCATAGATAAAAACCAAAGGATAAAAACAAGACACTGGCAAGTGTAAAGGAAACAATAGCAGCTAATAACCTGATTCCGGCTAGCTTAAAGGATTGTTTTTTAGCAGACAACATACTAACAATTACGATGGTTCCAGCTGATTCATAAAAGTTAATATTTAAAGCTTGTGTTAATAATATTGCTACAAAGACCCCCGCAGCCATTTTCAAACTGATGATAAACTCTTCTTTAACCACCTAAAAAATCCCCTTTCAATGACACTTTAAAGATTAATAAATCTTATTTTACCCAATTAATAGGTTAAAAATGAAATCAACATTTAGGGACGGTGACTTTATTCTCCAAGAAATCAACATTTAGGGACGGTGACTTTCAACATTTAGGGACGGTGACTTTATTCTCCAATATTTACCAAAAAGGTTATAAATTTTATTCTAATGCAATAAAATAATACTTGATTCCACTTATTCATTTAATAAATGTTCTAATCGGAATTGTTGGTTGTTACCTTTTAATAATATTAAATTTTCTGTACAATAAAAGAAGCACACAAAATGGGATAAGTAGGAGGGGATATGAAATGATTGAAATAATTAAAAATATACTATTGAACAATGATATAAATGAAAATGTAGCATTTTATTTATCTAATGCAATAGCAGTAATACTAATAATTATAATTAGTTTAATAGTTAATTATATAGTTAAGAAAGTTCTTCTAAAATACTTAAATGCCTATGCCGTAAAAACTAAAAACAAGTGGGATAATATTCTAATGGAGAAAAAGGTGTTTGATAGACTGGCTAGTATTGTACCTGCAGGTATTATACATGCTTTTGCACCAGCTTTTCCTACATATCAATTATGGATCCAAAGAATTGCCTTTTCATATATAGTTTTAATTATATTATTATCAATAAACAGGTTATTAGATGCTATAAACCACATATATACAAGGCATGAGGTTTCAAAATCTAGACCTATTAAAGGATATCTTCAGGTTATAGAAATCGTTGTATATACTATTGGAATTGTTTTTATAATAAGTGTTTTAATAGATCGTTCTCCTTGGCTTTTATTAAGTGGGATAGGCGCTGCTACTGCTGTACTTATGCTTATTTTTCAAAATTCAATACTGGGACTTGTCGCCAGCATTCAGATTTCATCTAATAATTTGCTACGGATTGGGGATTGGATAGAGATGTCTAAATTTGGTGCAGATGGTGATGTTTTAGAAATATCCTTACATACGGTAAAGGTGCAAAACTGGAATAAAACAATTGTTACGATACCAACCCATTTACTTTTATCAGAATCCTTTATAAATTGGAGGGGAATGCTAGAATCAGGTGGTAGGAGAATAATGAGATCTATATACATTGATATTAATAGTATTAAATTCTGTGATGAAATAATGCTAAAGCGATTTGAAGAAATAGATTATATCAGAGAAGATATCCAAAATAAGAAGAAAGAAATAGAAGCATATAACAAAAAACAAGATGTAAGTAATTCACAAGTTAATGGAAGAAACCTAACTAATATTGGGGTTTTTAGAATTTATATAGAGAATTATTTAAGAAATCATCCTGGTGTAAATCAAGATTTACTTAAGATGGTAAGGCAGCTTGAACCTACTGAAAAGGGTCTGCCCATACAAATATATGTTTTTACAAATGTAGTACAATGGGATAAGTATGAAGCTATACAATCGGATATATTTGAACATTTATTAGCTGTTGCACCAGAATTTGGTCTTAGGATTTATCAAGGACCTTCAGGTTATGATTTTAATAAAATAGAAGTAATGTCAAACAATAATAAATAATAGTCATCTGGGGACGGTGACTTTATTCTCCAATATATTCCAGCTGATAGATTTATTTAATTAATAAAATTCTCTAGTTGACTTATAAGGTGGGAAAATGACAAATCATCTTTACAATATAAGTAAATAGTGATAAATACTTTTCATATTATTGTTAGGAGGGTTTTATGTGAGAAAACAGGATGAAATGGAAAATATGAATATGCTTTTATCTGCTCGAAATGCATTTATTATTTCTATTATACTAATTTTTTCATATATGATTTATTCAATGATAAAGGGCGAATATAAGAGAGAAATTGTAATTATGTTTAACATTATGTTTTTTAGCTTTACGGGGTCTTCAACCTACTATGCCAATAAATGGCAGGGAAAAGGTTTCTTTCGTGCTATTTTACCTGTGGCTCTTATTGTGCTTATAACAGCACTTGTCATTTTATTTGTTATGTGGATGTTGAGATGAAAAATAATATAAAAATTCAACGAACAATAAAGAATCTAACACAGACAGATTTGGCAAAAATGTGTGATGTTTCTAGACAGACTATAAATGCTATTGAAAATGATCGCTATGACCCCACCATATCTCTTGCTTTTAAATTATCTAAGGTTTTAGATGTTACAGTAGACCAATTGTTTGATCCTATTGAATGTTGAATGCAAAATTAGTAGATATATAAGGCCAGGGACACAGTATACCCATAAAAGATCTTGTTAAGCAGTACGATTTTACTGAAAATAGCATTAGAAGAATTATTAAGGCACACAAAACACAAGACAAATAAAAATTAAAGATACTTGATTCTAAAAATGATCAAGTATTTTTATTAGTAAAAAATCAATAATACAGAAATGATTCTGTTTACCAGAGAATTTGCGTTAATGGTATTATTATTATAAATGGATAAGTGAGTATGCAATAGTAGGAAAGAGTAGGAGGTAGTTAATTGAATAAAGTCAGTACTCTAAAAGTCAGGTTTAAATGATGATAAAAATACGATTTATCCTGTAATAAAATAATTATAACTCACCACGATTTCGATCATATGGGATCTTTGGCAGCATTTAAAAGAAAGTACCCTTCTATAAAAGTAGTAGCATCCATAGATGATAAAGAATATATCAATGGAAGTAAAAAATCACTAAGACTACAACAAGCAGAGTCTATATATGACTCTTTACCAGAAGGAGAAAAAGAAAGTGCAAAAACTTTTCATAGAATACTTAAATCAATAGAGCCCTGTAATGTAGATATATGCGTGAAAGACAAGGATTTTTTTGATTACTGTGGAGGTATAGAAATAATTTCTACTCCAGGACATATGCCAGGACATATTTCAATTTACATTAAATCTACATTAATTGCTGGAGATGCATTAGTTTTTGAAAATGATGAAACTTACTATTCCAAATCCACAGTATACATTAGATATGAATGAGGTAAAAAATCAATTGTAAAATTATTAGATTATGAAATAGATAGTGTTATTTGCTATCATGGTGGCATTTGTAATAAGGGTATTAAAAATTCACTAAGAGAAATTGTTTCAAGTTGATATGGGACAATTGGGAAGTATGAAGTCGAGGTAGCAAGTTATGAACTCAGGACGCTATATGAATGGCACGCAAGCCTATGGATGGCCTTTTTAATAATCTTCAACTTTATTTTGTTGACTTATTGTATTCATTATTGTATAATTTAAAATGGGTGATAGTATGGATGCATTACAGATATTTTCACATAATTTGAAGAAGTTAAGAATCCAAAAAGGATTTTCCCAAAAAGAAATTGCTGAAATTTCGGGGTTACATCGCACTTATATTAGTGCAATTGAATGTGGCAAACGTAGTATTGCTCTAGATAATGTGCAAAAAATAGCAGATGCTTTAGGTGTACAGCCTTATCAACTGTTTTTGATAAATAATAATAACACCAAAACTAAGGAGGTGTAGCTGTGCCCTGTTCAATAGTTGATTTATTCTGTGGTGTCGGAGGTTTAACCAAAGGGCTTGAGCTTGCTGGCTTAAATGTTGTTGCAGGTATAGACATTGACGATAGTTGCAGTTTTGCTTATGAGCAAAATAACAATGCAAGATTTGTTCAGGGTGACATTACCGATATTGATATACAATCTGTTTTAGAATTGTTTCCAGAGGGTGATATGCGGATATTAGTAGGATGTGCTCCGTGTCAGCCATTCTCAAAATATACTCAACGCTATCGTAAAGATGGACAAAAGGATGATAAATGGAAATTATTATACTCCTTTTCCAATATTGTAAATGAGTTAAGACCTACCGTAGTTTCAATGGAAAATGTTCCAGAATTGGCAAAGGAGTCTGTTTTTAATGATTTTGTTAAGAGTTTAGAAAAATTGGGTTATTATTGTTCTTGGTCAATAGCATATTGTCCAGACTATGGTGTACCACAAAAACGCAAACGTCTTGTACTATTAGCGTCACTTTTGGGCGAGATAACTCTTATTCCTGCATTATATAATTCGGAAAATTATCAAACAGTACGAGATGCTATTGGAATGTTACCAGCTTTGAGAAGTGGGGAGATAAATGATAATGACCCTATTCACTGTTCAACTAAGATGTCTTCTATAAATATAGAAAGAATACAACAATCTGTACCAAATGGTACATGGAGAGACTGGGAAGAACATTTAAAATTACCTTGTCATAAGAAAAAAACGGGTAAAAGCTATGGTGCTGTGTATGGTCGTATGGGATGGGATGAACCATCACCGACTATAACAACTCAATTTTATGGATACGGAAATGGACGTTTCGGTCATCCTGAACAAGATAGAGCTCTTTCTTATAGAGAGGGTGCTCTTTTACAATCATTCCCGCCGGGATATATATTCATAAATAGAGATGAACCTTTTAACAGGCGTCAATTAGGAATCCACATTGGTAACGCTGTTCCTGTAGAATTAGGGCGTGCTATTGGTTTAAGCATTACTCAGCATTTACAAGAAATGGGGGTGGAAATTCATGGCGAATGATATAACAGATGTTAAACGAAAAGAAGGGGAGGAACAAATTAAAGAATTGAGAAAAGAGATAGACTATGATACTCGTGATTATTCTATTGATTTTCTTGTTCAGCAGTATAGAGAAGATGAATTCTATATACCAGATGAATATCAAAGAAAATATATTTGGGAAGATGCTAATAAGACCAGATTTATTGAATCTATATTATTGGGACTCCCCATCCCTTTTATGTTTTTCTCTGATACAGATGATGGTCGTTGTGAAATCATTGATGGAGCACAAAGAACACAAACCTTGGTTGAATTTATGGATAATGAATTAAAACTGGTTAACCTGAAAAAGCTTTCTGCACTTAATAATTTTACCTATTCAGATTTACCTGAGTATTTCAAGAGAAAATTCAATAAGACGACTATGAGAATAATCGTTCTTTCTGATGAAACTACTATAGAAATTCGTCAAGAAATATTTAACAGAATTAACACTACTGGGGTTCCGGCTCGTCCTAGTGAAATTCGTAGGGGTAGTTATGCAGGATCTTTTATGAATTTTCTTAAAGAATGCACAGAGAATCCTGTGTTTATGCGTGTTTGTCCTGTAAGCAAAATATCTAAAAAAAGATACGAAGACTTAGAGTTAGTATTGAGGTTCTTTGCGTTTATAAATAATTATAAATCTTTTGTACACAGAGTTGATGAGTTTTTGGATAGCTATGTTGAAAGTATTCAAGATGATTTTGATAAAACCGCATTTCAGCAAGAATTTGAAAACATGCTAAACTTTGTAGATAAACACTTTGACTACGGATTTAGAAAAACAAAAAATGCAAAATCCACTCCTAGAGTTCGGTTTGAAGCTATTGCTGTGGGGGTTGGTTTAGCGTTAAGAGAAAAACCAAACTTAGTTCCAGCATCTATGGATTGGCTTGAAAGTAAAGAATTCAAAATCCACACAACGACTCATGCCAGTAACTCTCAAGCACGAGTATCTGGGCGTATCGAATATGTGAGGGATGCTCTGTTGGCAGGTGATGAAAATGCAAGCAACGATTGACACCTTTAATGAACGTATAGCCGAATTAGATTTATACTATTCTGCATTAGATCAGCTATATCTATCAAAGATAACTCCTAATAGCGGTGAAAGATATTTAGAAGATGACTTTTTAAAGATATTAAAATCTAATGCCTTACTTATGAATTATAACCTTGTAGAATCCACAATTATGGGTGGTATTCTAGAAATATATGCTGAATTAGGCCAGCATGGGATAACATATAAAATGGTTCGCCGAGAAATACAAGATATTTGGTTTTCTTTCAAATTCAATCAAGTCTATGATAAAAATGCGCATTATCACTCATATCGGGACAAGGCATCCGAGATTATAACTTCCATTTTATCTGATGATACATTAGCTTTAGATAGAAAGACAACCGATTTTAGCGGAAATTTAGACGCTGATAAAATCCGAATTATTTGTCAAGACCACGGAATCCACTTTAATTTAGACAGAAAATGCCGAGGGGGTATAGTTTTATCGGATGTCAAAGACAAAAGGAATAACCTTGCTCATGGCACTATTTCATTTGTAGAATGTGGTCGTGACTATTCAATTGAAGATCTTACTAAAATAAAAAATGAAACTGTATTTTTTCTTAAAGATATTCTCAATGGGATGAAAGAATATTATGACGACAAGCTTTATCTATCTGCATCAAATCAATAGAAAAAAGTATAGAATATGGGGTCAGAGAATATGGGATCTTGAATTATTTTTAGAATTAGAAGTAGGAGCAGAATATATATCCCTACTCTCTTCTTATCTAAAACTTAAAGATAATAGTAAGAAGTAAATATGTTATAGAATTATTTCCAAAGAAATGAAAGGAACTTACATTGACTATTCTACTGAAAGAGCTTAATCCTCAACAGGCCGGGGTACAGCATACAGAAGGATAATTACTTATTTTAGCTGGGTGATATTCTTGTATAAAAAGATATTACGAATTGTAAGGTAGATAAATGAATAGTTAAAGAAGGTGAACATATAGGGAGGGAGTCCTTATATGTATGTTAAAGGTTGAAAGTAAGAGGTTGCATGTAATTATTATATATAGGGAAGATACTTGTAATAATATAATAGAAAATATGGTACAAATGAAGGTAAATGGAAAATTATGTAAAAATTTAAATTGATATGAGAAACTACAACAGTAACTTATAGGCAAGTAGTTGCGATTAGTACAACATAAAATTAGTTTAATATGTATAACGACTACATGTTCATTATGCAAGGAGACCAACTATGAGGATACAAGATATACTTAGAACTATACAAAATAATTTCTATATAGCATTCATATTGATTGTTATATTAGCAGTACTTTTAGGATTTGGATATTTTATAATATACAAGAAGTTTTTAAAGGGAAATAAAAAGTTTAGTAAGCGAAAGGTTTTTATTTTGTTTTGCCTTATTGGATATATAATTATGGTTATAGGAGTTACATTTCTAAATAGAGGTGTTAGAATATATGGTGATACAAATCTTCATTTGTTTAGTTCATATAAAGAAGCTTGGAACTCTTTTAATTCTACAACTTGGAGATTTATTATATTAAATATATTTATGTTGGTTCCTCTTGGGATACTACTTCCACTGCTAAATAAGAGGTTTTGTAAATTCCGCTGGATATTTGGGGCGACATTTCTAATGACATTGATAATAGAAACAATTCAACTTATAACAGGATACGGGATATTTGAATTAGATGATATATTTAATAATGTACTAGGAGCTATAATTGGATATGGAATTATTATGACGATTATAACTTTTATGGAAAATAGAAAAAGCAAGTTTAAAAAATCAATAATCTACCTTATTCCGTTGATATTAGTTATAGTTTCGTCTTTTGCAATAGTTGGAGTATATAATTCAAAAGAATTTGGTAATCTCTACATAGCGTATAATTATAAAATAAATATGAAAAATATAGAATTGAGTTTAAATACAGAAATAGACGAAACCCAAGAAGTATTTTTAAACAATGGTAAATACAGTATAACAAAAATTCCAATATATAAGGCACCGATTTATGAAAAAGATAGCGGAAAAGAAGTCTTTATAAATTTCCTAAAGGATAAAGATATTAGTAAGGAGATAGAAGTGGATCCATACAATGATATGGCTATATATTGGTCAAGGGGAGAAATATCTTATAATATGTGGTTTGACTATAATGGTGGAACCTATAACTATAGGGAATTTTCTTCTTTTGATGGTGATATAGAAAGGGCTAATACCGATGAAGGGAATTTATTAAAGGAATTAGAAAAGTTCAATATTATTATCCCAAAAGCAGCAGTTTTCAGTAAGGTAGATGATAGAAATGAAGATGGGATATATCAATGGTCAGTAGAAAACAATGTAGCTGGGGAATATATAACTAATGGAAATTTAACTGTTGAATTCTATAGTGATGAAAGTATAAAGGATATAAGTAATAATATAATAAGATATAAAAAGGTAAAAGATGTATCCATTAAAAGTAAAGAGGAGGCATATAAAGAATTAAAACAAGGAAAATTTAATCTGTATAAGTCCGAAGATGTAAAAGCCATAGAAGTAGACAATATAAACCTTTCGTATATGCTGGACACTAAGGGCTTTTATCAGCCAGTATATAGTTTTGAATCAAGGATAGATGGAAGGGATGTAATCATATCAATTCCAGCACTACAGTTCTAGGGTATACCTGTTATAAAATACACTTTAGTGGGTTAATGGTCATTTGGGGACGGTGACTTTATTATCCATTATATTCCAATTACTTTAGATTTACTTAAACCTGTGGACTTGATTATCTGATTATTAGTTAATCCTTTTGATTTTAGTGTTTTTATAAGGAGAATTCTTTTTTCTACGCTAATTTCTCCTATAGCCTTGATGCCTTGTATTCTCATTTCTGTATTGATTATTTCTTCAGCTTCTATATCCGTTCTTTTCACATTATCAATGTTAAGACAAATGGGTTCTAGTTCTTCCTTATTTAGTTCCTTTACAAACAGATCCACCGCTTTGATCTTATCATTATGTAACATATCTAAGAAAAATCTTGTATCGGTTAGGAAGCTCTTGTTAATATATTCGTGATAGCTAGACCACCTGTAATCTCTAGGATTCTCCACCACTTTTCCTTTAACTGGGTTATTTAAAATATATTTTAGTACCATAAAGAAATAAGAGTTTGTTTCTACGCATTCACTTTTAAAGCGATCCTGAAAGAGATGTCCTACTCGATGATGCTGGTAGTTGTACCAAGCGGCATATTTTCCACAAATTTTCTTCATAATAAAACTGATTGATATTTCATTCTCTTTTATTAGAAAGTGTGCGTGATTATCCATTAAACAATAAGCATATAGTTCGAAGTTCGTTTCTTCTTTTGTATCTAGCATTATTTCTAAGAATTTATTTTTATCATTTTTGTCATCAAAAATAACTGCTCGATTAATTCCTCTTATCATAATATGATATGTCTCAGTTGTGCTTATCTTCCTGGCTGCTCTTGGCAATATCATCACTCCCCCTTTTAATAACAATAATAGCATTTATTACATAAAATTGCTATATATTAGGAGAAAAAAGTCACCGTCCCCATATGCCCTTTTAAAAATCTGTCCTTTTAATCCCCCTTAAATTTCTATATAATAAAGTAAGTAAATCGAACATATTGTTTGTTTTGTATTTTAGAAAGGGGTTACAAAATGTCTAATCTTTTAAAGGGGCTTAATCCTGAGCAAGCCCAGGGGGTACAGCATACAGAAGGACCATTACTTATTTTAGCTGGAGCAGGTTCAGGTAAGACTAGGGTTTTAACCCATAGGATTGCCTATATCATAGATCAGGGGAAGGCATATCCTTCCCAAATATTAGCCATTACCTTTACTAATAAGGCGGCAAAGGAAATGAAGGAAAGGGTTTCGAAATTGGTAGGACCAGAGAGTGGGTCCATGTGGGTTAGCACTTTTCACTCTATGTGTGTAAGGATTTTGCGCAGGGATATTGAAAAGATAGGGTATGATAGAAACTTTGTTATTTATGATACCATTGACCAAAAAAGTGTTTTAAATGAATGTTTAAAGGAGCTTAATATTACAGATAAACAATTTCCTATTCCGGGAGTATCCAAAGCTATTTCTGAAGCAAAGGATAAGTTACTGTCTGCTGAGGAATATATAAATCAAAATCAAGGTGATTATCGCTTAGAAAAAATAGGTTCTATATATCAGCTATATCAGAAGAAATTAAAAAAGAATAATGCCATGGATTTTGATGATTTAATTGTTAATACCATTGTACTTTTTAGAGATAATCCAGAGGTATTAGATTTCTATCAGCGTAAGTTTAAATATATATTAGTTGACGAATATCAGGATACTAATTATGCCCAATATAAGTTAGTAAATATGATGGCTCAAGGATATAAAAACCTATGCGTAGTGGGGGATGACGACCAATCAATTTATAGATTTAGAGGGGCAGATGTTCGTAATATCCTAGATTTTGAAAAGGATTTTCCTGACGCAAAGGTAATTAAGCTTGAGCAAAATTATCGTTCCTCCCAAAGTATCCTAGATGCAGCTAATCATGTTATTAAAAATAATTATGGAAGAAAAGACAAGCGTTTATGGACTGATAAAGGGGAAGGAGATTCTATATATGTTCGCGGGAATATTAATGAAAAAGAAGAGGGGGATTTCATTGCCCAGGAAATAGAAAAATGTCGAATAGAAGAGAATAGAAGCTATAGGGATTTTGCTATTTTATATCGTACCAATGCTCAATCAAGAGTATTAGAGGAATCTCTAATGCGAGCAGGTATTCCCTATCAGATCTTTGGGGGATTAAAATTCTATTCACGATTAGAGATTAAGGACATTGTTGCTTATCTCACTTTATTGCTAAATCCCCAGGATGATGTTGCTTTAAAACGAATTATTAATATGCCTAAAAGAGGAATTGGCAAAACAACCTTAGAGAAAATTGAGGCCTATGCTGAATTCAAGGATAAAGGAATGTATAGCGTTATTTTAGATATTGATGATGTACCTGGTCTTTCTGAAAGGGTAAAGACAAAGATAAGAAGTTTTGCTACTATGATGGCTACCTTTATGAGTTTAAAGGAATATGTGGGGATTACAGACTTGATTACGAAGGTTTTAGAGGATACTGGTTATTTAAGTATGCTAAAGGAAGGCAAGGTTGATAAAGCTGAAATTCGACTTGAGAATTTAGAGGAATTTGTATCCGGAGCCATTGAGTTTGAAGAAAATAGTGAAGATACTAGTTTGCAGGCATTTCTAGAAAACATTTCCTTAGTTGCCGATATTGATAAATTAGATCATGAGGAAGGTGCAACAGTTCTTATGACCCTTCATAATGCAAAGGGCTTGGAATTCCCAGTGGTTTATTTAGCTGGTATGGAGGAAGGTATGTTTCCTCATTTTAGATCCCTTACGGATTCTGAAGAGATGGAAGAGGAAAGAAGATTATGCTATGTAGGTATTACCCGTGCCATGGAAAAGCTATATATGACCTATGCTAAACAAAGAACTATCTATGGACAGACCACCTTTTATTCTAAATCTAGTTTTTTAGAGGAAATTCCCTCGGAGTTACTAATTGAAGAAAATAATAGACCTCAGATAAAAGAGAAACATGCTTTTAAAAATAATTATGGAATTAAAAGAGGTATGAATACAGGTCTTACCCAAACTCCAACTATATCTAATCAGGATATGGAGAATTCTTCTGCTCAAGATATAAGGGCGGGGGTAAAGGTGAAACATGGGAAATGGGGTATTGGAACAGTGGTTGAAAGAAAGGAACAGGATGGGGATGTAATGGTATCTATTGCCTTTCCCGGAATAGGTATTAAGAAGCTTTCACTTTCCTTTGCACCATTAACTATAGTGGAGTAGGGTACAGTTCCCTTACAACTGTTCCCTGATACCTGGTTTTACTGATAATTGATAACCGATAACTAGTAACTTGTATAAGGTAGATGTTAGAAAGCAAGAATAATCAAGTATAGGGTTTGATTTTTATACCATATACCATATACCTTATGCTAAAAATTATTTACCAAGAGGTGAAAATATCATGGATGAATTCCAAAAGGCTAGTAAGCGGGTTGAAAAATTAAGGGAGATGATTGAGCAACATAATTATCAATACTATGTTTTAGATAACCCAAAGATTGAAGATACAGATTATGACATATTAATGCAGGAATTAATGACATTAGAAGAGAAATACCCAGAGCTATTAAGCGAGGATTCCCCTAGTCAAAGAGTGGGAGGGACAGCTCTTCAAGCCTTTAAAAAGGTAGAACATAGTCAACCTAAGCTTAGTCTTTCCAATGCCTTTAATGAAGGGGATTTAAGGGATTTTCACAGAAGAGTCATTAGGTCAATAGGTCAAGATGTGGAATATGTAATGGAATATAAATTTGATGGTTTAACTGTTGTGCTCAGGTATGAAAATGGCAGGTTTGTCCAGGGTGCCACGAGGGGGGATGGCTTCATAGGTGAGGATGTTACTTCTAATCTAAGGACCATTAAATCTATCCCCTTAAGGCTAAAGGAGAATACCACCATGGAAGTTCGGGGAGAGGTTTTTATTTCTAAAGGAGATTTTGTCACTATGAATGAAAAGCGGCAAGATGATGGGAAACCTCTTTTTGCTAATCCTAGAAACGCTGCTGCAGGATCCATCAGACAATTAGATCCAAAGCTGGCGGCATCTCGTCCCTTAGATATTTTTGCCTTTAATTTAGAATACATAGAGGATAGGGAGTTTTCCACCCATACTGAAAGCTTAGAATATATGAATAAGCTTGGATTAAAGGTAAGTAAAATTTATATATATAATAATATTGAGGATGTTATTAAAAGCTGTAATTATTGGAGTGATCATAGGCAAGAGCTACCCTTTGATATTGATGGAATAGTTATTAAAGTGAATAGCTTGCAGCAAAGAGAATTACTTGGAGCAACTTCTAAGAGTCCTAGATGGGCGATCGCTTTTAAATTTCCGGCACAAGAAAAAAAGACTAAGCTAGTAGATATTGAAATACAGGTAGGGAGGACCGGTGCTCTTACTCCCACAGCAATCTTAGAACCTGTTCAATTGGCTGGTACAACTATTAGCAGAGCAAGTCTGCATAATGAGGATTATATAAGGGAAAAGGATATTTGTATTGGAGATATGGTGGTAATTAGAAAGGCTGGGGAAATTATTCCTGAGGTTGTAAGGGTAATAAAGGAAGAGCGTACCGGGGAGGAAAAAGAATTTAAGATGCCTAAGAATTGCCCAGTTTGTGGAGAAGAAATCTTTAGGATTGAGGGGGAGGCTGCTACAAAATGTGTTAATGCGACTTGTCCGGCTCAAATAGAAAGGGGTATTATTCACTTTGTTTCCCGAAACGCTATGGATATAGAAGGTTTAGGTCCTGCAGTGGTTAGCCAGCTATTACAGGAGGAACTTATAGGAGATGTTGCTGATATTTATTATTTAGAGAGGGAGCAGCTTTTTAACTTAGAAAGAATGGGTGAGAAGTCTGTAGAAAATCTATTAAATGCAATAGAAAAATCTAAGACCAATGGATTAGCTCGTATTATTTTTGCCTTAGGAATTCCCTTAGTTGGTGAGAGGGGAGGCAAAATTCTTGCAAAAAACTTTAAAAACATAGATGAATTAGCTAATGCTAAAGAGCAGGAGTTAATGACAATAGATGAGATAGGGCAAAAAATGGCTGAAAATATTGTTGCCTTTTTCCAAGTACATGAGAACCAAAAATTAATTAAAAAGCTCAAAAACGCTGGAGTTGCTATAGAAAAAGATGAGGAACAGTCAGAAAAATTGGATAATTCTTTAGAGGGTGTAACCTTTGTACTAACAGGAACCTTACCGACTTTATCTAGAAAGGAAGCTGGTAGTTTAATTGAAGACCGAGGTGGAAAGGTTAGTTCCAGTGTAAGTAAAAAGACAAATTATGTACTTGCGGGGGAGGAAGCAGGTTCTAAATTAGAGAAGGCTGAAAAGCTTGGAATTACAATTATAGATGAAGAACAATTTTTAAATATGATCTAATTATTGAAAGTGTATAAATAAGTATATTTCGAACTAGTCTATTTAAACAATATATTGTCTTATATATATATCCAATTATAGATATAGATGCTTTGTTTTATGATAATCAAGTATGCAATTTCTTTGATTCACAAAAAATGATACAAGATATATAAAAGTATGTAACAAATTTGTGAAATTAATAGTATCTAATAGAATAAGAAGATAATGGGAGGGAATTTCAATGCCCAAAAGTAATATTTCAAACATATTAACTAAAAGTCTTGGGTTTCTTTTAATAATAATGGGTACAACCCTTCTATTTATTAAGATAATAAGAGATTACATAATATTCTTAGTTCCATATTCCTTTGAATTATTCTTATTGAGTCCAATACTAATAATATTAGGTTTAAATATTATATGTAAAAATATAAAGGTAAAGTTTATTAAAATAGGTACTAGACTATTATTTGGAATGGCAATGATTTATTTAATCATTCTTTCAGCAAGCTGGTTTAGTATTCATAAATTGTAAAAAATACTTGACAGCAAGGGGGGTCCAAAGTGATAAAGTATAAAAACTTATTTATTATAATCTTAATAACTCTTAGTAGTTTTTCATTATTAGGCTGTGCACCTACATCGGAATCCATTAAGATTTTAGAGGAGGAACAAGTGAATAATGAAGTTGAGTATGAATCACTCAATCCTTCCTTAACAAGTAACCAACTTGAAGAATTCCAGGAATATGCTGAAACAGAAAATGAGCAATTACTAATAGATTTATCTCCCATGGATATTTTTAAATACTATTATCATGCCTTTAAAATAAATGATTATAAAGTCCTATATGGACTATATATCAAAGGTGAAGCTTATGGGACACCTAGTGAAAGAGAATTTCTAGAAAACTTGAAGAATAAAGATATTTTACAAATGGTGTTACTTAAAAGATTAGAATATAATATTAAAAGTCTTGCACAAATAAAGTATGATGAGAAAACCTCCTATATACAGGTAAAATTTAAAGAAGATAATGAACTAACAAAAAGTGAACAATGGAACTTTAAACTAATAAAAAATAATAATAATATATGGAAGTTGGAATGGTTACCCCTTAAATGAGAATAAATAATTGTCCCATCACATAAGAAATAAAAAGGATGTGTAAGGGGGCAATGGATGTGATTTTTACAGATAGTTCTGCTATCATTTTATTATCCTTTGTCGTACTATGCTTATATGGTTACTATTATTATAGACAATGCATTAAAAGAGCAAGGGAGCTAATTAAAATATATCTAGGTGAAGTAAAATATCAAAGGTTAAGAAAATAATATAACTAAGTATAAAAATAATCAGGATTTCTCCTGATTATTTTTTGATTATTATAAATAAAACAGACACGCTCCTCCGGTAGCAGTATCTACATATTTAATTTTTGTCCATCGATTGTAATCTTCACTTTATTTACTGGGACTTGTTTATCTGCCTTATCCATGGCGATTTCCAATGCTCTTATAATGCCACCACAGCAGGGCACTTCCATAAATGCTATGGTTATGCTGTTAAAATCGTTGTATTCAATCATTTCTGTAAGTCTTTCTACATAGGATTGAACATCATCTAATTTTGGACAACCCATTACAACGCTTTTTCCCTTTAATAAATCCTGATGGTAATTACCATAGGCTAAAGGCACACAATCTGCTGTAATCAGTAAATCTGAATTTTTTAGATAGGGAGCATTTGGAGGTACAAGATGAAGCTGTACTGGCCATTGTCTTAGCTGGGAACTTATTTTTACATTCTCCTGCTCATCTTCATTTATATCCATTGTTACCATTCTACTTCCAGGACAACCTCCCATAGGCTGGTGTATAGATCTAGTTGAGTCAGTTTTAGTTTCTAGTTTTTCAAGGTGTTTGTCTACTGCTTCCTCATCAAATTCATCTGCTTCTCTTTCTATTACATGAATAGCATCTTGAGGACAATGTCCTAGGCAAGCTCCTAAACCATCACATAGATTGTCTGATATTAATTTTGCCTTTCCGTCTATTATCTCTATTGCACCCTCTGCACAATTTGGGATACAAAGTCCGCAACCATCACATTTTTCTTCATCTATAAAGACTATTTTTCTTAGCATATCTTTTCCTCCTTTTAATATTGGTTAAATAAATTTAATATAGTTAATGAAAAGTTATTTTATAATCCTGAGTCTTGCGAAGGATCTAAGGTCTTACTGATAACCGATAACTGATATCTGATAACTACTTTTATTAATTATACTAAATTTTGTGCTAAATATATGTGATTAAAGTTACGATTTGATATAATAGAGGAAGTATTAGAATTTCAACTGATTATCAACTTATAGGATAGAGAGGTAAGGACATGGAAAATACTAAGGGGTTATTAGAAACCTGCGCTGAATTAACAATGGAAGAATTAGAGGGCTTATCCTTTACAAAGATTTTAGATGGAAAGGAAGAAAATTCTAGATTTATTGGTTTGGGCATTTTGGATGAAGATGGATATTTATTGGACTATGATGAATTAAAAAAGATATATGCAGGATTAAATTATTTTATTAGAAATGTAAATCCAGGGCTAATAGAGAAAATGAATACTCAAAAAGAGCATGAGGACAAAATTCAAAGGGAAAAGGATGAGTTGATAGAATTGGTTAGTAAGAATATAGTGGATAAAGAAGATATAGAGGATGAATTTGAAGAAGGAGGATTTTTACATTCTATAAAAAAATTATTTAGAAAAAACTAATATACGAAGTAATAGTGTTGATTAGGAGATGATAATTTGAAAAATTCAACTTTATTTTCAGTTTTAACCATAGATGATAAAAAATATCTACAGGAAAATATGGAGGTCAAAAGCTTTAATAAGGGAGATATTATATTTACACCCTTGGATAAATGTGAGCATTTAAATATAATAATGGAAGGTCAGATTAAGCTATGCAAATATTCAGCCGATGGGCAGGAGCAAATTCTTTCTTTTCTTTCGACTGATGATGTTTTTGGGGAGGCTATTGTATTTGAAGGGGGCAATTATGTAGTTACAGTAATTGCAGAAAAAAAGACTATTATAGGTATGGTCCATAGGGATATTTTATTGACTTTAACCCAAAGAAACAGAGATTTCACCCAAGAATTTTTTAAAGAGCTTACTAGAAAAATAAAGATTCTTAATAGTAAGGTAGAAATGCTTTCTCTTAAGACTATGAAACAAAAGATAGCAAGATATCTATTAGACCTTTCGGAGGAACAAAATAAAACAAATATAAAGCTTCCCTATACAAAACAAAAAATTGCATTTTTATTGGGAACTTCCCGGGAAGTAATATCAAGAAATTTTAGTGAACTAGAGAATGAAGGCTATATTACCCAAAGGGGTAAAAATATAATAGTAATCCATAAGAATATGTTGGAGGAATTGTTAATTTAAAAATGTAGCTATTAAATTTATTTATTAAGATTTCTTTGATTAATTGTGTATAAATATACACATCAAATTAAAGTTTTAGCAGGATTTTTTTAAAACTTGTAGAATTATACATATTATTATACTAAGATATCTAATTATAAAATTTATTGTAGAAATTTATCGCAATTTATGATCAATGAGGGGGAAGGATTATGTATAGAAAGTTATTAACTTTTACTATGATTTTTATTATGATTATAGTTTTATTTGCTGGTTGTACTAGTGAAAGTGGAGGTCAATTAGAGGAAGCTGAGAAGGTATTAAAAATAGCACAAGGAAGTGAACCGCCAGCCGTAGACCCTGCAAGGGCAAATGACAATATTTCCTTACAAATAGGACAGGCACTTTTTGAAGGACTTTATAGATATCATAATGGCGAATTTATAGAGGGAATGGCTGAGGGAGAGCCTGAGATTAGCGAAGATGGACTAGTATGGACCTTCCACCTTAGGGATGCTAAGTGGAGTGACGGAGAACCCGTAACCGCCCATGATTTTGAATATGCATGGAAAAGGTTAGCTGATCCTGAAACGGCATCGGGTTCTGCTTATAAAATAACCGATTTTGTAAAGGGAGCTATGGAATTTAATCAGGGAAGTGGCTCTAGTGAGGATGTAGGAGTAAGGGCTGTTAACGATAAGACCTTAGAAGTTACCCTTGTATCAAGTACACCTTATTTTAAAGAGATAATAAGCTTTGGCGCTTTTTCCCCCGTAAGAGAAGATATTGTTAAAGAATATGGAGAAGCCTTTGCTGCAAATCCAGAAAACATGGTATATAATGGCCCTTGGGCATTAACTAAATGGGAGCATGATGTTGAATTAGAATTTGAACCAAATGAGAATTATTGGAATAGGGAAGCAGTTAAATTAGACAGAGTTATTAGTCCTATAATCAGTGATTATGCAACCCAGGTAAATATGTTTGAAACCGGAGATTTACATATGACTATTCTAATGGGTGAGTTTGCTGCTCAATATGATGAAGAGGGAAAGGCAGAATTCTTTGAGGATGGATTATCCATAAATCTACTTTTAAATAGGGAGACCTATGAACCCTTTGCCAATGAAAACATAAGAAAGGCCTTTGCCTTGGCGATTGACAGGGAAAGCTTTATTACTAATATATATAAGCTTCCAGCAATACCTGCAACTAACCTTATTAACCCTGCCATAAAGGGAGTTGAGAAAACCTTTAGGGATGAATTTCCTGGGGACTACTTCCCAGCATTTGACTCGGAAAAGGCTAAAGAATTACTACAAAAGGGATTGGATGAATTGGGCATAGATAGTCTGCCAGATCTTGAGCTGATGTTTTTAGATGGTGGAGCTTCTCCAATATTTGCAGAATTCCTACAGGAGAATTTCAGAAAAACACTAGAGGTCGAAGCGGTTTTAACCCCTATTTCCTTAGAAAAAAGAATAGAGATCAGCATGAATGGGGATTATCAAACCCTAATAAATCCTACTGGTCCGGATTTTAATGATCCAATGAGTACTATGGAGACTTGGATAACAGGTAATCCCTATAATGAGGTTAAATATGAAAATGAGGATTATGATACATTAGTAAAAGAAGCTAAGGGTATTGATGACACCAAAAAACGTATGGAGTTAATGGCACAGGCTGAGGAGTTAATAATGGAGGATATGTATGTAGTGCCAATTATGCATAATGTTTCAGGATATGCTATCTCCGATAATGTAAGCAATTTATATCCAACAGCATGGTGCCCAGATATAGATTGGATGTTTGCGGATATGGAAGAAGCAGAACAGTAGAGAAATTTATTCAGATAAAGGTATGTGGAGATTATCTACATACCTTTTAATTAATGGCATTAATATTGAAAAGGGGACTCAATAATGTATAAATATATATTAAAGAGAATAGGGACCTCTATTATAACCATTTGGGTACTTATAACTATTACATTTCTTTTAATGAATGCTATCCCAGGTGAGCCCTTTAGTGATCAAAGGAAATTACCACCACAGGTTCTAGAAAACTTAAATGAATATTATGGCTTGGACAAGCCTTTAATCATACAATATTTTAAGCATATGGGAAATATTTTAAAAGGAGATTTGGGATACTCCCTAACCTATAAAACCCGTACTGTCAATGATATCATAGCCCAGGCATTTCCCTATTCAGCACAATTAGGGATTCAATCATTGATTTTTGGATTAACATTAGGTTTAGCCTTAGGGATATTAGCAGCACTCCATCATAATAGGGCATTGGATTATATCACAATGATTATTGCTGTAATAGGGGTATCGGTACCAAACTTTATTATAGGAGGGTTTTTACAATACTTTTTAGGGGTTAAGTATCAGCTTTTTCCTGTAGCCCAGTGGAAGGGTTTTATATATACAATATTGCCAACCATAGCACTGGGATCAAGAATTTTGGCAACCCAGGCAAGGATGATGAGATCCTCAACCCTGGAGGTTCTAAATCAGGATTATATAAAAGCTGCTAAGGCAAAGGGGTTGAGTAAGACTGTTATTATAGGGAATCATATTATTCGCAACTCTATTTTACCTATTATAACAACTCTAGGGCCATTATCGGCAACTATATTAACAGGTACCTTTGTAATCGAAAATATTTTCGCTATTCCAGGATTAGGAAGATATTTTGTACAAGGAATTCAAGATTTAGACTATCCGGTTATCTTGGGAACTACATTATTTTATGGTGTATTTTTGGTAGTTTTAAATCTATTAGTGGATATAATATATGGTTTTATTGATCCTAGAATCAAGATTGTTGATTTGGCAGGTGATAGACTATGAAGGGGGAAATGACAAAACAAGATTTTCAACCTATAGGGAAAGATAAAAGGGTAAATCAAGATATTTTCAGACCAACAATATCCTATTGGGCGGATGCTTGGATAAAAATTAAAAATAATAAAATGGCACTAATATCCTTGATTATATTAACATTGATAATCATAATGATAATTTTTGGTCCCTATATAGTTCCCTATAAATATTATGAACAGGATTATGATAATACAAACATATCTCCAGGGGAGCAGGGACATATTTTTGGTACAGATTCCTTGGGAAGAGACCTGTTCTCTAGGTTATGGATTGGTGGAAGAGTATCTATTATTATTGGAATAATTGTTGCCCTCTTATCCATGGCCATTGGAGTTATTTATGGGGGTGTAGCTGGGTATTTTGGAGGCAGGATTGATAATATAATGATGAGATTTGTAGATGTTATGCTTACTATACCAGGCTTATTAATAAATATTATGCTTCTAATAGTACTTGAACCTGGAATTACTACCATAATTATTGCCTTTGGTATAACAGGATGGTTAAGTATGGCGCGTTTAGTAAGGGGACAGGTACTTCAGCTGAAGGAACAGGAATATGTATTGGCAGCCCGTATACTAGGAGCAAGTAATAGGAGAATAATTATAAAACACCTTATTCCAAATACAATGGGTCCTATAATCGTGGAAATGACCCTTGTTATCCCCTCGGCTATTTTCGGTGAGGCTTTTCTTAGCTATATAGGTTTGGGAGTAAGACCACCTATGGCAAGCTGGGGAATTTTAGCAAGTGAAGGTATTAAGGTAATGAGATTTTTCCCATATCAATTAATAATACCTGGGATTATAATTAGTCTTACCATTCTATCTTTTAACTTACTTGGGGATGGTCTTAGGGACGCCTTAGACCCTCGTCATAGAATATAAAGGAGATTCAGATGGAGATAAATGAAAAATTGCTGGAAGTTAAAAACTTAAAAGTATCCTTTGATACCCATGACTATGAAGTGCAGGCTGTCCGAGGTATTTCTTTTCATTTGGATAAAGGTGAGGCAATAGCAATAGTAGGGGAATCGGGTTGTGGTAAAAGTGTTACAGCCCAATCTATTATGGGACTTATTGATATGCCACCAGGTAGAATAAAGGAAGGACGGATATTATTTAATGGTCAAGATTTACTAAGGCTGACAGAAAAACAAATGCAATCAATTAGAGGCTCTAAAATATCTATGGTATTTCAAGAACCTATGACTTCCTTAAATCCTACAATGAAGGTAGGAAAACAGATAAGTGAGGGGTTGGTAAAGTATCAACACCTAAATAAAAGGGCAGCAAAGGAAAGAGCAATTGAGATGCTTAGAATTGCCGGGATTCAAAATCCAGAGGATGGGTTTAACCAATATCCCCATCAATTAAGTGGGGGCATGTGTCAGAGAGTTATGATTGCAATAGCACTTTCATGTAATCCTAAAATTTTGATTGCAGATGAACCTACAACGGCATTGGATTTGATAAATAAAAAGCATATCTTAGATTTGCTCAAGGATATTCAAAAAAATTTTGGTACGTCGATCATTTTAATTACCCATGACTTAGAAATTGTTGCTAATACTGCACAAAAAGTATTTGTTATGTATGCAGGTTTAATAGTGGAAAGCGGTCCTGTACATAAAATATTTTATAATTCAAAACACCCCTATACCTGGGCTTTGATGAATTCAATCCCTAACATAAAGTTAGATTATAAAGAGCAATTAGAAACTATTGAGGGAAGCCCTCCTGATTTATTTTCTCCTCCAAAGGGATGCCCCTTCGCACCCCGGTGTAAATATGCAATGAAGATATGCGCCGATACTATGCCAAAGAATATCCAAGTAGAAGATGGTCATAGTGTATCCTGCTGGTTGCAACATCATCTTGCACCAAGGGTGGAAGGTCCTGGGTGGAAGGGGGGCAAAATCTATGCACCTTAATAATAAATTAGTGGAGATAAAGAATTTAAAAAAATATTTTAAAATAGATAAGCAAAGAGAATTGTGGGCTGTTGATGGAATAAGCTTTGATATTTATAGGGGTGAGACATTAGGACTTATTGGGGAGTCAGGTTGTGGGAAAACCACATTAGGACGAATTATTATCAGACTTTATGGTGCTAATGAGGGTCAAGTTATATATAATGGTAAGGCCATTCATTCTATGAATAATGATGAATTAAAGGACTTTACAAAGGATGCACAGATGATTTTTCAAAATCCCTATTCCTCCTTAAATCCTCGCATGACCATTGGAGATATTGTGGGTGAGGGAATAGACATTCACAAATTATATAAGGGGGATGCAAGAACTAAAAAAATTTATGAGCTTCTTGAAATAGTAGGCTTAAGTAGTGAGTATGCCAATAGGTTTCCCCATGAATTTAGTGGGGGACAAAGACAGCGTATAGGAATTGCTAGGGCCTTAGCAATTAAACCTAAATTTATTATTTGTGATGAGCCTATTTCTGCTTTGGATGTTTCCATTCAAGCCCAAATAATAAATCTTCTTATAAAGCTTCAAAGGGAAATGGGGCTAACCTATTTATTTATTGCCCATGACTTAAGCATGATAAAGCATATTTCTGACCGTATAGCAGTAATGTATTCTGGAAGGGTTGTAGAATTGACTAATAGTAAAGAGCTCTATAAAAATCCTATACATCCCTATACACAAATGCTACTTTCATCACTACCATATTCCAATAATATTGGGAAAGAAAAGGATGAAACTTCCTTGGGCTGTAATTTTAAAGAAAGATGCAGATATGCTATGGATATATGCTATAAAAATCCGGAATTTAAAGAGTATAAGCCTGGTCATTTTGTGGCTTGTCATCTAATAGAACAAAAATAATTTTTAAAGTCCAGATTATAAAATCTGGACTTTGTAGATGATTACTGCCATCATAATTTGTACTTATTTTCCTAAACAAAAGGATAATCATTAGTTTAAATTATATTAGAACACCATTGAACTTTATATGTTGATTAGGTGTTTAAGAAAATAGCAAATTCCTCAAATAAGTAGAACATTATTTTGGGGGAACTATATCAGAGGATTTTTGGTTCTTTTTTTTTTCTTTTCTTGAAAAAAACCACAGTCCTGATTGCTAGTACATGAAACAATATTTACATGATCCAAGGTACATTTTCCATTATCTTCATAGATGCAATTTAACGAACAATTTATGATGGACAAAAAAACCACCTCCTGTAAAACATAGTGTATCCTAAATTTTTAAATCAATGTTATAAAATTATGGAAAAAATTAAAAGCATTTTAGTTTTTGCATAAGAAAAACATCAAAGGCAAAGATAATATTTATAATTAATTTTACTAAAAGAGAGGAGTATCTATGTGCTTTTCCCTTCCTATAAAGAAACTAAGGTACTATATCATGTGGTGGATATAATTCACTTAAAATCTGTTTTAAGTAATGGAATCAAAATAAATGAAAGAAATAAGTATTCAGATGAAAAGTATGATGAATTTAATAAATATCTAGACAAAAACAAATCAGAAAAAATCCCTCCCTGGGTTAAAAGGGAGAAGGCTTTTTTCGCATCCCTTAATTTTAAAAAAAATACAAAATGGCATTCCCATTCTGCTCTATTGGCAATAAGAATTCAAGAGGAGAAATGCTGGATAGCAAATGAAAATTTAGCAAATGAAATCTATGACCCCTTCGTTTTACAGGATATTGATAAATTTAATAATGCTAAGAAATATATGAAAAAATATGGTGTTAAAAGTGCTTTGAAGTACTGGGAACATTCCTTTTCCTTTAGGGAGTACTTTGATTTAGGAATAGATAAAAGAGAAAACTATGATGAAGAGGTTATGATTTTTCATGATATCTATCCCCAGGATTTAAATTGTCTAATGATCGTAACCGATCATAATATTTATACACCGAAGCAATGGCAAAAAAAATATATATCCCAGGGGCTGTCTCTTTAATACTAATAATTATTGGTTATGCTTTCTCTGTTATAGTATAATGTTTGATAGTAGAAGGAAAGGGACGATGGCAATGGAGATTGGGAAATTACCAAACGAATTATTGGAACAAAAAATATTATCAAAGATACAACCCACAAGGAAAGAAGTATTGGTTGGTGCCGGTGTAGGGGAAGATTGCAGTGTTATCGATTTTGGAGAGGAAATATGTGTATTATCTACTGATCCAATAACAGGAGCCACTAAGGAAATAGGTAGGCTGGCTATACATATATCCTGTAATGATGTCGCCTCTAATGGTGTAGAACCAATTGGGATATTACTTACAATACTAGCTCCAGAGAATACCAAATTAGAGGATATTTCCAAGATCATTGAAGATGCTAAGGAAACAGCTGCTTCTTTAAATGTAGAGATAATTGGGGGACATACTGAAATATCTACCGCTGTAAATCGTATGGTGGTTTCTACTACCTGTATTGGTAAGGGGAAGAAGGAGCTTATGGTTACCAGCCATGGAGCAAAGCTAGGGGACGATGTCATAATGACTAAATGGGCAGGACTTGAGGGAAGTGCTATTTTAGCTAATGACAGGGAAGATGAACTTAAAGGTGTATTAGATAGTGAATTAATAGATGAAGCTAAAACATATATGGATCATATAAGTGTGGTTACCGAAGGCAGGATTGCCGGTCAAGTAGGAGTCACTGCAATGCACGATGTTACAGAGGGAGGAATATTAGGCGCTATCTGGGAAATTGCTGAAGCTTCAAAGCTGGCAATAGAAATTAGGGAGGAGCTTATTCCCATTACAGCTGCAACCCGTGCAATTTGTGACCATTATAAAATCGACCCCCTAGGCTTGATATCCAGTGGGGTTATGCTAATCACTACCAATAATTCTAAAAAACTATTATCCGCTTTAGAAGAAAAGGGAATTCAAGCTACTATAATTGGAAGGGTAATAGAAGGACAATCGGTTTTGATAAAAAAGGGTATAAAAACTCCCATAAATCCACCGAAAAGCGATGAATTATTTAAGGTGATATAAGGTAGAAGGTGGAAAGAATAGGGAACAGGGAACAGGGAACAGATAGGAATCAACGCCTAAAAATAATTGGACTTTTTATTAAAAGAATGCTATACTTATAAAAAATTAAATAAGTTTCCTTTAATTGTGTCCAGAGAGACCGGCAAGGAGAATACTTAGGGATAATCTATCCTTTTCTATTGTAATGAACTTCTTGCCGGTGCAAGAAGTTTTTTTAATCTAAAAAACTGGGTGATGAGTTAAGGTAGAGTCAAACAATAATATAAAAGGATGGTGAAGAGATGAAGAAAAAAACCACTATTATGGATGAAGGGGCTATCGGTAGAGCTATTACTAGAATATCCCATGAAATTCTAGAAAAAAACAAAGGAATTGGGTCACTAGCCCTTATCGGGATAAAAACCAGAGGTGTACCCCTATCCAAAAGATTGGCTGAGAAAATCAAGGAAATTGAGGGTGAAGCACCCTTAGTGGGAGAATTAGACATTACCCTTTATCGAGATGATTTAAGCACTATTGCAAAGCTACCAGTACTAAATGGGACAAAGATAGATTTTGATATAAATGATAAAAAAATTATTTTAGTAGATGATGTATTATACACAGGTAGAACTGTGAGGGCAGCTCTAGATGCACTATTGGATTTAGGACGACCACAATTTATACAATTAATGACCCTAGTAGATCGTGGTCATAGGGAATTGCCCATACGGGCAGACTATGTTGGAAAAAATGTTCCCACATCAAAAAGAGAAGTTATAAAGGTAAGTTTAGTAGAAACTGATGTTAAGGAATCAGTTGATATTTACGAACAAGAATAAAATATGCACCTTTAAATTTAGTCCAGAGAGGCTAAGAAGGAGGAATAATAATGTTATTATTAAATAATGATTATTGCTATGTGAAAAAATTCATATTGAGCCCTGAAAAGAGGGAATGAGAGTAATTAAAGTTTTTATCATAATCTTTTAATAGGTTATGAATTAAAAATAATTACTCTTTTTTTGTGCCAATAAGAAAAATCATACTTCAGGGGGGTTTAGCCATGATTAATAAAAGTATTTTAGGATTAAGAAATATGAAAGCAGAGGAAATTCAAGAAATTTTAGATACGGCTCAATTAATGCGACCAATAATGAACAGCCGAAATAAGAAGATAACCTATCTCCAGGGAAAAAATGTGGTTACTCTTTTTTATGAGTCCAGTACCCGTACCAGGGTATCCTTCGAGCTGGCAGCTAAGTATTTAGGAGCTACCACCACTAATATTTCAGTGGCTACTAGTTCTGTTAGTAAGGGAGAAACCTTAATAGATACAGTGAGAACTATTCAGGCGATGGGTGTGGATATTGTAATTATGCGTCATCCAATGACTGGAGCAGCAAAGTTACTATCTGAAAATATTGAAGCAAAGGTCATAAATGCAGGAGATGGTATCAATGAACATCCAACCCAAGCCCTATTAGATTTATACACAATTAAGAAACATAAGGGAAAGATTAAGGACTTAAATATTGTTATAGCAGGGGATATCTTACACAGCAGAGTTGCACGCAGCAATATTTGGGGGATGACTAAGCTAGGTGCTAGGGTGGTTGTGGTTGGTCCTACTACCATTATCCCGAAGGAAATAAAAAAGATGGGAGTAGAGGTTTCATCTAATATGAAGCAGGTAATAAAGAATGCGGATGTAATAATGGCATTGCGTATTCAAAAGGAAAGACAAAAAAGTCCCTTGTTTCCTTCTCTAAGGGAGTATCAACATTATTTTGGGATTGATGAAGAAAAGTTAGCAATGGCAAAGCCTGATGTGCTTTTAATGCATCCAGGACCAGTAAATAGAGGAGTTGAACTTACCAGTGACATTATGGAAGGTGAAAACTCAGTTATTGAAGAGCAGGTTACCAATGGAGTGGCTGTGAGGATGGCACTATTATATCTAATGACAAGGGAGGGGATTTTAAGTGAATAAGATGCTAATAAAGGGTGGTAGAGTAATAGACCCACTAAATAAAAGGGATGGTATTTTTGATGTTTTAATAGAGAAGGGAAAAATCAAAGATATTAAGGAAAGCATTGAGCTGGAGGATGTAGAAAAGATAAAAGCAGAGGGATTATTGGTTATGCCTGGATTAGTAGATATGCATGTACACTTAAGAGAGCCGGGTTTTGAATACAAGGAAACCATAGAGAGTGGAACAAAAAGTGCTGCAGCAGGTGGATTTACCACTATAGCCTGCATGCCTAATACCCAGCCTGTTATAGATGATGCAACATTAATAGAATATATACTGTTGAAGGCAAGGAGAGAAGGATTTGTAAAGGTTAGACCTATAGGTGCGATAAGCAAGGGACTGCAAGGAGTTGAGCTTGCATCCATAGGTGAGATGATAGAGGCAGGAGGAGTTGCTTTTTCTGATGATGGCAATCCAGTTGTTAGCAGTGATTTAATGAAAAAAGCTATGGAGTACGCTTCCATGTGGGGTAAAACTATTATCTCCCATTGTGAGGATCCAAGCTTGTCAAAGATCGGACTAATGAATGAAGGAGAGATGTCTACCCTATTAGGAATGCATGGAATTCCATCGGCGGCAGAGGAAATTATGGTGGCGAGGGATATAGCCTTGGCAAGGTACACGGGCTGCAAGGTTCACATTGCCCATGTTAGTACAGCAGCCTCTGTAGATTTAATTCGTTATGCTAAGGCACAGGGCATTCCTATTACAGCTGAGGTAACTCCCCATCATTTTAGCCTTACGGATAGAGAGGTAGACGGATATAATGCAAATACTAAGGTTAATCCTCCCTTGAGAACCCAGTCTGATATTGATGCATTATTATTAGGTTTACAGGATGGAACCATTGATGTAATCGCTACTGATCATGCACCCCATCACAGGGATGAAAAAATGGTGGAGTATCAATTAGCACCCTCTGGTATATCAGGACTAGAAACTGCTGTACCCCTTGCTATTACCAATCTAATTAGAAAAAATATTTTAACACCATTAGAATTAGTGGAAAGGATGAGCTTAAATCCTGCCAAGATCCTAGGCTTGCAGGCTGGGACATTAGATGTAGGTCAGGCTGCAGATATTACTATACTTGATACAGAGACAGAGGAAATAGTAGATAGCAGTAAATTTTATTCCAAGGGCAAAAATACTCCCCTTCATGGGAAGCCTCTTTATGGAAAGGTGCATTACACCTTAGTAAATGGAAGGATAGTTAAAGACATAAAGGGAGTATATAGGGGAGGTCAAAGGTAATGTTTATTGATGAGTTAATAGATAAGATTAGGGAGAAAAATAATCCGACTGTTGTGGGGTTAGATCCCCAAGTATACCTAATACCCAAATGCATTTTAGAAAGCTTCATTAATAATGAAGAAGGCATGGGAGAGGTGTTTTGGCAGTTTAACAGGGTGGTTATTGATGCAATAGGGGATTTAGTACCAGCAGTAAAATTACAAATTGCCTTCTATGAGCAATGGGGGATAGAAGGATTAAGAGCATATCAGAAAACTATTAAATATGCTAAGGAAAAGGGTTTAATGGTAATTGGAGATATAAAACGGGGGGACATTTCATCCACTGCTAAGGCATATGCTTCAGCTCATTTAAAAGGGCCCTTTGAATGTGACTCAGTAACGATAAATCCTTTATTAGGATGGGATTCAATAGAACCCTTTGCATCTATTTGCAAAAATGATAACAAAGGAATATTCGTATTAGTGAAAACCTCTAATTCGTCTTCAGGAGAGCTGCAAAACCTAATGTCACAGGAAAAACCTATATATATGCATTTAGCTCAGTCAGTAAAGACATGGGGTGAGGAATTGGTAGGAAAGTATGGTTATAGCTCTATTGGGGCAGTTGTGGCAGCCACCTATCCTGGTGAAGCAAAAAGGCTAAGAAAAGAAATGCCAAATACATTTTTTTTAGTACCGGGCTTTGGTGCCCAAGGCGGGAAGGCTAAGGATATTGTTCATAGTTTTGATAGTAGAGGATTAGGGGCAATTGTTAATTCTTCTAGAGGCATATTGGGAGCTTATATAGAGGAAGAAGGAGAAAATATAAGTCTTGAGACTTTTAAAGACTCCCTTATAAAAGCAACAATTAAGATGAAGAAAGAACTATTGGAGGCTTTAAAAGAATGATAGGAAAGGGTGGGTGCAAATGGGTACAGGTGAATGGATAAACATAAAAAACAACCAAAGAATCGGAGAAAATATATACAGCATGACATTGGAAGCAGTGGAAATAAGCCAAGATGCTAAAGCAGGGCAATTTATTCACCTTCTTTGTGGTAAAGAATATGGAGCTTTATTAAGGCGTCCCTTTAGCTTATCAACCATAGATAAGAAGAATAGGAAACTTTCTATAGTATATCGTGTACAGGGAAAAGGAAGCAAGAGCCTAAGTGAAATGAAGAGGGGAGAAAGAATACATGCATTAGGACCCCTGGGAAAAGGCTTTTTACTAGACTCATACTATAAAAATGTAGCTGTAGTGGCAGGAGGGATGGGAATTGCACCCCTTATGGAAGTCATTAGGTATTATGGAAAACAGTCTAGAATTTATCTTGGTTTTATGGCTGAACCCATTTTAGTAGAAGAGATTAAGAGTTTCACTAATCATATTCAGGTTACTACAGAAAAAGGTACTATTGGTAGAAAAGGGCTGATAACAGAAAACTTGTTATCACAATGGGAAGAAAATCCTCCAGAGATTGTGTATACCTGTGGACCTAGAGGAATGATGAAGGAAGTCGCTAAGATTAGTGAAGAGCTAATTATACCCTGTCAAGTATCAATGGAAGAAAGAATGGGATGTGGTATTGGTGCCTGCTTGGTGTGTAGCTGTAAAACAATGAAGAAGAATCAAAAGAATGAATACACAAGGGTTTGTAAGGATGGACCAGTTTATTGGGGAAGCGAGGTCGTATGGGATGAATAAAGTTGATTTAAGGGTGAAGATAGGTGAGTTAGAGCTTAAGAATCCAATTATCACAGCCTCTGGAACCTTTGGCTTTGGTAGGGAATATGGGCAGTATTATGATATAAATAAACTAGGTGCTATTACCACCAAGGGAATAACGCGTAATCCTAGGGGTGGAAACCCTTCCCCTAGAATAGTGGAAACCTCTGCTGGAATTATTAATAGTGTAGGGTTAGAAAATCCAGGAATAGATGGATTTATAGAAGAGGAGCTTCCACATCTTCGTAAGCTTTCAACTCCTGTTATTGTAAATATATCTGGAAATACTGTGGAGGAATATATCCTTTTAGCACAGCGACTTAGGGAAACTAAAGTTGCAGCTCTAGAGGTTAATGTTTCCTGTCCCAATGTAAAAAAGGGTGGATTAAATTTTGGTACATCTACACATAGTGTTTACGCTGTCACAAAGGCAGTAAGAAAAAATTGGGATAAGCTTCTTATTATAAAGCTAACCCCAAATGTTACTAATATTAGTGAAATTGCTTTGGCAGCCCAGGAGGCAGGAGCAGATTCTGTATCCTTGATTAATACACTTATGGCAATGGATATTGATATTCAAAGACGAAAGCCTGTATTAGGTAATAGAATGGGAGGACTTTCTGGCCCTGCTGTTTTACCCATAGCCCTAAGAATGGTATATGAGGTGGCAAAGTCTGTAGATATACCCATTATTGGAATGGGTGGCATTATGACAGGAGAGGATGCAATAAAGTTCTTGTTAGCAGGGGCAACTGCAATATCCATAGGCACAGCGAATTTTATAGATCCCTTGGCACCCTTAAAAATATTAAAGGGAATAGAGGAGTATATGGCTGATAATAAATATAAAGCAATGCCAGAAATTGTAGGACAATTAAAGTAAAGGAGGAGATATTATGGATCAAAAAGAAAGAGAAAGAATTCTAAAGGAAAAAGAAGCATTGCTTGAGGGTCATTTTGTATTAACATCAGGCAGGCATGCAGATACCTATATACAATGTGCAAGAATATTACAGGATCCCCAAACAACGGCATTATTAATGACTGAAATAATAAAGGAAATTAAGGAAGAAAATATTGACCTAGTCATTGGACCGGCAACAGGCGGCATAATATTAGCCTATGAAGCAGCTAGGCAATTGGGGGTAAATGCTATTTTCACAGAACGGGAAAAGGGAGAAATGGTGCTAAGGAGAGGTTTTAAAATTCCTATGGGAGCTAAGGTTTTAGTGGTAGAGGATGTAGTTACTACAGGGGGATCAGTAAAAGAGGTTTTAGATGTAGTAGAAAAAGAAGGTGGACAGGTAGCTGCAATTGGGCTAATGGCAGATCGTACTGGAGGGAAGATAGATTTTGGTGTGCCCACCTATAGAGTATATTCAAAGGAAATACATTCATATAATCCAGAGGAATGCTATCTTTGTAAAAAGGATATACCTGCTATAAAGCCAGGTAGCCGAGGACTATAGGTGTAGTTGTACTAGGGAACGCATTGTATGCGTTCCGAAGGTTTACAAGGAAAAGATGTAGGGAACGACGCCCTCGTCGTTCCGTTATTTATAGGATATAAGTTCCTTTCTTCTTACTTCTGAATATAATGAATTAGTAGGAATGAAAGGAGGAATTAGATGCGAATTCATGTAGTACAACCTGGAGAAAGTGCTTGGACAATTGCCAATGAATATGGGGTAAATGTCCAAATTATAATAGATGTTAATGGTTTAGCGGATCTTCCATATCTAATACCCGGTCAGGCTTTGGTTATTCCCACTGGGGAATCAACAGAATTTGGCACTATAGAGGTAAATGCATATATAAATCCAGTAAGTGAACAAGTTGACAGAGATAGGGTGGATGAAGTAGGGGAATATTTAACCTATATAAGCCCCTTTAGCTATCAAGTTAATGAGGACGCTTCTTTGACTGAATTAAGGGATAATATAGTTTTAGAAACCGCAGATGAATATGGAATTGCACCCTTAATGGTAATTACTAATTTTAGAGATGGAAACTTTGATGCTCAATTAGTCCATGAAATTTTAGATAGTACTACCTTACAGGATACATTATTTGAAAATATTTTGGAGGTTCTAGAAAGCAAAAATTATTATGGACTCAATATTGATTTTGAAAGAATTCCACCTGAGGATAGAGAGTTATATAATGAATTTCTAAGAAGAGTTGTAAATGCCCTTAATCCGGAAGGATACTCAGTATCTACGGCATTAGCACCTATGCCCTATGATATTACAGTGGGAGAATGGCATGGAGCTCATGATTACAGAGCCCATGGAGAAATAGTAGATTTTGTTGTGTTAATGACATATGAATACGGCTGGTCAGGGGGAGCTCCAATGGCGGTTGCTCCAATCAATGAGGTTCGAAAGGTACTGGACTATGCAACTTCGGTAATGCCTGCAGATAAGATTATGATGGGTATTCCCCTATATGGATATGATTGGACACTTCCCTATGACCCAGAGGGTGAATGGGCAAGAGCTATTAGTCCCCAACAGGCATTACAAATAGCAGCCCAATATGGAGTAACTATACAATATGATGATATAGCCCAATCTCCATATTTTTATTATTCTACTAATGGGGAAGAACATGAAGTATGGTTTGAGGATGCAAGAAGTATTCGGGCAAAGCTTCTTTTAGCAGATGAATATGGGATTAGAGGAGTCAGCTATTGGGTGTTGGGAAATGATTTCCCACAAAACTGGGTAGTATTGGATGATATGTTTAATATAGAAAAGTTAAGGTAGTATATTAAAAAGTAGCTTAGGCTACTTTTTTTGTTAATACCTTGTAAGGTATACATGATATGGTAAAATAAACAAGAGAGAAAAATAAAATAGTCATTCAATCATACTCATTACATTTCAATAATATACATGTATTAAATAGTATAAAGGGAGGAAATGTAATGAATAAAAGGATATTTTTTTTGACTTTAATAGTTATACTAGCTCTTTTGCTTTCAGGGTGTACAAATCCTATTGATATATTTAAAACCTTCATTTTTGGAGAGCCTCAGCAGGAGGATAAGGATTTACCAGATGGGGAGGATAATATCATAGAGGATGTTGAGGAGGATACAAATAATGTAGATATTTTTGAAGAAGATTCCTATCAAATCACCCTTTATTATAAAGATAGTGGTGACTATATCGTACCGGTTGTTAGAAACTTTAAAAAAGAGGAAGGTATTGCAAAGGCAGCATTATCAGCCTTAGTAGACAGTACTGAAAATCGTAATGAATTAAAGGTTTTAGGATTACAACCAGTGCTACCTGCCAATACTCAAATTGAGTTAGCTATAAAGGAAGACGGATTAATTAGGGCTAGCTTTAGTGATGACATCTTAAAGATGGAGAGCAAGCAACAAGAGGAAAGCATGGTAAGTGCATTGGTATATACTCTTACTGAGTTTGAAACAATAGATAAGGTACAAATATTAGTTAACAATGAAATCAGGGATTCCCTGACCTATGGCACAGAGGTAGGAGAACCAATTAGCAGGGGAAATATAAATGCCCTAAACAATACAATAGAGGGTGAACATGCAAGATTAACATTGTATATGTACAATAATCCAACGGGTCAATATACATATTTTGTACCTGTTACAAAAAATGTTCCTTCAAATTCAAGAAATATAGAAACAGCCCTGAAGGAATTAGTTGCATCTAAGGGAGAATTTCAAAATCTTCATTTTAATATTCCTGAAGGAACTACAGTATTTGGTGTAAATATGGAAGATGGGATAGCCTATGTGAATTTTTCAGAGCATTTAACAGAAATGACAGATGTAGGAGAAATTAGTAATTTAACTAAGGCTATTGCATTAACATTGAAAGAATTTGAAGGTGTACAGGGAGTTAAACTGGCTATTGATGGTGAAAATGCTTTAGAAAGTGAAGTTATAAGCGTGCCAACATTTGCAAATAGTTATTAGGAATCCCACTAGTATAAGGGAGAAAAACAAAGGGTAGAAGATAGAATCTGTTTTCTATCTTCTACTTAAAAGATAAGGAGTGGACAAGATGTCAAGAATAGACGGCAGAGAAAGTAATCAATTAAGGGAAATAAAGATTACTAGAAATTTTACAAAATATGCAGCAGGATCTGTTCTTATGGAAACAGGGGATACAAAGGTAATATGTACAGCTACTATTGATGAAAAGGTACCTCCATTTATGAAGAATACAGGGAAAGGGTGGGTAACTGCAGAATATAGTATGCTTCCTGCATCAACCCAGAATAGGAAAATAAGGGAGTCCAGTAGAGGAAAGATTGACGGTCGCACTCAAGAAATACAAAGATTAATTGGACGAGCCTTAAGATCTGCTATAGACTTAGAACAATTAGGAGAACGCACCATATGGATTGATTGTGATGTTATTCAAGCAGATGGAGGAACAAGAACAGCGTCGATTACCGGGGCATTTATAGCCCTAATGGATGCTTTACACCAACTAAAATCTGAAGAAAAATTAGAAAATATTCCAATAAAAAATTATGTAGCCGCTGTTAGTGTGGGAGTAGTTAATGGGGAGCCAATATTGGATTTGAATTATCATGAGGATTCCAATGCAAAAATAGATATGAATGTTATAATGACTGATGCTGAAGAATATATAGAAATTCAAGGTACAGGAGAGGAAGCGCCCTTTAATAAAAAAGAATTATCAAACTTATTAGAATTGGCTGAAAAGGGTATAATGGAATTGATAAATAAGCAGAGGGAAGTGTTAGAAAATAGGTAGAAGGTAGAGGGTATAAGGTAGTAGGGAACAGGGAACGGATACTAGATGCTAGATGTTAGAAAAAGATTTATATTATAAATCCTTAAGCATTTACTAGGAACTAGTAACCAGGAACTAGTAACTAAAATCACTGATCACTGATAACTGATAACCGATAACTAGAAAATTTTATGATTAAAAGTTAAAGTTTTGGATAAATAAAATAAATACTGTTCTTTAATGGAGGATTTAATAAGAATGGAAGAGGTAAATATAATAGTTGCTTCTGGCAACCTACATAAAATTAAAGAGGTTAAGGCAATTTTAGCTCCCTTAGGATATAACATTAAATCAATGGAGGAAGCTGGTATAGATATAGACATCCTGGAGGATGGCAAGAATTTTGAGGAGAATGCCTTGATAAAGGCACGAGCATTGGCCACTATTTCTAATGAAATAGTAGTGGCTGACGATTCAGGATTAGAGGTTGAGATATTAGATAATGCCCCGGGTATATATTCTGCTCGATATGCAGGTGAGCATGGAAATGATAAAGCAAACAACCATAAACTGCTAAGAGAATTAAAGAATGTGCCAGAGCATAAAAGAGGGGCTAGGTTTTATTGCGCCATAGCTATGGTATACCCCAGTGGAAAAGAAATAGTGGTAGCTGGAGAATGTAAAGGAATAATAGGGTTAGAGCCAAAGGGAAGTGGTGGATTTGGATATGATCCCCTATTCTTTATCCCACAATTAGGCAAAACCTATGCACAACTAGATCCAGAAGAAAAAAATAACATTAGTCATCGTTCGAGGGCATTGGATGCGCTTAAGAAGGTTTTGTTAGATAGGTAAGGAGGATGTAAATTGAGGGTGGGAGTCATCAGTGATACACATGGTAATATTCCCCTTTTTAATAAGGCAATAAAGGAAATGGGGGAGATAGATATTTATATACATTTAGGGGATTATATTAATGATGCAAAAAAAGTATTTAATAATACGGAGGTAAATTATATAGCAGTAAAGGGTAATTGTGATCTTATAGATAATGAGGATGAAGAAGTTGTCGTAGATATAAATAGTAAGAAATTCTTTATTTGCCATGGTCATAAATATAACATTAAGTATGGATATAATAATATTTATTATCGAGCTTTAGAAGAGGAAGCAAATGTGGTACTTTTTGGTCATACCCACATGCCTTTATTGCTATGGTATAATGGAATATTATTTTTTAATCCAGGTAGTACTATATATCCCAAGGGTGGAAGTGAAGCTTCCTATGGTGTTATTGAAATAGTCGATGGTGAAATATATCCTGAGATTTTTGAAGTTAAAAAATAAAAATTCATATTGACAAGTTAGCTGATATGAGTTATACTAAATCTTGTCGCTAAGATGTAAGACAACAGTTTCGAGGTGTAGCGCAGTTTGGTAGCGCACATGGTTTGGGACCATGGGGCCGGGGGTTCGAATCCCTCCACCTCGACCATTTTTTACCTGTTGACACATTAAATGATTTACTGTAATATTATATATTGTCACATAAACTCGCGGGTGTAGCTCAGTGGTAGAGCCCTGGCCTTCCAAGCCAGTTGCGAGGGTTCGATCCCCTTCACCCGCTCCAAAAGTTATGTGCCTGTAGCTCAGCTGGATAGAGCAACGGCCTTCTAAGCCGTAGGTCCTGGGTTCGAATCCCCGCAGGCACGCCATTATATTATGGTGGGTATAGCTCAGTTGGTTAGAGCGCCAGATTGTGGCTCTGGAGGTCGTGGGTTCGATTCCCACTATTCACCCCATAACGCTGGGGTATAGCCAAGTCGGTAAGGCACCAGACTTTGACTCTGGCATGCGTAGGTTCGAGTCCTGCTACCCCAGCCATTCATGACTCATTAGCTCAGTTGGCATAAGCAGGATGCCAAAATCATGGAATGATTTTTCGCATATCGCTTAGTTAGGCAAATTAAAATTCATATAGTTAAAGAAATATTATAGCAATTAGTTATTACAAATATGACCCATTAGCTCAGTTGGCATAAGCAGGATGCCAAAATCATGGAATGATTTTTCGCATATCGCTTAGTTAGGCAAATTAAAATTCATATAGTTAAAGAAATATTATAGCAATTAGTTATTACAAATATGACCCATTAGCTCAGTTGGCAGAGCACCTGACTTTTAATCAGGGTGTCCGGCGTTCGAGTCGCCGATGGGTCACCATTTTCAATTTTTGCGGGAGTGGCGGAATTGGCAGACGCGCTAGACTTAGGATCTAGTGTCAATAGACGTGGGGGTTCAAGTCCCTTCTCCCGCACCATACAATATTTTATAGATTTTGCGGAAATGGCTCAGTGGTAGAGCACCGCCTTGCCAAGGCGGGGGTCGCGAGTTCGAATCTCGTTTTCCGCTCCATTAAGCGGGTGTAGCTCAGTGGTAGAGCCCTGGCCTTCCAAGCCAGTTGCGAGGGTTCGATCCCCTTCACCCGCTCCATTTTTATATTATAAATTAGTTCTACTTTTTTTATATAAAAGAATTATGCGCCCATAGCTCAGCTGGATAGAGTGGCAGACTTCGAATCTGAAGGCCGGGGGTTCGAATCCCTCTGGGCGCACCACTTATAAACTTGTGATATTTTGATTGCAGGTTTTTTTGTATTTAAATATTATATGAAAAAAATTTTAAAAAAATAAGGATTGATAAAAAAATCATTTTTCTAAAGGTAGTATGTAAAAATGGTAGTATGTAAAAAAATGTAAAAATGTGATGCTTTATATTTGAATGCGTTCTTATTAAAAGAGTACAATTAAAAGTAGTTTTTTTGTCAATATCATTTAAAATTAAGTAATGGTAAGGGTTTTTAGACTTAGTTAAAAAATAAACTAAGAATATTATGAAAATTTCGTAAAATCGAAAGGTATTTAAAAAAAGACAGCGAATATATATTAGTATGTGTTATATTTAATCGTAATTATATAACACAATAAAATAATAAGGAGGGGAATATATGGAGCTTTTTATGGAAATTAATAGTGCTATTAATGGTTTCGTCTGGGGACCGATTATGCTAGTACTCTTGGTTGGTACAGGGGTATACTTTACTGTTCGCACTAATTTTATGCCCATTACTAAATTGGGATATGTATTAAAGAATACTTTATTTAAGATGTTTGATAAGAAAGTTGCTGGAGAAGGTGATATCACACCATTCCAAGCTGTTGCTACTGCATTGGCTGCAACTATCGGTACTGGGAATATAGCCGGTGTTGCTACTGCAATAGCTGTAGGAGGACCTGGAGCTGTATTTTGGATGTGGATATCTGCTATATTCGGCATGGGAACAAAATTTGCTGAAGTAGTACTTGCTATTAAATACAGAGAGAAAACTGAAGACGGTCGTTATGTTGGAGGCCCTATGTATTACATTGAAAAAGGGCTAGGATGGAAATGGCTTGCAGTTGTTTTCGCATTCTTTGGTGCTGTAGCAGCCTTCGGTATTGGTAACATGGTTCAAGCCAACTCAGTTGCTGATTCAATGAATGCTAGCTTTAACATTCCACATTGGATATCTGGTGTGGTACTTGCTATAGCAGCAGCTTTAGTAATATTAGGTGGATTAAAGAGAATTGCATCAGTTACAGAAAAACTTGTTCCAGTTATGGCAGCATTCTATATCATTGGTTCAATAATAATATTAGTTACATTTGCGGGACAAATTCCTGCAGCTTTCGGACTTATTTTTAGATCTGCATTTACAGGCTCAGCTGCAGTAGGTGGATTTGCAGGTTCTACCATTATGATGGCAGCAAGATTTGGGGTAGCCCGTGGGGTATTCTCTAATGAAGCTGGTCTTGGTAGTGCACCTATAGCTCACGCAGCTGCGACTACTGATAATCCAGTACGTCAGGGTCTATGGGGAATTTTTGAAGTATTTATGGATACTCTTGTAATATGTTCAATGACAGCATTAGCTATAATTGTAACAGGAGTATGGTCATCAGGTATTGATGGTGCAGCTCTTACCACTGAAGCTTTTAATACTGGACTTCCAGGACCTGGTGGAATAATTGTTGCTGTAGGTATACTATTGTTTGCTTTCTCCACATTACTTAGCTGGTCTTATTATGGAGAGCGTTGTGCAGAGTATCTTTTCGGTAGTAAGATAAATAAATTCTACAGAATGCTATGGATACCATTTATAATAGTAGGATCCATTGGTGGATTAACTCTTATTTGGGATATTGCTGACACATTAAATGGTCTAATGGCTATTCCTAACCTTATTGGTTTGCTTGGTTGTAGTGGTGTTGTACTTAAGCTTACTAAAGATTTCTTTAATAATAAAGAAACGCTATAGGATAAACTAAAAATAAAACCCCGATAACGGGGTTTTATTTATTAAATTTTTCCATTAATATTTTTGTCCTTGCGTTTTTCACTAAATATGCTATAATATAAATTGCTTAAAAATCATATGATAAATATGAATTAATTTTATGTTGGGGTATAGCCAAGTCGGTAAGGCACCAGACTTTGACTCTGGCATGCGTAGGTTCGAGTCCTGCTACCCCAGCCATTTTAAATTATTAGAAAGGTATATCCTTTCTTTTTTTTATTTTTGCAAAGAATTATTAATAGAATTAGTTTTTATGATATGATATATAGTATAGTTAGGGGTTGCAGGGGAATAATCCCTGCTAAAGCTGTTCTTTTAGTAGGAGGAAATTAGGTGGATAGGGCTGTGAACTTCGTAAAATCAAGGAAATGGTGGATAGTTGGAGGAGTATTTCTAATAATAGCATTAGTTATAGGAATGCTTCTACCTAACTGGATTCTTAAATGGCAAATAAATAAAATGGAATTGGATAAGGTGGAACGGGTTGAGTACATAGAATATGAAGGTAATGCCTTTTCATCACCTATTAAGATTAAAAAGGATTTATCCCTAGAAAAAAATAAAATTATTCTGGATAATCTAATAAAAGGAATAAATGAAATTGACAGAAAGAAATATGAATCCCAACAATGCAATAAAATTTTATTTTTTTATCATAGTAATGGTGAAATATTCAATGCGTATGTAGAGGAGGATCTATTAGGTTTTAATTATGGGGATAAGTGGTTAAGGGTTGAAAAATTAAATTATATTATAGAAGATATGAATCTAGTAGAATCAATTAGAATAAAAGAGGAAAATATATAGTGATAGACGCACAATTAAAGGGTAATTCTAGGTTTGATAAATAAAAATTATATGATATAATGTATTAGCTAAAAATTTAAATTTTTGTATATTTTTACAGAAGTATAAGAAATAGGAGGAAAGCATAAATGAGTTCAAAAGTGGAAAAAATAGAGAATAATATTGCAACTTTAGAAATACAGGTATCCCCTGAGGATTTTGGAGTTGCTATGAAAAAAGCTTATAAAAAAAATGTCAAGAGATTTAACATTCCTGGATTTAGAAAAGGTAAGGCACCTATGAAAATTGTAGAAATGCAATATGGAGAAGGGATTTTCTATGAAGATGCCTTTGATTTTGTTTTTCCGGATGCATATAAATTAGCAATAGAAGAGAATAATTTAGAACCAGTAGCACAACCAGATATTGATATTGAAACAATTAGTAAGGCAGATGGATTAGTTATTAAAGCTGAGGTTGCTGTAAAACCGGAGGTTGAATTAGGAGAGTATAAAGGAATAGAAGTAGAAAAAAGAGAGTATAATGTAAGTGATGAAGATGTACAAAAGGAATTAGAAGCAAGACAAGAACAAAATGCAAGAATGATAACTGTAGAAGATAGAGGAATTAAAGAAGGAGATAGTGCAATCATTGACTTTAAGGGTTTTATAGATGGAGAAGCCTTTGAAGGAGGAGAGGGTACAAATTATTCTTTAGAGATTGGAGCAGGTAAATTCATACCTGGTTTTGAGGAGCAATTAGTTGGAGTAGAAGCAGGAAAAGAAGTTAAGGTTGAAGTTACCTTCCCAGAGGATTATCATGAAAACGAAATTGCCGGGAAACCTGCAGTATTCGAGGTAAAGGTAAATGAGATTAAGGAAAAAGAATTACCGGAGCTAGATGATGAATTTGCAAAGGATATAAGTGAATTTGATACTCTAGAGGAATTAAAGGAAGATATTAAAACAAAGAAACAAGAGGAAGAGGAACATAGGATAAAACATGAGGTTGAAGATAGTATTCTTTCTAAGGTTGTAGAAAATACCTCTATGGAAATACCCGATGCTATGGTAGATGCTGAGGTTGAAAGAATGATTCAGGATTTTGATTATCAATTAAAAATGCAGGGTATAAACATAGGTGATTACTTTAAATATACTAATATAGATGAGAATGACTTTAAGGAAAACCTTAAGGGAGATGCGAAAAAGAAAATAGCAACAGATTTAACCCTTGAAAAAATAATTGAAGTTGAAAATATTGAAGAAACTGAAGAAGAAATTCAAGAAGAAATGGAAAATTTAGCAAAACAATATGGTCAAGAGGTAGAAAAAATAAAAGAGACATTTAAAGATGCACAAATGGACTATATTAAAGATACAATAAAAAGAAGAAAAAGTATTGCTTTCTTAGTGGAAAATAGCAAAACAGTATAATATAAAACATAAGGAAATAACATAAATATGATTTTTTCTCAAACATAAGAGTATATGTGATTATAATTAACAGAATCACTATTTTAGAGATAGATTGCTTTGTTTGAGAAAATCATTTATGCAATTTCCTCAACTAAGAATATTTTTTTCTTTGAAGGCGATACTAACAAATTAGTACCTAAGGAGGAGATTATATGAGTTTAGTACCTATGGTTGTTGAGCAAACAAATAGAGGTGAAAGATCCTACGATATTTACTCCAGATTGTTAAAGGAAAGAATAATTTTTCTTGGCTCTGAAGTAAATGATGTTACAGCAAGTTTAGCTGTTGCTCAAATGTTATTTTTAGAAGCAGAGGATCCAGACAAGGATATACAAATATATATTAATAGCCCTGGAGGTTCTGTTTCAGCCGGGTTTGCAATTTATGATACTATGCAATACATTAAATGTGATGTATCTACTATATGTATAGGAATGGCAGCTTCAATGGGTGCATTTTTACTAACTGCCGGAACTAAGGGAAAAAGATTTGCACTTCCTAATAGTGAAATAATGATACATCAACCGCTTGGTGGAGCTAGAGGGCAAGCAACAGATATTCAAATTCATGCTGAACAAATTCTAAAGATTAAAAAGAATTTAAATAGAATATTAAGTGAAAGAACAGGGCAACCTTTAGAGGTAATTCAAAGAGACACTGAAAGAGATTTCTTTATGTCTGCTGATCAAGCTAAAGACTATGGTATAATTGATAAAGTGATAACCTCCAGAAAATAATTATTTATTAAAGAGGTGAAATAATGGCAAAATTTGATGAAAAAAAACAACTAAAATGCTCTTTTTGTGGCAAATCACAGGATCAAGTGAAAAGACTAGTAGCAGGTCCTGGGGTTTATATTTGTGATGAATGTATAGAGCTGTGTCAAGAGATAATTGATGAGGAATTTGATGAAATATTTGATACAGAGCTAAAGGAGATACCAAAGCCTATTGAAATTCGCAAGACATTAGATGAATATGTTATTTCTCAGGATAGGGCAAAAAGATCATTGGCTGTTGCAGTATATAATCATTATAAAAGGATTAACTCTGATGTAAAAAGTGATGATGTAGAGGTTCAAAAAAGTAATATTATGATGTTGGGACCTACTGGTTCAGGAAAAACACTTCTAGCTCAAACCTTAGCAAAGATTCTAAATGTTCCCTTTGCTATAGCAGATGCTACTTCTTTGACAGAGGCAGGTTATGTAGGTGAAGATGTTGAAAACATACTATTAAAGATTATACAAGCTGCTGATTATGATATAGAAAAGGCAGAGCAAGGAATTATCTACATTGATGAAATTGATAAGATTGCAAGAAAATCTGAGAACCCATCTATAACTCGTGATGTAAGTGGAGAAGGAGTTCAGCAGGCGCTATTAAAGATACTTGAAGGTACTGTTGCAAGCGTTCCACCCCAAGGTGGAAGGAAACATCCACACCAAGAGTTTATACAGATAGATACATCTAATATCTTATTTATCTGTGGCGGTGCCTTTGATGGAATTGAAAATATTATTGAAAAACGAGTTGGTAAAAACTCGATTGGCTTTGGAGGTCAATTAAAGACTAAGGAAAATAGAGCCGTGGGTGAAATATTAAAGAATATCCTACCCCAAGACCTTCTAAAATATGGGCTTATTCCAGAATTTGTAGGTCGGGTACCAGTTGTTGTTACCTTAGGGTCTCTAGATGAAAATGCTTTAATTGACATATTAGTAAAACCTAAAAATGCCCTAGTAAAGCAGTATAAAAAACTGTTTGAAATAGATGGAGTAAAGCTGGAATTTGATGAGAAGGCATTACAGGCTATAGCTAAAAAGACTATAGAACGGGAGACCGGTGCTAGAGGGTTAAGAGCTATAATAGAGGAAATAATGTTAGATGTAATGTATGAGATACCCTCAAGGGATGATATAGAAAAATGTATCATAATTGAAGATACAATTGTAAAATCCGCAGAGCCGACTTTAGTATATAGTGAAACAACAGCCAAGAAAAGATCTAAAAAGAGCACTAAAGGCAAGGAAAATCCGGAAGAAAGCGTTTCATAAGATAAAAAGCAGTAATCATGTTCTAAGGGCATGATTACTGCTTTTTAGGTAGAAGGTAGAGGAGTTATAATGGATAAAAATAAAATAGGTGAGAATAATAAAATGCATAGGAAACTGATAAACTAAATAACTTATTGGGTATAAATAGTCACATAAGAGGTGAAAAATGGTTCTTAGAAATTTAAGAAAAAATAAAAAAATAACCCAAGAAATGGTCCATATAAGGAAGGAAAGAACTAAAAGATTAGAAAGTCCCATATCAAAAAAAATTGATAAGGATATTGCTGAAAAGTTATTTAATGAACAGGGGGGAGAAGGGCTGCTGGACCGACTCAAATATCTAAGTGATTTTGAAATTGAGGATAATGGACAAAAGTGGTTAATTGAAAACTGCAAGAGCCCTAATGAATTAATTTATGTATTTCAATTATTTCTACAGAGAGCTTTAAATAAGGGAAGGAGTTTTTCCAATCTAGAGGATTTTAAATGTATTACTGAAAATGTAGATTTTAATATTTTGAAAACATCAAATGACCCTTTAATTGGAAGTGTTTATACTCTAGGTATGGTTGATGGAAAAATAGAAAAAATAAATATAAGATGTTGTGCAGTTCCCGTAAAGAAAGGTAAAGGCACTATAACATGTATAGAAAAGCTGCCTATAGATTATTTTCCCCTAATAAAAATAATAAAGGATTTTAATATATACATAAAAATACACCCTAAAAAACCTGAAAATTTAGGTCAATGGGAAGCAGCATTAATAACTGCCATATATAGTTCGGTATTTAATAAAGCATTTTCTAATAATACTCTTATATTAGGAGGAATTACAAAAAAGGGAAGGATAACACCAATAAATACAGAAATAATACAAAAGCTTGAGGAAAAACAGTATACAATCTTTATTAGTGATGAGAAAAAACATAATATAAATATTGATAATTCTTCTCATTTTATATATGTGAAACATATAGATGAAATAAATTTATCACTACAGAAAATAGTAGAAGTAGCTTATAAAAGGATATATAAAGATTTTCTATGTGATTAACTAAGGATATATGATTGAAAAACTTGGTAGTAAAGGATATAATATCTAAAGTTATAATAATTATATAAGACTGAAATGGAGTGAGATAAATGGAGGATAAAATTATAAAAGTTAATGAACATAAATTACCACTCATTCCTTTGCGCGGAATGTGTATATACCCTGATATGGTGATTCATTTTGATGTTGGAAGGCAAAAGTCAATCTTAGCTTTAGAAGAGGCTATGGTAGGGGATCAAATGATTTTTTTGGTAACTCAAAATGACTTTGATATAGAAGACCCAGGTGAAAATGATATTTATCAAATAGGTACCATAGCAAAGATTAAGCAATTATTAAAAATGCCGGGAAATATCATAAGGGTTCTTGTTGAGGGTCAGACACGGGGAATTATTAAGGATGTAACCCAGGTTGATCCGTTTTTGAAGGCAGATATAGAGGAAATTATATACGAAATCGAAAAAAACAAAGAAGTAGAAGCATTGATAGATATGGTAATTGAGGTATTTCAAGATTATATGAAGCTTAGTCGAAAGGTTTTGCCTGATACTCTACTAACAATTTCAAATATGGATGATTATGGACAATTAGCGGATATTATAATAGCAAATTTAGAATTAAGGGTAGAGGAACAACAAGAGCTATTAGAGATTGTTGCTCCCTATAGACGATTAGAATTCCTTTATGGAAGATTGTTACAGGAAATAGAAAAATTAAAGATTGAAAAAAACATAGATGAAAAAGTCAAAAGTCAAATAGACAAGGTACAAAAAGAGTATTATCTAAGGGAACAAATGAAGGTAATTCAGGAGGAATTAGGGGATAATGAATCTATAGCCTCAGAAATTGAAGAATATAGAAAAAATATGGAAGAACTTGATTTAGAGGGTGAAGTGAAGGAGAAGGTGGAAAAGGAATTAAATCGACTTTTAAAATTACCTGCTGGATCCGCCGAGGTAGGGGTTATTCGTACTTATATTGAGTGGATTTTAGATTTGCCTTGGAATAAGGAGACAGAAGATAGTTTAGATATAAAAAGGGCAAGAGATATTTTAGAGGAAGATCACTATGCCTTAGAGAAGGTAAAGGAAAGAGTATTGGAATATCTATCTATCCTTCAATTATCAAAAACAATGAAGGGACCCATTTTATGTTTGGTAGGACCTCCGGGAGTAGGTAAAACTTCTATTGCCCGTTCTATAGCCAGAGCGGTAAATAGAAGTTTTGTTAGAATGTCCCTGGGAGGAGTAAGGGATGAAGCTGAGATTAGGGGGCATAGGCGTACCTATGTTGGAGCTATTCCCGGCCGAATTATTTATAGTATAAAACAGGCGGGGACAAAAAACCCACTATTTCTTTTAGATGAAATAGATAAAACAAGTCAAGATTTTAGAGGGGATCCAACTGCTGCTCTTTTAGAGGTATTAGATGCAGAACAAAATCATAGCTTCCGAGATCACTATCTTGAACTACCCTTTGATTTATCTAAGGTTATGTTTATTACTACAGCCAATTCAGTAGGAACTATTCCCGGACCCCTATTAGATCGTATGGAGCTTATATATATATCTGGATATACAGAGGAAGAAAAGCTACATATTGCTAAAAAATACCTATTACCTAAGCAATTAAAGGTTCATGGTTTAAAGAAGTCTAATATGAGGACAAATGATGAGTCTATCAGAGGTATTATTAATTATTATACAAGGGAATCCGGTGTAAGGAATTTAGAAAGACAAATTGCAACTGTATGTCGTAAGGTTGCAAAGGAGATTGTTGAGAATAACAAGAAAAGTGTAACCCTAAATCCTAATAATCTTAATAAATTTTTAGGAATGCGCCAATATAAATACGACAAGATACGAGAACACGAGGAAGTAGGCATGGTAACAGGTTTAGCGTGGACACCGGTGGGTGGCGATACATTGACAATAGAGGCAGTAGAAATGGCTGGAAATGGAAAGCTAGTCCTAACTGGCCAATTGGGTGATGTTATGAAGGAGTCTGCCAAGGCTGGAGTTAGTTATATAAGATCTAGGGCAGATAAGCTAGGGGTAAAAGAGGACTTCCATAAGGAATTAGACATACATGTTCATATTCCCGAGGGAGCTATTCCAAAGGATGGCCCTTCAGCTGGAATTACAATGGCAACAGCGATATTATCTATCCTTATTAATAAGCCTGTGCCCCAATATATTGCTATGACTGGAGAAATAACACTTAGGGGTAGAGTTCTTCCGGTTGGAGGGATAAAGGAAAAATTATTGGCGGCACATAGAGCAGGAATTACTACTATTATTCTACCTAAGGAAAATGAGAAGGATCTAGAGGAAATTGAGGAAAATGTAAGAAATGAGCTTGCCTTTATATTGGTAGAGAATATGAAGGAAGTTATAGATGCTGTTTTTAAGGAGTCACATAATGAAAGTAAATAAAGCAGAAATTATAATAAGTGCTGTGAAGGAAAGTCAATACCCTCCTAATGGTTTACCGGAATTTGCTTTGATAGGTCGATCAAATGTTGGGAAATCATCCTTTATAAATGCAATGATCGATAGGAAAGCCTTAGCAAGAACAAGTTCACAACCAGGTAAGACCCAAACAATTAATTTTTACTTAATTAATGAAATATTTCATTTTGTGGATTTACCAGGTTATGGATATGCAAAGGTCTCGCAAAGTGAAAGAAAAAAATGGGGGGAAATGATTGAGCATTATTTAAATAACCGTCCTAATTTACTTTGTGTATTTCTAATGATTGACTTTCGACACCCTCCAACAAAGAATGATATATCTATGTATAGCTGGTTAAAGCATTATGGAATTAAGAGTGCTGTAGTGGCAACAAAAATAGATAAAGTAAAACCTTCTCAAAAACTTAGAAATATAAAGATTATAAAAGAAAATTTAAACATTTCAGAAGAAGATATTTTATTTACATTTTCAGCACAGAACAAGACAGGGAAGGATAAGGTTTGGGCATTTATAGAGAATTTATTAGAAGGGAAATAAAAATACTATAGGGGAGCGCATTGCGCTCCCGATTTGTTATTTATTCATTTTCTTCAATGTCGTCATTTTCTTGTTTTAAATCCCCTTGTTCTTTAAGAACTTCAGGTTCTTCAAACTCAATAGTCTCTTCAAAGATCTCCTCATATTCTTGTTCTTCATGTTCAAGCCTTTCTTCAAATATCTTTTCATTTTCTTGTTCTTGAATTCCAGGTTGTTCAATTATTTCATCTAAATTTTCCTTATGTTCTTCGTCCTTGGTTTCATTAGGAGGGGAATCAAAGATATCTAATATTTCCATAAGTTGTGATTTTTTATCATCTTGATCCTTAGCTTCATTTGTTATATTAGAATCCTTGGTACTTTCTTTAATATCTTCTGCCATTTTTACCATATTTAGAACCTGGGATATGTTTTTAAGTTGATTAACGGTTTTTTTCTGGTTTTCACCCATAAAGGGTTGAAGAGCCTCAACTAGATTATTTACTTTTTTAGTATTATCATTAATGTTATTAATATGACTAAGGGTATTTTGTAAATTTGATATGTTCTTTTGAATATCTAAGATACTATTTATTCCATTTGTAAATTGTTGTATTTGATAATGATATTCTGGATGAATAAAAGGCTTTAAATCATATAGAAAATTTACTATGTTTTTTGGTTGATTAACTGATATGTCTAGGGTATCATTTTCATCCTCAAAATTTTTGGATAGAACATTTAATTCATCCATTAATACCTGCCATTTTTCAAAAATATTTATTATTCGACGATTTTTAATACTCATATGGGGTTTTAGGCTATTTATCATAGAAAATAGATCCTGTTGGTTTTCTATATTTAATATAGCTTTTTTTTCTTTATTAATATTAGTTTCATCATCTTTATCTAAGGGGAAAGCAGGATTTTTCCCCATAGTTACTGTGTAATCATCCTCTGGAAAAACTGCTTGTTCCGATGAAAATGGATGTTTTTTATTAAATTGGTTTATGATTAAGATAAATAATATAATTGTTAAAATTGTATCTTCATTAAATGGATTTTTCTTAGATAACTCGTTGCCTTTACTAAGTTCTATAATTTCCTCATTATTTTCAGACATAATCCTCTCCTCCAATCTATAATAAACTATGTTTTTAGGATCATTATGCACTCACTTAATATAAACTTTATTCATTTTAAGTTTATACTATAACTTATTCTAAAAAATAAATACACCCCATTGCTTAAATGGGGTGTGAGTTTAGAGATTATTCTCCAAACAAACCACCTAATCCGCTACCACTTAATAGCAAGATTACTACGATGATTAATAAGAAGTTATCATCTCCTCCGAAGAAACCGCCTCTACCGAATTTGCAGTCGTCACCTAATAGTAAGAATAATACAACCAATATTAAAATTGTATTGTCTCCTCCTTTAAAAAATCCATCTAAAAATCCAGACATTAATACTCCTCCTTTAAATTTAAGTATTATTTTTTCATTTCTTTTCTTCCTATATCAATAAAAGGAAAAATAATAAAAGACTTTTATCAATAAATATCAAGGGCTGTAGGGGAAGCCCCCTGCCTTATTAAGAAGAGTGGGAGCTTCTTTGCTGCTCATTTTATGGAAAAATCCCGAATTCTAAAGTGCACTAATATTTTTATTATTTGCTAGTAAATAAAACAACTAATAGTAAGAAGAAAAATAATAAACTTTCATCATTTCCCTTTCCAAACCAGCCATTACTATCAAAAAGTATTACTAAAAGCAAAAAGAAGAATAATAAGCTTTCTTCATTTCCTTCAAAACAACTGCCTAATCCCATGGAATTACCTCCTTATAGAAAATAATTAATCTCATTTGTATATTATGCAATTGCATTTTAATGTGTGATTAAATAAAAAAAAGGCGGTGAATTAACCGCCCTTAGCAAGAAACTATTTACTATTTACACATTAATATTACTAGTAATAGGAAGAAGAATAGCAAGCTTTCATCACTATCATTAAAACGATCGCAGCTATCAAAAAATATTACTAATAATAGGAAGAAGAATAGTAAGCTTTCCTGGTCACAACTACTGAAAATTCCCATAGTTTAGCCTCCTTTATATAAGAGAAAATAGATTTTCTAATATATCATATGCATATATAAAATAAAGGGTGAGAATTCTCACCCTTTTTCTATAGCATATCTACTGGAATAAGATAACCAGTAATAGGAAGAAGAACAATAAACTCTCATCATCTCCCTTTCCAAACCATCCACTATTGTCAAAAAGAATGACTAACAATAAGAAGAAAAACAATAAGCTTTCATCACTGCCACTAAAACTAGATAAGAATCCCATTTACAAATCCCTCCTTTATGGATTATTAATTTAATTTATTAGGTGCTACAGGGGTCAAAAAGAATTTTCTTCTGTTTCTATTTTATTTTATGCGGTTTAATACAAAAGGGTGATTATAGAAAAAGGATATGTTTTAACTGCGTACTTTTTTTAAGGTTACTGAATAGAATGTATGGAAGATGAAATGTAGTTTTGAGTTTAAATTATAAGGGGGTGACTGCATGGATGATAAAATGATTGATATGTTTTTAAAGAAAGCAAATAAAATGCAACAGGAAAATCCAGAGGAATTTGAAAAAAAATTAGAGGAAGCTAAGGATCAAATTGAAAATAACCAATGGAAAGAAAAAATAGATAAACTTGATGATGATAAGAAACAAAAATTAAATGAAATGATAGAACAGGTGCAAAACATAAAAAATAGTACGAATAAAGAAGAAAAGGCGAGAATGTATGAAGAAATGAGGGAAAAATTAAGTCCAGAGGAACAAATCAAATTACAAAAGGCAGCTAAATTACTAAAGGGTATGATGAAAAAGAAATAGAACACTCCTTTCTATTAAACATATTATGTTATTAGAAAACTTTTTATATAGGCGGGTTTAAGGTCCGCCACTTTTTATTTCTAAGTTAAAATTCTATGCTTGTGAATGTTGAAGTTAATGGGATGTTTGAAAGGAGTGATTTCTTAAATGAGTAATGTATCAATAAACCAATTTCTTGATCGTAGAATACAGGCAAGATTGAAGGAGGCAAATGAACAGGATTGGTCTTCGATCATTGTACTTTCAAAGGATATAAAGGATAAAAAATTAGAACAAGAATTTAAAAATCATAATGCAAGGATAAAATATAAGCTTGATATAATAAAGGCATATGCAATAGAGTTTCCCTGTAAATGTATTGAAAAGCTGGCACTAATGCCAGAGGTAGACTTTATAGCTGATGATGCTACTCTAAGTACCCTAATGGATATAGCAAGACCAACTATTGGTGGAGCTAAAGCAGATCAATATAATTTAACTGGAAATGGAATAGGTATAGCAATAATAGATACTGGGGTTTACCCCCATGCAGATTTAACCCTAGAAAAAAATCGTATAGTAGCTTTTAAGGATTTTGTTAAAGGCTTAGAATTTCCCTATGATGATAATGGCCATGGCACCCATGTAGCTGGGGTGGCAGCAGGTAATGGATATATGTCAGATGGTAAATACAGAGGTATTGCACCAAAGGCGAATATAATTGCCGTAAAGTCAATGGATAAAAATGGAAGTGGAAATACTTCGGATATAGTGGCAGGAATGCAATGGATATTAGAAAATAAAAATAGATATAATATTAGAATCCTATCTCTTTCAATAGGATCTGATCCAGATCTAATGGAGAATGAAGATCCATTGGTAAAGGGAGTAAATGTATTATGGGATGCAGGCATTGTTGTAGTAGCTGCGGCAGGAAACTCTGGACCTAATCAAAGAACTATTAATTCTCCAGGTATAAGTCAAAAGATAATAACTATTGGATCCTCAGATGATAACGGAACCACTAATATAAAGGATGACACTATTGCAGAATTTTCAAGCAGAGGACCAACAAAGGAAAAGATTTTAAAACCTGATATTGTAGCTCCAGGTGTTGATATTTTATCATTAGATAGTGATAAAGAATTTATACCAAAACAAGGTATTAGAAGATATAGATTTAAGAAAATGGAGAACCCTTATAAAGAAATGTCTGGAACTTCTATGGCAACTCCTGTTGTTTCAGGTGCAATCGCTTTATTACTTGAAAAAGATTCGAAGCTTACCCCAGATCAAGTTAAAACTAAGCTTATTGAATCTGCGGTTTCCCTTAATGCTAAAAAAAATGCCCAGGGAAATGGACAGATGAATATAGAAAATATTTTGTAAGGGCAATTTATTTAGAGACAAAAACTAACAACACAAGGGAAACATTTCCTTGTGTTGTATTTTTTGTGATACTTGCTTGTTCTAATATCGCTTGAGGGTATGATTTATATACTTCCCTCATAGAATAATAATGGAGGTGATTATTAATGAAGAGAAAGATTATTGTATTAGGCATATTGGTTTTGTTTTTAAGTATAGCATTGGCATCCTTTCAATATGGGCAGGTATCAACTATTCGCACCATGTCAACCTATTTTTCTCCCCCTGAACAACCGCTCCCTCCAAATATAGACGAATTATTAAAAAAGGATTACGGTAATTCAAGGTATTTTGATACCCATGGAGATATTAAAATAAGTTTAGAAAAGTTAGTAAATGAAAACTATTTTATAGAATATAGCTGGGTAAATGGTGATGAAAGTTATTTTGGATTAGGAATAATCATCGAAAATATTAAGAAGGAGAAACTAAGCAAGGATGATTTCGAATCTATATGGATAGAGGATGACATTGGGAATACATATATGCCTCTTCCATATCAAAAGATAACAGATTTTCCTATGGATCATCCCCTTGGCTGGAAGCAATTGTTTTATGGAAAATTTTCTCCTTTGAATGTAAAAGCAAAAAGTATTACAATATATTTTGATTACAAGGAACATAAGTATATAATACAGGATGTACCACTTTATTAGGGGTAGGAAATCTGGTAGAAGGTAGAAGGTAGAAGGTAGATTGTCTATGGTATAATTAGATTATAGGGGCGCCTCTTTGTGCGCCTACTTTTAATAGTTATTGGTTAGGTAGGAGAAAACAATGGAGAATATTAAGGAGAGAATAATTAAAATTGCAGAAGAAATAAATATAGATTGTATAGGATTTACATCAGCTCAGGATTTTGAAGATATAAGGCCTTACTTAAAAAAGAGGGAAGAAAAAGGCTATCTGTCTGGCTTTGAAGAAGGTGATACAGATAAAAGACTTTATCCCTTAAAAGTATTTGATAGGGCAAAAACAATTATCTCTATAGCAATGTCCTATAATTTCAAGTGGGACAAACCTTTTATACAAAATCTTCATGGAGAAATAGCAAAGAGTGCGTGGGGTAGAGATTATCATAAAGTGCTTAATGAAAAGATGGTAGAATTGATGGAAGGTATTCAAAAAGAGATAATGCCTATGGAATATAAGATGTTTGTAGATACGGGACCCTTATCAGATAGAGCCATAGCCCATAGAGCTGGGTTAGGTAGGTATGGGAAAAATGGATTTCTTATAAATCCAGAATATGGATCTTGGATTTTTTTAGGTCACATTCTTGTGGATAAAGAAATAATAGAAGACAAACCATTAGAAGGTGACATCTGTAATACCTGTGATTTATGTATAAAAACATGTCCCACAGGAGCAATAGAAGGTCCTTATTTATTCAATGCACAAAAATGTATTTCCTTTTTAACTCAAAAAAAGGAGCTACTAAGCTATAATGAACAAAGAGCTATAGGAAAAAAAATCTATGGATGCGACATTTGTCAGAGGGTTTGTCCCCAAAATAAGGATGTAAAACATACTAAGAATAATAATTTTAAGCCTGAGCCTCATCTTGCATTCCCTAAATTGGAAGATATTATAAAAATGTCTAATAAGGAGTTTAAAGAACATTTTAAACCTACCGCAGCAGGTTGGAGAGGAAAAAAAATATTACAGAGAAATGCTATTATTGCTCTAGGAAATAGTAAAGATGTTAAAGCGATTCCCTTATTGGAAGATTGTTTAAGAGATATACGATGGGAAATTAGATTTTACACTATAGGAGCATTAAGTCAATTTGGGGAACCTGGTAAGGAAATTATAGAAAAATGGTTTAATAGTGAAGAACATCCAAAGGTAAAGCAAGAAATGGAATACGCCTTAAAACTATAAACATAATAATAAATACAGAAGAGAATTTTTTTACTAACTTATAAGATTTGTATATCTTTTATAAAACCTTGTAAGTTAGTTTTTTTCTAACGAATAAGGTTTTAAACTAATAAGACAGAAAATTTATGAAATTTGTTTGTAAATATATAACTAGCTTTCCCATTATAACCATTGGATATTTAAAAGGGAAGGTTACAATCCAAAAAGAGATCAAAGGATCTTTTTTTATTTATTAATATTTTTTTAATAAAAAAGAAGGATATAGCAGATTATAAAGTATAAGATTAAAGAATGGAGGTACATTTTTAATGGCAAATTCAAAAAAGAATAAAAATGAAAACGCTAACACTTCCCAAAGTAGGCCTGATGGGGCTTTAAGAGATGGAGATTATATTCCAGGTGGGAAAAAATTTATACTAGGGCTTCAGCATGTATTTACTATGTTTGGCTCAACAGTATTAGTACCAATATTAACTGGATTAAATGTTTCGGTTGCTCTATTTGGTGCAGGTGTAGGTACACTTATATTTCACTATATAACTAAAAAAAGAATACCTGCCTTTCTGGGTTCATCCTTTGCTTACATTCCAGTAATAATAGCAATAGGTGCATCCCACGGCTTAGAGTATGCTGCTGGTGGATTGTTTGTTGCAGGACTATTATATATTCTATTTGCAGCAATAGTTAAGTTAGTAGGACCAGAAATCATTGACAGGTTATTTCCACCTATTGTTACCGGACCAATAATTATGGTTATTGGACTTAATTTAGCTCCTACAGCTATAAGTATGGCATCACAAAATTGGACTATAGCACTTATCTGCTTATTAGCAGTTACAATTGTAAATGTTTATGGTAGGGGTTTTATTCAATTAATTCCAGTATTATTAGGTCTTTCTGTTGGATATATTGCTGCATTAATCTTTAACATTGTGGATTTTGCACCGATAGCAGATGCTAGATGGTTTTCAATGCCAGAATTTATAGTTGCAAAATTTGATATAGGTGTTATCTCGATGGTAGCTCCCTTAGCACTTGTAACAATAATAGAGCATATAGGAGATGTTCTCGCCATAGGTGCCACAGTAGAAGATGAATATTTAGAAGATCCAGGATTTCATAGAACAATTCTTGCAGATGGTATTGCAAAGGCGGTATCTTCATTTATTGGAGGTGCTCCTGTAACAACATATTCTGAAAACACTGGTGTGTTAGCATTAACAAAGGTATGGAATACTCAGATTATGAGAATTGCTGCGGTAATAGCCATTGCATTATCCTTTATTGGTAAATTAGGAGCTGCTATACAAACAATACCAGAACCAGTAATTGGTGGGATTTCTATTATCTTATTTGGTATGATTGCTTCTATCGGGGTTCGTACTGTTGTTGAAAATAATGTTGACTTCAAACATTCTAGAAATCTAATTGTAGCCTCTGTAATTCTAGTACTGGGAATTGGAGGTGCGGAGATTAACATTGGTGTAGGTAATTTCCAATTAACATTAGCTGGTATGGCATTGGCAGCTATTGCTGGTTTATTACTAAATCAGATATTGCCAAAGGTAAAATCTTAACATATTATAGGTCTATTACATTAATTGTGATAGACCCTTTTTTAGTTTTTAGGCTATATTTTTTAGGAGAAGTAAACCTGACTTCTTTATAAATTTATTTTTACATTTTTATGTTTGTTGTTTTGTTTATATTATAATAAGTATAGAAAGGTGTGAAAAACATTGAGGGAAATAAATGTATTAGAAATTATAAAGGCAGTGAAGGAGTTATGTATTAATTCAAATTACAATATTTCAGAGGATGTTAAGGATAAAATATTTAAAGCTAAAGACATTGAAACATGGCCTATAGCAAAGGATATTTTAGACAAAATCCTTACTAATATTGATATTGCAAAAAATGAAAATGTTCCTGCCTGTCAGGATACTGGTATGACATGTGTTTTTATAGAATTAGGGCAAGAGGTGAAGATAGCAGGTGGAAGTTTAGAGGAAGCAATAAATGAAGGAGTCAGACAAGGCTATAATGAAGGTTACTTAAGAAAATCTGTGGTTAAGGATCCCTTAAGAAGAATAAATACAAATGATAATACACCTGCTGTTATAGATTATAAAATAGTACCTGGAAATAAATTAAAAATAACAATTGCTCCAAAGGGGGCTGGATCTGAAAATATGAGTCAATTAAAGATGCTAAGGCCCTCGGACGGAGTTGAAGGAATAAAGGAATTTGTACTAAAGGTGGTTAAGGAGGCAGGTCCTAATCCCTGTCCTCCTATTGTAGTAGGAGTAGGTATCGGCGGTACCTTCGATAGAGCAGCCCTAATTGCTAAAAAGGCATTAATAAGACCCTTATCAGAAAAAAATCCAGACAAATTCTATGCAGATTTAGAAGATGAGCTATTGAGAGAAATTAATAAGCTGGGAATTGGACCCCAGGGCTTTGGAGGGAAAACAACAGCATTGAAGGTTAATATAGAAACCTTTCCTACCCATATAGCATGCTTACCTGTGGCTGTAAATATTAATTGCCATGTAACAAGGCACGCTAGTATAGAATTTTAATTTAGGAGGAAATATTATGGAGAAGAGAATATCTACCCCCCTTACATATGAAAAGGCTAAGCAGTTAAAAGCCGGAGATAATGTTTTTATAACAGGAGTAATATATACAGCAAGGGATGCGGCTCATAAAAGATTGATTGAATTATTAGATAGGGAAGAAAGCCTACCTATAGATTTAGAGGATTCTATTATTTATTATGTAGGACCAACCCCTGAAAAACCTGGTAAAGTTATAGGTTCAGCAGGTCCTACCACTAGCTATAGAATGGATTCATATACACCTAGATTATTAGAAAAGGGCTTAAGGGGTATGATAGGGAAGGGTTCTAGGTCAAAGGAAGTAATTGTTTCTATGAAAAAGAATGGCGCCGTATATTTCGCAGCTATTGGAGGGGTTGCAGCACTTATTGCAAAGTCCATTAAGAAGGCACAGATTGTTGCCTATGAGGAACTAGGCTCAGAGGCAATAAGAAGATTAGAGGTAGTAGATATGCCAGCTGTGGTAGTTATAGATACCGAGGGAAATAATTTATATGAGATAGGGCGAAGGGAATATCTTAATCTTAATAATAAATAAGTAATATGAATGTAAGAGACTATAAATAATTAATAAAAAGAATTGAAAAAAGCAAAGAAGCTGAAATTTTAGTTTCTTTGCTTTTTGTTACCAATTTTTTAATTACGCATATGATGATAGTGGAAAGAAAGCAAAAGGAGGAGAGGTTAATGGGTAGAAAACCATATACAAGTTTAGAGCTGGCACAAGCTTATATACCTTATCAATATTATACTGATAGTTACACCCCTAAAGAAGCATTAAGAAAAGGAACTCTTTTTCCAGAATTATATAGACCCTATCTTCCAGGAAAGGGGAGAAGATAATGGATAGAGAAAGATATAGAAGGTTAGAGGAAATTCAGGCTATTGGGTTTGTACTAATAGAATTAAATCTCTATTTAGATACTCATCCAGATGATGAAAGAGCTTTAAGAGAATTTAACACCTATGGACAGCAATTACGAAGATTAGTAACTCAATATGAGGCACAATATGGTCCATTGTTAAGCAGTGGATATTCCCCCAGTCAGTTTCCATGGAAATGGGTTAATGAACCTTGGCCATGGGATATGCAGTAGAGAAAGGAGAGATTAATATATGTGGGTATATGAAAAAAAATTAGAATATCCGGTAAGAGTTGACACCTGTAATCCTGCATTGGCTCAAATGATATTAGAACAATTTGGGGGAGCAGACGGAGAATTGGCTGCAGCTTTACGCTATTTGACTCAGCGATATTACATGCCAATAGGAGAAGGAAAGGCAATATTAACAGATATAGGTACAGAGGAGCTTGCACATTGGGAGATTATTGGAACTTTAGCGTGGAGATTGGTAAAGGATGCTCCTATTGAAAAAATAAAAGGTACGCCATTTGAAGCACATTTTGCAGATCATGGAAGAAACCCTTTCCCTCATAATGCAGCAGGCTTTGCATTTACAGCAACCTTCTTTAATGCAAAATCTGATCCCATTGCTGACATGCATGAGGATATGGCAGCGGAAGAAAAAGCTAGAGCAACCTATGAACATCTTATACAATTATCCGATGATCCCGGGGTGACAGATACACTAAGATTCTTAAGACAAAGAGAGGTAAATCACTTCCAGCGTTTTGGAGAGACCTTAGAATTATTAAAGGAACACAAGGAAAGAAAGCCTTTTTATTAAAAGAAAGCGACCTCTGTTTTATTACAGAGGTTTTTATATGTATGGGTTATAGTGAGTATACCTTGGAGTAAACTCTTTTTTATTTGTATTTATTTATAAAAAACATTACAATATCTATAACAAAGGAAATCCTACGAGGAGGTTTTTTAATGGAGTGGGGAAGCACAGATGTAGCTAAGGCTGCTATTCAGATGTCTATATCAAGCAGAAAAAGGGAAGAAAAGCTTATAAGTGATTTTAGGGAGAAGGGAATATATACAACTGGGGTTGACTTTGGAGGAGATTTAATTGACTCTATACCTAAAATAATCGAAAGAGCCATTATTGCTTCAAGAAGAAGTGGAGTAATAAGGGAAAGCCATGTTCATGATGGGGCAGTTGCAGGGGCGGCTCGTGAAGCTATTATGCAGGTATCCCAAAAGGCAAATGGATTAAATGCAGGGGGAAAGATAGGCATTGCTAGAAGTGGAGAACATTTATGTGTAGTGATCTTTGTGAGTATTGGGTTGCTTCATCTAAATGAAATCGTCATTGGATTAGGACATCGAGCATTACCAAATTTAGATGAATGATAGGATAATGTTACATATTTTTACCAATAATTTACCATTAATTTTATAAATTTTCATATTGACATAAAGTAATATTGCATATATAATAACATTTAAATTATTGAAATTTGAAGTATAGTAGCTTTGTAGAAAGCAAGGGGTAACCTTTGCTGGTAGAGAAAATCTCATATTAAATATACGATGAGAGAGAATTAGTAGTTATCTATGGTTACAATAAAGAGAGTAGGTTGGTAGGTGAAAAATCTACAGTACATGGGATAATGAATTACAACTCTTGAGTATCTATTTCTGCGTTTCCCATTCGTTACATGGGTAGAGGCACCTAAATATTATATATATTGGGTGTGAATTAAGGTGGTACCACGGCGATCTCGTCCTTATTAGATGAGGTGGTCTTTTTTATTTTCATTTATTTCAAAATTTAAGGAGGATGGTAGTATGGTAGGAAAAAGAAGATTATTGGCAATAGTAATTATGTTATTGATGGCAGTGGTTTTATGGGGCTGTTCATCAGGAGAAGAAGCTAGTAATGATGAAGGAAACAAAAAAGTAGTACAGGATGATGAGATTTTTAAGATTGGCATTAGTCAATTGGCTGAACATCCAGCATTAGATGGTTCTAGGGAAGGATTTATAGATGGGTTAGCTTCAAAGGGATTTATTGATGGAGATAATATTTCTATAGATTTTCAAAATGCCCAGGGAGATATTCCCACAACACAATTAATTGCTCAAAACCTAGTATCTCAAGAAATGGATATGATATTTGCAATAGCAACACCGGCAGCCCAGTCTGCTTTTAATACGACAAAGGAAATACCTATTTTAATTACAGCAGTTACAGATCCAGTTGAGGCTGGATTAGCTGATAGCTGGGAGTCATCAAATACAAATGTAACAGGAACAAGTGATGCTACTCCTGTTAAGGAACAATTTGCACTTTTACAAGAATTAGTGCCTAAGGCGTCAAAGGTTGGGATTATATACAATACTAGTGAGGTTAATTCAGAAATACAAGTGGAAAAAGCTACAGAGGTGGCAGAAGAATTAGGCATTGAAATTATTTCCTCTGGGGTGACCAATGCTAATGAAATACCTCAAGCATTAGATGCCCTTGTGGAGAAAGTAGATGTTTTATATATTCCTACAGATAATCTTGTGGCATCATCAATGCCATTGATTGTTAATAAGACCAATGAGAAAAACATCCCAGTGATTGGAGCTGAAAGGGCTCATGTGGAAGCTGGGGCATTGGCAACAGAGGGAATAGATTACTATGAATTAGGCTTTCAAACAGGATTAATGGCTGTAGAAATAATAAACGGTAAAGAGCCAACAGAATTACCAGTATCGACTATGGAAGAATATAAGTTGATTATAAATGAAGACAGTGCCCAAATTCTAAAAATCAATATACCTGAAAGCCTAAAGGAAAAGGGAGAATTGATTAAGGGAGGTACAGCTTCCTAATGGATTTTTTAGTCAATATATTAGAACAAGGCTTAATTTTTGGGATTATGGTTTTAGGAGTATATATAACCTATAAACTGTTGGATTTTCCTGATTTATCTGTGGATGGTACTTTCCCACTGGGAGCCTGTATTACAGCATCTGCAATGGTATCAGGTTTGAATCCATGGATTGCAACCATTTTAGCCTTTATAGGAGGGTCCATGGCAGGAGCCATAACAGGATTTTTGCATGTTAAACTAAGGATTACAAATCTTTTATCAGGAATATTAGTAATGACAGGGGTTTACTCCATAAATCTAAGAATAATGGGTAAGGCAAATGTGGCATTATTTCAACAAAATACAATATTTACATCTGGAATAAGTATTATAATGGTACTTTTAGTCTTAACAATTATAATTAAGATTTTATTGGATCTTTTTTTAAAAACAAAGTTAGGATTTCTATTGAATGCCGTTGGGGATAATCCTGTTTTAGTCACCTCTATAGGATTAGATATAGGAAAGGTTAAATTTTTAGGTTTAGCCTTATCTAATGGGTTGGTAGCATTGGCAGGTTCAATAATGGCTCAATATCAAGGCTTTTCAGATGTAGGAATGGGTACTGGTGTTATTGTAATGGGATTAGCATCTATAATAATAGGCGAGATGGTTTTTAAAAAATTACCCCTAATACTTCCTACGACAATAGCTCTATTAGGATCTATACTTTATAAGGCTAGCACTGCCTTTGCACTACGCATGGGATTACCAGCCACAGACTTAAAGTTAATTACTGCAATTATCGTTATAGGTATTCTGGCTATATATGGGAAAGGAATTTCACTACCATGGAAGAAAAGAAATAGAGGAGGTGCTTCCCTTGTTGCAACTACGAAATCTATCTAAGACCTTTAATCAAGGGACAATAAATGAAAAAGCTATATTTAACAAACTTTCTCTTTCTATCCATGAGGGCGATTTTGTTACAATTATTGGGAGCAATGGAGCTGGAAAGTCTACTTTATTAAATATAATATCAGGGGTTATACTACAGGACGAGGGAACTATCCAACTAAAAAATAAAGATATTTCACAGTTAGAGGAATATAAAAGAAGTAAATATATTGGAAGGGTATTTCAAGATCCAGCTTTGGGAACATCACCTAAAATGACTTTATTAGAAAACCTCTCTATGGCATATAATAAAGGGAAAAGATTTAATCTATCTCCTGGTATATCCAAGAAGAACATTTCGTTTTTCAAAGAAATTCTCTCAGAGCTATCATTAGGGCTTGAGGATAGGCTTAATTCAAAGGTAGGATTGTTATCGGGGGGGCAAAGACAAGCGCTTGCTCTACTTATGGCTACTATAACCAGCCCTGGAATTTTGCTATTAGACGAACATACAGCAGCTTTAGATCCAAAGACATCGGAGAATATATCCTTATTAACAGATAAAATTATTAAAGAAAAAGGAATAACAACATTGATGGTCACCCATAATTTAAAACAGGCTATTGAAATGGGTAATCGTATATTAATGCTTCACAGAGGTAAGGTTATACTAGATTGTAAGGGAAAAGAAAAGAATGATCTAACAATGAAAAAGCTATTAGGCTATTTTGAAAGCGCTGGTGGAGAAGATATGATGTCAGACGAAATGCTGTTTTCAAATATTGGTTAAAATATAAAATCATAGTATAATATCAAGGCATTAATTGAAAACTAATAACATATCTATGCTTCGCTACTTTTATATGGGAGAGATGAAATATGATTAGTAAAGAACAATTGATGCTTGTTGCCACAAATTGTCCAGGATATGATCCGATTAATGAAGGCTTTTCAGCCACTATAGGAGGAAAGTATGGGGAATCCTGTGAGAATTGCTATAATTGGGAGGACAATAAATGTCAAGTAGATTTATTTGATGATGTTCTAACAAGTGTAGATCAAGAATAAAATATCTAATAATAATAAAAGTAAAAATCCTTTGGGATTTTTATTTTTATTATTAAAAAGCTTTACTTTTATAAAGAAAAAAATGGGCTTTAAGGGGAAATAGCCCCTGCTGGTTTTGGAAGATGCTAAGGATGAACGATTAGTAGTTTTACCTGCAAAATTAGTGAAGCTACATTTTTAATCAAATTTATTGTATAATAATAATGACTTGAGGAAATTGCATAATAGACTTTCATACTATAAATGTGAGGAATTATTATGAATAATATGAAGAAATTTATTGTTTTCATTTTGACATTATTAATTGCAAGTACATTCTTTACACAATCTATGGCTGCTTCAGAAGTATTATATGACTCTTATAAGGGACAGTTGGGGATTGAGATTAGAAGCTACAGCCCTAATTGGACTGGAGATAAACTTGAGGAAGTTTATGAAGAATTATTGAATAATATTCATGGAGAAGAAATAGAATATTTAAGCACTATTAATTTATATCCTGATAATCCCTTTGGGGGTGAAGAGGAGGGTCTATATCATGGGGCCTATCAAAGCAATCTATTTTCAAATAAAACCAATTATAAAATTAAGAAAAATAGAGTAATCGACCTTTTTAATATGCAGGAAAAAGAAAGTATTAATGAAATTGCTAAAACTTTATCCCATGAATATGGCCATCATTTTACATTTTACTACATATTAAAGGGAGAAAATAAAACCTTTGAACAATGGCGTGACACAAAATATGCAAAAATTAGAGGGCTTACAGACGATAATAGGGTTAGAAATGATTATAGTAATGGACACCAATGGAATATTACAGAAATTGCAGCTGAGGACTATATTCAACTTTATGGTTCGCCAAATGCGAAGACTCCAAATTTATATGATGATATTATAGTAAGAGCAGAAAAACAGACATTAGATGAGATAATAAAGTGGAATAATCACATTTTTAATGTATATCCCCAAGAAAATTTTAATATCCCTCTAGCTAATAATGTTGCTAATTTACGACAATATTGGGCTACCATTAGCGGCATTGATATAGATGAGTATAATGAACCTCCTACTGGTTCTGTTGTTGGTTTGACCGAGGTGAAAAATCTAGGGCATGATAAGAAACAATTTATAATAAGATGGACAGAAAGCAAGGATAGGGATTCATCTAATCTTCTTTATACTCTTGTGGCATATGATCAAAAGCAGCATCAAGTAATTCCCATTAAAACTGTAAAACAGGGAGAAGAATTAGTAGCTGTTATAGGGAGTACAAAAGTAATAAATGAAAATGAAATTATCTTCTATAGTGATATTTTCATCGACAGCCCTAAAAATATTCGTGTATTTACAATGGATGAACATGGAAATATTATATCCTCTAACATTATAGTTATTGATTTTAATAATCCAGTTATTACAGAGCTGAATCAAATGAAAAATATTCAAGAAAGAATTACAAATGAGGAAATAGAAAACAATATGGAAGTACTTGTAGATAACCAGAAAGATGAAGTAGAGAAGGGTTGGTTAGATAATTTTTTCGACTTTATTATTGAGCTTATTAAAGGATTTATAAAGTAGGGCATCGAATTGTCCACCTGATTGTAGATCCACGCCCTCGTCGTTCCGTGCTTCTGAGAGAGCGCACATTGTCTGTCTTCCCCAAAATGAAATTGTAAGGAGAATGCTATGTATTCTATTAAAGAAGTTTTGCAATTATTATTAATTGTTATTGTAATTGGGCTACCTCCATATTTAATAGCTTTAAAAACCTTCAGGAATTTAAAATTAATAACTATAATAATACTATCCATTATCTATTGGGGTGGAACTATTTATACACAACAGGTGATTCCCTTTATATTAATTCTGATATTATTAATAGTTAATAGTAGAAACAAAAAAATAATGGAGGAGTATGAGCCTAGTATAGTAAACAAAAAATTTACCCTTAAGGATTTTATTTTAATTGCTGGAGCCACTATATTAATTAGATTTCCCATAGGAATTATAAATATTTTTTATGTTTTATTAGTGGATTTAATAGGTATAAATGTACAAAGTCAAGAAGTGGTAGATATTTTTGTGAATTCTCAAAATAATATGTTAAATATATTAATAATATTATTAGTGGTTATAGTAGCACCTCTAAATGAAGAGTTTTCAATGAGATATTGGCTTTTTGGGAAGGTGTTATCCCCAAGGGCAGGTGCTATAATAGCTGCATTGATTAGTAGTGGTTTATTTACACTATTACATTATAATATTGCAGGGGTGCCAACTTTTTTTGTTTTAGGATTATATGCTTGTTATATTTATTATCGTAAGGGATTTTGGGGGGCGGTTACAGTTCATTTTATATTTAACTTAAGCTCAGTACTTTTATTAATGTTGACAAAACTTATAATTCCTATAGCATAGAAGTGGTAAAACATTAATTGATGATGAATATTAGGTTATAATAAATAAAAGAAACATTTGGGAGGAAAAATTATGGCAGTTAAGATAAAAGATGTTGCAAGGGAAGCTAATGTTTCAGTGGCGACAGTTTCAAGGGTATTAAATAATGTGCCACTTGTAAATGATGATACAAAGAAAAGAGTACAGGATGCGATTAAAAGAACTGGATACAAACCAAATGCTATTGCAAGGAGCTTGAAAATGCAAAAAACAAACACCTTTGGCATTATGATTCCAGATATCACTAGTCCATATTACACTGAGATTGTAAGAGGGGTAGAGGATATATGCAATATGTATGATTATCATATTATTCTATGTAATACAGACTCAAATGCAAAAAAAGAAGAAACATATTTAGATGTATTGATTGAAAAACAATGCGATGGAATACTATACATAGGAAAGGGTATTTCCCAAGAACTAAAAAATAAAATGGTTGATAGTAATGTACCATTAGTAATTGGAGCTATCCATGATCATGAGTATTCTATACCTAGTGTTATGATTGATAATGAAAAGGCTGCCTATGATATAGCTAAGTTTTTAATTGAAAAGGGACATAAAGAAATAGCATATTTTTCAGATAATGATCATAATGCTTTAGTTGCGAGGGAAAGAGAAGAGGGCTTTAGAAATGCTCTAGAAGAAGAAGGCTTAGAGCTGCCTAAGGAATGGGAGAAGATGGGGGAAACAACCGTCCTAGGGGGTTATAAAATGATGGAAGCCCTGTTAAAAGAGGAAAGGAGACCAACAGCAATTGTGGCTGTTAATGATGAGGCGGCTTTAGGAGCTATACGAAAAGCTAGTGAAGAAGGTATTAATATACCAAGAGATATGAGTATTTGTGGATATAATAATTACTATATATCAGAATGGGTAAGACCTTCAATAACTACCGTGGCTCAACCAATGTATGATATAGGAGCAGTAAGTGCTCGAATGCTTATAAAAATGATTAATGATGAAGAGTTAGCTTCAAAACATATAATAGTACCCCATGAGATAATAGAAAGAGAATCTACTTCTTCTATAATATAATATAGAAATATATTTATACCACTAATTTCCACTTGAAATAAGTATTTAGTGATGATAATATAGACAAGCTGACTTAAAAAACATATGAAATATGCAAAGAGTCATTTACCAATTAAACTCTTTAAAATTTCAATAAATTACCATTGACATTAAACTGAAATGTTGGTATAGTATTAAGTCCGAGGTAGCAATTAATAACATGCGCCTCAGAGCATAGGGGTAGGATTTACCCATTTAAATAGTCAAGAAAAGAAAAATTAATAGAAAAAGTATTGACATATTTAAAAAAATCTAGTATAGTTGTAAGGGTCGCCACATGAGAGCGACATACTAGAGACAAGGGAACAGGAATAAGAAAAATCCTAAACCCAAATCATGTTGGAACCGCATTAAATGCGTTCCGGAAGAATTGGTCTTTGAAAATAGAACAGTGTAAGGAAGTAAGGGCAAAAACCTTAAATTCTTTTGAAACAAACAGTAATCAATAAGTAGCTTCGAATTCATTCGAAGATAACACAA
>Ga0334894_1000132_pt1 | contig 109575 bp, 102 predicted proteins | sample GraSluR3_MG_6_FD_207225 | JGI IMG/M metagenome (GOLD analysis project Ga0334894, IMG submission 207225) | Sludge microbial communities from methane-producing bioreactor in Wageningen University, Netherlands - Granular Sludge_12_05 R3 | ecosystem: Engineered > Bioreactor > Anaerobic >...
TCAAGGCAGTCAATATTACAAGATTGTCTGTCTTGATGTAAAATATATGATTTTGTCTTTCACTTTTTCTTTACTTAGCATTTCCCATACATATGCATAAAGGGTAATCTGCTGCTGGTATTTTTTCCCTAAGCGCTCATAATCTTTTTCATATTTAGGGTAGTCAGTTTTATAATCTACAATAACCCATTCACCTTTTTCATAAAATACAAGGTCAATAATACCATTTAACAATATTGGGCATAATTCATCTTTATGGTTTTCTTTATCATAAATTATTTGCCTGTAAATCGGTTCTCCTGGTTCTATTTTAAGATTAAAAGGAACTTCTGTTAATATCTTTTCAGATTTGCTAATCCTGGAATATAAATCACTTTCCCGGAAATCCTGAACCAGTCTATACAATTCTTCTTTTCGTTCTATTGCAATATTGTTTTTTTCCAGAACATAAACAAAAAATGACAGCAGGATTTCGTCTGACGGATGTGCACTTAGAAAATATTCAAGCGTTTCATGAACCGCATTTCCCCATTCTGTTCCGCCTATATCTATTGTAGGTATAAAACTCTCTTGTACTGCTGGAATATTTTTAAGTTCTGTAGGTGTTTTTTCCAGATAATGGGCACCAAGTACTCTCTTATATTTGTCTGTAATCTCGGTACTATACTTTTCGTGGTCTGTTAAAAGATACTCTTTTTTTGTTCTTTGTTCTTTTTTCTCAGGAATATCAGGAATATCCAGAATCATGTCTTCTGAAATATTTATTAATAAAGGATTCCAGGGGATATTTTTGTTTTGGGTTTTCTCTCTTCCAAGGCTGCTTATTATTAATAAGTTTTTTGCCCTGGTAGCTGCCACATATAACAGCCGTGTCTCTTCTGACTGTAAATATAGTTCCTCTGTTTGGCAATGAACTTCCCATTCAGGGGGCTGGGCAATAGTCTTTCCGTTACCGTAGTCATTTGATTTTTTTACCATGAAATAACCTGATGGTTTCTGTGCTCGGCGTTGAATATGATAATCAGGTTCATGTTTTCTGTTATTGAAAGGAATTGCCAGGAACACTATTGGAGCCTCAAGTCCTTTGGCTTTGTGTAAATTCATAATGCGAACAGTATTGCTCTCTGCCTTTAAATCAAACTCTTCTTCTACGGCAGATTCCCATAATCTTTCTACCTCTTCTATCATACCGGAGAAGGTATAAAAGCGTTCCATTTCCAATTTTCGCAAATATTGTAGTAAAAAATGAAGCTCGTTATCCTGAATAACGGTCTCTGTTTCCATACTGGCAGCCAGCTGCAAACCGGAACAATTTACTATCTTCTCTAAAGCAAGGATAGGTAATAATTCCCGACTCCAGCAATAGAATTTTTTCAGCTGATCAAAGACAAACCTGAATTTTTGTTTAAGATCTTCCTGGACAGTACCCGGGATTTCAGTTAAAAAATCAAACATTCCTCCTGCTTCCCTGAATTGATAGAGGTCATCATCGGAAAAACCAAAAAAGATTCCCCGCAATACTGCTACCAATAATACCTGATTCTCAGGGTCTTTTAACAAACGCAATAGTTTCAATAGTTCGCGAATACCCTGAGATTGATTGATTGACGCAGCCCCTGATACAGTAACCGGAATATCATAATCATTTAATACCTGTGCGTAGATTTCCATACCCTTTTTATAGCGTACCAAAATCATAATATCACTATAATCTATTTCTGTATTTTTACCCAGGTTCAACTCCTCTTTTTTTCGGGCTATCTTTTCCTTTTTATTTATCCAATATTTAATAATTTTTGCAATTGCCTGTGCATCATTCTCAATAGTTTTTTCTTTCAACCTGTCTTTGGTAATAACTAATTGCTTCACTCCTGATAGAAATCCTTCTTCATCCCCTCTGACTGCATTCATGGGAGAGTATTTTGCCTGAAAATCACCAGCCTGGGCTGAAAATAAATCACTGAAAACAGGATTGAGATAATCACCGACAGATTTTAGTGAACGAAAATTACTGTTGAGCTGGATTACCTTTCCAAAGCTTTTGTTGATTAATGATTTTACCTGACTATAGACAGCGATATCTGCCCTCCGAAAATGATAAATTGACTGCTGCGGATCGCCTACAATAAAAAGAGAGCCCTGGCGAGGTATTAATTTTTGCCATTGTTTTTCATTGATGTCATTTCCGGTAAGATAAAATATAATTTCTGCTTGAATCGGATCAGTATCCTGAAATTCATCAACCAGTAATGTTTTGTATTTCTGCTGAAAATGTGCCCTTACATGAGGATAATCTTTTAATAGTTTGGCCACTTTACTTAATAAATCCTGAAAGTTGAGCATAGAATATTTTTCTCTGAATTTGTGATAACTCTCTACTGCCGGCAAAATAAACTGAAAAACATGATAATAACAGGATTCCCTCCACTCCCTGATTGCCGGCTGAATGTATTTATCTCTCAATTCGGGTAATACTGTTTCTTTATAATTTTTGGCAACTTCTTTTGACTGCCAGCGATTCAGGGTAATATAGCCGCTATTGGAAAAATTTCTGTCAAAATTTTCCAATAAAGATATCTTATTATAATCTTTCTCGATAAAAGCAGAATAATCCTTCAGGCGAAGAACCTGCTCAATTGCCTCCTGTATCCTGTCATACCCTTTTTCTGTTTCCGGCTTCGGGATATACTCATCTGCTTTCTCGCAAAACAATACCAGCTCTCTCCAGGCTTTTGATAAATTGGGGTTAGCACTAATTTTATGACTTATTCTGGTGTCCGGGTAAAGGCATACCTGCTTATAGCATCCCTTTAAATCTTTAATCTCAATGCCTGAGTATTCCAGGTTTTTTAAAATTTCAGAATCCGTAACCTTTAAGCTGCTTAAATGGTTTTCCCATGCTTTTTCCATAAAGAGAACATTATCTATTTCATCCATCTCTTGAAAAGCCGGGTCTAATCCTGCTTCAATGGGAAATTCCCTTAAAAGGCGGGCGCAAAATGAATGAATTGTGCCGATATAGCATTGCTCAATATCAGCAAGAGCCTTTCCCAGTATTTCTTTTTCCCGGATATCCTTGCATTGCCTGAAAACATTCTCAATCTTCTCCTGAAAACGTTCTTTCATTTCGATGGCTGCCTTACGGGTGAAGGTAATGGCAACAATCTGTTCTATTGAGTATGTACCTGACTGAACAAGAGCGACCATTCTTCCGACCAGGCTGGATGTCTTTCCCGAGCCGGCACTTGCCTCAACCAAAAAGTTATACTTCAAATCATTAAGAATCTGTTTTCTTGCCTCTTCGTCACTGAGGATTACCCTGTTATGGTCTTTACTCAAACTGTTTTAACCTCCTGATAGCATCAAAAGATTTTTCATCTTTAAATTTTTCGCCCTGTTTTCCGTTAACTGAAACAACTTCATTCTGCTCCATTATATCCTGATAGTCACAGCACATGTAATAATCCGGTTTTTTAGTCATGGGGAAAATTCCACTGGCAACAGTATCCAGCAATATCTCGACAATCTCCAGTACCTGGTTTGTATCTTTTTGTTCATACAGAACAAGACTTCCACGTCCGTATGCTGTTGGAAAATAATAGCCTGAATCACTTATAGAAATTTTTTTACCGGGAAATTTCTTCTCCAGTATTTTCTGCAAAGCAACAGCATAAAGGGCATGCTGTATCTGTTCACCATGCCGAAAAGGCTTGCCTTTTTTATAATTCGCAGAGCCTCCAGTCTTATAATCAATAATGCGATAAGTGTCATCCGGCATCAGGTCAACCCGGTCGATTTTCCCCTGAAAACTTATCTTGTCTCCAGCCGGCAAAACAAGTTCTACTGACTTTACTTTGCCCAGGAGTTCATGTTCATTATCCCTGGTTCCAAATGCCAGTTCAAAATACTGCGGCCTCTGACCCTTGTAATGCTTTTCTTCTCCAATTAAAAATATCTTGCAGGATTCCAGTATCTCTCTTCTTTCAGCCTGATAAATCAGCTCACCAGGAGATGCCAGAAATTCTCTTTTTTCCTCTAATCTTTCATCAGCAATCTTTTTGAGCATTGGCCAGTGCCTGGAAAAAGATGGTCCGACAGAAACTGTCCCGAATTTTTCAATTAATCTCCGGTAAAAATCTTCATATATCTGATGAAGCAAAAGACCTCTTTCCATAGGATTCATCCACTGGACTGGCTCATATTCCATCTCTTCCGGCCTTTTTACCTTTAATATGTCATTTAAAAAGTAAAGGTAGGGACAAATGGCAATCCTCTCCAGCCTGGAGCTTGAAAGAACTATCCCCCTATTATAGCGGGGATCATATTTCTGGGATGTGATGTTTATCTTTCCATTATAGGAATTAAATTCTCCTGCTTTTCTCCTTATATCAGCCTTTATTCCTTCGATAAAATATACATATTTCTTTTGCAGAAAAGATTGCATGTTTTTCTTTTCTTTACTTGCAAAATAGAGAAAAATATCCCCTTCATTCAAGAATTGGGTTCTATCTGCCGGAATAAGCTTCTTTACTTCTCCCAGGGCAGCTGAAAATTCCTCATAGCTGATTTCCCAGTTCTCACATGAAAAACGGAACAACTGCAACAGCAATGATGCTGGAGCCTGTTCCTGATTATTCAATGTATCAAAACAGGAGAAGGATAAATATTTTTTACCTTTCAGGTTTAGAATCAGGCGAAGAAGTCTGAGCTGCTCTATCTTATTTTTTTGAGTATCTGTCAACAGATGATTGTGAGGAATTTTTTCTGTATCAATAAATACAGTTCCATCGCCTGTTATGCCGGGAAACTTGTGGGAATCCATCCCTACAATAAAAGTATAAGGCCTGTTCAGCCAAATCCCTTTTTTATAACTGGCAATATGCAGCATACCCGCACATGGCTCCGAACAGCAGATATATTCATTACTTAATATATCATTTATGATAGATAAAACTTCACTATAGGATATCTCTTCTTTTGCCTGTTTTTCCAGTATACTAAGTCTTTGGTTAATTTTTGAAAGGGCTTCTTTGTCAGGAGAATTGCTGTCAACTATCGAAAATTTATTTATTATCTGTTTTATCCCTCCGGCAAGTTCGCTGAGAAATACTGTAGAATTAAAACCGCCATCGGGGAGAAGTCGGAATATTTCCGAAATCCACTCTTTAATAATATTGTAAATTTTAATCTCATTTTGATAGTTTTCGAGCCTGTCATCAGAAGAATTTTCTAATTTTTTTTCTATCTCCCTAATTGCCAGTTTAATTCCCGGGATATACCTTTTTCTTTCCCAGCCAATTGGTGACTTTCTTAATAATGAGGAAAATTGTCTCAATGTAAAAGGTTCCGGTAAATCCAGTTTAATATTACCGCTATTTAAAACTGTAAACAGTTTTTTAATGCTGTAGTTATCATTTATCCATTCGATTAAATCAAAAAAGAGTTTAGCAGGACGGCTGTTTTTAATATGAATACCGCTGTGAAAAGTTGCGGGAATTTGTTTTGCCGAAAACTCGGTATACTCATTGGATGAGCTCAACATCTGGTAAAAATATTGGGAGTAGGGCTCCTGCTGTGTATAAAATATCTGTGCTTTCCCAAAAAGTATATTTTTTTCCATGATAATTCTCAGCACCTCTTTTGTCTCAACATATTCCCCATGAGTCCTGAAAAATTCAATATCGGGCTTTGCCAAATTTATATTTTTTTTATTATTTTGATTTGATAAACTGAGAATTATTTGCTCGGGACACTTATCTGTCTTTTTGTTTCGAGCAAGAGAAAAAGAAGTAGGGGCTATTGTTGCCTCAGGACAGGCAAAATCAATAATCCTGGCAGCCGGCTTAATCTTTTGATTATAAAAAAGTTGTTCTAAGGTATTCAGCTGAATATTGGAAGGCACAAGAAAAATAATATTTTTTTCAATATATTTAGAAGAAACAGCCAGGGAGTATAGCCTTGCCTCATCAACTAATCCCCTTTCATTTAGCTGCTTTTCATATTCAGCCATAATCCGAAAAAGGTCCTTCAGCTTCTCAGAATCAACTTTAAATTCAGACAACCAGCTTCTGGAATCATAACCGGCCACTCTTATCTCTTTGATGCTACTGAAAACAATTTTTGCCAAACCTGTTGAAATTAATGGTAACTGAAAATATGAGATGCTGTTCTGCCTGGATAAATCTTTTAATATTTGCATAATTAATACAATTCCCAGGGAATTATCCAGTATATTAAATTTATTCTTTACTAAATCTTCCAGTGCGAAAGTTCTGGCAATATCGAAAAGGGTGCTATGGTGAAAATTCAGTGAATTAACTCCATGAAAGAAAAGGAGCTTTTTGAAGGCATTCCCGTCTACATAAGAAGGAACAAGGAAAACCTTTTTCTTAAAAGGATATTGCTGTAGAATCTCCTGTATAGTTTTTAAATATGAGTACATAAAAATCCTATTTAATATATTTAATAAAAGTATCTACTTTTTTTGAAAAGCAGCAATCTTCAGATAGGTATCTTCCAGGTCATGTCCCATTCTGGTAAAATGATGCCTGAATAAAGCCAGGCCGTCATTCTGATAACGGGGAATCAGATGCAGGTGAAAATGAAAAACAGTCTGCTTGGCTGCCGAACCGTTAGACTGAATGATATTTAAGCCAATGGAATTGAAGATTTGGCGGTAATCCATTACCAATCTTTTGCTGATTTTCATAATATGAGCAAGAGTTTCTTCTGGAATATCGTAAATATTTTCATAATGCTTTCTGGGAATAATCAGAGTGTGTCCTTCATTAACCGGGTATGCATCTAAAAATGCCACACACCGGTCATCTTCATAAGCAATATAAGCCTGTCTTTCTTTATCAGCAATTTGACAAAAAATACATTTATCTGACATAGATTTTACTCCTTATCTGATTCATTTCTATCAACTTAGAACATAGTCTACATCTCTGTTGACATTTAAAATCTTATTTAAAACAAAAGGTCCTTTTTCCTATTTTCCAACTGGTTCCAGTCAATATCCCTTCTTTCAGGAAAAGATTCACAAGTACCCCGTTTTTGAACTGTATACGAGGCAACCAGATTGGCTATTTGGATTGATTTCGGAATAGAGTTGCTCTGTATCATGCCATAAATAAAAGCTGCATTAAATGAATCCCCGGCACCAGTAGTATCGACAATGTTTTTGGCAACAAATGCAGGTATGTTTATCAGATTATTTTGATATAAAAAACTGCAACCGAGTGCACCCTGCTTGACAATGATTTCTTTTGCTCCCCAATCCTTAAGCACATTGGCTCCCTGCAGCATTTCCTCTTCTCCTGTTATAATCTTCAATTCTTTTTGGTTTGGCAAAGCATAGTCAACCAGGTGCCAGAAATCTTTTTCCGGAAAATCAATCACAGGAGAGGGGTCTAATACAGTTTTCAATCCATATTTTTTACCTAATTTAAGTGCAGAAATAATTGTATTGGTTGGATATTCCAGGGAAACGCTAAGCCAGGTAGCTAATTCAAAGATAGGTCCAAAGCGTTCCAGAAAATCGGACTGAATCATACGGTTTACAGCGGGAAATCCTATAACAGTGTTTTCTCCGTTAGGGCTGACCATAATAGAGCAGATACCTGTTTTGCCGCTGCTATTCTTGAATATATATTCCGTGTTAATCTTGTATTTTTTTAAAAGAGATAAAATATAATCTCCGGCAAAGTCATTACCAACCTTGCCCAGCAGCAAGTTATTTACCTTCAAGTTACTCAAAGCCACTGCCTGATTGGCTCCATGCCCTCCGAGACAAAATCTAAAATCTCTAGCCCGAAGACTTTTACCTTCAACAGGAAAATATGGAAGATACCCAAAACAATCCAGGTTAATTGCACCAATAACAATAACAGTTGACATTTTTCATCAGCCTTATAACAATAAATTTATTAATTATATTATGTAATAACATATCCTTATTGTCAAAAGAGTGAGATGTATTTAGGTTATTTTATTTCATCATGTTGAGGAATAAAGAAAGTTAATAATGCAACTATTCCGGATAAAAGCACCATTATAATTATAATTTCTTTATAACCACCAAATAATTGATAAGCAAACCCAAAAGGAAGTGGTCCAAAAGCAGAGCCTATAACCATGCTGGCTTGAACCGCTCCACGAATACTGGCAAGGTGTCGTAAACCAAAATAGACTGGCCAGACTATATTTATTATCACCTGATAAAAGCCCATCATAATCCCTGCAAAAAAACTATACATAATTGCTGTTTGTAGCGTATAGACATTTAGTAACCATATTAAAACGAAAAAGTAAAATATATAGACAAATATAATAACAATGCGAAGTTTAAATCTATCTAAAATATACCCGGCAAAAAGTGCAGAAAAAAGACTTATAATTGCCTTGATACCCAGAACTGCAGCAGCAACCTGTGCCGAGAGGCCGCGACTGTCAAATATTGATACAATGTGAAAAGTAATACCGGTACTTATCATTGAGGGAGCAAATACGCATAATAATAACAGCCAGAAAGAAAGTGTTTTACTTGCTTGCTTAAGGGTTCTGGAAGTTACTTTCTTTGTACTATAAACAGGTTTCTTAAACGAAGATTTATAATCATAGATGGGTTCAGAAATATTGCCATCAATCAAAAGCCCTATATCACTGGGTTTGTTACGAATAAAATACCAGGCTAGAGGAACCATTACAAACCAGATATTTGCAGCCCAGAATCGCCAGGCATTCCTCCAGCCAAAACTATTTATCAGCCATATATTCATTAATGGCAACAAAAAAGCAGCTATTGTTTGTCCCATACTCATCAGGCTTAGTGCCCTCCCCCGCTTTGTTTCAAACCAATATGGAATTAATGTTGAGGGGCCGATGGTCATTGAACTCTGGCCAAATAATCTGAGTAGAAAAAATCCTATGAAAAGCATGAATGGGTGGATTATAAAACTCATAAACATGCAAATTGTTCCAAGAAATATGGAAATTAATGTGATTGCATTTCTATGGCCAATCTTATCAATTTGTTTGCTTATCAGCAGTACCAGTATTCCAGCCAATAAGGTTGCCATTGAATAATAACTTGATATTAGTGCACGGCTCATTCCTAAATAATCTATGAATGAATCTATAAAAATGGAAATGCTAAATGTTTGCCCGGGCCCAGAATAAAAATTACCAACTGCACAGATAAAAACAATAATCCAACCATAAAAAATTGGTGGATTTGAACTTTTTTTATTATTTTTACGAATGATATTTTTATTTAACATTTATTAAGACTTCTTGTATTGATAATTTTTTATTTGTTACTATGCTTATATCATCAAAATCACTGCAATATTTTTATGCAAAACACAATACTACACCTTTAATCGTTTTAAGTAAAGTGTGTTTTTGTATCTCTGATAAAAAAATCATATTTCAAGCTTATACACTATAGATAGGGAGTGCATAAGGATAGCAGGGAAAAATAGTAGTATTCTTGCTATCTGATATTTTATTCAATTTTTATCATTTCGGTCTATTTTTATAAAGAATGAAATACAAAATTCCAAAATAGATAAAAAACGATAGTAATGCAATCAGGTACATGGACGGTTGGTTGGTAACATAGCCAAAAATAGGAATATTTAAAATCATCATAAGGGGAAAGCCAAATAGAAGAGCTACACCACTACCCAGGACAATATTCTCCGATGCTCGTGAGTGAAACCCGGGGTCAATTTCTTTCAATAATGCCATTCCAGTCGAAATAGTGCCGGTATAAGTACCATAAAAAGCCAGGGTATTTTCAAAAATATCGTCTTTAAAAATTCGCCTGGTCATCCACAGGATAAATAAAATTGTGATTATACCTCCAGCAGAAGTAATAATTATGGTGGGTATTAAATAATATCTCAACGTTTCTAATGAAATAGCGGCAATAGCAGCAGCAATCATAAAGTCAAAAGAACCACCAGCGATTCTTTGTAACATGTAATTATTAGGATATTCATGTGTCATTATTTTTATTTTCTTTAAAAAGTCAAACCCTATTCTCAATAAAATGGCATAGATAGTACCTATTATAAAATGAAACCCCCATAATAGCTGAGCAAGTGTCTCCCCGAAAGTCCCTAACGGGAGTAATATCTTATTTAATCCCAGCAGGGTCAGATACGCTGCCAGATAGACAACTCCTATTAAAAAGAGTTGTATAGAAATATCATCCAGCGAAGCAGCCAAAGGCAATTCTCCTGAATCCATTTCTTCATGAATCTTTCCTTTAGTAGAAGAATCTTTATTGGAATTTATCTTAAAAATATTCTTTTTTACTAAGTAGTTCATCAGGATAACTCCTATAATACACGCCCAAAGAAAGCCAATTGTAGCAATAGAAAGTCCAATATTTCCGCCCTGAAAAAATCCTATTTCCTCCCATTGGCTTCCAATAGCATAAGCTTGTCCTGGGCCCTGTCCGAAGCCCAAGGGTAGTAATAAGCCAAATGCCGGAAATAAATTCGGGAAAAAGGTATTTGCCATAATAAGTGAAAGCAGGAAACCTGTAATACCCTGAACTACATAAATGCTAACAATATAGACACCTGAATTAAAAATATTTCTACTATGTATTCTCTCTCTTTTTTTTAAGGCAATAGCTATAAAGCCAATAGCCATCAGATGGTAGACTAAACTGCCCAAACGTTCATTATTCATATGCACAAGATTAAGAATTTCTGATCCCAATAATAAACCGATAAATCCGGCAATAATAGCAGTGGGGAAAAGATACTTACGGAAGAAATATACTTTTCGCTTTAAAAAAATACCAATACCTATGAATAATGAAAGCCACAAAAAATCAGTAATCAGTACCCAGTTTTCGTTCATATTTACTCCGTTATAATTGATTTTAAGAAATTATATTTTGTGCTAATTGTATTATTTTACACCACTTATAGGCAGAAACCGAGGGCAAATCAAAATAAAATTGATATAATTCATTTCTATAATAAAATTCCAAATGGTCATTATATTGAACATTGATTCCTTTTATTAATGTTAAAAAAAAATCCAGATTGCCTGAAGATTTGTTTTCCAAGGCAAGCCTTTCTCCTTTCAAAACCAATTGGCAGCCCTTCTTTGTATCCATTTTATTATGTTCATTTATCTTATTTAAACAAACTCCTTTATCTTTTATAAAAATTTCTTCACTCTTGTTTTTATAGTATTTTTTTAGAAGCTCATTACTATAATTTACTTGCCATTGATTCCAATTAGCAGGATTATCAAAATATAGTAGTTGTTTTCGAGAATTGAAAAACCCATATTGATTATACTGCACTTCATAACTACAACTTTGACATTTTAATATATCCCCATATGAATAAAGTGAACCTAATTGATGGCAATGAGGGCATAAAAACAGATACAATTCTAATTTCTCGGCCAGGTTTTTACCTCGATAGATATTCATTATCTCTCTTTGAAAATCATATTCACTATAGGACAGGCTTTTCTGAATATCCTGGTAAATTTGTTCAATGGATAATTCTTGAATTTTCTCTGGTGTTAAAACTAAATCATAAGAAAAAGATATTTTACCCTTTCTTTTATAGCTTGCCCACCTTGGAAAAGCAAGGTAAGAACCTTTCATTAAAGCACGTACTACTGGAATATTTAACATTTTTATTAATTTAGCAGTTGCAAAAATAATTTCTTCGGTAGAACCATCCCAATTACGTTTACCTTCCGGGAAAATGCCGATAATTCTTCCCGCTGCTTTTGCCTTTAGGGCTTCTTTAATTGCAGTAAAATCAGCTAAAAATTTTTTCTTGGGAATAGAGCCTTCTATTGTTAATAGCCATTTTAATAAGGGTTTTCGGAAATATTCATCAGAAACCAAAAAACAAATCGGTTCTTGTATAAATAGATTTACCAAGAATCCATCATAAAAATTAGTATGATTTCCAATAACTAGATAAGGTGGTTTAATTTCTTTGGTGGCGTTTCTCTCTAAGCTTAATATAAAAATATTTCCTAAATACCATTTTAAAAATTTTGAAACTAATCTTGATAAAGTCTTATTTGGTAACTTTTTATCTCTCATTTTTCCCTTTTTGCACAGTATAAATATTAAAAATGGCTGTTTTAATTTTGCAAATATATTTTTTTCACAATATCATAACAAATAATTACTGAACCAGTCAATTGTATAGGGTGTTATCAAATCAAAATAATCCTGGCAACAATGATTAGCTTCTTCAATATACAATAATTCTTTGTCTTCTCCTGTTGCCCAATCCATAAAATAGTAAGCATGCTTTGGAGGAACAGTTTTATCTTTGCCTCCCTGAATTATCAGCATAGGACGGGTCAGCGGAAGACAAGTTTTGATATCCAGATGCCCAAAATGTTCTGATACCTCTTTCATGCTATGATAACCGGTCATATAATAAACAGAACGTTTAGTAGCAATATTTAACTTTTTTAAATGAGAAAGTGAGGGGAAATAAGCAAATCCGCCATTACTAATAACACAATTAATCCTGGGATCAGTTGCAGCTGCTTTTATTGAAAAAAATCCGCCAAAACTGATTCCGATAACACCAATTCGTTCTATATCAATATTAAATTCATTATTGATTTCAAACCAGTCAATAATCGTGTGGATTGCTTTCTCGTAATCCGGTATCAGGTTCATATGCTGTCGCATCTCTCCTTGTCCAGGGCCATCAAAACTGAATACATTGAATCCTGCTTTTACAAAATCTTGTGCATAAAAATGGTTTTCAACTTCTTTTATATTATTCAAAACATTGACAAATATTATAAGAGGCTGTTCCGGCTGGCTGGCTAATAAGAGATACCCGGGGATTTCTACCTCGCGAAAAGGTATTTCTATTCTTATTGGTCTCTCTTGTTCTTCATATAGGGCAATTGCTTTTTGATAACACTGTCTGGCAAGCTTTTGTGCTTCTATTTTTTCCTCAATATCATAATAATTTATAAAACTTCCTATATGATAACAACCTGCTGCACTATGATAAAGTCCACGAGCCAAATAAAGGTTACCATCTTTAAGGGCTTCCCCGGCTAATTCTTCCAATTTTTCTCCCTCTTTAGTCCACTGATTACACCAGTCAAAATAATTTTTAACTCGCTTAACAACTCGTTCAGTGCGGGCAGGATCTACACCACATATTGAAAACCGGTTGTAATCCGTGGTGGTAATAACTTTCTGCATTGAGACCATACGTGCATATATTTTCTCCCAAAACTTCATAGAAGGTAAAGTTGGAATAGGTAATTCAGTAGTTTCTATTGGAATTTCATCAATCTCTGCAATCATCTGTTTTTCTTTTTTCTCAATTTCCTTCACTAATTGATTAAGTAATTCGATGTTAAAACCTTCCTCGTAAACCATTTTCCCATAAAATATTTGTCTCTCCTGATTTTGCCTGGAAAGTAAATCAATAAATTCTTTCTCCTCTTTATCTAATATGCCCATTGAATCAAAATATAAATAAAATATAGCTGAACTAAACTTATCTTCAATATAATCCCTAACATCAATATTGTTTTGACTATAATCCGCAATTGCCAATAATGATTTACTAAAAACAATAATTAAAAAAATTATTGCAGTTACTGAAATGGTATTGCATTTTTTGGATAAAAAATATTTTTTCGACACTTTTTGTCCTTTCTGATTTTACAACAGCAAACATCACACCCGCAAAGCAGGTGGCTTTAAGAACATCTAAAAGGGGTTTATCTTTTTTACTTTTTTCCTGCTTTATTCCTAATATTTTAACTGAACTTTTTCTTTTTTCTACAGCAATATAACTGCTTTGGACTTCAGATGAAAAATTGACATCTATCTTATCTTAATCTTTTTCATGGTAAAACCAATTTATTTCAGGATTTTTTTGATTGCAACAATTCTTTTAACTTTTTCTTGTTTAATTCCCTTTTTAAAAAGGGTTTTTCTTTATCTTGATGGACTGTCAGCTGTTGTTCGAAGGATTTTTTCTTTTTATTTTGATAGAAGATTCCCAGCGGCATCTTTCCTTTTTCCATGGCTTTTGCTAAAGCCTGCTCACGATTTTCAGGCTCATGGTTTTCCAGGTTATAAGTATTTTCCTTAAACCATTTAAAAGTATTTATTTTATTAAAAGTGACACAAGGCTGAAAAATATCCACCAGGGCATAACCGGGATGTTGAATCGCTTTTTTAATTATCTCGGCTGTCTTTTCAATATCACCGCAAAAAACCCGGGCAACAAAGGAGGCATCCAGGGAAATGGCCAAAGAGATTGGATTAATAGGTTCAGATACAACCCCGTTTGTTTGTACCGGGGTCTTAAATCCAAACTGGCTGGTTGGCGATGCCTGCCCCTTAGTTAACCCATAGACCATATTATTATGAACTAAATGAGTAATATTAGGATTGCGACGTATTGTATGTAAAAAATGATTTCCACCTTCTCCATACATATCTCCATCTCCACCCTCGGCAATTACTGTTAATTCCGGGTTACAAGCTTTGATTGCAGTGGCAGGCGGCAAAGCCCTCCCATGCAGACCATTAAACATATGTACATTAAGATATTGAGGGGTTTTAGCAGCCTGGCCTATTCCTGAGACGATTACTACTTGTTGAGGTTTCAGGGAAAGCTCTGTTAATGCTTGCTGTAATGCCTTTAATATCATAAAATTACCACAACCTGGACACCAGGCAGTTTTAGTATTTTCTTGTTCAAAGGAATTTATATTATTCATTTTTTATCTCCTTTTTTGGAAATAGTCTCAGCTATATGTTCAGTCAATTCATCTGCAAAAAACGCTAAACCGTTATATTTCAATATTTTAGACCTAATTTCAATACCTGTTGAGGTTTCTAAAAGTTGACTAAATTGACCTGTATAATTATTTTCTATCGAAATAATTTCTTTGGCTTGCTCTAAATATTTAATACTTTCCCGGGAAATAGGGTAAACTTGTTTAAAGTGTAGAAAAGCTACCTTGGGATTATTTAAATTTGTTAGAGACTCTTTTATAATATGATAGGTCGAGCCCCAGCCGATACATAGTACCTGATAATCTTTTGGCCCAATAAGCTCAGGAGCAATGGCTTCTATTTTTATCTGGTCCAGTTTTGCCATTCTCTTTTCCATCATCTTATTCCTGGTATCCATGCTCTCGGTAATTAATCCATTCTCATCATGTTCATCGCTATCAACCCTGATTAACCCCTTGCCATAACCGGGTATACCCCTTGGAGATACGCCATTATCAGTTTTTAAATCATACCGCTTATAGCTTTCCTTGCTTTCAATCATAAATCTTTCAATTTTTTCTTCAGGGATATAAAGCCCTTTAATGTTATAGTAAGTATCCATGGTGTATTGATCTGTCAGGACAAATACCGGAAGTTGATACTTATCAGCCCAGTAAAAGGCCTTTTTGGTAAGCTCATAAGCATCTTCAATGCTGCCCGGTGCCAGGATTACTCTGGGAAATTCACCATGACCGGCAGCAAGGGCCATATTTAAATCTCCCTGTTCAGTTCTTGTTGGTAAACCGGTAGCAGGCCCCGGTCTTTGGGCTAAATGGACAACCATGGGACTTTCCAGCATACCAGTTAAGCTGATTCCTTCTGTCATAAGGGCTAATCCTCCACCAGAGGTAGTAACCATGGCTCTCGCTCCAGCATACCAGGCACCCAAAGCCATATTAATAGCCGCAATCTCATCTTCGGCCTGTTCAGCAATAATATCAAAATCATTAGCAAATTGTGAAAGAAAAACAAGCACACCGGTGGAAGGAGACATAGGGTAAGAAGATATAAAATTACAGCCTCCGGCTATAGCTCCGAAACCAATCCCCTCTGCTCCATTGATTAACAGGTCATCTTTCACCTCTTTTGATTTTTCCATATGAAATAACTTATCCGAATCAACAAGGTTATCTTTTACTAAATTTTCTGCTTCCTGGAAACCTCTTTCTAAAGCTTTAATATTATCGGGAATAAAATCTTCTTTTTTCTTCTGAGTAAAATAATCCTGTAAATATTTTTTTCCTTCTTCAGTATCACCCTCCAGCAATCCCAGTAATAGTCCCACTGCAATTGTGTTCGCATAAATTGCATTTCCAATCTCTTTAGCAATCTCAAGAAATGAAACATTTATAACTTTCAGTTCTGTATGCAGTTTTTCCTTATCTCCTATTATAATTGTCTTATCATCGATTCTATCTGAAACATGGTTAATTGCTTCTTTGTCTAAAGGTATTAATATATCTATTCTCTGAACAGGTGCCTGTACTGATTGATTAGCAATCCGTATCTGGGTGGAATTACTACCTCCTCTTACCCTGGACATATATTCCTTGGTAGCAAATACATAATATCCTGACAGCTTCAGCATACGAGTCAATAATTGCTCCACAGTCTGAATCCCCAGTCCAGCTCCTCCACATAAAACAATAGAAATATCTTTCTTAAGCTTACTTTTTCCTTTTGCTGGTTTCATTTTTATCCCTCCTTTATTGATTAAACTCTATTTAACATTATAAATGCTAAATTTTTAAGAAAAACAAAAAACCAAAAAAATTTTTATCCCTATTATGATTGATTATTTTTTTGCTGGTGGAATAGAAGGTCTCTTGTAGGGTACCGGGATATATTGAACAGAAGGTCTCTTTCCAGGGTTCTGCGGATACAGATCCATTAATTCATAGATTTCTTTCGGCATTTCACTGGAAACGCATAAACCCAATTCATTTGCTTCTTCAAATTTTATAGGGTAATCATGTGTCCACCTTCCCTCAGTCAGGGTTTGGGCAATTTTTTGAGCTTTTTCTTCAGTACAGTTATTTTCTGTGAGCAATTTTTTAACAAAATTATAAACCTGGGTTATTGCTTTTCTGGCAATATCTGCCTGAATCATTGTTTCATCATCAATCTCATTAACATTTTTATCTTTTAAGACATTCAAAATTGACACTGCAGGATATTGACCTATTTGGGGATCTACCGGTCCTAAAACCGCATTTTCATCCATTACAATCTCATCTGCTGCCAGAGAAAGCATAGTGCCGCCACTCATAGCATAATGAGGAATAAAAACTGTTATTTTACCTTTATGGCGGATTAGGGCATTAGCAATTTGTTCGGTAGCCAATACTAATCCACCCGGTGTGTGCAGGATAATGTCAATCGGCATGTTATCATCAGTGAGTCTTATTGCCCTCAATATTGCCTCAGAATCTTCAATATTTATATATCTGGTTAAAGGTATGCCCAGAATACTCATAGTTTCCTGGCGATGAATCATGGTAATAACCCTTGAACTCCTGCTTTTTTCAAATCGGTGAATAAGAGAGATTCGTGATGATTCTAATCCTTTTTGCTTAAACCATGGGGATAGGACTGAAAAGATAAAGAAAAACCAAAAAAACATACTAAAATATTCCATTAATTGCCCTCCATATAATGCTTAAATTTATACTAATTATAAACAAAGAGTCTATCTAAAGCAATGGATTAATAGTTACAGTAACTTAATAAAAGAAGCACTTTAAAGCTGAACATTTTAAGGTGCTTCTTTTATTAAGTTAGTTTATATAATTTTTCGTTACTGGTTTTTAGTTTTTAGAAATACTCTAAATAATATAATTTCTTCTATTTCATTTACTTAAATTAGTTAGTTTTATTGTATCTATACTGATAAAAATCTTTTCTTACATTTTACTAAATACTACATACCCGATAGTTGTAATATATTTTTCTTGTAGCTTGTTCTTAAAATCTTATATCTTTATATTAGGTAAATTTTTATTATTTACTAATTACTTTTTACTAATTATTATATTTAATGCTCGATACTCGCGACTCGATACTTGTTAATATTAAATTCTTATTAGCTTCTTTTCACTAGAAATTAATTACTTATTTATATATTTAGCTAACTAGAATATTTTTTTATTTCTCTTGCATTTTACTAAATACTACATACTCGATACTGTATACTATTTTAATAATTCTCAGCTTTCAACTGGAAAAATGCCTGGGGATGTTCACAAGCAGGGCATTTATGAGGTGCCTGTGTACTTTCCAATACATAACCACAGTTGCGGCAATGCCAGGTTACTTTTTCATTCTTCTTAAATACACTGTCATTATTAAGGTTATCCAGCAATTTACGATATCTGACTTCATGATGCATTTCTACTTTAGCTATTTCATCAAACTGGAGAGCTACCTGTTCAAACCCTTCTTTTCTGGCTATTTCTGCTGCATCCTTGTACAGTGTACCCCATTCTAAAAGCTCCCCGTCTGCAGCTGCTTGTAAATTTTCGGCAGTAGTGCCAATAACTCCGGCAGGATAGCTGGCTTGAATTTCTACTTCTCCGCCTTCCAGCAATTTAAAAAATCTTTTTGCATGTTCCTTTTCATTATCTGCTGTCTCCTGGAATATTGCAGCAATCTGTTCGTAACCCTCTTTTTTAGCTACACTGGCAAAATAAGTATAACGGTTCCTGGCTTGAGATTCCCCAGCAAAAGCAGCCAGCAGATTTTTTTCAGTTTCTGTACCTCTAAGTTTCCCCATCTATTTCCTCCTTATATAAGATAATTACCATAACACTTTTGAAGATAAGTATTATTAAAGATTGTATTATTTATTTAAACCGATTGGACTTCTTTTATTTCTGGAATAGCTTCTTTCAACACTTTTTCAATACCCATTTTTAAAGTCATCTGACTCATAGGACATCCACGACAGGCACCAGTTAATCTGACTTTGACAATTCCATCATCAGTTACATCTACTAATTCAACATTCCCGCCATCAGCCTGTAATGATGGTCTTACTTTTTCCAGGGCTTGTTCTACTTTTTCTCTCATAACGCTTCCTCCTCATTATGTTTCTCTTTTTTTAAAATACTATTTTTATCAATAATCATTTTCAGGGATATACCTGATAAATCATTAATTATCCTCTTTTCTATTATCTCAATCTCTCTTTTTATAGGACAGTCATCAATTAATGGACATTCCTGTCCTTTAGTTGAACAGCTATTTAGCTGAAACTTTCCTTGAAAAATTTCTATTAAATCAAGCAACAATAATTCATTTGCAGATACTGCTGGTTTAAACCCACCCTTTTTCCCTTTGTAAGATTCTAATATTCCAGCCTGGTTTAGCTTTTGTAATATTTTCCTGAGAAATGGTCTGGAAATCTGGAAATAGGATGCTAAATGACTTGTTGTCACTATCCTTTCTTGTTCCAAAAACATGAAGCACAATGATTTTATTGCATATCCAACTTCTCTATTAATTATGTTCATTTACTTTTAAATACCTTATAAATGAGTTTGAGTATTATATTTAAAGATTACTTAAAACCAGCTAAAACTATTTTAATTGCAACCTTATATAAAAATTTAATTTCTTATTCAATCTTTAATAAACATTTAATCATATTAATGATACTAAATAAGTATCCTTTAGTCAAATATTTCTATCTGATAATACAGATGCACCCAATTTTTTACCTAAATCTTCGCTTTTCTTAAGAGTGTCAGCAGTTAATTTAGGACTTACAGCGATATAATCAATTACCTTAAATTTAAAAGCAGTACTAATTCTTTTTAAACTTTCAATTGCGGGCTCACCACCAATGCCTCCTGAAGCAAAAAACACACATGGCAAATTGGCAGTTAAGCTTCCCTCAATTTTACTTTGACTGGGATAAAAGGTTCTATCGAAAAAATCTTTCACTGTACCTGCCATATAATCAAAATAATCCGGTGTCCCTATAGCAATTCCATCCGCCATTTTTAAATCATCCCAGCCAGCATCTTGCGCTTTTTTCAGCTCTATCTGGAAGTCTTTATTGATACTTTCAACTCCGGCTTTAAGTGCATAGGCCATTTTTTCCACAACTCCGCTTTGAGAATGATAAATAATTAAAATATTTTTCAATGTATTGCCTCCTTTTCACTTTAAATATACCTATAAATGTTATATGTTGAAACCATTAATACTTTTACCAAAAATACTAAAGAGTCAATCCCAATTTTTCTGTAAAATTAAGTAGCCACCAATTCCTCCTGAGCCCTGACTCCTTCTTTCATTTGTTTTATTTCACATAAGAGAGGATCATATTTTTCTAGATCTTCATCCTCTTTGGTTATCTTCATATACCTTCTGCCGGTCTGCCATTCTTCATCAATCTCCATAAGCCTCATACACACATAGCGCAGGCAGGATTCCTGATTTGGGAAAATACCTATTACTTTGGAACGTTGTTTTAAATCTTTATTGATGACCCCTTCAATTAAATTGGTGGTTCTAATCTTCCGCTGGTGATGGTCGGGATAGTCCAGGTAAGTCAGGGTAAATTCCAATTCCTCTTGTAACATTTGACTGACTTTGGGATAACTGTCCTGATACTTCTGGGCAATCATCTGGGCGATGGCAGTAGCCATCTGTCTATTGGGAGAATTAAAGATCTGTTTGAGATAACAGGCCAGTTTTTTCTTTTCCTTGTAGGGGACATTTGATAGGACATTACGCATAAAATGGCAGATACAACGTTGATGGGGCGTATTCGGGAATAGTTCCTGCTGGGCCTTGATAAGTCCCTTATGATCATCAGAGATGGTTAAATCAACACTTTTTAGGCCTCTTTCTTTGAGTTTTTTAAAATGGTTTTTATAGCTTTGATAGCTTTCCTCAAAAGCAATGTCTGTTCCCAGGATCTTCCGATGGCCGTTTTTATCGACTCCCGCAGTGATGAGCATAGGACAGGAGATGACCTGGTGGTTGACTCTGGTATGAAAGTAAACTGCATCGGTAAATAAATATTTGTAATAATCTTGCAATTGTTCTTGTTGCCATTTTTTTATCTGGGGATCCAACTCCTGGATGATTCTGCTGACAGTGGATTTGGAATAAGTTAAATCCGGGGATAATTTAGCTACAATCTTTTTCACTCTGTTGGTAGAGACGCCATCTTTGATCATCTGACAGATCGTGGCCAGGAGTGCTTTTTCGCTTCTTTGATAATTTTCAAAGAGTTGAGTCTGAAAGGCAAATTCCCTGATCTGGGGTTTGGCCAGTAATAGTCTGCCTACCCTGGTATTTAAAGAGCGGGGCTTATAGCCGTTTCTATTTGCTTTTCTTTTGGCATTATCCCTTTGATGAGATAATACTCCCACTTGAGTATCTCTTTCTTCTTCCATCATCTCTTGTAATAACATCCTTACCATTTCCTTTAAGAAATCTCTGTCTTTTGAGAGTGCCTCTTGCAAAATTGTCTTGATTGACTTACTATTGAGTTGGGTCATCTTGAATTATCCTCCTTAATTTTTTTAGAGTATTATCTATTTATTATGGAGGTTCTTGATGGCCCATTTCAAGTTATTATTTTAAATTAACTTATTCACTTTTACAGAAACTATAGCACACACTCATACTAAAAAGTATATTTGAAATATAACAACTGTTATTAACTATTCTTCATCAAAAAACGAACAGTCGGATTCCTTTAAAATATCTCTTGCCTTATCCAGGTCCCTATCTGATATCAAAATACGAACTTCAGCTAACCCGTCTACCGTAAAAGGATGTACTGACCTGGTAACATCAGATTGCAGGATACATTTTATTCCATAGCTTTCCAGCAAACTTTGAATAGGTAATGCGTCTACTTCTGTTGGAACTCGACACAACTCTACAATCTTTGAATTATGATAGCTGTTATTATTTTCTTCCATAACCTGCACCTTGCTTATATTTAATATTATAAATACTAATATTCAATTCCAATTCTGGCCTGGACTCCTTTTTGATAGGGGTGCTTGACTTCCCGCATTTCTGTGACCAGGTCTGCTTTATCTATTATTTCCTGTGGAGCGTTTCTACCGGTAATTATTATTTCAATATCCTGTGATTTCTGCTCCAGAAAATCAAGAACTTGCTGTAGCTCCAACAACTCAAAATCAATAGCTACATTTAATTCATCAAAAATTATGATATCAAATTGGCCACTTTTTGCTCCTTGAACCCCTTCTGTAAAGGCTTTTTTGGCTTCTTGATAATCGATTTCCTTTGCTTTCCCTTTATAAACAAAATCCTTTGTTCCGAATGTTTTTACGGTTATCTGTGGGATTAGCTGGATTGAATGGAGTTCACCGTAATCCCATTTTTTCATAAACTGAACAATTAATACCTCCTTTCCTCTTCCTGCAGCCCTTAGAGCAAGCCCAAGTGCAGCAGTTGTCTTTCCTTTACCATTTCCAAAATAAACCTGTATTAAACCATCCATTTTGCCGACTCCTTCTACCGATATTCCTTTACTTAGGAAAAATTAATTGAATTTTTTATTGATATTGATTATAATATAATAACATAAAAATAATAATTTATTATAACAGGTTAAGGGAAGCGTGGTGAAAATCCACCGCAAACCCGTTACTGTGAAAGGTACCGAAAGCTGCTTGATGCCACTGGAAAACAATCTTCCGGGAAGGCGCAGCAAGTAGATAGCCTAAAGCCAGGAGACCTGCCTGTTAAAAAAGTTCTGCACTTCTTCGTGGTTAAGAAGTGTGTTTCTTTATTTTAAATAGAGTATATTTTAGAAAAGGAATAAAAATGAACAAAATTAAAAATATTTCCTTTCTCCTCGGTTTCGTGTTTGCAATTATTGTATTTTCCCTCAGTATTTTCACTTTTGCTTACTCTGAAAATTATGATTTTCCTATCACGCTAATTGATGATAGCAATACTGAAGTACATATTCCCGAACAACCACAGAGAATTATCTCAGCAGCACCCAGTAATACAGAGATTATCTTTACCCTGGGGCTAGAAGGAAAACTGGTAGGCAGAAGTGAGTTTTGCAATTTTCCGGAAAAGGCAAAAGATATTGAAAGTATAGGAAAAATGTCTCCTTTAAATTTGGAAAAAATTATTTCTTTAAACCCTGATTTAATCTTATCCTATGGGGGCTTTCAATTGAAGGATATCCCCAGGCTCAGGGAACTGAGACTCAATGTTCTTGTTGTCCAATCAGAAACACTACAGGAGATGATTCAAGGTATTAAATTAATCGCTCAAGCCTGCGGAATACCGGAAAAGGGAGCAGAATTGTCATCTCAAATGCAGGAACGTATCAATAAGGTGAATTTCCGGGTTATGGCTTCATCCAGACAAAAGCCTAAAGTATTTGTAGGCTCCAATTTTGATACTATTTACAGTCCGGGAAAAGATACTTTATTTCATGAATTAATTACACTGGCCGGTGGGGAAAATATCGTGGGGCACCTGCAGGGTTGGTCTAAAATTAGTCCCGAATTGGTTGCTGAAAAAGAGCCTGATATAATTATTGTCCCCAGCGGAATTATGAATCCGGAAGAAATCTCCAAAATAAAAAAGGATATTACAAATCATCCCGGCTGGTCTAACATACCGGCTATTAAAAATAATCAAATTTATGCAGTAAATGAAGACTTGTTTTACCGGGCTGGGCCCCGTCTTGTTGATGGTTTGGAACTATTATATGAAATATTTAACAAAAAATAATAAAAATCCTTACGGATATCCCAACTGGAGGTATAAGGCATTTTTTGTTCTTATATTTGGTTTTCTATCTATTCTGATTGTTGGTTTTATAGCTCTGAATTTTGGAACTATCTCTATTCAACCAAAAAATATATTATCTATCCTCTGGCAACACAAAACAGATGACAGTTTGGGGCTTATTATCTGGGAATTAAGAATACCGAGATTGATAATGGCAATGCTAGCGGGAATGACTTTAGCCGGAGTCGGTGGTGCATTTCAGGGAATACTAAGAAATCCACTGGCTGATCCTTATATTCTTGGAGTTTCTGCCGGTGCAGCATTGGGAGCATGTACCGGTATTGCCCTTCAATATATTACAGGTACATATTTAACAAATATACTACCAATTTTTGCCCTGATTGGCTCTTTTATTTCCATGTTTTTAGTTTATTTTTTTTCCAAAAACAAATCTCATCTTCCCATGACTGATTTATTGCTGGCCGGTGTAGCAGTTAATTTCTTCTTCTCCGCTCTTATTACCCTGTTACTGGCCATATCAAATCGTGAATTGCATTCTATGATCTTTTGGCTTATGGGAGACCTTTCAAATGCCAGCTGGCAAAAGATATATATAGTAATTTTACCTGTCTTTATCGGAAGTCTTTTATTGATTTTCTCTTCACTGGAACTAAATGCTATGGCACTGGGGGAAGAAGAAGCACTCCACCTGGGAATTCAAACAGAAAAATTACGCTTAAAAATTTTTCTAATCGGCTCTATTATGATTGCAGTTGTGGTTTCTTTTACCGGGTTAATTGGTTTTGTCGGCCTGGTAATTCCTCATATCGCACGTCTCATCGTTGGGCCTGACCATAGAATTATGCTCCCGGTATCTGCACTGATTGGTGCAATATTTTTAATACTGTGTGACACTATTGCCCGTACTATTATCGCACCAACCGAAATACCTATCGGGGCTATTACTGCCATCCTCGGGGCACCTCTCTTTATTCATCTGTTAAAAAGGAGAAATGAAAGTAATGAATATTAAAGAACCTATTATTTCCTTAAAAAATGTTAGTTTTTCTTATGGTCAACAATCTGTTCTGGAAGATATTGATTTATCCGTTTTCCCGGGTGATTTTATAGGTATTATCGGTCCCAATGGCTCAGGAAAAACTACTCTATTGAAATTAATATCCGGAATACTGAAACCGCAAAACGGACGAATTATGCTATTTAATCAGGATATCTTGATGATACCAAGAAAAAAAATAGCCAGAATAATATCAGTCGTACCCCAGGAATCTCATGTTGCCTATAATTATAAAGCAAAGGAAATAGTTTTTATGGGAAGAATACCCCATATCAGTCAATGGCAGGGGGAAACTATTTTAGATTATCAGATTTCACAAAATGCTATGAAAAAGACAGATTCATTATGCCATGCAGAAAAAGGAATTCACCAGATAAGCGGTGGTGAAATGCAGAGAATATATATTGCCCGGGCACTGGCACAATCTCCTAAAATACTGATGCTGGATGAATTCGCTTCTCACCTGGATTTAAATTATAAATACGAAATGATAAGGATATTAAAAGATACTCTGCAAAAAGATGTTAAATGTATCATTTCTGTTTTTCATGACTTAAATCTGGCAAGCTTCTGTTCAGATCGCCTTATTTTATTAGATAAAGGAAAAATTGAAATAAGCGGAACACCTCAAGAAGTTATAAATAATAACAACTTAAAGAAAGTTTATAGAAGTAAAGCTCATATTATTCAACACCCTGAACTGGCCATACCCCAGGTGATAATGTAAAGACTATTTAAAATTAATAATAGAATCCTCAGATGGGTTCATATTAGTTAACTTTGACCATATCTTGCCAATCATCCTCTCCAAGTGGGAAGAAACAGATAAAAATGAACCGGTGGTATCAAAATGAGGTATGAAGCCAGCCTGTAAAGAGATTGATTTGACTATACTAATTTTAAAGATATTAACCATGGTCTGTTAAAAATTAGGTAAAATTGCTAAAATAGTAAAAAATCTAATGGAGTTTATATTAGAAAGCATGTCATGAGAAAGGAGGAGCCTATGTTAAATTGGGCGATTATTCTTTTTGTAGTGGCAATTGTGGCAGGATTGTTAGGATTTACAAATATTGCCGGTTCAGCCATGCAGATAGCTAAAATACTGTTTTTTATTTTTATAATCATGGCAGTTATTTTCTTTATTACCGGTAGAGCTTAGTTCTTGTAGTTTCCCAAACAATAAATTAAAACAATAATTGAGACAAACATAGTGATAATATTTATGGCACATCATGCTAAAACAATAAAAGCAGACTTAAGAAGTCTGCTTTTATTGTTTTAGCATGTCCGCATAATTAGTATATTTTCATAGTATCTTACGGACTTAGATAAACATAGTTTGAACCTGCAGAAATGTATTTCGTTTCACTATCATATCCCCAGGAAGAGCCCCAGATGTCAATTGCTTCAAAAGTATGGTTTCCAACTGGAACATTTATCAAGGTATAGGTGGCAGCCGGCCTATTGGAGAAGTAAGTTATTCCATCCATCTTCAAATTATATTTTTCATCACCGGAAAGTACAATATATACTGTCCCGGTTGTTGGTATAGATTGTGGTTCCAGATAAACATAATTTGTACCTGTAGAGATATTTTGTGTTACACTTTCATATCCATAACTGGAGCCACGCACATCTATAGCCTCAAAGGTATGGTTTCCAACCGGAACCTTTGTCAAGGTGTAAGTACCCGGTTGTTTGTTTGAGAATCGGGTTACCCCGTCCATGGTCAGATTGTAAGAATTAGTTCCCGAAACCACTATCTGTATAGTCCCTGTTTCTGTTTCAGTTTCCGGAATTGTAATATCCAAACAACCCATTAATCCGATAGACAGGATAGAAATAATCAAGACTGACAAAAATAATTTCTTTAAAAGCAATCTTTTCATTTTTTTAATCCTTCTTTCTTTTTAATTTTTTTAAAATTTATACTACAATTCTAGTAGTTAGTGTCTGATTTGTTTAATTTACTTAAACTTAGACATAACAGAGTTAAAAGTATTTTTGATATTGTCAAATGTTTTTTCAACCCCTGATTTCAAGTCATCCCAGGCACTGTCGTCATCAGCTTTTTTCAGTTCCTCTAATTTTTTTTGCGCTTCTTCTTTTTTGTTTCGAAATTCTTCAAATTTTTTATTGTACACTTCCCTGGGGTCTTCTTCTGTTTCTTTAATTATAGATTTCTCCATCTTTTCAATCTCACCATCCCACTGTTTGAGTTGAGCATCCAGATTGTCAATAAAAGCTTTTCTATCCATTATGGTATCCTCCTTTATTTGGATATCTAAAAAATATTGCTTCTAATTAAAGGTTTTTCAGTATATTCCCCAGTGCAAGTAATGTAAAAGCCCCTGCAACAAGCCAGAAACTGTAAGGTGCAAGCACGGGTATTAAAATAATCCTAAGATATAGAAGTACTCCTAAAGCTGCCACAATAACAGATATCAGCCAGGTAATTGATTTTGGCGCCTGTGTTTTCATATTTTTACCTTCTTTCTTCATAAATTATTTTAATTTGTAAAAAAGTAAGCTTCCTGGAAGTAAGAGCAGACTTAAGAAATCTGCTCTTACTATTTCAGTTGATTTACATCTCAATTAAATAGTTTATTTCTAACATTATGGTGTATATGGTGGATATAGATAAACATTGTTCGTTCCTGCCGAGATGTATTTTGTTTCGCTGTCATACCCCCAACTTGCTCCCCATACATCAATCGCTTCGAAGGTGTGTTCTCCGATAGAAACGTTAGTTAAAGTATAGGTTCCCTTTGGTTTATCAGAAAAAACTTTATCACCATCCATGTACAAATTATAGGTATAATCTCCCGAAACGATTAATTTTACAGTTGCTTTTGTTGACGGAACTGTAATATCCAAACAACCCGTTAATCCAATAGACAGGATAGAAATAATCAAGAGTGACAGGAAAAATTTCTTTAAAAGTATACTTTTCATATTTAATTCCTTCTTTCTTTTTAATCTTTTAAAAATTTAAAATACTTCAAACAATCGAGACCAAAAGACCCTTTTGTTTGCTAATTTCCTCCAAGCCTCAGCTGTGACTGTCTTAGCCAATATCTGGCTTCTTCGTTGCCGGGCTGCAGATTCAGCACTTGCTGGTAATAATGGGCAGCCTGATTGTAGTCTCCAGTTTCATAGTAGACCCGAGCAAGCCAGTAATTGGATTCGATTGAATCAGGATATTCTTCAGTCGACTTTAAAAAGTAGTTAAAAGACTTATTAATATCCCCCTTCTGATAGTAATTAGAACCCAAACGGTAATAGGCATGGGCTAAATTCTGTTTAGCCTCAGGAGAGGCTGAAGCCATATCCATCTGCTGGACTAGCTCCAGATATCTTTCCCATTGCACTGCTTCTCGGTAAAACCAGCCGGTATGTTGATACATCATTGCCAGGTAATAATGGGCTTCAATAAAATTGGGTTCAATATCGATAGATATTTGGGCATAATCAATAGCTTCAGCCCATAATTTTCTACCTGGATAATTAGCCCCCTGATAGGTAGCAAGAGCTTCTTCCATCTTATTTACTGCCCTTTGCAGATATTCTACTGCCTGCGGTTGAGCATTACTGGAAATCCGTAGCTGCTGGGCAATACTATTAAGAATAAATATCTGAGAAACGATAAAGAACAGTAACATCATTAATACAAAGTATGTCTTTCTATTTAATTTCATTTCTAATTTCCTCCTTTATAAAATGTTTATATAACTTCTTTTAAATATGGCACTTAATTATAATCCGGTGCCTAAGCATTATCAGGTCTTTTTTTTCTGCATGACCAGCATTACAATACCGCCTACCAGCGCTATACCGCCAACAACTGGTGGCAGGGGGAAGGTATTAGTTTTATCTGCTGTTATTTCCACCGGCCCAATGTCAGCAACTTTCTCTCTGGTAGTGTAAGTTACGCCCTGATAGGCAAAGATGCCGATACCGACAATGATTAATACAATGGCTATAATTGTGTTTGTTTTCATTCTTTTTATCCTTTCTTCTATCTCATTAGATAGACTTTTTAATTATTCTTACTGGCTAATCTCTCTTATTAACCGTACCAGGCCTAAAGCTAATTCGTTATTTACCCGGTTGTTATTTATAACTTCTTCACTGGTGATACTTTCTCCATAGAAATCTCTGTTTGCCTTACTATCCGCCTTAACAACTGAACCGGATAAGGTAAAGCCGGCATAGATACCCTTGCTGTAAGAATAGCTATAAATAGAATCATTTAAATCAATATCAGCCTGTATAGAGTCTCCCAAGGGTCCAGGAGCAATACTGATATCCGCTCCAATTTCAAAATCAGTTCTTTTAAAGACATCCAGACCCTTCTCGTCCATCAACAGCAGTACCACAGATACTTCCTGAATACCGGCCTGCAGGCCAACCGAGCCGGTTTTTAGTTCGATAAATGCCGGACCATACCACTGACCAGTATTGGGGTCTTTTCTCAGGACGATTCCATCTCCAAACATGATGCCGATACCCCATCCTATATTTACCAATTTGGGGTAGATGACAATTCCTTCTGCCTTTGCTAATAGCTGGCTGAATGCGCCCGCCTGGTCTTTACGGGAAGCCATTTCCTCTAATACTGCAGTACTTCTTTCTATTTTGGTTTCTTCATTCGTCAACTGGGCATAAGCAAAACCGGTAGCTGACAGAGTCAAAAGTACAACAAGTATAAAAACTAAGGTTCCTTTTTTCATTTTGATATCTCCTTTATTATTAAAGATTTATTACCTTTTATTTATTTAATTTCATAGGCAATTTCCTTCTTATATTAAATATAATTGATATAGCTCCTTTCAAATTTAAATCTATAACCAAGCAGAATCAGCGGTGCCTTACCTGTGATGAAATCCTCCTGTTTTCTACCAAATACCAACAGCAGTAATAAACCACCTGTAAAAATAATGCCACCCAGAATCAATGATAAGGCCAAAGACGCTATCCCCACTATCATGAAAACAATGGCTATTTTTGTGTTTATTTTCATTTGATTTATCCTTTCTTTTATCCTTAAGGATAAATTGTTCTCTATTTTACTTCAGGGCTCTATGGAGATGCTTTTAGAGCCCTGAAGCTTCACTTTTACCGCTTTTTCGCTTCTCTAATTGTATTTATTAATACTCCATGGTAATCTTACTCATCCTGACATCGATGGGAGTGGTCTCACCGGCATAAACCCATACTTCTTCTACCCAGGTTCGATACCCGTCATTAGTCAGGGTAATCTCATATAACCCTTCCTTCATATCCTGCAGGCTTTTGACTTGAGAAGATGAGGTTGTTATCATATAAGTTCCATTGACAAAGACTTTTGCTCCGCTTACATTGCTGCGAATGCTAATTGAACCCTCTTTCACATCAGGCGCCAGATAGGTGGAAATGGATTGAGTCTGGTTGGAAATAACCAAAACAGTGCTGACCCAGTCCTGATATCCCTCTTTGGTCACCATCAACTCATAGTAGCCCTGTTTAATATTCTTTACTTCCACTAAATCCCTGCCTGAAGTTCTTCCTTTATAGGTCCCATCCAGATAGATGTTTGCTCCGGCTTCATTACAGTAAATAGTGAGTGAACCTGTCCCGTATTCCGGGATAGGCACTAAACTGGCCGAGATGGTGCTAGTCCGGGAAGGAGAAACATTGATATTCTCAGTGAATTCCTGATAACCGGCCATAACAAACTTGATGCGGTGCTGTCCGGGAGTAATCCGATCTAAGTTAATAGGAGTTGTCCCCATATAGTTATTGTCCAGGTATACTTCCGCACCATTTGGCTTGGAATGAGCAATAACCCTACCATAATTTGTCGGAGGTGGGGGTATAGGTCTTACCGTATAGCTTAAGAGATTACTTGAAGTCCAGGCCGAATTCGGTATGGTTGCTATAATACCTCTGATCATTTCGCTGTATTTCCGGTAATCGGTACTTACCTCAGGCATAAACTGCTTGGCAATCAATTCGTCTTCTCTCGGGTTGAATGATACCGACCTGGTAATGGCAAATCCCTGAATATATTCGATGCCCGGTTTGGAAGCAGGATCGATAATTCCTTCGATAGATCTGGTTTCTCCTGCCCTGACAAAATCCTGTTGAGAGTACTGGTTCGGGAAAAGTATCTTTACCCTTCCTTCACTGTCATAACCATATATGCGGACAAAAGAATCCTGAGAAGCCTGAAAAAGAATCTCGATCCTCTCTCCGGCCTGATAGGTTGTTGCACCCTCTTTGGCTAGCCATAATCTAAGAGAAAAAGGCGGGCTGGGGTTAATAATCTGAATGCTTTTCATCTTTTCTGTTTCTGGTTGAACGGCAGTCTGGGCAAATCCGGTTGTGGTTACCGTAAAACAAAGCAGCAATGTTAGGGCAAGCAGCACATAATTCAATATATTCCTTCTGGTTGGAAATAATATTTTTGACATTTTAAAATCCTCCTTTATATTTTTGTTGGCAGTGAACAGTCACTACCAAAAACATGATACATAACACCAAACTACAGATTTGGGCAAGTCCAGCTTTTAGGAGATACCTTATATCTCTCTTTTTCTGTATTTTCTTCCCTGAATATAAATTCCCTCCTGTAACTATATAAATAGCAACTATTGTGCCAACTTGTCTTTTTAAAAATAAAAAGGGCATTTAGATCTCTCTAAATGCCCTTTTTATAAGACTTATATCCCTAAAAATATTTTTATCTAATCCTTATTTTGGAAATAATTTTATTTTTATTTACCCCCCCCCCAACTATGGTTATCATGCCCTATTATGGTCTATCGAACATAGAATCGCATTACTGTATTAAATTCTGAATTCATAAAAATACAATGAATTCTATATTCTATACGGGGGGTGATAAAAAGTATATTTTGATTTATTCTTTCAGTGTTTTTTCAGTATAGCTAACCAGGTTTTTTAATGGAATTGGTTTTCGCAAAAAACCTATGGCACCTTCATCAATACACATTCTTGCAACTTTAATTTCAATTATTTTACCTGTTAAAAATATTATTTTTGTTTTTGGAGAAATTTTTCTTATTTTTTTAAATAAAGAAATTCCACAAATCCCCGAGAAAACAATATCCAGGTAAATCAAATCAAACTTTGTTTTTCTGCACAAATTAAATGCATTTTCTCCACTTTCTGCAACGGTTACAGAATAGCCCTTTTCATCCAAAACCTTTTTAAATAATTGTCCTGTCTCAACTTCATCTTCTACAATTAAAATCTTAGCTGATTTTAATTTTCTTTTATCCTTATTAAATAACCCTGTTGCCGTTTTAGGTAGAGTTTTTGTCATATTTTTATCCCTCTTAACGGGTAATAATATGGTAAATGTTGTTCCTTCACCATTTTTGCTTTCTGCTTTGATTGTCCCTTTATGTGCTTTTATGATTCCATATGAAACAGCCAGACCCAAACCTGTACCCGGTATTCCATTTTTATTCTGCACACTAGTCACAAAGAATGGGGCAAATAATCTATCTAAATCTTCTTTGTTTATGGTCTTGCCTGTATTATGGAACTGAATTTTTAGATATTGTTCTTCCTGTTCCACCTTTATGTTTAGCTCCCCGCCTTCAGGCATTGCATTTTTGGCATTGATAATCAGGTTTAAAAAAACCTGCTGTATCTGACCAACATCTATTAAAGTTGCCGGAATATCTGAATAATTCCTTACCACTGTAATTGAACAATTCTCCAAATCCTTATTAATTAATTCTATAACTTCTTCGATTATGTCTTTCAAATCAACTGACTCTTTTTCAAGTTTAATTATTTTGGTAAAAGTAAGCAGCTTTTTCACAACCTGGGCTCCCCTGTTGCCGCTTTTAATAATCAGATCCAGGTATTTCTTTAGCTCATTCTCATCCCCAGTAATGCACTTTGCATATTCTGCACTATTGTTAATAATACTCAATAGATTATTAAATTCATGTGCAACTCCTGCTGCTAATTGACCTGCCATTGCCATTCTTTCAGAACGGATAATATCTACTTGTTTTCGCTCGCTGATGTCCATTCCGATAAGTGCCAGTCCGATAATTTTTTCTGCTGAATCAAAAATTGGATAAAGTGAATTTAAAAAAATCTTTTCTAAGTTTCCATCTTCAAAATAAAGCGGTTCCCCACTTTCTATCACCTGCTTAAACTGTAATTTTCGTTTTTGGGCAACACCAGGTGGTAGAAAATCATAAATATAACCCTGCAGCAGTGTTTCCAGGTTGGTTCCCAAATGTTGAGCCATCGACTCATTGGCAGTAAGAATTCTTCCTTTTAGATCTGTCAGAAGGATGAATTCTCTTGACATATTCAAGATAGTTGTGAATTTTTTTTCGTTTTTATCCAACTTTTCTTCTGCCAGTTTACGCTCACTGATATCACTTATCACGGTATAGCTTAAGTTATTTCCATTCTCACTATCCTGTGCCCTGGTTGACTCCAGCCGTACCCAGAACAGGGAATTGTCTTTTTTTACCAGTCTCAACTCACACACCTGCGGTGTATTGGTATCAAAAAGCTGTTTACGGTGATGATAATAGATGTCCTGATCTTCAGGAAAGATAAAGCGGGTTAAGGGCTTGTTGGTCAAAGTACTTGTGGTCATACCCAGTAGATTGCCTGCGGTGAGATTTGCTTCCAGGATTAAACCTTCTTCGTTTAAAGTAAAATAGCCTACCGGAGCAAGATCATAAAGATTAAAATAACGTAATTTAGAGGATTCAAGATTATCCTGTGTCTGACGCAGTGATTCATTCTGTATCTCCAGCTCGACCTGATGCACCTGTAGTTCATGGAGTAACTGCTGTTGTTCTTCGGATGATAATAGAGCAAGATTTTCTGACAGCTGGGGGTTTTTCCCCTGGAGTATCTGCTCTGCCTGCCGGCGTAAATTAGCCTGTTTTTCTGAAGAAAGCTTTTTTTTAGTCATAATTTATCCCCTTTGAGCATTAGGTTGGTATTCATTCTTTTCCTTATTCTTTTTTATCCACTATCTCCCGTTCAGTGGTAGTAATGGCATATATCTCTCCGGTTTCATTTCTTACTGCAGTGGCAGTTATCCAAACCTCTACAATCCGGCCATCCTTATGAACCCGCTGTGTACGATAGGGCTTTAAAATCTTAGACCTACTCAATTTCTGCACTACTGTCAACTCTTGCTTGCGGACACTCTCCGGTATCAAATCACTGATATTTATAGTGAGAGCCTTGGTTTCACTCCAGCCATACATTCTTACTGCCGATGGGTTCCAAGCCAGAATATTTCCTTTTAAATCCCTTAAGATAATGGCATCATACGAGTCATAGACGATTGCAGCCAGTTGAAGTTTATTTTCGGATTTTTTCATCATGGTAATATCTACAAAGTTAATCACAGCACCCTCAATCACATTTTCTTGGGTACGATAAGGTATAATACGCATCTTGTACCATATACCTTCATGAGTACGTACCTCCACCTCTTTGGGAGTTAAGCTATTCAGCACATCCAGGGTATCCTCCACAATACGGTTATAATCCACCAGATTGGTGGCTATGTGCCCCAAAGGCCGACCCACATCGCTCTGGATCAGGTTGATGATCCGGGTGATAGCAGGAGTGAATCGTAAGATATGCAGTTTAAGATCCACAAAAATGGTACCAATACCCGTACCAGTAAGTAGATTGTTCATGTCATTATTAGCCCGCGACAGATCATCAGCTTTGGTTTGCATCTCAGCGTTGATCGTGGCCAGCTCCTCATTAACTGACTGCAGCTCTTCTTTGGAGGTTTCCAGCTCCTCGTTAGCCGATTGCAGCTCTTCGTTTATCGACTGCATCTCCTCATTTGAGGATTTTAATTCTTCGTTAGTGGTTTCCAGCTCCTCATTGGTTGCCTGCAGATACTCTTCCTTGGCATGTAACTCCTGTTTGAGTATGGCTAATAACGAATCATTATCACTGTTTTGGTTGATTTTTTTTGTCGTATTAAGGTTATCTGTCTCTTGACCAATATATGAGGCGGCTCCTTTCTGGGCCTGTTGAGTATCAAAAGGTTGTACTTGTTCTAAAATAACTAAATATAATGTTTCTTCTGTCATCGCAGAAGGGTTTGTCCCATTGTCGAGCTCGATTGAAGGAGGCATAGGTACCGGGCAAACAGTCAGGTTAACTGTAATAAAATTACCGTTAGATTTGATGTTCAGGTTCGGTTTGCGCATTATTTCTTTACTTGTCGTGGTTTTATGCAAAACCTTGGTCAGGTCATACCGCAATCCTTCGCGAGCCATCTTTAAAATATTACTGATACGAGTCTCCCCCGGGGTCGGCTCAAGGAACAGACCGGTTCTGCCATAGAGATAGAGAATATCGCCATAATTGTTGACAAGTGCTCCAGCCGGGTTGAGCTGTTTCAGTAACACCTTTTCGATAATTTCTTGTAATGATAGTTTTCTGTTGTTCTCCTTTTTTTTGCCGGTTGTCACTACAGTGGAGGACAAAAACTGTCCTGAGAACAGGTAATGTGCGTTTTGAATGTCCTCCCTGCGCTGATATATCTTTAACTTTCGATGTAATGTGGTAAAAAAATGACCAAATTCACCTAAACTCTCCGAAGTGCCCAGGAACAGGAAACCGCCCGGGTTCAGTGAATAATAAAAGAGTGATATAATCTTCTTTTGCAATGCGCCGCTCATATAAATTAGAAGATTGCGGCAACTGATCAGGTCTATTTTGGAAAAAGGCGGGTCCCTGGTTAAATCCTGCTCAGAAAAAATCAGCATGTCACGGATGGTTTTGTTGATACGATAAGTACTTCGGCCAGACTCTGCTGAAAAAAAGCGAGCCAGCCTCTCAGGTGAGATGTCAGTAGAAATACTGGCTGGATAAACACCGGCACGAGCTGTTACAATTGCTTTGCTGTCAACATCAGTACAGAAAATCTGCACCCTATAGCCCTGCTTTAGTGTTTCGCGATGTTCCTGTAGGAGAATTGCAAGGGAATAAGCTTCTTCACCAGTGGAACAACCAGGTACCCAGACACGTATTAATGCACCTGCAGGCTTGTTGTTAAATAATTTTGGTATAACCTGTTCCTCGATTGCCTTAAATGCTTCCGGGTCGCGGAAAAAACTGGTTACACTGATTAACAGGTCATCAAATAGTGTATCTGCCTCAACGGGAATCTTTTGTAGATAATTTGCGTATTTTTCTATGGTCTCGATCTGCTGGATGGCCATTCGCCGTTTTATACGTCGGTGAATGGTGCTTTGCTTGTATTGGGAAAAATCATGGCCGGTCTGATTGCGCAATATGATAAAAATTTTCTTCAGCGCATTCTCGTCATTAGATAATGGACGGTAGTCTGTTCGGGAAAGCTTGCCGAAGGCATGTTTTATATAAGCAATAAGCTGGGCGGGCATCTCAGCTGGTGGTAGTTCATAGTCCACCAAGCCGGTGGCAATGGCACTGCGTGGCATACCGTCATACTCTGTGGATGCAGGATTCTGAACCATAACCATTCCACCCTCCCCCTTGATTGCTCGCACACCTAATGTGCCATCACTGCCGGTGCCCGAAAGTATAATACAAATCGCTTTCTCTCTCTGGTCCTGAGCCAGGGAGCGAAAGAAGAAGTCAATCGGCAGACGAAAGCCGCGAGGTAAATTAGGCTCTATCAGTTGCAATGTTCCATTCATCAAAGCCATATCCCGGTTAGGCGGGATAATATAAGTGCAATTAGGGTGTACTTTCATTCCGTCTTCAACTTCGAAAACCTTCATCTGGGTATAGCGCCTGATTAACTCGGAAAGAATGCTCTTGTGGTCAGGAGCAAGGTGCTGTACCAATACAAAGGCCATATTACTATTAATGTCATTGGGCAAAGCTGAAAAAAAGGATTCAAAAGCCGCCAGACCACCGGCCGAAGCACCAATTCCAATAATAGGAAAACTGGTAATTATCTTTTTTTTATTCATATTGATTTCTTTTTTGTTTTCATAAACCTAACACTTCCATATTTACTACTAACTACTATATAATTTAAGCAAATATTGTGCCAACCCACCTTGAATAAAACAAAAAGTGCATTTAGAACTCTCCAAATGCACTTTTTGTTAAGACCTATAATTAAAACATTTTTTTCCAGCCCTCGTTTTTAATTAATTTTATTTGTAATTATTCCCCTAAACTATGGTTGACATACCCTTATGGTCTATCAAATATATGGTCTGATCACCATATTATGTTCTGAATTGGTAAGGACACTATGAATTGTACGCCTACTGTTTAGGAGGGCGGAGTTTAAATTCTTTAATCTTTAAATATAAGGTTTTGTAATTCATCTTTAATAACCTGGCTGCTTCAGCCTTATTCCAATTTGTTTTTTTTAACATTTCCAGAATAATTCTTCTTTCTGCATCTCGGGAAAGCTGGTCAATATGATTTTTAAGAGAGAAGTCAGTGGGAAAAATATTATTCCCTTCACCCGACACAGAAGCAGGGTTCAAGTTGGCATCAACTTTGTTCTCTGCTACAAAATCAGGTAAATGCTCTGGTAATATAATGTCTTCAGCCATAATAATGGCCTGCTGGATAACATTTTGTAGTTCCCGGATATTGCCTGGCCAGGAATAGTCTATCAGTAATTTCATACATTCTTCCGAAATATCCTTAATTTTCTTTCCAAATATTGGATTGAATTGATTTAAAAAATGAAAAACCAACAAAGGTATGTCTTCTTTCCGCTCCTGTAAAGTAGGAAGGGGAATCGAAAAAACATTTATCCGGTAATATAAGTCTTCTCTAAAATTGCCCTGTTTTATTCCTTCTTCTAAATTAGTATTACTGGCAATAATCACCCTTACATCAATTTTAACCGGATAATTATCTCCTATAGGGATTATTTCCCTTTCCTGAAGCGCTCTAAGCAACTTCGCTTGAATATTTACTGATAAATTTCCAATCTCATCTAAAAAAAATGTCCCTCCTTGTGCCAATTCAAATTTACCTATTCTTTTAGCTGCTGCTCCGGTAAAGGCTCCCTTGGTATGGCCGAATAATTCACTTTCTATTAGAGTTTCCGGCATGCTGGTACAATCAATGGCTATAAATGGCTTATCTCTTCTGGGACTGTGCTGATGAATCGTCTTGGCAATTAACTCTTTCCCGGTTCCGCTATCTCCCCTAATCAAGACCGTGGCATTGGTAGGAGCAACTTTTTCAATCTTGTACAGAACTTCTTTTATTTTATCACTTTTCCCGATTATATTATGAAAACTGTATTTTTCTCTTATATGGTGACGCAGGGAGATTACTTCCCGGGATAAATTGCGCTCCCGGAGAGCTTTTTTAATAACAATCTTCAATTCTTCGATGTTAAAAGGTTTATTAATATAATCATACGCTCCAAGCTTCATTGCCTTTACTGCACTTTCTACAGTCTGATAGGCAGTTAACATAATGACTGGAATATCCTTGTCCATGGCAATTATTTTCTCTAATGTCTCAATTCCGCCTATTCCGCTCATTTTTAAATCCAAAAGAACTAAATCAGGTAAATTTTCTTTAACCTTTACCAAACCTTCTTCACCACTATAGGCAACAAAAACTTTGTATTCTTCTTTTTCTAATAATCGAAGCAGGCTCTGGCATAAATCTACTTCATCATCAATGATTAAAATCTTAGCCTTAGTCATTATTTTTAACCCGATTCCTGTTTTTTTCTTTTTCTTTCTTTATAGGAAGATAAATACTAACAATAGTCCCTTCCCCTAACTTGCTATCTATTAACATAGTGCCCTGATGTTTCTTTAGGATATTCCGGCAAATAGAAAGACCTAAACCAGTACCTCCTTTAAAAGTAGTGAAATAGGGTTTTAATATCTTTTTAAGATTTTCTTCCGGGATGCCTATCCCCGCATCTTCAAATTTTATCATTATTCTATTTCGGACAGAATCAAAACTGGTCGTAATATAAAGTTCCCCGCCCTTTGGCATCGCCTGGATAGCATTAAATATTACATTTAAAAAAACCTGTTCCAGGGAAGCTGAATCAAACAAGCCCTGGGGTATATTTGAATCATATCTCTCAATGATTTTTATATTCTCTGAAAGGGAAATCCCTAAATTAAAAATTAACCTTTCTAATATTCCATTAATATTGCAATCAATAAAATTAAAGCTAGGGGGTTCAAAAAGATGTAACAAGCTGAATACAATCTTATTTATCCGATTTAGGTTTCTTTGCATTGCTTGTAATTGTTCTGTTTGGTAATAGTCGGCAGATATACTCTGTAAATATTGCGAAATTAAGTTTATGGTAGTTAAGGGATTCTTAATCTCATGGGCTACATCGACCACGGATTGTCCGATTATAGATAATTTTTTCAGCTTATTAACCTTGGATCGGGAACTTTTTAATGCCTGGGCATTTTTTTTTGCTTCTTTCTCTAGCTTTTCCTCTGTTTTTGTAAGATCTAGGTAGGATCTTCTACTTTCGGATATATCCCTACCGTTGAGGTGAATAATCTTCTCTCCTTCTTTTTTAATAAATGCTAGAAAAAATAAGTCGCAAAAAATAGGTTCCCTTCTTGGCCTGTCTAATTTTACTTCTATATTCCATACTCTTTTTTTCTTTATTCTTTGACTTCTAATTTTTTTTATTATTCTTCTGAATTCAGGTATAAATTCATAAATAAAATTTCCTATTAATTCTCTCTTGTTTTTTCCGGTAATTTTTTTAAAAGCCTGATTTACTCTGGTTATTTTTCCTTCATCATCCAGGACTGCTTGAAAATCCGGGGAATAATCGAACAGATATTTAAAACAACTATGGTTTTCACAAACTAAATCTTTTTCTTTAGCTCTATTAATTTTATTAGCTACTTTTTCCGTACCCAAAACTGCCTCACCAAAAATTTTATTTTAATAGTAGTCTGGTTACTGCCTAAAAGGGAACTACCTTTTACATACAGTAACAATATAAGATAATACCAATCAACACTAATCAACCTTTCATAATTATTTTACCGCATGCATTTTAAAAACTCAAGCAGGTAGAATGGCTAGGTTGAAATAAACCTAACCTAATAATTCTTATAATAAAAAATTAACAGGCAGGAATTAAGCAGAAAAGTAAAAAAATGCAGAAACGGTAAAAAATTTATCTTTTATTCCTTTTGAAGTTTTTCTTTTAACTTATTCAAACTTAAACCCTTTCTCTTGAAACAGTTTTATACAGACATCCACTATTTCCGGATCATAAAGTATATCTTTGTTTTTGGTAATTTCCTCCAGGGCTGCCTCAATGCCTAAAGACGAACGATAAGGCCGGTGGGAAGACATGGCCTCTACCACATCGGCAACACCTAATATTTTTACCTCAAATTTGATATCATCTTCTTTGAGATGATTAGGATAACCTGGTCCATCAAGTCTCTCATGATGCTGTAAAATAATCTCAGCTACGGGGAAGGAAAAATCGATGGATTTTAAAATATTGTACCCTATTTGAGGGGGAATTATTAAATGCTACCCGAAATCTTTCATCGCTTTTCCTCAAGGACCCCTCTGCCTTTTTGCGTTGGGTGATATCCCGGGATATGGCGAGTACCAAAGGCTTGTCTTTTATTTTTATTGGATAGGTGAAAATCTCCACTGCTATCTTTTTCTGGTCTTTGCGATATAAAGTGAATTCATCCGGACCGGTAGCAAAACCCTGTTTGTTTATTGCTAGTGCCTGTTGTGCTTTAGAAATTTCATGGGGAGGAGGAATATTTCGTTGAAAGAAATTTTTACCAACCAGCTCTTCTTTTTGATACCCGGTAATCCTCTGGGCAGCTTTGTTTCCGTCAATAAAAGTGCCTTCCATGTCAGTGATATAATAAGGTTCCGGGGCATATTCGAATAAGGTTTGAAAAAATTATTTGGAATCCAGAGATTTTATTTCTGTTAAAAAATCACCTTTTCGTCTAGCCTTATCCATTTTATTTTTCCTTTCTTTTTATAAGCAAACGATATAGCTATTAGGGTCTTGTTTGGGATAATCTCATCTTGATTTGATTGTTCTCCGCATTATTTTTATTATTTGTTTCTATTTTTCTTTAATTCACCAGCACAGCTTGGGCAGAATTTTGTTTGAATGGTTTTCTTCCGCGATAAGTTAAGGGAATTATAAAATATAATTGAGTGTTATTATTGTAATCAGAATATCGTAAATACAATAAAAAGCAACAAAACACTTACTTCGGTTAGCTCGTTGACTGCACCAATCACGTCTCCACAGATGCCCTGCATTTTAGAAATAGAATAAGATACTATCAGGAAAGTAACAACACCTGAGAGAATGAAAAAATAAGCAGAATGAAAGGATAAAAGATAAAAGCTATAAGCCATAGCTAATAAAGTAGCAATTACTAACTCTGTTTTACCCAGATACAGGGAAAACATCTGGGATAAGGTATTATCTGAAGACGCCGGCTTCCCCAGATAACCAGCTAATACCATTGACCATCTTCCCATAACCGGGGCAAGTAACAGTGCTTCCATTCTAATTGAAAAGGGCAAGCTATTCAGCAGTAAAATTTTTAGAAGAAGCAGTAAAATTAAAGCAATGGCACCCTTAGCTCCGATTGCACCATCCTTCATAATTCTAATGATTTCCTGCTGATTTTTCCCACCGGAAAAACCATCTACCATATCAGCAAATCCTTCCAGGTGCAGTCCTCCGCTTAAGAAAACCCAGACAGTAAGAATAATTCCATTAGATAATAAGGTATCGATAGACACCCATTTCAACAAAATATCTACTGCTACTAATATGAGTCCAATTAAAATACCAACCAGCGGGAAAAATATGCTGGATTTTGACAGATCTTCTTTAATGTAATTCTGGTCTTTTTGCCCTCCGCTGGAAAATAAGAAGTTAATAGGCAGTACGGTAAGAAAAGAAATCGACAGCAAAAATCTCCTAAAAATATGCTTCATCACTGTTTCCCTTAATTAAAAGTGGAATACCGGCCACCAATAAGTACACCTGTTCAGCATTCTTGGCAACAACCTGGTTGGCATAACCTAAAGTATCACGATAAAATCGCCCCATGGGATTCGCTGGTACTAAACCGAGTCCAACTTCATTGGAAACAATAATTACCGTTGCAGTACCTTTTAATGATTCTTGAACAATCTCATTGATTTCTCTGTTAATAATATTACTGAGTTTCTTGTTTAATGATTTTTCTTGATAATTATGCATAAGATTGGAAACTAAAAGGGTAAGACAATCAACTATAATGACATCTATTTCTTCGCTGACATCTTTAATAACCTGCCCCACTTTATAAGATTCTTCATACGTTTTCCAGTTAGCCGGTCTGGCAGCACGGTGTTTCTCTATTCTATCTTCCATTTCCTTATCAAGCGGTTGGGCAGTTGCAATAAAAGCAATGTTTTTGCTGATTTTCCCGGCTAATGTTTCGGAAAAAGAACTTTTACCGCTACGTACTCCACCGGTAATCAAGATTAATTTAGGCTTGGATATACTTTTTTTCATGAATACTTCCCTGGTAAAGCTTGGTATTTTTTATTCCTGTACTTTCTTTAAATCATCAAAGGTCGCCATCTGGTTTAGGAGATTAAAGCCGGACTCAATAAATTTCATACCAAACACTGCCCCGGTTCCTTCTCCTAAGTGCATCCCTAAATCAAATACTGGTTTTTTGCGCAGATAGGACAAAACAACTTTATGACCCTTTTCTTTAGAACAATGACTGGTAAAAAGATAATCCTGTACTTCAGGAGCTATTTTAATTGCTAATAATGCACAGGCACCTGATATCAAGCCATCCATCACTATTGGTATTCTTCTAGCAGCAGCTGCCAATATACAACCAACTAACCCGCCTATTTCAAACCCTCCAACTTTCGCCAATACCTCTATTGGCTCTTCAGAATTAGGCCTGTTAATCTTGATAGCATTTTTGATTACAGATATTTTGTGTTGAATCTCTTTTGGTGATAAGCCTGTGCCCATGTCTACTACATCTTCTATTTTTGCTTCAGTTAATAAGCTAATAATAGCACTGCTGGCAGTAGTATTGCCAATACCCATCTCACCAAGTCCAATTAAGTTAATCTGCTTTTTAGTATAAGCTTCTTCAAAAACTTCGTAACCAGTTATAATAGACCTCTCTGCCATCTGCTGGTTCATCGCAGGTCCTCTGGCCATATTGTTTGTTCCCTGTGCTATTTTTCTGCTAATAAGACCTTTTTTTTCTTCGAGTTCTCCTCTAATACCAATATCGGTAACAATAACTTCTATCCCGAATTGACGGGCAAGCACATTAATAGCAGCTCCGCCATTGAGAAAATTAATTACCATTTGACGAGTTATCTCTGACGGATAAGCGCTAATTTTTTCAGCAGTTACACCGTGATCGGCAGCCATTAAAAAAATTACTTTCCTGTCTAAATCAGGATTGGATGAACCATACACACCTGCTGCAGCAGCTGTAATGCCTTCTAATCTACCTAAACTCTTTCGTGGCTTTGTTAAGTTATCAAACGCCTTTAAAACTTCTTTTTCAATATCGTGATTAATTGGTGAAATTTTTTGAATTAATTTTTGGATTTTATTTTTTTTCAACAATTTCTTCTTTCTTTTCCATTATCGTAAGATGTCCAATATCATTAACAGAACTAACATGAAATCCCATTTTTTTATCGTACCTTATTACATTAAGGGCAGTTGATTGTTGCCTGATATGCCATATTTTTTCAACAGGGATATTCAGAGCAAGTCCAATAATCATCCTGGTTACTCCTCCATGACATACAATAATAGCAGTTTGACATTTATCTTCCTGGTCATGTTTGGTAATTATTTTTTCCAGGGCATTCTTGACTCGCTTGCGCAAATCTAAGACGCTTTCTCCTCCTGAAAGGGGTGAATCAGGCTGATTCCACCAACCTGGTGAATCTCCTTTTTCAATATCAGAATCAAATTCTTCAAGCTTTAATCCTTCCCAATCCCCAAAATGTATTTCTCTTAAATTAGGGTCTACAGATAATGGGATATTACGTTCTCGAAGAATGATCTTTGCAGTATGAATTGCCCTTTTTAAATCACTGCTGTAGGCAATATCGATTTGCTCATTCTTTAACCTGTAAGATAACTGCTGCGCCTGCCAGATTCCTTCCTGGGTTAATTCTACATCCTGATGTCCCGAAAAACGTCTTTCCACATTACTTTGTGTTTGTCCATGTCTAATCACTAAAAGTTTTAACATATCATTTTTCCTTAATTATTTTTTTTACTGTGTATTATTGATTATTATCGACTAATCCCTTGTCGAAACTGATATAGATTTAATATAAATATGCGGGAAATAATACTGTCCGGAAACCCATCTTGACTCATCTCCTATGGCTACAATGTCCTTCATAACCTCAAAGGCATTCCCAGCAATCATTACATTTTTAATTCTTCCGACTACTTTTCCATTTTTTATCTTAAAACCAAGTTGTACATTATTGGAAAAAGCACCGCTTAAAACATTACCCTGTCCCAATCCTAATACCTGGTCTACTATTATACCCTCTTTAATATCCTTAATCATCTCTTGAAAAGATATTTTTCCTTCAGGAATAACAAGATTAGCAACCCCCGGTGAAGGGGAGGAATGAAAGCCAGGCCTAATCCCATTACCGGTTGGTTCTACACCCGCTTCAGCAGCATTTTGCAAATCATAATAATAGTTCTTTAAAATTCCTTTTTCTATCATGGGCAAACGCCTCATCAGCACACCTTCATCATCATAAGGGGCACTTCCACTGGCATAATCAATGGTACCATCACTGTACATTGAGAATAAAGAATTGCTTATCAATTCATTTATTTTGTCCTGTAAGGGAGATATTTTTTTATTAACTATCATCCCATTTAACCCACTGATAAATGGCAATATCAAAACTAATAGTGCCTTGGGAGTAAATATTACCGGCATGCTGGCACTTTCAATAGAAACAATTTTCTTGCTCCATTTTATCTTTCTTTCCAATCTTTCCAAAAGAGCCTTAAGGGATAAATCAGCATTGCCCCATTGCATAGATTCCATCAACATCATCATATCATTCTCTTTTGTATCCTGCAGCATGATGGAGTGAGAAAACAAAGTTTTCTTATAAGAAAATGACTCACCTTTAGTATTAGCATACTGAACAAAACCTTCCTGTTTGGATACTTCTGCATCACAACGCAAATCCGGATTTATTGCAAGAGCATGTTTAACAATTTTATTTCCTATTTCAATCATGTCTGAAATACTTCTATTCTGCACAGATTCATCATATAAATTTATTTTTTGCTCATTATCATCCTTTATTTCTTCGGGAAAATCAAACCTGGCTACTTGTCCAAATTGTGCTACTTCTAATGCTTTATTAATCATACCATCAATTTGATTCTTTGAAGTAGAAGAGGAAAATCCTATTTTTTTATCTTGAATAACCCTTAATGCCCATCCTTCAGTCTCTTCCATGTTGATTGCCTTTAATTGATTCATTTCATATTCAACCGGAATTGTGAAAAATTTTGCTCTGAACAACTCACCCGAGTTAACTTTCTGTTTGACTTTTTCTATCATCCGCTGCATATTAACGACTACCCCCTACTATTACTTTCTGAATGCGAATATGAGGACTTCCAAAAGTTACCGGCAAAGGCTGTTGTCCTCCTTTACCGCAACCACCTCCTGATTCTATAATCTTTAAATCATTACCGATGCCATCAATATTATACAGGGTATCAAATAAATTTCCAGTGAGCGTGATATCTCTGACTGGTTTGGATATTTTACCGTTTTCAATCATATAACCCTCTCCGGCACTAAAAGTATACATCTCAAAAGTAGTGTTACCGCCATAAAACTGGCGGGCATAAATTCCCTTCTTAATGCCATTAAACAAATCTCTATAAGGGGTTTTACCCTGCTCTATATAAGTATTAGTCATTCTGACAATAGGTTTATAGTGATAATTTAGGGCTCGGGCATTTCCCGTTAGCCCTTCACCCATCCTGGCTGAAGTTTCCCGGGAATGAAGGCGCCCTGCAAGAATACCCTCTTTTATCAAATAGTTCTTTCTGGTGAGTACTCCTTCATCATCATATTTGGCTGAACCCAATAAACCTGGCAAAGAACCATCATCAACAACATTAAGCTCTTGGGTACCTACCTGTTTACCTAATTTCATTAAATTACACATTCTTGGGTCTTCATATAAGAAATCGGCCTCGCTTAAATGACCGAAGGCTTCATGAATAAATACACCGGCAAGGACTGGATCAAGAATTACAGTATATTCACCTCCCTGAACTGACTCAGCTCTTAGCAAATTAACAGCTCTGCGAGCTGTTTTTTGTGCCAGGGATGATAATTGCTCTGCAGAATCATAGCCTTTGGTGCTTCCGGTACTTTCAGAGGCCATTTGCACATCATCACCATTGCGGGCAATTGCGGTAAAATGAACACTTAAATAAGGCCTTTCGTGTTTGATATAAGAGCCTTCAGAATTGGCAAAATAGACAGTGGTGTACCTGTCACTGTAATTTACAATAGAAGACTGTATTTTAGAACTGTAGTTTACAATAATGTTACTGTAATTTTTCATCATAGCAGCTTTTTCTTTCAGGCTTACTTTCCTAAAATCATGTCCGCATTCAGGCAGTAATAATTCCACCACTGGTTCTGTTTCGGTAAGGTAACTTACCTGATTACCAATCAATGTAGCAATCTCTACAGCCTGTCTGGCCTTCTCTTGCAGGTCATCCCAGCCAGCAAAGGTAACAAATCCCCATTTTCCCTTAACCAGGGCTCTAATATTGCCTCCAATTTGCTGGGAACTGCTTATTTTTTCCATATCCTTCCCCTGAAATCGAATATGGGTAGATTCATGATTTTCCAGGCGGATTTCAATATAATCAGCCTTGTGATTGTTAACTGCTTCTGCTAATCTGTTACGCATATGCTTCCTCCTGTCTCTCTTTAATTGCACATTCCTGTTATTACCAGCTCTAGAGTATATCAAGTATATAAATATTTTTGATTTCAGTTCATTGTTTACTCTTCTAAATCTTCTCTGGCTTTTGCAATACTATCTTCCATAATATCCTGTTCTGCCAGATAAATGGACCTCTCTAACCACCAGACCCATTCACTCCATTTTTTATCAATATTTTTGTTCTGCTCTTTTAGGTTAAGAAGGCCATGTATTTTTGCATCTGTGTCATCTGCATAAAAAAGAACAACAGCAGGAAGAATACTGGGTAATTTTGGTGAGCCAAATTCAAATTTACCATGATGGCTTAGAATAGAATGTTTTATCATAATCGTTAGATCATCAGGAAAACCCGGCATTTGTTTAATTTTTTCCTGAATCATTTCTGTGCCAATTATAATATGGCCAATTAATTTTCCCTTGTCTGTATATTCAATAGTACCATTTAATTGGTATTCTTCAATTTTCCCAATATCATGAAGAAGGGCAATAGTTATTAAAAAATCCCGGTTAACCCGAGGATGAATTTTACAAATTGCCTCACAAATATTAGCAACATTAATGGTGTGTTCAGCTAATCCACCAATATAGGCTTGATGTAGTTTTTTGGCTGCTGGTGCTTTTTTAAATCTTTCTCTAAAGTGCATATCGTCAAAAAATGAAATCAACAAATTTTTTAAATATTGATTTTTAATTGAATTAATCTTTTCATCTATCTGCTGCATTAAATCTTCTATATTTTGTTTTGCAGAAGGAATAAAATCCTCTTCATTATATTCAAGGGCTTCTTCTAATGTTTTGATACTTATTTGTAATTGGCCATTGTTTTTCTTTTTTACAACCTGTCCTTCAATAAGAGCAAGTTTTATTTTTTCGAGCTTTTTTAGTTTTTCAGTAGATATATCCCAATAAATTGCCTCAACTTCCCCGCTCTTATCAACAATTTTTAGAAAGCCATCAACGGTTTCCCCGTTTCTTCTCAACCGGAATTCGGCCTCTTTAATATAAAATACTTTTTTAGTCCTGTCACCTAACTCCAGATCAATTATTCTTTTTTTATTATCTGACATAATAACTCCTTGCTTTTTATTATCCACAAAAGGGAATTTCGAGCAATTAGAAATAATTATATACTAAAATTGGTTTTTTGAAAACAAAATGCCAAAACAGGCAAATTCCGCAAAAATTATTTTCTGATTTTTGCCAATGATATTTTCTTGACAAGCTATCCAATTTTATCTATCCTTATAAAGTAATCAATCAGTGCGGTTTTTATTGAAGCAACTTGCCGAAGTGGCGGAATTGGTAGACGCGCTACGTTCAGGGCGTAGTAGGTCTCGCACCTGTGGGGGTTCAAATCCCCCCTTCGGCACCACTACACTAATAAATAATGTAAAAATATAAAAAATTTAGCTTAATCCAATCCAACAAAACTTTGAGCTTCCCAGTTGTAATGTTCAACCAATTTACGAAAGGTTATTTCTCCTCTTTTTATTTTCTGGATATATTTTTTACTATTATAAAAAAATATATCCAGAGGACTTAATTCTTCACCTTCAATCATCTTTAATATAATTTGGGAATATAAACGGTCATAAATTTGGGAGATTTTCTTTTCATTTTTTTTGATACTCTTTTCGATATTCTGGATTCGCTCTGCCCAGTAAGACAATTCTATCAAGTCAGGGTTTTCAAAATAATCAGATCTAGCAATAAACTCAATCTTGTTTTTATGTGGTCTCAATTCTTCAAGTTCCTTTAAATAATACCCCAGCATATGTTCAAGGGCATAAACAGATTTTTGTTCAGCCCTGATTTTTTGCAATATTTCAGTATTGATTTTGTTTGCTGATTTCATAGTCAAGAAATTCATTAATTCTCAGGCTCCTGCAACTAATTCTAATAATTACCGAGGATTTTATATTATAACAAAATTATGCCTTAAAGTGAAGAAATGGTTTACTAGGGTTCAGAGTATGAACAGAAAGGATTAGTTAACATTTTATTTAGCGGTGGAGATATTTTATTTAATAAGATTTCACTGCAGAAGCCTTAAAAGTTAAACATACTTTACTCTCTATATTAAGATTCATCTCTCTGAAGGATTCTTTGGTAATAACACAGGCAAGCTTAACTCCTATATCTATAACCAGTCTGATCAAGTGGTTTTGTTCAGAAATTTTTACAATTTTTCCCATAAATGAATTACGGGCACTGGAATAAAATTGCTCATTAGATATGATGATATCACTGGGGTCAATATAAATATATGCCAGTCCACTTTTTTTAGTCACAATCGAAAATCGCAAATTGCTTGTAACCTCAAACCATTGTCTCCCATTTTCATGAATAATTCTTCCCCGAAAAATATTCTCTGGCACATGAGGAACAATTTTCCCGTCCAGCAGTGATATTATCTCATCTGCCAGGCGGTATGCCTGGGATAGGTCATGGGTAGTAAAAATTACTGTAGCTTTTGTCTCTTGGTTAATTTTCGTAATTATTCGCTCAATTACATCAATGTTTCTCAGGTCTATATTGGATGTAGGTTCGTCCAGGAACAATATCTGAGGTTCAATAGCCAGAGCCCTGGCAATCACAACTCTTTGCGCTTCTCCGCCTGATAATTGATAGGCATTTCTTTTCTCAAAACCGGAGAGCCCTACCATTGCCAGCACATCTCTTATTTTACTGTCATAGTTGTTAATTGATTCTTTTCTTAGTTTTAAACCATAAGCAATATTATTATATACCGTGGTTTGAAACAAAAATGGTTTCTGGTGCACCAGGGTCATTACTCTTTTAATCTTCAAAATATCCGATTTTGAGTGTTGCCTGATATTTTTTTCTCTATACAGGATTATTCCTTCATCAGGTTTATCCAATAAATTCAAGATATTCATCAAAGTAGTTTTACCAGAACCGTTAGGCCCAACAATTGCATATATTTTACTATTTCCAAAAAATAAGGAATCAATATCAAGAACTGTTTTATGCTGATAATTCTTTTTTAATTTTTCAACTTTAAGCAAAATATCTATTTTCATAATCTTCCCCTAAATCTTTTTGTTCTGGAAGTAACTAAAAACAATATTGATAATTAGCGAAATCAGTAAAAGGATTAACCCCAGAGCAAGGCCAAAACCAAATTCTCCTTTTGAAGTTTCCAGAGTAATGGCTGTTGTCATTGTTCGGGTAGAGCCTTTTATATTTCCTCCCAGCATCATCGCAGCTCCTACCTCAGCAATATTTCTGCCAAAACCGGCAATAACAGCGGACATAACTGCAAAACGGGCCTCTTTGATTACTGCCCATGCAGCCTGCATTTCCGTTGCACCTAATGTCAGAGCAGTTTTTCTCACCTTAACATCAATCCCTTGGATAGCTGAATGAGTTAAAGCAACAATAATTGGCATCGAAAGCAAAAATTGTCCGATAATCACAGCAGTGGGGGTGTATAACAGGCCAAAATAACCCAATGGCCCTACCCGGGAAATCAAGGAATATACAAGCAACCCTATTACGACAGTAGGGATAGCCAATGCATTGTTTAATAAAACAATAATAAAATTCTTCCCTCTGAAATCTTTTGACCCAATTAAAAAACCCAATGGCACACCAAGCAAGGAGGCAAAAAGAATTGCAATTGAGGATACTTTTAAAGAAAATAAAACAATCTGGAGAATCTCTTTATCTAAAGATAGTATTAACACAAAGGCTTTTTGTAATCCCTCTATAATAAAGCTCAAAATAATATCTCCTGATTCAAAAATTTAATAATATTAATAATAAATGATGTTTTAAGCAGAAAGCAAGTTCTTCCTAAAACATCATTTTTTGTAAAATAATAAGTTTTGTTATAACTTGCCAGTATACTTAGATGGCATTGGGGAAAAATAATACTTCGCCATGTGCCTTAAACTCCCCAATTATCTTTTGCCCTTCAGGAGATGTAATCCAGGCAATTAACTGCATTGCCTCCATGTAATTTACATGGGGATGAACAGCTGGATTTACAGCGATCACACCATAGGGATTAAATAGCCTTGAATCTCCTTCTGATAGAATAACCAGATCCAGTTTGTCTTTGGTAGCCAGGTATGTGCCTCTGTCAGCCAGGACATACCCCATATTTTCATTAGCTACTAACAAGGCTGCTTCCATCCCCTGGCCTATTTCCAGATACCACTCACCTTCCGGCTCAATATTTGCACTTTGCCACAATTCCATCTCCTTTATATGCGTACCTGAATTATCTCCACGGGAAACAAAATAGGAGTTAGAACTGGCAATTTTATTTAAAGCTACCGCTGCATCCTTCTCACCGCTTATACCAGCAGGATCAGCAGCAGGCCCAACAATAATAAAGTCATTATACATTACATCTCTGCGGTTAATCCCATAACCATCCTCAACCATGACATCCTCAGCAGCCCGGGCATGAACCAATACAACATCCACATCTCCGTTTACACCCAGTTGAATTGCAGCACCGGTACCAACAGAAATTACATCAACTTTGATACCATATTTTTCCTCAAAAGGCGGCAATAAAACATCCAGCAAGCCTGAATTATCTGTGCTTGTTGTAGTTGCCAGCTTGATATTTTCAGCAGCAGATACTAAACTGGCAAAAAAGATTAAGCTGATTAATAAAACTATTACACTGTTTGTTATTTTTTTTCTCATGATATAATTACTTCCTTTCTACTATTATAAATTGGGCTAATATAAACAAAAAAACCAACACTTTGTTTGGTGTTGGCATTAATTATTCAGATCCTGGTATCAAGCCTCCTTTCCAAACACGGGAGGAATAAGCGTTTCCCCTTATTCCCTATCGTCTATTTCCCATAACTTAAAATCTTAGGTGAAATAGCTCGGAGTCAATATTTTATTAAACGAATTTTTAAATGTTATTATATAATAGTATTTTTGTTTTGACAAGCACAGAAATTAATTTTGCTTGCTACCCATTAATATTTAGTATCACAGGCAATAAAATCTGTCAAAAAACTTTATGATATTATCCACACATCTAACATTTTCTGTTTTTTTCTATAATATTATTTTTTATGCTCTGCTTAAAAAGTTATCACTAGAAATTATATTTCAGTCCAGAAATTTGGTATTCTATCCTCTCCCTTGGAAGATATTTGAGAATTCCCATCTCCCAAAAGAATGAGAGGAATAGGGTGAGAAGAGGAAATGAAAGAATATTACCAGTTATATAGTAAAATTTTTATTTATTTGTATAGCATAAGTAGTGAGTAATCAATCCGGCTAAAAAACCAAAAAACATATTGGCAATCAGGGCAACAACAAGGGTAATAATCATAGGAATCATATCCTTGCCTGGACGAATATTTTTCACAAACTTGCTCAGCTCTATCCCGATCATAAACATCATAGCTCCGATAATAGCTCTAGGGAAAATCGCAAATAAACTGGCAATAGAGGCAGCTAAGAACAATCCCATGACAATTTCAATAAACCCCTCTATAATATTGGCTCCTCCGGTTCTAGCGCCAAAGTAATATTGTCCGGCTAAGCCTCCGGCTCCATGGCAGGTAGGCATTCCTCCAAAAAAGGGTAAAATTGCATTCATAATCCCTTGGTTCCAGGCCAGTTTTCTTGCACTGACATCTCTTTCCGGCCAATAGGTCTTTATCAAGGAAGAGGTGGCAATGGTAGCATTAGTTGCGGTCAGTGGCACCTGGGCAAAACCGGCTAATAGCAAAGTTTGCCAAACCTCTTTTAAAGAAAAGCTGGTGAGAGTCGGGAGGCTAAACACCGGTGAACTGATATTTTCAAACTGGCCTTTTAAGAGCATAATTCCTATACCAATTATCATCAGCACAATAGCAGCAGGGGTATAGCGGTTCTGTCGTAATAGTAGCACAATAATAATTGATACAATCCCAATTGTCCACCATGTTGAAATCATTTTATAAGCTTCCACAGCCAGTAAGACACCTAGAGCAACCTGTATTCCTCGAATAACTGAATTGGGTGTTATTTTAGCAATCCAGTCTATAATGCCGGACATTGCCAGGATAATCCATATAACCCCCATTGCAAAACCGGAAGCATAAACCATGGAGGGAGTCCAATGCTGGGCAATAGCCACAATGGCAATAATCTTCATCGGCTCAATAGGCATGGGAAGCCGGTATATAAGCCCAGTAACGATATTGGTGATACCCATCATTACCAGAAATCCTGCCGGGTTAAGGCCACAGACCACAATATAGCCGATAGCCAGCGGAAACAATGTACCGAAATCCCCCATAGAACCGGCAAGCTCTTTTAAATTGAATTCAAATGATTTAATTTTCATAAAAATGAAAACCCTTTCGTTAATAAATCCACTTTTTTTGTATATTGTGGGTACTCATGAGAAAGAGAAAAAGACTGTAACCAATGAGCACCGAAAAGCTGATCCAGGAGGTGATAATTCCATTTTGGTTGATGGAAGTTTTTAATATATCGGCTCCATAGGTTAAGGGTAAAGCATAAGATATCGGTCTTAATAGTGCGGGTAATCTTTCGATGGGGATAAACAATCCACAGAGAAACATCATAGGAAAACGTACAAAATTGGAAAAGGTCTGTGCTTCAAAAACCTCACTGACCGAAACCGAGATGAATAAACCAAGGAAAGTGGAGGTCACGGCAATAAAAACAATACTGAGGATAGTAGTAAGCCAATTGATACCGGATAGGTCAACAACAAAAGAAGCAATAACGGCTGGAACCATGGCATTTAGAATACCAAAAATTATTGCACCGGAGGTTTTTGCCAGCATCAAAAGATTCAGGCTGATAGGAGCAAGTAATAGCCGTTCAAATGACCTGCTCTTGCGTTCAAAAGTAATAGTAACTGCCAGCATGGAGGTAGTGCCAAAAAGTACCGCCAGAGACATCACACCTGGGAGGACGCCCCTGATATCAACCGCACTTTCCGAACGAACAAAAAACATCAATGTCCAGGCAAAAGGAAAAATAAGTCCCCAGCTGATATTGGGCGGTTTAATATAATATGTTTTCATATCCTTCATCAAGATGCTCCAAAAAGCGATAAATTTCTTCATTTCTTTCCGCCTCCTTTTTCCTTTTCCTTTTTCATCCTGTTTATTTCTATCCCGGTTACTTTAACAAAAACCTCTTCCAGAGAGGGACGTATAATTTTTGCTTCCCGAACCAGCTGGTCTTTCCCATCAAAAAATTTCATAAAAGGCATTAAGTCAATCTTTTCCGGAGAGCTGATCCTGATACGAAAATGATCAATGGTATTGATATCAATATTAGGGAAAGTGTTTTTGAGTGATTCCTTTAAAGGTTCCACATCATCTTCCAGAGTAAATTCAATAATATTTACCTGTTGGGTTTCCTGCATCAGGTTAATAGTTTTACCTATTTTAATAACTTTACCCTCCACAATAAAACCAATCCGGTGGCAGAGCCTTTCAGCTTCTTCTATATAGTGGGTGGTTAAAAAAATGGTGGTTCCCTTAGCATTGAGGGTTTGTATCAGACGTCTAATCTGTCTGGCCGTCTCGACATCAATACCAGTGGTGGGCTCATCCAAAAACAAAATTGGTGGCTCATGAATAATACCTGCGGCGATAACCAGTTTTCTTTTCATACCCTTGGAATAGGCTTTGAACAGTTTTTTACCGGTATTGGCCAGGCCGAACTGTTTTAATAATTCTTCTGCCCTCTTCTCTCTCTTTTTCTTATCCATACCATAGAGGGATGCGCAAAAAACGAGATTATCATAACCGTTCATCTCATCATAGAGGTTACTTTCATCAGGAACGATGCCGATAATCTGCTGCACTTTTTTAATATCTTTAATTCCGTCTTCTCCGGCTATTTCAATGGAACCGGAAGTCGGCCTGGCAAGACCGGTAAGCATGTTGATAGTCGTGGTCTTACCAGCCCCGTTTGGGCCTAGAAATCCAAACACTTCACCCTTTTCCAGATAAAAATTGATTCCTTTGACTGCCTTAAATCCATCATAATCCTTGCTAAGATTTTTAACTTCCAATATGTTCAAAATTTAATGCTCCCTTTCTATTCTTGTTTTTCATTGTCACAGGGATGCTCTTCTTCACTTCCATGACATTTTCTAATCTGTTCTTCGCTGCATTTTCCGTCTTTTGGTCTGCGTTCTGGATGTTCACAATCATTATGACTCATGTTGCTTCACCTCCTTCTTGTTGTGCTGTTTATTTACTAATAAACAATCTTTATTTTGATGGCATTCTTTATCCAAAGGAATGGTCCGGGATAAATCGATTATTTGACTGGCAGCCTCCTTTAATCTTTCCCGGTCTACATAATAATGCGTAAAATATCCTCTCTTATCCCCTCTTACAATACCGACATCCCGTAATACCTTTAGATGTTGAGATACTGCTGATTCAGAAATAGTTAAACGGGTAGCCAATGCACTAACACAAAAATCGTGTTTTAACAAAAGTTGAATTAGTTTATAGCGGGTCTCGTCGGATAATGCCTTGAGCATATTCGGTAAATCTTCCATTGATAATTTTCATTCCTTTATAATTAAGTATTTACTTAATTATATAATAATATACTAAAAAGATATTGTCAATATCAAAAGCAACAAAATTCTAATGTATTGATTTTATTTTATTAATATTGGCTGACTACTCTAATTTATGAAAGTTTTTCTATAAATTGATAAATAATATACCTGTTATTAATATTGTCCCTTACTCCAAGCACTGATTATTTTTAGTATAAAATTACCTTGGTTCAAATTTTTAAGCCTGCCATTTTTTTTAAACTAAATTGTTAACACTACTCGAAATTAGTACAACTTATTAAAATAGCTGAAAGGGAAAGAACCAAAATTTATTATATCTTCTACAAATAAATATTAGGTCTGTTTTCTTGTGGAAATTGTTATTTTATTAGTAAGATATTCATGCTACTAAGGTCTATTTTTGTGTTAAAATATAACAAAACAATTGCCAGAAAAACTTAATACACAAAAAATTAAAGAGGAGGCTCAAGATGTTTCAAAAGCTCTATTTGATTGCTTTACCAGTATTCTTTATTATTGATATGCTCTGGTTGGGAGTGGTCGCAAAAAGTTTCTATCGTAATCAAATTGGTTTCTTGATGAAAACAAACATTAACTGGATAGCAGCTATTGTCTTCTATCTACTTTTTATTGCTGGACTGGTCTATTTTGTCTTAATGCCGGCCATGGAAAAAAGAAGCTTAAGCCTTTTGCTAACCGCAGCAGCTTTTTTTGGACTTATAACTTACTCTACTTATGACCTTACCAACCTGGCAACATTAAAAGACTGGCCTTTACTGGTTACAATTATTGATATAATTTGGGGCATGTTTTTATCTGTATCTGTTAGTTTAATATCTTACCTTATTGCAATTAGAGTTATAATATAAATATGTAATGCCTTTCAGACTGCTAAAATGGGGCATAAACATTTCCAACAAAAAGGGTAAAATATAGTAATAATTAGGGAAAGGTATTCCTTTTGTGTGGAAGAACTCCATAGGGGCATGAACTTTCCTGAATTCTCCGGTAAAATATGTGCTGTACATGTCGAAGAAAAAAAGAACATATCAAGGTCGAAATTGTATAAACCCTATACAGGGATAGTTTTAATAAGAATATCTATGCCTGTTTTCTGTCGTCAGTTTTTAGTTTTTTAAACTGTAAGCTAAAACTTGATAATTTCCATAACTTCATTCATTCTCTATACTTTGCGTTATTTCTAGTTTACTAAATACTAAATACCAACGACTATATACTTTTTTCTTTTATCATTCTCCATTATTTTGTGTCAAGCCTGATAATACTGATACTCTTACAATAATGCCTAATAATTTTTTATTATCATCAACTACCGCAATAGGATACTTACTTTCAATAGCCTTAGGTATTAAATCCTGCACATAAGCCTCTTCCTCAGTAGTAAAATAGTCCTGTCTTAAAATATCAGTTAATTTTTTCTTATTTTTTACCGCTTCAACCGCATCATCGATAGTAACTATCCCTTCCAGTTTACGCTTCTCGCCAACTACAAAAACACTGGATATGCCATTGGATTCCATTTCCTTAATTGCAACTTTAATGCCATGTGACGAGCTTACCAGGGCACCTGGTTTAAACATAATATGTTTTGCCTGCAATACTTTGGAACGGTCTATATCCCGCACAAAATCTTCAATATAAGCATTGGAAGGGTTATTCAATATATCTTCAGCGGTTCCAATTTGAACAATTTCAGCATCTTTCATTACTGCCACTCGATCTCCTAGTTTAAAAGCTTCATTAACATCATGGGTAATAAATACAATAGTCTTTTGCAATTTGGATTGTATATCCAATAATTCAAGCTGCATATCTCTTCTAATTAAAGGATCTAGAGCACTAAAAGGCTCGTCCATTAATAGAATATCAGGATTATTAGCCAGCGCCCTGGCTAATCCTACCCGCTGCTGCATGCCTCCGCTTAATTCGGAAATGTACTTATCTTCCCATCCGGATAATCCTACTGAATTAATGGTGTCCATTGCTATTTTTTTTCTTTCGTCAGTCGGAACTCCTTTAACTTCCAGGCCATATTCAACATTACCCAACACTGTGCGATGGTTCAATAATCCAAAATTTTGAAATACCATAGTTGCCTTGGTCTGTCTGAATTCTCTTAGTTTTTGCTTATCGTACTTAACTATATTCTCATCATCAACATATATATTTCCCGTAGTGGGTTCATTGATCAGGTTTAAACAGCGAATAAGGGTAGATTTCCCGCTTCCCGAAAGGCCCATAATAACAAAAATTTCTCCTTCATTTACTGAAAAGGTGGCATCTTTTACACCTACAGTATGTCCGGTTTCTTTAAATATTTTATCTTTTGATTGGCTATCCTTTAACCTTTTCAGAATTTCTTTTGGTTTTTTCCCGAAAATTTTCGTTAAATGCTCTACTTTGATTTTTACACTCATTCCTGGGCTCCTTAGTTATCTTGCTAAATTATTAAAACATTTTCTTTATATTTTCTATTTAGGGTACTTGTATTTGTTGGCAATCCCCTGTGTTATTCTATCAATAATAATTGCTAAAAAAACAATACTAATCCCGGCTTCAAACCCCATACCTATATCTATCCGATTAATAGCCTGTAAAACATTTAAACCCAATCCCTGGGCACCAATCATCGAAGAAATAACTACCATCGACATTGCCAGCATAGTTGTCTGGTTAATTCCCATCATTATGGTTGGAAAAGCCTGGGGTAACTCTATTTTTGTCAAGATCTGCCAGGTTGTAGAGCCAAAAGCATGTCCCGCCTCTACCATTTCCCTGGAAACACCCTTTATAGCCAAATTAGTCAATCGGATTGCCGGTGGAGTTGCATAAACAACTGTAGCAAATACAGCGGGAACTGTTCCTAAACCAAACAACATAATGGCGGGTATTAGATAAACAAAACTGGGCATAGTCTGCATAGCATCAAGAATTGGCTTTACAATCGTTTCCAGCCTATCATTATATGCAACCAATATACCTAATGGTACTCCAATTAAACAGGCAATTACCACTGCTACCAATACCACCGATAAGGTTAACATCATTTCATGCCACAAACCCATTATCCCAATTAAAAAAATTAGACCTGAGAAAGTGAGACCTGCTTTCCAATTCCGGACTTTCCATCCCAGAATAAATACAAATATAATAACAATTGGCCAGGGTATCCATAGAAAAAATCCCCTGGTTTGCAACAAAAACCACAAAATTCCATCTTTGATTGCATCAAAGAAAATGGAATAATTTTGTACCAGCCATCTTACAAAATTCCCCACATGTTTACCAAAATTAACCTGCCAGGCACTGGGAAAATTTAAAAAGATATTTATCATATTAACCTAATGTTGCCTGCCTTATCTTTTGCAAATTAAGGCAGGCAACTTCCTTTCTACAATTTAAAATCTAGTAAATTCGGAATTTCATTCAAATCAAATTATAATTAACCTGTCTAATTATAAAAGTTTCTATAGTTTTATACAACAAATAATTATAATTTACAGAGATTCCCTAACTTTCTGCGCAATATCATCGGAAATCCACTGGGTCCAGACATCTTCTTTATTTCTCAAGAACCATAATGCTGCATCTCTTTCATCAGTTTCATTTTCCATCATAAAAGCTAGAGCTTCATTGGTTACCTGTTCACTGGTGCGATATTTGCTTAAAAATTCAGCCAATTCCGGAGCTCTTTCCGCAAAATCAGCATTTGCAGCTATAGTAATTTCCATAGCTTCAAATTCACAGGCATATCCATTATTCCATAGCTCTTCACTGTATGGCTCATCTTCTAACAATGTCATATCCATCATTCCCATAACCCAGGTTGGTTCCCAGTAATATGCAACAATAGGTTCGCCTCTCTCATAAGATGAAACAATAGCTGCTGCTAAAGCAGTATCTGAACCGGGACTAAAGTAATTATAGTACTCATCCAGGCCATAGGTTTCAACTTTTGTTCTCATAATTTCATCTACAGCCCAACCTGGTGGTGAGCCATATATTCTGCCTTTAGTGGAATCTTCTTCATCTTCAAATACCTGCCAGTGATTAGCCAGGTCTTTTACGGTTTTCAATCCAGGAGCCATTGGGTCAATGCCACGTTCTGAATCACCTTCAATTACAAATGTCGGTACATATAAGCCCTGAGTATTACCGTCAAAATTAACACCTAATTCCACCACATCACCGGAGTCCAGCGCTTCATTGTAAATTTCCTGAATATTACTGGTCCATATTTCCATTTGAACATCAATATCGCCCTGTCTCATGCCCAATAATACAACTGGCGTTGAACCGGAAACCATATCCATGGTATAGCCATAGCCTTTCTCCATTATAATTCCGGCAACATAGCTATGGAAACGAATGCTTTCCCATCCGGCATCACCAAAAACAATTGTCTCCTGTGCTAAAATACCAGTACTCACACTTGACATCACCGCCAAAACAATCAAAGCAATTACAAAAGTTTTTAGATTATTTTTTTTCAAATTCCTTCACCTTCCTTTTATTTTATTTAAAATAGTCTTTACCTGTGAGAATAATGACTATATTAACACTAAAAATGGTTTTCATTTGATTACAAATCTTTAGACTTATAAGCATTTATGTTAAATACTATTATAGACTTCATTAAAAAACGGGCCTGATAAAGAAAAGCTTTATAAGTAGGAATAAGACTATATGCGAAAACCATAATGATTAATTGATTTATTATTCTATTTTATTTTTATAGAAATATCTCGTGTACTTATTATAACGGATATCAGGTATTTGTCAAATTCTATAAGTCTTTACATTTATTTAGTATTCTATAAATGTAAAAGAGGAATTGGCGGGATAGACCTGGGCTACTTGATTAAGATTTTTTAATGATTCTCTGATATACAGGTATATTTCATTAATGGTAATCTTGTTATCCAAATTATAATCAGCCGGTAAAGGAGGAATAAAACTATTGTAACCACAACCTTCACACAGTGAAGCAGAAAAATATCCGAAAGGGTTACCGTCAACTGGATGATAAAGAGTTTCATAACACTCTTGTGCTCCGGTAGCAGAAGTAATAACTTTGAATGAGTTCTTCGCAAGATTATCTTTAATTAATTTCAAATCATGTCTCTCAAAAGAGTTTATTATATTATCATTAAATTGATTAATATTATTTACTCCTGCTTTACGGGTAAAAGCAGGAACATCTTTACCAATAAACCCCCCGGAAAAGCAAGAATCAAGAATGACAACTTTAACCCCGGGAATTATGCTAAGAGCTGATGCTAACTCATCTGCACTGATATCCCTGGAAGCGTTTTGTGCTATAGCGTCATATGGTAATATGGTGCTGGTATCACCATTACTCCAGCCATGTCCTGAAAAATAAAAATAAGAAACATCATTACTGTCTGCTTCTGAAAATGATAATGATATTGCCTGCAGGATATTATCCCGGGTAGCCTGACTTCCAATAAGGGTATCTATGCTGCTAAAAGTACTCTGCTCATCACCAAAACGGGAATTTTCAAAAACTTCTACCAGTCTTGCAATATCATAAGAAGGTGCGCGCAAATCAGTTATGCCTGGTTCTTTATAGTTATCAACACCTACACATAAAGCCCGATAATTTATTTTAGACATCGAACTAAAATGTACAGATGTAACCTGATTTTGAACTATATTTATTGATTTTTCCCAAATGATAGATGATTCTTCTATGGTCACCTTTAAAGAATATGTGCCTGGATAAAGGCCCGAAATTAAGGAAGGAGTTACACTATCAACAAAGTCACCGTTAAGATATATTTTTGCCCCGGAAGGCTCACTGGTTATATAAATTGAACCACGTGGAATAAGAAAACAACCAGACAATAATACCAATATCATTGGTAGCAAGATACTAATTGTGATAATATAAGAAATCTTTTTAACCCTATTCTTATGCACTTTAATTAACCTCATCATATTTGTAATTGAAATGTTAATAAATAAACTACCTCTGTATTAACTGTAAGTATCAAAAATTATGAATTTGTTTATAAAAAATAAATATGTTGTATTAATATTTGAATGCCAATAATAATCAAAATGATTCCACCTGCCAATTCAGCATATCTTTCAACTAAAAAACCCAAAACTTTTCCTATTTTAACTCCAATAAGGGATAAAAACAATGTTACTAAACCGATAACAATAATAACCGGGATAATATTAATATCAAGGATAGAAAGACTAACTCCTGCAATAAAGGCATCAATACTTGTGGCAATTGCCAGAAATATTAAGACTGATATTTTATCAAAATTTATAGAGCAGTTTCTTTCTCCATTCTGGAAAGATTCATAAATCATCCTGCTGCCAATAACAACTAATAGAATAAAAGCTATCCAGTGATCATATATTGCAATATATCGGGAAACACTCCTTCCTAACAACCAGCCCAACCAGGGCATTCCCATCTGAAAAACTGCAAAAGTCAGGGCAATTTTAAAAGCGTACAATAAACTAACTTTGCTTGCTACAATACCACCGGTTATGGAAACAGCGAAGGCATCCATTGCTAATCCAATTGCTAAAAAAAATACAGAAATAAAAGACATATGTTCATTATATTGCAGTTTACTAATTATTTTTAAAACTGCCTTCTCCTATAATTTTCATTTAATATAAAATAATACCTTACAAAAACATATGCTGATTTTAACAAATAATGGGGAGCAGGTCTACTTTAATTGTATTAAATTATAATCTTAATATTATGCTATACTTGAATTAAAATATTTAGAAAGGAAGTTTTTATATGAATCTGTTGCTATTTATAATAGGCAAAAATTGGGCTCAAAGAGTAATCATTCTGGGCGCAATTGCATTATACCTTTATTTATTATTTAATAAACCTGAGGCAGCAAAAAAGGGATTTTCAGAAGCTCTCGGTTCGTTTTTTAGTCTTATTCCTCTAATATTTGCTGCAATTCTTATTGCACAGGCAATTAATATTTTACTTCCAGATAAATTAATTATCCAGTGGTTTGGAGACAAAAGTGGTATAAAGGGGATTATTAGCGGAGGGCTCCTGGCAGGGTTGTTACAGGGTGGACCTTATGCAGTATACCCTATTATCCAATCGCTTTTACAGAAAGGAGCACATGTAAGCATCGTCGTAACCATGTTGATTGGCTATGGAGCAATTGGGCTGAGTCGTATTGCTTATGATTTTATTTTTTTTGAACCAAGTATTATTGGATTACGTCTTTTATTGGCAATCCCACTCACAATTATATCAGGGGTAATTTTATATTTTATCCTTTAATTTGAAAAGATAGTATGCCTATTTCGAAAAATTTGTAAAAATAACAATTTTTCTACAGAATTTTCTACAGAATATGAATATTAACCCATTTAATTGTAATAAGTCATGATTACAATATATAATATAGAGTAAATCTATAATATGATATACGGATATAAAAAATGAAAAAAAGTAATACTTATGATAAATCATCAAAAAAAGAATTTAAATTTAATGAACCTTTTAAGCCTAGAATTCCGAAAATAAAGAGCATTTCAACATCTTATTTTCTTCTTCTTGTAGCTTTTTCTCTATTAGTATATTACCTCTTCTGGCATATTGACATTGACAGAATTCTTGTCGCTGCCCTGGTAGCCTTAGCTGGAATAGGAATAGAGATGTTCAGTCATATCTTCACTTATATACTAACCCTAATACAATCTATACCTTTTGTAGGACCTATTGTAGCCAGGGTAATCACCTGGCCAATTTTTGTCACTTTAAATGTCGTTGCTTACTTTGTTTCTTTGGTTGTTATTCGCTTCAAAGGAATAGCAATGGTTAAAGATGCCAGGATTTTAACTACCATTTTTTTAATTGGTCTCCTGCTGGGCTTTATTCTCGGAAGATTATTCTAATTTAAAATTTGTTGTTTTAAGATATTCCATTCCTTTATTTTGTATAAAAATGCTGGCATTGCTCAAGGCATTCTTAATCGCTATTGACTTCGACCTACCGTGGCATATAAAACATAATCCATTTATACCCAATAATGGTGCACCGCCATATGTTTTGTAATCTCTTTTAATGGCATACTCAAAAAGCTTTTCCTTTAATAATCTAGTTGTTTCATCATCCGGTAACTTATTTAAAATCTCTGAACTAAAATCAGCCATAAACATTTTTGCCAGTCCTTCTACTGTCTTTAGAAAAATATTGCCAATAAATCCATCACATACAGTTACATCTGCCAATCCCATGAAAACCCCTCTACCTTCAATATTTCCTATAAAATTGATGTCATCCCTCTTAGCAAGTAATTCATGGGTTTCTCTACTGATACGGTTACCTTTGCTCTTCTCTTCTCCGATATTTAATAATGCCACTCCCGGATTTTCAACCCGAAGTTCAGCTTTGGCATATGCTGCACCCATTAGTGCAAAATTGAGCAGGTGTATTGGTTTACAATCAACATTTGCCCCAATATCAAGAATAATCTTTTTACCTTTTAAGGTAGGCAAGACAGCTGCAATAGCCGGACGTTTGATACCGCTAATGCATCCTAACTTAAAAAGAGCTGCTGCCATCACTGCGCCACTATTTCCTGCCGAAATAAAGGCATCAGTCTCACCCAACTTTAATAAATCCATACCTTTCATAATTGGAGAGTTTGCCTTTTTCCTGATAACTTCTGTAGGCGAATCATCATTTTCAACCTTATCAGGACAATCAATCACGTTCACTTTCTCTATCCTGAAAGGATATTTTTTAAATCCCTCTTCGATTACTTTTTTTTCTCCTAATAGAGTAACATCACAATCGTGTTCCTGTAAAAAAAGTGCGGCACCTTTCAAGGTTTCTTCAGGGCTATAATCACCACCCATAATATCCAGTGCAATATTCAAACACAATCCCCCCTTATTACCTGCTTATAGCAGCAGGTAAAATATTAATATTTACATTATAATGATTTTAACACTGAATATCAAAAAAACAAGAATAAAATATTTTTCTTTAGTAATTCTTGTTAAAATGATAAGCAAGAATTGATTTTAATCATGATTATTTTTTTATTTCTGACTATCAGTTGATTATTTCTTATTTATAAGATTAATAGTTAAATAATGATTTGACTATAATGCAAAAATATGGACTTAAATAGAATTAATATTCTTCTTCTAAATTTCTTTCTATAATATACTCTTTAATAATATCAAATATTTCTTCTTCCCATTTTTTTATGTTTTCCATTTCTTTTCCTTCCCTTCATGCTTTTTTGCCATCTGTTTTGCTTTAGATTTATCTATTCTATATATGAATGTACAAGTAAAAAGAAAAGTTAAATGGAAACTTTTTTGTTTCTGATATTTATTTTAATTTAAATTTTATTGGGATTAACACCCAGCTCTCTCTAGTGGCATATTCAGATTTAGCAGGTTCAAACTGCCATTCATAAATAGCTTGTATTGCTGCTTTATCAAAATTTTTATAGCCGGAAGAATTATATATTTCTGCCTGAACAACCTTGCCATCCCTGTCAATCAAAACTCTCAGCTGAACATTGCCTTCAATTGCTCTCCTTCTTAAATTTTCAGGATAGTCTGGATGTAAAAAAGAAATAATTTTTGGAGGCACTATTCGGTTACCTATTTCAGAAGAACCGGTAAAGTCCAATGGCGTATCAACTTCATTTGGCCTATGCTTTTCGTTAGACTGTTCCTCTTGAGAATTGGTATATGGTGATAAGTCAGACTCTTTTCTATACATAACATTAGATTTACTTTGTCTGTCAATAACTGCTTCATTTTCTTCCCGGTCTACTGTCTTTTCTTCAGTTACATTTTCACGATATTGTTCTTGCTCTTCTTTAGTTTCAACAATTATTTGAACTTCACTTTCCTTGACAGCAATAGTTTTTCCCTCATGTTCCACATTTTTTTCTTCTTTCATATCCATCATTGACTGCTGTGGAACTGGTTTTTCTGCTGTATTATTCTCTATCTTATTATTTTCTTCACTTAAAATATTTAAATTTTTCTTTTCAGGAAAATCAGGCTGATTTTTAATATCATCTATCGGCAGTTGAATGCTCTCGGAGCTAAGAAGCTCTATATTAATAACAGACATTGGTACTTCTCTGTTCTCCCAAAAATCATTTATAGTGAATATTTGAGAAAAAATGTTGATTAAACAAATATTTAGAAATAATGAAATCATCAAAGAAATAAGAAATCTTTTATTTTTATTTGTCATTTTATTTTCAACCTGTCGAATTATTGCCGGTAGGTTATACAGAACACAAAAACCAGCCTGAATACCTAACTTTCCTATCAGTTTAAAAATCAGTACTAATTCCAAGTAAAAATGTTCTCCCCTGAAGAGGATATCCGCTCACTAATTCCGGCCTTTCATCAAAAATATTTTTAACTGACAAGCTTAATTTAACCTTCTGGCTCTTTTCTTTATTTATGGTAAAGTCTCTGGCAATGTTTGCATCAAAGAGATAGTAATTATCAAGGTTATCAGGTCTGCCAGCCACCATATATCCTTCTAAATCTATGGTTAAATCATCACTGTTTACTCCAAATTGATTAAGGTACATTAAGCCAAGCCCGAATTTATGATTTGGTTTTAACTGGTTTCCGGTATCACTGTCTACCATATTCAGGTATGTATAATTTATATTAGCGGTAAAGTTTTCATTAAATTGATTTTTGGCCATGATTTCAAACCCGTCCGCGCGAGCCGAACTTATATTAGAAGGCCGCCAGACTCCTTCAGAATCAGCTGCCCAATTAATCAATTGACTGGCGTTTTTCCTAAATACGGTTAATCCTGCCTGGGCATCTCCTGTTTCATTTACAAAGCGAACTCCTGCCTCATAAGCCCATGCAGTTTCCGGAAGCAGATCAGGATTGCCCCCGACATAACCATCCTCAGGCCAGTACAGGTCATTAAAATTTGGAGCCCGGTAAGCCCGACCAATAGAAGCATGCAGACTTAGATTATCCTGCAATTGATATATTAAGCCTAAACGGGGATTAAATTGTCCGCCGAAAGTATTATTATAATCATAACGCAGTCCTGCTGTTATACTCAGCTGCTCCAATGCTTCTGTTTGCCAGACATCCTGAATAAAAACTGCTCCGTTTAAATCCTGCCGGTTACCAATATCAGCACTGTCAACCCTATTTTGTTTTAGCTCTGTTCCCCAGGTAAGGGTATGATTGCTGCTTGAATCATTTTTGTCAGCAAATGCAAAATTATAAAGAGTACTATCTGTAGACATTCCAGCAACATAAGTTTTATGGATACTCGGACCAGTATGTCCCCATTCACCGGGATTGTCAAAATAAACCCGGTGAAAATCGTACCAGGCTAAAATATTGATATCTTTATCTTCTTCTTTCTTATGGTATTTAATATTTATATTAAAATTGCAATCATTTTGTTGGGCATCAGGAGTAGGATAATCAATGGAACCTGGTAATCCCCTTTGATAATCGTGATAGCGAATGGCTAAGTTTAAATCAGCATACTGGTCTATCTCTTTGAAAATTTTCCCAAACAAAGAGATTTTATCCAATTGACTATTTTCCCGAACTCCTTCTGTTTGATAATATTCGCCGGTGAAAAAATAGCTTATATCATTGCTTTGGTTCTGATACGAAACGCGGTATTTTTGAGTATTGTGACTTCCGTAATATGCTTCGGCAACACCTTTTTCTGCCTCTGTTCCTTTTTTTGTAATTATATTAACCACTCCGCCAAGGGCATTAGATCCATACAGAGCAGAAGCCGGCCCTCGATAAATTTCAATCTTTTCTATTATGCCTGCCGGAATTAAACCCAAGTCAATCTTACCTGTTTGCGGGTCATTTGCGGTAATCCCATCTATTAAAATTAATACCTGTTCTGGCGAAGAACCACGGATGCTAATTGCTCTGATATCTCCTGCTGACCCATACTCTGTTATCTCAAGACCGGCTATATTTTTGATAATTCCAGCAAGATTTTCTGACTGAGAAGCAATAATCTCTTTTTCATCAATAATTTCAACACTTGCCACTGATTCCAGCAATCTTTGTGGATATTTCGAGGCAACAATTACAACTTCTTCCAGCATAAATGAAAATTCCTGTTCCTCTACGGCAAAAACGTTAGTGCAAAAAAGGTTTACACTAAAACAAAGAAATATTAAAAGTGTAACCGTATGTGTTTTTTTTATCATTCTTCTTTCTCTCCTTTGCTTAAATTTGTTTCCTTTTCAACTATAGCCAACAAAATATTTTTTTCTTCTATTCACCTTCTTTCTTAAATTTTTATCAATAAAAAAAGCTGCCTCTCACTTGAGAAGGCAGCTCGTAGAACTTACCAAATATTGGTTAATCCTGCTCTCCCTCTATGTCGGAGGTTAGCTAAGCAGACAATCATGGCAAGTCTTCTGGCTTTCAGCCCCTTGTTGGCTCATCCTTCCCACCTGCTGGGCAGTGAATGATACCGGGTTATGCTGATTACAGATGCGACAACAGCAACGGCTTCACACCGTTTTCCTTTTTAATCACATAAGAACCATAACTGTAAGTCAACTATATTCAATTTTTCTATAACATTCTAAATTATTTTAACATATGCCAATCCTGCTCACAATTAACTTTTATAATATTTTTCCGATATAACTTATTTAATTATCTATTTTTTGTAAATATTTTAAGATGTTTTCTCTGCTAGGTAAGAACTACAATTGGTATGCCATTATAGTTATCTACATGGGCATTTACTTTAAATACTTCACGTATATTTTCAGAGTTAATTATACCGCTATCACCTTTTGAATAAATCATTCCGTCTTTTAACATGATAAACTTATCTGAAAATCTAAGGGTAAGATTTAAATCATGCATAACAACAATAGAAGCAATATTTTGAGATTTAGAAATATTTTTTATAATTTTCATTACTTCCATTTGATTTTTTAAATCCAGATTATTGGTCGGCTCATCCAGCAGGAGTATCTGCGGTTCCTGAACCAGTGCCCTGGCAATTACTACCTTTTGTAACTCTCCCCCACTCAATTCCCTGGTATATCGTAAGGCCTGCTCCTCCAGATTTATAAGCTTTAAAATATTACTTGTTATCTCCAGGTCTTTTTTAGAGACTTCCCATTTTATGTGTGGCTTCCTACCCAGCAATACTGCATCAAACACTGTTATGTAATTACCATTAACACTTTGGGAGACATAGGCTATCTTTCTGGCAATTGCTTCATTGTTGAGTTTGTTAAGGTTAAAATTATCGACTAATATTGTTCCTTTTTTTGGTTTCAACATTTTATTGATACACTTCAAAAGGGTAGATTTTCCGGCTCCGTTTACCCCCAGGATTGATACAACCTCGCCCCTGTTCACTTTAAATTTTACATTCTTCAACACATTTTTACCATTATATGAGAAATCGATACCATCAACTGACACAATCATAACCGCAATCTCCCTAACTTAAATTCCTTTTCTTTATTATATCACTCATAAATACTCTTTTTGCCTTGACTTCCATCTTTCAAACTATATTATCTGTAAATTTTTACCAGCAAATACAAAAACAATGGTGCCCCCATAAAAGATGTTAAAATACCAACAGGCAATATAATCGGGGATATTATTGTTCGGGCAATAGTATCTGATACTAATAAAAGGACTGCTCCAAATAAGGCAGACACGGGAATCAAAAAACGATAATCCCCCCCTATTATTATTCTAACTAAATGAGGACATATCAATCCGACAAAACCAATTATACCTAAAAAGGCTACATTAACTGATACCAAAAGTGCTGCTATTAACATGCTTACCAATCTTGTCTTCTCGGTATTTACTCCCAGCGATTTTGCACTTTCTTCCCCGCTTTCCAGTGCATTATAATCCCATCTCTTATAAATGAAATAAATAAAAGATAAGAACATTATAACAGCCATAATACCGACTTCTGGCCAGAGAGGTCTACCCAAATCTCCAAAGGTCCAGTAAACCATTGAGGCTAATTGTAAATCATTGGCAAAATACTGGATTACCATTGTTCCTGCAGAAAACAGGGAACCCATTGCAATACCGGCTAAAATCATCGCTTCAGGGGTAAATTTCCTCAGTTTTGCCAGCAAAATAATTACCAGAGCTGCAACAAAAGAACCTATAAATGCAAAGCCTGTTACCAAATATGGGCTACTTATAAATATTTTCCCGGTACTTTGAGCACCTCCGACTCCAAATAATATTATAGCAGAAGCAGCTCCAAACATTGCTCCATGTGATATCCCAATGGTATAAGGCGAAGCAAGGGGATTTCGTAAAGTACATTGCATTACCGCCCCTGAAACTGCTAGAGAAATTCCGGCAATAATAGCTGCCACTATTCTTGGTAATCGTATATTCCAGATAATTAAATTAGCTGAAGCTTCTCCTCTTCCAATCAGAGAACCATATATCTGGCTTAATGATAGGTGATACCCTCCTATGGATAATGAATACAGGCTAAACAGAAACAAGAAAATAAGGATACAAAACCCGATTATTACTTTTTTTCTATTTAATTCTTCATATTTTTCAGTAATATTTTTAACCAATTATTTCAGAATATCCAACCTTCCTATATTTATTCAAGTATTTTGAAAGCATTATATTTATCTTTAAGTTCATAGTATGCCTGTTCAGCCCTGTCACCATAGAATTTATTATATATTTCAATACTTTTTTCATCTATATCAATATCCTCAAATACCTCGGGATAAATTACTTTTCCAGCATAATAGGCATCTGCGATTGCATTTTCCTTATTATAAGCATACCAGCAATAAGGCAAAATAATGTGTACATTTTTATCCTGAACAGCTTTTAATTCTCTAAACGGACTGGTTCTAAGTTCCTCTTCTATTATTGGCATAGACACTGGTGACAAAAAAATCACATCAGGATTCCAGCCAAACAACACTTCCCTATCAATACTTAAACCTGAACTTCTATCAGATAACTCATGTGCCGGATTTAGCACATTAGTCCAATTAAATGGCGGCCATTGTGGATCAGTACCGGTGATGCCATGTGAACCGAAAAAAGCCCGGCCTCCTATATAGGCAGTCAATTTTTTCTCAGCAGAAATATTCCTGGTTCTCTCTTGAAGGTCTTGAATATAATCCTCTATAATACTAAATAACTCTTCGGCTCGCTCTACTTCATCCAATGCATCTCCTATTACTCGTAAAGATTTGTAAAATAACTTATCCTGTTCGGTTGTTCCTATTGGGTCTGTATACAGGGCAATAACGGGAATCCCTGTTTTGGCTTCCAGGTCATTTACATGTTGCGAATTGCTAGCTCCCATAAATATTATGTCCGGGTTTAGTTTTATTATTATCTCGTGATTAAAACCGCTTCCGCCTACTCCCACATTAACCACCGGCAAATCATAAAGTTCTGGGAATGCTAACATATAGGGCAAATCTGAGCCCTGGGGGGCACCTTTTTCATCAGTTTTGGCCTTTTCCCTGTATTCAATCCCTACTACCTTTTCTGCTGCACCAAAAGCAACAATTTCCCTGAGAGAACTGCCAACAGCAAGAATTCTATTAACATTTTCTGGTATAAACACTTCTCTTTCCAATACGTCGGTTAGCTTTTTCTCTTCAGCTGAACAAAAACCACCAGAAATTATAATTGTTAATAAAACAAAAATAATAGCAAAAATAACTTGTTTCTTGTATATCATAAAATTCCTCCAATTAAATTTTACAAATATAAAATTTATAATGAGTGTTACTTTTTTTACAATTGTAACACTGATTAAAAATAAAGCAAGTATTAATTATTGACATTTCTGATTTTTTGCAGTAATATGCATAACAATTCCAAGAAGAACAGCGAGCTGGTATGGAAAATATAGACTTTGTATCTCTGATTCCTTTTGTTTTTATTACTACTTTTACACCCGGACCAAATAATATTGCCTGCACCTCTATGGCAATTAATTTTGGTATAAAAAAATCAATGGGATTTCTGTATGGAATATTCCTTGGATTCATGTCAGTCCTGTTACTTGCCGGTTTCTTTTCAAATATGTTATTAAAAATGATACCGGGGCTTGAACCAATCATGCGTTGGATTGGAGCAATTTATATCTTATATTTAGCTTATAATATTCTCAAATTAGACTACTCTTTACAGAAAACTACACAACAATCGTTGCCTTTTGGTTTTAGCAAAGGTTTCTTGCTCCAATTCTTCAATCCTAAAGGAATTATTTATGCCCTGACTCTCTATTCAGCTTTCCTATATTCAATAATCGATACTCCGCATTTTATTATAATATTTGCCTTATTCCTGGCATCAATTGGATTTCTATCACTTCTGCTCTGGGCGACCTTTGGAACAATAATAAGTCGTTTTTTATATCGGGAAGATTTAAGAAAAGGGATTAATCTTTTGCTGGCTATTTTCCTGACTTATACTGCTATCAAATTAACGGGTGTCTTTTTCTAATAGTTTTAAGAGTCTTAGATAATTGTTGCATAATGAAAATGAACAATTTTGTATAGTTTGTCTTTCACAAAATCATTTATTATAAATATTTAATTACTAAGAAAAATCTTACAAATTTAATTAACTCATTCCAATTTTATGTTTCGGGGTAATAAACTGGCTTCCCGATAATTCTAATTTCATGCAATTTCATCTGGTATAAATCCTTTAAACTGAGCTTGATAAAGTTTGGCATAAAGCTGTTTTTTTACCATTAATTCATCGTGAGTGCCCTTTTCAACAATACCCTGGTTAGTTAAAACAATAATCTGGTCTGCATTTTTTATAGTAGAAAGACGATGGGCTATAACCAGAACTGTTCTGCCAACTGTAAGTCTTGCCAGAGCTTGTTGAATAATATATTCTGACTCAGTATCCAGAGAAGATGTTGCTTCATCCAGAATAAGAATTGGAGGATTCTTAAGAAAAGCCCTGGCTAAAGATACTCTTTGTTTCTGTCCCCCGGAGAGCTTGAGTCCTTTTTCGCCAACATATGTATCATACCTGTCAGGTAAGCTATCGATAAAATCATGAATATTGGCATCTTTTGCTGCTTGAACTACTTCTTCATGAGTAGCATCAGGTTTACCATATAAAATATTCTCTTTAATTGTTCCGGTAAATAGAAAAACGTCCTGTTGTACCAATCCAATATTCCTCCTGAGAGAACTTAGTTTGATGTCCTTAATATTGATTCCATCAATTAGAATCTCTCCTGAAACCACCTCATAAAATCTGGGAATAAGGTGGCACAAAGTGGTTTTGCCGGCACCGGATGGTCCTACCAGTGCCAGAGTCTGGCCAGGTTTTATAAGCAAATCTATGCCGGATAATACAATTTCATTCTCTTTATAACTGAAAGAGACATCTTTAAACTCAATTTTACCTTGAACCTTTTCTATTTCCAGGGCATCTTTTTTATCAATTATACTCGGTTTAATCTTCATAATCTCCACGAATCTTTCAAAGCCACTAATACCTTCTTGTAATTGCTCGGTCAGGTTCGTCAACCGGCGGATAGGTTGCAAAAAGAAACTTATATAAAGTAAATAGGCCACCAGGTCACCGATAGTGATGATGTTTTTAAAAACAAAATATCCTCCCAGTCCCAGGGCAATTATATTTAAAAAATTTGATAAAAACATTATAGTAGAAAAAAATTCTGCCATTACCTTGTAAGACATCTCCCTTGACCTGTTAAACTCCTGATTTCCCAGGTCAAATTTCTCCATTTCAAACTCTTCATTGGTAAAGGATTTGGCTACTCTGATACCGGAAATACTGTTTTCTAACTGTGCATTTACATTGGCAATCTTTTTTCTCACTAATCTAAAAACTTCGGTCATTTTTTTTCTTTTATTTACCGCATACCACAGCAAAATGACCAGAAAACCATACAGTATCAATGTCAGCCGCCACTCAATTCGAAACAGAATAACAAAAGAGCCTATTATCATCACAAATGATAAGAAAATATCTTCCGGTCCATGATGTGCAAGACCCCCTATACGGCTGATATCATGTACCACTCGGGACATAATATGGCCGGTCTTTACATTATCAAAATAATCAACCGATAAATCCTGCAAATGCCTGAATAAATCTGTCCGCATATCTCGCTCCATCCTGGCACCAAGGGCATGTCCCCAATAATTTACAATATATTGAGAAATAGCTCTGAGAATGGAGAGAGCGACTAAAATTCCTATAAATATATAAAAAAGCCTTAATTGATTGTTGGGAATAATGTCGTTTATAAAATACCTGGTAACTGCCGGAAAAGCCAGGTCAACTGCCGCAATTATAGTAGCAGCAATTAAGTCCAAGAATAGTATCCCCAGATATGGCTTATAATACTGAATAAATTTTTTAAACATAGCTTCTCTTTCTACTGTTAAGCAATTTACTTATAATTCGAAATAAATATCGCACCCGCATAGCGGGTGGCTTTAAGAACCCCTGAAAGGGATTTAACTTTTTAGCTCTTTTCCTTTCGATTTTTATTGATACCTTTAGCTATAATCTTTCTTAGGCAATAGTATTCCCAACTTTGGAATACAGGTGAATTATCATCATCTAGCTTATTTTAATCTTTTTATGGTTAAATAAATAAAATACCACAAATCCTCACGAAATTCCACAAATTATTATGGATGGAGTAAGTCCAATGTTGTTTTAATAGCTTTTAATGAATCATAAACTAAATCTGGTTGGATAGATGAAGTAGCCAGGTCTTCCTTTTTAGTTTCTCCGGATAGGACTAAAATGGTATTCATTTTATTTCCTTCACCCATTGCAATATCCGTGTAGAGCCTATCTCCAATATAGGCAATATCCTCTTCTTCTAAATTTGTATGTTCCAATATATATTTAAGTGTATAGGGTGATGGTTTCCCGAATACTATTGGCGTTTTCCCGGTAGAAGCGGTTATCATGGCACAAATTGAACCACAATCAGGTATAAAACCTGTTTCGGTTGGACAATTAAAATCAGGATTTACCGCATAAAAGGAAATTCCATGCCTGATATAATGGCATGCCTGGGATACACTTTGATATTCCAGGGTGGTATCAAAGCCAACTACAACTATATCAGGATTATCTTCCACAAGCTCTATTTTTGCCTTTTGAAAGTCCTCTCTTAAATAATCATTGCCTACAAGGTATACCTTTTTCCCTTGCTGGTTGTTATTAATATATCTAATTATAACCTGGTTTGATGTCAGAATATCTTCTCCCTTAACAGGACAACCCATTCTTTTTAATTTTTTCTGGTAATATCTGGAATTTCTGGAAGAGTTATTGGTAAAAAAATAAAAGTTTTTATTGCATTTTTTTACACTCTCTAAGAACTCCAAAGAACCATCAAGTATCCTGTCTCCAAGATAAAAAGTACCATCCATGTCAAGAATAAAACATTTTACCTGTTTTAATATTTCCATTTTTCTTTCCAGGGAGTATTGTTTCCGATCTTCCTTTTCCTGGTAAAAATAATCTACAACTTTCTTAGAATACTCTTCCAATAAACCCAGGTCCCATAATAATTGTAAAACAGTATATCGGTTTCTAATCTCTTTTCCATATATCAAACTGTTTAAGAAAGTATCCGAATCAACATCCACCTCGAGCGGATTAATTGGCGCTCTTACCTCTTTTAAAATCTTTTCAATGATACTAACATCCGGTACCAGATCATCGATAACCCTCACAATTTCAGGCCATTTACTCCTAATTACCTCAAGTCTTTTTCTATGACTTTTCAATGAATTTTTCTTTGATTTTTCTTCCAAAGCCAAAACTGCAGGCGCTCCATCCTGGTATAGCCTATTAACTTCTTTTTCCCATTTTTCTTTATCAAATCTTTCAACTTTTTCAATTGAAGCAGAAAAATCAATATTTTCATTTTTTAGCATTTGATAAAGCCTCATAATAGCTATAGTGGTTATTCCTACTTTGGTTCCATGCAAAACAGCATCTTTGTCTCTAAATAAAAACATCATTTCCAAAAAATGTGAAAGATGGTGTTCTGAACCAGAAGCAGGTCTGGAATTTCCCACAAAACTCATTGCTATTCCTGTTAATATCAAGCCCTCGGTAAGATTGGCAATGGCTCTATTCTCCCTATTTTTGATACCTTGCACATTGTTTGTGCATTTTATTATAGATTCCCTAACTAAATTAACCACATACTGACAATAATATTCTCCATTAATAATCCTTGATAATTCCCAATCACATAAACAGGTGTACTTTCCAAGTATATCTCCTAATCCAGCATTAATCATATTAGATGGGGAATTTTTTAAAATGTCTATATCTGCAATAATTGCCTTTGGTGGAAGAACCTCGTAAGTAGTTTTAAGATTATCTACAATCAGGGGTGCTCCTACCGAAGAAAATCCATCCATTGAAGGTGCAGTTGCGACAATCAAATAAGGAATACCTAATTGATAACTTACAAATTTCGATAAATCATTTATAGTTCCAGAGCCAACTGCAATAATAACATCAGCATCCTTATTTACATGTATTAAAAACTCCCCTACTGTTTTCTCATCAGGAACTAGCTGCCCTTCCCTTTTGAAAACATGTATTGTTAATTCAAGCTTTTGTTTCTTTAAAAGTTTTTCCAAATCTCTTCCTGCTGTATCATAAGTATTATTGTCTGCTATTAAAAAAATTTTTTTATAATGATATTTCTCCAGCAAATCAGGTAAATGTTTTATTGCGCCATTTTCAATTATAACGTCATCTATCTGCGCATGATGAATCTTCCCACAGGAACATTGAATATTTTTATTTAATAAGTCCTGAATTTTATGCCCTTTAATATTTTGCACTGTTATTCTCCATATACTTTTTATTATTTATTTTTAAAAGCAAAACATAAAAATCACTAATTATCTTTTTCGGCAAAATTGTCAGTTATTTTAATTTTAAACACCTTTGGCCAGAGCTTACCGGTAATAAAGAAATAATCTTTATCTCTATTATAGGCAATGCCGTTTAAGACATTAATTTCACTATTATCTATTTTTACAAGATTTGAAATTTCTGCTAAATCGAGCCAGTTATTAACTTTTCCAGATTCTGCATCAATCATTGCAATTTTATCGGTTTGCCAGATATTGGCATAAATCTTGCCCTTAACATATTCTAACTCATTAATTCTAAAAACTGGTTTTTCATTTTCAAAAACTTCAATTTGTTTTATCTCTTGAAATGTAAAAGGATTCACAAAACGCAATAGCGAGGTTCCGTCACTAATAATTAAACTTTCACCATCATGGGTAATCCCCCATCCTTCATGTTCATAGGAAAATATTTCTAGTAGTTGAAAGGTTTCCAGGTCATAAACAAACCCGGTTTGTTCCTTCCAGGTCAACTGGTATATTCTATCTTCAAAAATTGTAATCCCTTCCCCGAAAAAATTATCTGAAAGAGTAATCTGCTGCAATATCTTCCCTGTTTCCAAATCTGTTTTTCGCAATGAAGAGCTTCCATAAAGTCCAGTGCCCACATATAGAAAGCCATCCTGCCATACTAACCCCTGGGTATAAGCATCAGTATCATAAGGATGTACTTCCAGAACCTGGTATGATAATGATGATATTTCTGCATCTGCTTCTGTAGGAATAGTGCAAGCGATATTACAACCAATAATAAAAAGGATAACCAATATTCCTGTTAAAGGGTATTTTTTATAAAATAACTCATATAAAAACATTATATGCCTTTATTCTTTCTTATTCTCTTTTAGCCAGAAATCATTTTTTTATTTTTTCTCTCTATCGTCCTCTTGCAAATCACATAAATGACATATACCGACTACTTTTTTTACATCCAGTACAAAGGCAATACCCTTACCCGGGTCATCCAGGGATAACTCTTTTTCTATTGCCAGCAATACTTCTTCTGTCTTTTTTCTGTCAATAAGGGTTAATACCATTTCTTTTTCGGGTTCAATAGGAATGCCAAAGATTTTAGAATCTTCATGGACTCCGCTACCACGCCCGGGAATAATTGTGCCTCCCTCTGCTCCTGCCTTTTTAGAAACATCTACAACATCAGTTGCAAATCCTTTGCTAACAATAGTGACGATTAAATCAAATTTAATATCTTTTTCAGCCATTTTTTCCTCCGCTACAATTTGTTTATAACATGTAAGACAACCCTGTATTTTATATTAATAATTATTATTTATAATTGCTTATTTATTCCTTTTTGATTCCTCTCTGCTATATAATAACCCTAAAATTAAAATTGATAAAATAGGTACCATGGAAACCAGTGCAATCATCCCAAAGGCATCTGTAATAGGATTACTATCTTTAATAGCATATGAACTGCCAACAGTAAGTGCCAATAAGAATGTAGCAATCATCGGACCGGTAACTACTCCTCCAGAATCAAAAGCAATTGCCACAAAAATTGGTTTGACAAACCACATGAGTAACAATACTATCAAATATCCCGGTAGAATAAAATACCACAATGATATCCCACTTAACATTCTTATCATGGACAAAGCAACCGCCATAGCTACTCCAAAAGAAAGAAAGTAAAGCATAATCTTTTTATTAATATATCCGGATGAGACCTTTTCCACCTCAATATTCAACAACTGTATAGCCGGCTCAGCAAAAGTTACCACAAACCCCAACAGAAAACCTATCGGGATTAAAACCCAGCTGTAATCAGATTCTCCTAAAGTCTTGCCTATAAGATCTCCCGCATTGATAAAGCCGATATTGACTCCTTGAATAAATAGAACTAATCCAATAAAAGATAGAATAATACCACGCATAATAACCATAAACTGTTTTATCGGCATTTTTAAGCTTATAAATTGAAAAAGAAGAAATAGTATTAATAAAGGCAATAATGCCAAAAAGACATCTATGATAACTTTTAGCAATTCTTCAAAAAATAAAATCATTGATAAACCATCCCTAATATTAAAACCGAAATAATCGGACCAATGGAAGCCAATCCGACAAAACCAAAACTATCAGCAGAAGCAGTCTTTGAACCGCTAATTGAAGACATACCCACCCCCAATGCAAGAATAAAGGGAACAGTCATCGGACCCGTAGTTGCACCTCCTGCATCAAATGCCACTGCAAAAAAAGTTGGAGAAGAAAATAAAGCCAGAATAAATACTATAATGTATCCGCCTAATAAAAGCAAATGCAGGGATATCCTATAAATTATTCGCAAAAAAGCTAACGCAAGGAACAACCCTACACCTAAAGATACTACTGCAACCATTATATTCTTCGGAATACCTCCATTGGAAACACTGTCTATCTGATTAGCCAGTATTTGCAGTCCGGGTTCCGCAATAGTTACAGAAAAACCAAGACAAATACTTAATCCTATTAAAAGCCAGAGCTTTTCATTTTTCATGAGAGATACGCCAAATGCCTCACCGATAGGCAAAAGGCTCACGCGAGCACCTATAAGAAATAACGAGAAACCAAAAAAGGCCAATATAGCTCCCAATAAAAAATAAACAAAATCTCTCATCGGAAGCCATATAATGGTAAACTGTAAAATTGTAATTACTAATGTTACCGGTAAGATAGCATATAATACTTCCCGGAATGTCTCTTTGATATCCACTATTGAACCTGCCTGCTTACAGTTGGATTAAAGCGTTTTATAAACCAACTGATTCAATTATATACAAAAAAAATATAATCAATAAACATATAGGAATAATTACCAACCAGGGGTTTACTTTTAAATACTCCGGAATGGTTATTTCTCCAAACCAGCCTAAATTTAAAAATTTTTCTAACCTGGGATAAAAATGAGCAAAAATACCGGACCCGAGCAAGATTCCCACTAAACCCCCAAACAGGGCATCCAAATTCCCCTGACCGATTGCAGCGGATATTGTGCCCGGGCAATAACCAAGTAAAGCAAATCCTATTCCAAAGATTAAACCACCTACAACAGTCATTCCGATAGAGCCTGGCTTTGGATGCAGTTCCACCATTCCCATTGCTTTCATCAGGTAAATGCCAACCATCCCTACTACAATTGCTGACAACATTATTTTAATCACCGTAAAATCTTTTAAAAGCAATTGCCCCATAATTACATCATATTTGGCAACTCCTCCTTTTTGGAGAAGAAATCCGAAACAAATACCCATAACTAATCCCAGAACAAGTTGTGTTTTATTTTGTGAATGCAATTTTTTTAACATCTCTAACCTCCCAGTCCATAGTATATAAGTTGTGCAGCCCCTACTCCTCCGATAAAGAATAATATTACGGCAATCCAACTACTAACTGCCAGCTGCATTGTCCCGCTGATACCATGGCCACTGGTGCATCCACCGGCCCATCTAGCCCCTATTCCTAATACAATTCCACCAAGAAAAGCAGTAAAAAGGCGTGGTAAAAATTCTAAACCAAAACGTGCCATCCAAAGAGATGGAATCAGTCTTAAAGAAAAATCCCCTGAGGTGGTTGACGATAAGAAAGCACCAATTATAATCCCTGCAACAAACATCCATTCCCAGTCGATTACAGCAGGGAATTGTTTATAATAGGCTTTTTTCGCTACTGATTCACCAGTTAAAAACTGTTCGAGCATACCACTGGTTCTGGAAAAAGCAGTAGAACAGCCGATAGGTTTGTTGGAAAGCAAAAAAGTAAACCAGCTTAATACCCCAATCCCTGCTCCAACTAAATAAGGTGACCATAATTTCAATGTTAAAAAATCCATTGAATATCTCCTTTTATTGCTTTTTTGAATTATTTTCTATGTATCTTCCAACGATAAGGAAAACTTCCCCATTTATTAATCGTTTCTCTGTTTTCTCCAAACTCTCCCATTCCGGTCATTCCACCGGCAACATTTACCAGCTGTTCAAACCCTCGCTGTAGCAGTAGAGAAATTGCAAGGGTTGAACGGTGACCGGTGCTGCATACTACATAATACTTTTCTTCTGAATCTAATTCTTTGTACCTTTCCCTCAAATCAGGAGCAGATATATTAATTGCACCTTCTATATGTTTATCTTCAAATTCAGATGCTGCCCGGACATCCAGTATTTTAACATTATCATTTTCTCTTAATGATTCCAGTTCCGGGGAAGAAACCTGCAGCACATGACGGCTTGGTAGCCCATCTTTAGCCCATTCAAACATTCCGCCTTCCAGGTAGCCATAAGCATTATCCAAGCCTACTCTCTGAAGCCATACCGATACTTCTTCAGCAGAAACTCTATCAGATGTTACTAACAAAATCTGCTTTTCGGGGGGAATAACCCAGCCGGCAAAAGTCGGGAAATTTCCGTCATAAGTAATGCCATATGAGTTTATAATGTGCTGCCCTTCAAAGGCATCATAGCTTCGGCAATCCAGGACCACATATTTCTCTGATTCTGCCAGCTTTCCAAATTCTATTGGTGACAAAGCCTTAATAGGGTTCATTTTTCGTACTAATTTTGGACCTTTCCGGTTAATTTCACTGCAACGGCTAAAATGGTCAGGGGCCGGCGGCATATCATTGGTCAAAGAAGCAATAAACTCCTTTTCTGAATTAATCTGTAATGCTTCATTATATTTCTTTTCATAACCAATCGTACTTCTTCTTTTTGCTCCCATTGCCCTTCCGCAAAGAGAACCGGCTCCGTGTGCCGGCAGCACTTCACAAAAATCAGGCAATTCCTTAAATTTCTTCAAGCTATTAAATAATTTGGAAGCTAACTCTTCTGCTCTGCCCGGGAATAAATCCGGTCTTCCTACATCACCTACAAACATAGTATCACCACTGAAAAGAACCACCGGGTCACTGCCCCTGGAATTATCAGTAACTATATAGGCAATATGTTCAGGTGTATGTCCTGGGGTTTCTAATACCTTGATTGAAACATTGTCAATTTGAAATTCATCTCCTTCTTTCAATGCCTGATGTTCAAATTGACAGTTTGCCGAAGCCGGTGCATAAATTTTAGCCCCTGTTTTCTCAGCCAGATCCATATGCCCTGATATAAAATCTGCATGCAAATGAGTTTCTAAAATATGAGTTATTTTAAATCCCATGTTTTTTGCAGCAGCAATATAATTTTCGACATCGCGGCTGGGATCAACAATAGCACAATTTTCCTCTCCACCTAACAAATAAGAGCTGTGAGCGATTTTTGGTACATAAAACTGTTCAATATACATAAATATCATATCCTCCTTAATTAAATAATCGTAAATTAGAAATAAAAAAGATAAAAAATAAAAGTAACAACTACTAAAAACAACAAAGTCATGATACCCCCTGCTTTTAAGTAATCAGAGTTTTCATAACTTCCGGCAGTTATCAGCATAGCATTAACCTGATGAGTAGGCAATATAAAAGAATTAGCCGCACAAACGGCAACCAATAATACTAAAGGCCTGGCATCCATTTTTATCAATGTCGATAAATTAATAATCAAAGGAACTAAAACAACAGTTGAAGCAACATTTGACATAAACAAGGAAAACAAAGTGGAAAGAAGTGCGATTGAAAAGATAATAATGACAGGATGTTTCTCCTGCATAATTAACATTGCTTTTTCAGCCAGAAAAGCAGCTGTCCCGGTCTTTTCCATAGCAATACCCAATGGAATTAAACCGGCAATTAAAAATACTACTTTCCAGTCTATTGCCTGATAAAACTCTTCAATACTCAGTACACCGGTTAATACCATAACAACTGCACCAGTAAGAAATGCAATAGAAAGGGGGTATCCGGCAAGGGCCAACCCAATCCCAGCGGCAAAGCAGGTTATAGCCAGTAATGATTTTTCTTTTTTCTCACTTTCTGTTTTAATAGAAGTTAAGACAATAATCTGCCCTGTTTCTTTTAACTGATTAATATTTCTCCATAACCCGTGAAAGATTAGAATATCCCCTGCTACCAACGGCCTGTCAGAAAAATTTCCCCGTACTGCTTTCCCCTGGCTGAAAATCAAAACCGGCTCAACATGGTAATTCTTGCGGATAGCTAACTGCCGTATAGTTTTCCCGATAAAGTCAGATCTTGGGGGAATAATAGACTCAGCAAACCCAGCTTTTTCGGGATTTTGAAAATCAGGAAAGATATTCGATTTTTCAATTAATTTTAAATTATAAAAATCTGTAAATTCTTTTACCTTATCCTCATTTCCCAGTAAAGCCAGTTTTTGACCTGGTTTAAAGTGAGTTTCTCTCCAGGGAGCATATTCTATATCTTTTTCCATTGATAAAGCCAGTATGTTTAACTGATATTTTTCCCATATCCCGGCAGCTTCAGGAGTGTTATTAACCAGCTTGCTATCTGCGGAAATAAGGTAATGACTTATCTTACTGGGCAATTGCCAGGAATCTATTAACATCTCCTGTTCCGGCTTAATTACTTTTACATCCCTTTTTGGTAATACATAGGGACCTAAAAAGAAAAAGTATAAAATACCAGCCAATAATAACAAAAGTCCAACCGGGGTTACACTAAAAAGGTTATACGGCTCCAAGTTTGCATTTCTTAAGAAATCATTTAAAATTATCAGAGGGCCTGAAGCTATCATAGTAAGTGTTCCCCCCAAAATTGCAGCAAAACCCATAGGCATAATCAACTCTGATGGATGATAATTCTCTTTTTTAGAAATGATAATTATAACCGGTAAGAAAAGAGCTGCTGCACCTATGTTTTGTATTAAAGCTGATACCAGGCCAACAGAGATTGAGACCAGAACAATCAATTTTCGTTTACTGCCAGAAACCATTTTTATAATCCAGCGGGAAAATTCCTCCATTATACCTGTTTTAGAAATCCCGTAACCAATTACCATAACGGCAAGCATGGCAACAACTGCATTACTGGAAAAACCGGAAATCATCTCTAAAGGCTCTAATATTCCAGACCACCCTAATGCTAACATGCATAGAATAGCTACCACATCTACCCGCAAAATGTCAAAGATAAGTAGAATTATTGTTGCCGCCAATATCATTAAAACAACAACTTGCTGGGTCAGCATAAATGCTCTCCTGCCAGGATTTATCAATAATTTACCGGTGTTTAAAAAAATAATAAGAAATTATTTTAGATTTTAGTACGTCTTTTTGAATTCGTTAACCTTCTGAATATATTTTTCCATATCAAATTTTCTTTTCAAACCACTGTCATTCATAAAGCGTACCTTACCAAATATAGGACGTTCCTTCCATGCCCGGTCATGTTTCCCAAAACACCAGGCAATTCCGGCATATCCATTGGGGTCACGTCCATCCAGCTCATATTTATTATTTAAATAAATACACATCTGGAAAGCCTCCTGGGGTGCAGGGCTCCATTCCAATATTTTTTTACCCCAGTACATGCGCATATAGCCATGCATCTTGCCAGTTATAACCATTTCTTGCTGGGCTGCATTCCAGTAAGAATCATGAGTTAATGCATGTTCCAATTCTGCAATTGAATAAGTAATTTTTCTGGTATCATGCTGGTGCTTTTCCAGGGTGCTTTTTGCCCATCTTGGTAATCCCTTAAATTGATCATAATTTACATTATAATAAACATAATTAATTGCCAGCTCACGGCGAACGATTAATTCTTCCAGGTAAACCCGGTATGCCTCAGCCGGTGCTTCTGATTTTAATCTTATTGCAATGTATAGTGGGGATATTTGTCCAAAGTGAAGATAGGGACTCATGTGCGACAAATAATCTTCAGATGGATTATTTCGCATAGACTCAAAGCGGTATACTTTTTCGTTTATAAATTGTTGTAAGAATTCTTCCGCATTGCTGGTACCACCATGGAAAACAGGAGACGGGGGAACTGAAGTATCTATCGATAGCTTTTTTACAGCACTTTCCAGGTCAATTATTGAAAAAGATGATATGCCAAAATCGATTGAGGATTTTTTTGGTGCAGTCATCTCCATGGGCTGTAAATATTTCCCCAGTAAACGGTTTATTTTTGGGCGAAAGGTACCTGCTGAAAACTCTTCTTTAGGTGAAACAGTCTCTACCGGTACCACAACATCGCTTTCAACCTGGATTAATAAACAAGGTAACTCCTGAGCGTACTTCTCTCGCCACATAGTTTGGAAGTTAAGATAGCCACAATCGGTGACAACTATTACTGCATCCTTTGCCAATTCTGACAAACCAGCGCTTCTTTCATCCGGATGGTAATTAATAATCATCTTAATTCCTATTTTTTCCAATTCCTCAATTACTTCCTGCAGTCCCTCAATCATAAAGAAGTAATGACGCAAATTGGCATCCGGGTATTTTTCTGTTATTTCAAAATAAACCAGAACCGGCAATGAGCGCTTATTTGCTATTCTGATGGCAGTCTCGAGCGCCTGGTTATAACTTACACGCTGAGAGGATTGCATCCAATAGATAACATAATCCCCTTTTTGCTCTTCTTTGTCATTAAGATAAGCTATCCTGTCTTCCTGGATCATTTTAATGTTCACCTCATTTTTTGAAACTCATGATATTAAATTAACAAATTCTCTAAAAATAACACCTGTTCCAAATAACCAGCTAATTGATAACCTCAACCAAAAATATACAAGATTTCCATGCAACCCTTATAATATAACTAAATAATTGGCTTATTTCTTACATATGAACTTAATCTTTTTTTATCATTGTATCATAAAAATTGTTTTCCAAAATTATAATTTTGGAAGCTTTTCTGTCACCTGTCTAATAATCTTTACTACCTCAATAATATCTCTCCTGGACACATGCCTGTTAGTAACAAACCTAATCCTATTTGGTGGTACCGAGGATACTAAAAGTTCCTTGTTTTTTAACAATTCTAAAAATCCAGCTACCGGCACTTTTAATTGACTGATGTCACAATAAATCATGTTTGTCTGCACAGTTTCCAGTTCAACCCTCATGCCATCAATGTTAATTAATTCTTCTGCAAGGAAAAGAGCATTAGCATGGTCATCTGCCAGTCGTTCTATCATCTTCTCAATTGCAACAATGCCAGCTGCAGCAAGCACACCGGCTTGACGCATACCTCCACCCAGCATTTTTCTAATTTTTCGGGCTCTTTCAATAAAAGAATAATCACCCACAAGCATCGAACCAACTGGGGCACTAAGTCCTTTAGAAAGGCAAAACATAACTGAATCAACATTTTTTACTAATTCTTTTACATTGGCTTTTAAAGCAACTGCAGCATTAAATATTCGTGCACCGTCCACATGAACTTTCAATCCCTGTTCGTGGGCAAATTGTCCAATTTCATCAATGGATTGAATCGGATAAACTGTTCCTCCCCCTCTATTATGGGAGTTTTCAAGACATAATAAGGTTGTCGATGGAAAATGCAAATCTTTCGGCCTTAAAGATTGCTTTATTTGTTCAATATTAATAATTCCATTCTTTCCTGGTATCAACCTGGGAGACAGGCCTGCAAGTGCAGAGAAGCCCCCTACTTCATAATAGTAGGTATGAGAATCTGCTTCTAGAAGTACTTCCTCTCCCGGACGGCTATGGCTCATAAGAGCACACAAATTCCCCATAGTACCACTGGCAACAAAAAGTGCTGCTTCTTTGCCCAATTTCTGCGCAGATAAATCCTCTAACCTGTTAACAGTCGGGTCTTCTCCAAAAACGTCATCACCCAAAGGGGCACTCCGCATCGCCTCCAACATTTCTTCAGTTGGTAATGTCTGGGTATCACTCCTTAAATTAATCATTCTATTTGTTCTCCTTCTCTCTTGTAATTTATTTATAGTCTATTGTTACACAAATTATCAATATTATCTTATTTTCATTAAGATAAATATTTTGATTTGCATAATAATAAAGATGTTCTGTTGTATTATTTATCAACACCAACAGAACATCTTTATTTTTTTCCATTATACTACATATAAATATAATTTTTAGCGCAGGCTTTGTAGACTAAACATACTCGCATCCAGTTCCGGATTTAATTCAATTTCATTGATAATAAACTGGGTATAGGTTTCTTTGCGTAGTTTGTTTTCCATAATAGATTGTGCAGGCAGCCAACGCCCTTCTATTTCTCTTATCTCCTGCACTTCGCTGGTTTTTAATAGTCTCCCGCTTTCGGCATAGAGCTCTTCTTTTAGACCGACAAAACGTTCTTTGTCTATCCAGGAAACACGGCGATAATAGGAAACCTTCTGCCCGGGAACGGCGATAGCTTCTAAGACATAACAGGGACGGTCGTTGAAGGTATCCTCTTCTAACAGGGCAAAGGTGTATAATTCGGTTAGTTTGTCTGATTCCATCATATCCTGGTAGGAGAAATCACTGCCCATAAAACCCTGTTCTAACATGTGTCCGGATATCTTGACAATATCTTCTGCATCCGGGAAGAACATCCATAGATTATCATCTCTTTTCAGATACTTGGTTCCCCTATCCGCTGGATTGGTGAATTCTACTAAGGCATCTTTTTCTAAAGAATGCATAATCATGCTTTTTTCTATCCTTCTGCCGCCCTGGCTGATAATCATGGTAGCCTCGGCATAAGAAGATTGGATATACTCATTATCGTCTCTTTTCTGGATGATCTCTTCGGCTGTCAGCTGGGCTAAAGATACTCCGGTTAAAGTAATAAACATAACAATGCTTATTATGGCTATATATAAAATCTTATTCCTTATTCTCATGCTTAATTTCTCCTTTCATCTATTTATTTAACGTAACGCCTCGTTAGGCTCCAGACGGGCTGCCATTCTGGCAGGAAGCATGCAGGCAACTGTAACAACCACCACTCCCAGTACAAACGCAAAAATCAGGTTTTCCAGACTGAACACAGTGTAGAAAACTGATTCAAACATCAGATCTGCAGACATCCCTTCCATAGCTGCGCCAAAATCCATGCCTACAATCGAAAATACTTTAGTGATAATCCCACCAATAATTACCCCGATTGCACTACCCCAGACACCAATAATAGCTCCTTCCATAGCAAAGAGATACAGGATTTCTCTAGCATTCAAGCCCAAGGCACTCATCATACCGATTTCACGCGTTCGCTCATTAACAATCATAATCAGGGTATTGATTAAGACAAAACAGGCCAGGATAATAATAAAAACGTAAATAAAGTTATATATAACAACTGCAATATTAAAGAACTCGATCAGTGGATAATCCCGATTCCAAAATTGTAGCATATATTTTCCTGGAAGGCTTTGTTCGGCAAAAAGTTCTTCAATGCGTGGTAATACAGTATCCGCTTTTCGGTAATCAGGGGTAACTACCAGTAATTCTGTTACCTCGCCTGGAATCTCCAGAATTTGCTGAGCTTGATCAAGGGGAATATAAAACAAAGATTTATTAAGGAGCTCTAATCCGCTCTGTATTTTCCCTACAATCTGAAAAGTAGATGCCTGCAAGGAATCAAAGGCAGTATTATACATGAATGTGATTCTATCACCAACCTTATATCCGGTCTGTTCCAGCAAACCGGCACCCATTACAATCTCTCTTTTTCCCGGCTCTACCATTCTTCCCTCAGTAATCTTCCCGTCAATTCCCGTGAATTTTACTTCTTCAACCGGATCTACTCCCCAGCCCATCATAGTTACTAATTTTTCCTCTGTGCTGACCATGGCACCAAACTTAAGTCGTGGTACCACCTGCTGTACACCTTCAATCTGTTTAACACTTTCGGCTATACCTTCATAACCTTCATCTTCAAAGCCATTTACTGTATAATTAAGGGAAAGCATATGTTCTTTCAATTCATATTCCTTATCAATCACCCTTATATGACCGGCTTTATAATAAATATGGTTTTCAAATGTGGATACCAGTAATCCATTAATCATTCCTCGAAGAAAAACGACAGAAATTATAGCAATAGCGATTGCTATAATTGAAACAATCGTCCTGACCTTTGATCTGGACAGGTTTTTTTTAGCCAAGCTCCATAAAAAATTCATTTCTTGCCTCCTTACCTTTGATAGATAGCTTCAACTGGATCTTTATTTGCTGCCCAATAGGCTGGTAGTATGCTTGACAGTATAGCAACAATAACACCCAGGAAAAAGATATAGCTGAAAGAGGAATAATTCCAGCCACCATAGATACGGTCAATAATAGGTATACCATATTGCGACCAGTCTAACCAATCTCCATAAAGTTCTTTAAAACTTATTCCACTGTTTACCATCCAATTTACCCCGGCATATCCCAGTATGCATCCGCCTAATCCTCCAATCACTCCGATACCGGTTGCTTCTACCATAAAGACAAACACAATCTCCCATTCCTTCATTCCCATTGCTTTCATCATGCCAATTTCCGATGTCCTTTCCAGGGCAGAAAGGATAACATTATTAATAATACCCACCATGCCGATTAGTAGAACAACCGACATAATTGCCCCTATTCCTCCTTTTTTCATATCACTAAAGGCAATAACAGTCCGAGCGGACTCCCGCCAGGAATAAACTGATATTGGCATTTTATGTTCATCTATTTTATCTCGTAGAGAAGAAATCACCGTCTCTTCCTGATTAGAAGTAGATTTGAGAGAAATCATCGTTACCCCTTTATCTACATTGAGCCTCTGTTGAGCCAGTTCAAGCGGTAATAAAACTAAACTGTTATTTAATATGGGATTAGGTGTCCTGACAATACCCCCAATCTCTACATCAATAGTATTAAAAGTATCATCTTTGGTTCTAACCAGAAGAATAATATAATCATCTATTTCCAAGTCCATCAGCTCTGCTAATCTATCACCGATAACAGCCTTGTTTTCATCCAGGGCTGACATGGAACCCTCAATAAAATAATCCTTTGTTTGGAAAACGTCATTATAGTTTTCGGGGATAATTCCCAATCCAACAACACCCATTTCATCGATTCCGTTATTGAGATTGGCTGCAAATTTTAACTCAGGAGAAACACCAACTACCCCTGATGTCTGTGCTAAAATTTCCTCCAAACCTTCATTCCAGACAATCAAATTCTCTAATGGAATATCATCCTTTTCCTCCCAGTAATCAGGATGGGCAATCTGGATATCACCGGTTTCAAAGTTTTTAATGTTGTCAAACGACATGTTTTCTATACCTATAAAAAGCGACTCCACAAAAAGATAGCCAAAAAAGGCAAAGGCAATGACAAAAATCGTAATAATGTTTCTTCTCTTTTGTCGTGATAAATTTTTTAAGCCCAGACGAATACTAAACATTTTTATTTCCCCCTTTTATCAGAAGAAACCATACCATCCTTCAGATTAATAAACCTTCTGGCTTTCTCCATGACCTGTGGGTCATGAGTTGAAAAGATAAAGGTAGTTCCCAGCTCTTTATTCATTTTTATCATTATTTTAATGACATCCTGGGCAGTTTCTGAATCCAGGTTGGCAGTAGGCTCATCAGCTAATATAATCTTGGGTTTTTTAATAAGAGCCCTGGCAATGGCAACTCTTTGTTTTTCTCCACCGGACAGTTCACCGGGTCGGCGGTTTTCTTTGCCTTCCAATCCAACTTCTTTGAGCATCCCCAGTACTTTTTCTCTCATCTCTTTTTCCGATAGATTGCCTATTAAACGAATAGCAAATTCTACATTCTCAAAGGCAGTCAGCACAGGAATCAAATTATAACTTTGAAAGATAAAGCCGATATTATAACGCCTGGTCATAGCCAGCTCCTTTTTGGAAAGGTCACTAATTTTACTACCATTGAGATGAATATTTCCTTCAGTGGGAGTATCCAGACATCCAATCATGTTAAGAAGTGTGGTCTTGCCAGATCCGGAAGGACCAAATATAGTAGTAAATTCTCCTTCGTCTACAGTTAGGTCTATACCTCTTAATGCGTGCACTTCAATCTTGCCCTGCTTATAGATTTTTTTCACCTTTTTTAGTTCCAGTAAAGGCATTCTACTTACCTCCTTTGCCATTGTATCTTTTTCTGTTTTATCGATTACACCTGATTAAAAAAATACTAAAATATAATTTTTTGTAAAAAATTTAAAATATAAAAAATGAATCAATATCCATAATCATCTATTAGCGATAGATCGCTTCAACCGGGTCCTTTTTAGCTGCCCAGTATGCCGGAACAATACTGGACAATAAGGCAACAAAAACACCCAGGAAAAAGACATAGCTGAAAGTAGAATAATTCCAGACTCCATAAATGGTATCTAAAATGGGAACTCCGTATTGTGACCAGTCCAGCCAATCCCCATAAAGAGCGGTAAAATCCAAACCGCTGTTTACCAGCCAGCCGACCCCCAGATATCCCAGCAGACATCCGGTTAATCCTCCCAGTATGCCAATACCGGTAGCTTCTACCATAAATACAAACACGATTTCCCATTCTCTCATGCCCAGTGCTTTCATCATACCTATTTCCGATCTTCTCTCCAGGGAAGAGAGAACAATATTATTAACAATACCCACCATTCCGATGAGAAGAACAATTGACATAAGTGCTGCAATAGCCTGTTTCTCAACAACACTATAGGCAATGACCTCTTGGGCAGACTCCTGCCAGGAATAGGCCTTTAAAGACAAGTTCTCCTGCTGCAAGTTTTCTTCTAAATCGCGAATAACTTGCTCTTCTGGTATAGATGATATCTTTACTGATAACATAGTCAGACGGTCTTTCACATTTAGACGAGCCTGGGCAAGTTCCAGCGATACAAAAACAGTGCCACTATTGACCATAGGATTAGGTGTCCTGACAATACCCCCGATTTCTAAATCAATAGTATTAAAGGTATCATCCTTGGTTCTCACCAGAAGAATAATATAATCATCTATTTCCAAGTCCATCAGCTCTGCTAATCTGTCTCCAATAACAGCCTTGTTTTCATCCAGGACTGACATGGAACCCTCAATAAAATAATCCTTTGTTTGGAAAACGTCATTATAGTATTTGGGGATAATTCCTAATCCAACAACACCCATTTCATCGATTCCGTTATTGAGATTGGCTGCAAATTTTAACTCAGGAGAAACACCAACTACCCCTGATGTCTGTGCTAAAATTTCCTCCAAACCTTCATTCCAGACAATTAAATTCTCTAATGGAATATCATCCTTTTCCTCCCAGTAATCAGGATGGGCAATCTGGATATCACCGGTTTCAAAGTTTTTTATGTTGTCAGTTGACATCTCCAGCATGCCATCCATCATTGATTCTACAAACAGGTAACCAAAAAATGCAAAACCAATAATCACAATGGTAATTATATTTCTTCTTTTTTGACGTAACAAATTTTTTAAACCAAGCCGAATGCTAAACATAAATATCCTTATAATCTTTTTATGTAATTAAACAAATTTTATATATCGCTTATTATTTTTTACAAATCAATAATTTATTTTATTAATAAAATTTTCCAGCAGGTTATTATTGAAAAAATTAATGGTTCCTTCTTTAGCTCCCAGGATTCTTTCAATGGCAAGCTGATAATTATTGTATTCTTTTTGCAGTTTTTGGAAATTCTCTGGTTTTTCATCAAATTCTAATATTAATTTAGCAATTCTTTCAGTAAGATTGTTGGCTAATTCAAAAATCATCCTGGATGATTCAAGGGGATAGGGTGTATTGAATGTCTCCTCCCTTATTCCCTGCAGGATAATCTTCAAAAATTCAGGAGCAATTATATCAGTATTCTTTTGATATATCTTATATCTAAAATAAACATTCCTGTCATCACATAAAACTTTTAACAAGGTTTTTATTAATTTGATATTCTCTAATTTTATAACAGCTGCTTCAGCAAAAAATTCATTTAATTTAATTATTGCATCCATATCATCTCTGTTTACAATTTCTTTAATCTTAGCTAAAATCTGCAAACTTAACTCTCTTGTTAATTCATCTAATAAATCTTCTTTTGACTTGAAATAATAATAAAAACTTCCCTTTGACAAACCTACCTCTTTGATAATTTCATCAACTGAAGTTTGTTCATATCCTTTAGTAAAAAAGAGTTTTCGTGCTATATCCAGGAATTCTTTTTTTCGTTCACGAGGATTTTTTATTGTTCTCATATTAATAAACCTTCTTGATTATAGACTGACGGTCAGTCTATAATCTATATAACATATCTGAAAATTTTTGTCAATAAAAATATTTTAAAATTTTTGTTCAAAATCAGTATTGGTAAATTAAATCTAGGGTGACTTAATATTTTAGGGGAATTTAAAAAAATTATGGGAATAAAGTATTGAAGAATCAAGTTACCATTGCTACAAATTTATCTATCAATTCCGGGTCAAATTGGTTTCCTTTCCCTTTTATCAGTTCAGCAACAGCATCTTCTTTGCTCATTGCCTGACGGTATGGCCTTACATGAATCATTGCCTGATAGGCATTAACAATATGAATAACTCTGGATAACAGGGGGATTTGTTCCTTTTTTAACCCATTAGGGTAGCCTTTTCCATTCCAAAATTCATGATGATACAGTATTTCATCAGCAATATGAGCAAGTTCAGGAGATGAACGGGCAATTCTAAAACCGATCTCCGGATGCTTTTTTACTTCCTCCCACTCGCTTTCACTTAACCAGCCTTTTTTCAGGATAATCTCTTCGCTAATTGCTACCTTTCCAATATCACAAATCATTGCTAATAATCTTAAATCTTTTAACTGTTTACTTTCCAGTTTTAGTATCTTGCCAAATTGGGTGGCACAATCTACAAAACTTTGCCTGTATTCCTTTGTTTCATAATTTTTTTGCTGTAAAGCCTTTTCTAAAGATGATATCATTGAACTATCAATTGCCTGCTTATCAATTAGCTTAAAACGATACATCCTGCTTTCTGCTTCTCTGACCATGCCATTTATATTCTCAGACATATTTTTTTTAGTAGCAATCCCCATAGAAATGCTAAGAGGCAATGTAAGTGTGCTCTTTTTCTGACACTCCTCCTTAATTCGAGTAATGATATCATTTCCTTTTTCCTGAGTAGTATTTGGTAAGATGATACTAAATTCATCACCACCCCAACGACTGATTACATCGCTTTTTCGGAAGCATGATTTTAAAACACTGGCAATTTTTCGTAAAAGATTATCTCCATGCTGATGGCCAAAAGAGTCATTAATTATTTTTAAATTATTAACATCACCTATAATAATACTAATCGGCAGTTTTCGCTTATGATTTAATCTTTGTAATTCTTCTTCAAAATAAGCGCGATTGTACAGTCCGGTTAACTTATCATGGAAACTAAGATACCTGATCTTATCCTCGTATTCTTTTCTCTTAGTTATATCCAAAATTATACCGCGGAAACCATTTAACTCTCCTGAATCATGTTTAATAGAGGAAACATGAATTTCGGCCGGTATTTGGATTAGATTTTTCCCAATTAAATAGCATTCCTGTGGATAGACATTTTTTTCTTTAAAAAATTCTCTTAGTTCAAAACTGGATTTATGGGGTCCCGGATATGTAATGAGCTGCCAGATAGTCATTCTGTTAACTAATTCTTCCTGAGTATAACCCAACGTCTGTATGCCTCTTTGATTCATAAAGGTAATCTTACCCTTTTTATCTGCTTCAAAAACGATTTCAGGCAACATATCAGTCAAATCACGAAATTTTTTTTCTATTTTTTTTGTTTGTATCAGTTCTCTTCTTAGACAGTTTAATTCATTCTGTAGATTCTCATTTAATGCTTTCAGCTCGTCAATTTGATTTTTCGACTCTTTATAAATGGCTTTCCCTTCTGTAGAGAGATCTACAACATTTTCATAGACAGGCTTTTTTTGCCCTTCACTAGGTTTTATATGTATTAATAATGTTTTTAATTCAGGATTGTTAATCCTATTAGAAGTCATTTCTACCGGAACCATACTCAGATTTTTCAGTTTAATATATACTTTAATACTTCCTGATTCCTTTTGAAGATAACTAATAATTTTTTCTTTCTCCTCTGGCATTAAATAATCAAATAACAAATGATTTTTTAATTCTGTGTGCTTTATTTGAAAGATATGGTTAGACGCGGGATTGGCATTTAGTATTTTACCATCAATAGTTACTTCTATTACTGCATGGGGATATTTCTCAAAAAATAATGAGAAGATATATTTTGAAAAGTGGGTCTTTTGTTTTTTTTCTTGACTTTTCATATTGCACCACATTTATTAAAAAATACGTAGAAACAATATAGATTATATTTTATTATCACATAGATTATAATATTTTAGCAAAAAATATTTTTGAAATATTACAAAAACACGCGGTCCGGGTTTTCTGAATCAAATGCAGGGGCATAAATTGAAAGAATTATGCAAGGAAATAATAAAGCATGGGGTGTTCCCTTCGATGCAAAAAACAAATGTCCCTTTTTAAGATTATATTTTGAATCACCTATTATTCCTTCGCCTTCGCCTTCTATAATTTGAATAATTTCATCATGTTCTTTGTGATAGTGTAAAGGAACTCCTTTTTCAGTTACAATTTGTACTGCATTTAAAGTACAATGCTCGCCATTACTTAAAAAATCATACTTAATTTTTTTATCAGTATCTTCTAACTTATCTTCTCCAAAATAAAATTTCTTGACAATTCCATCTATTGACCAGACATTATTTTCCATATATGGTCATCCTCCTGATTCTTTTTATCATAAAACCCAAAGACAAAGAACAAATATTTTATTCTAGAAAATTAATCTAAATTTATCATAGAGTTTTTCTCTTTTATTCTTAAATAATTCTTTTCAAGCTAATTCATTTTTTTAATATTTAGAACATCTTCCCTTTATTGTAACCAAGTTCTATTATGTAATAGAAAATCATACACTTTTATCTTATCACAGATCTTTTCTTTTCTGTCATTATTAGTTAATTTTTGTTTTTGTCATTACAAGAAGCGAAGCGACGAAGCAATCTCATCCACTTACACCCACAGTATTTATTTGCTCATCACTAATTACTGGTTACTTATTACTGAATATAATTGTCTTAAACTAGCTACTAACGACAAACGACTAATTAGGCAATCTCATGCAATTATACCAGAAGTATTTAACTAAAAACCAAAAACTATTAACTGAAAACTGAAAAATTTGTAAACATCTATACAAATTTTTCACTTACAGCTTCCGATAACAAAACCTGCACAAATTTTTTACAAATCTACTCTTCATCTTTGCCATCATCCATTGCTCTGCTATTCGTTTAGTTAAAAATCCCATTGTTGGGAAAGAATGCGCCAGAAATAATATACTGTGCATCCTGATTTTTTTCTGGATAATTAGTGCCCATTCATTAGCCATTTCCCCTGAACCGTCACCCACAATAACTGCACCAAAAACCCTTCCCCATCCATTGGCAAATACCTTGACATATCCCTTGGTGACATTCTCAGCAATGGCAGCAGCGTAATTCTCATATCTAGCTGTATATACCTGGTATTTAATACCTCTTTCCTTTAATTCTTCCTCTTTCATCCCTGCCATAGAAACCTGTGGTTCAGTAAAAACAGTCCAGGGAATAACATATTTTCTATATTTAAACATTCTCCAGGGACTTACTGCATTCATAATGGCAAACATTCCCTGGTGCATTGCCGCATGAGTCAATAAATTTATCCCATTACAATCTCCAACTGCATAGATATGATTGACTGATGTCCTATATTTATCGTCTACTTCAATCCCAAATTTATCATACTTTACCCCGGCATTTTCAAGTTTTAGGAAACTAAAATCAAATCTCTTGCCAGCTGCCACGAGTAATTTTTCCGAAATAATTTTAAGCCCGTCTTCTGTCAAAAGAGTTACATTTCCAAATTCATTTTTTACTTCAGTTATCTTTCTGGAATTATAAACTTCAATCCCCTCTTTTTTAAAAATCTCTTCCAGGTAATCCCCGGTAGATTTTTCTCCATTAGGAAGGAGAAAATCATCCATCTGGACAATGGTGCATTGAGTCCCTAATCGGCTGAATGCTTGTGCCATCTCACAACCAATCGCCCCACCACCGATAATGGTCATGCTTTCCGGAAATTCAGTTAAATTAAAAACGTTCTGGTTGGTAAGGATATCAATATCTCCTAGACCTTTAATGGGAGGAATCATCGGTTCAGCGCCAGCAGCAATAAATATTCTTCGTGCAGTAATAGTTCTGTTTCCAACTTGTATAGTATTTGAATCTACAAAACTCGCTTCCCCTTCATCCAAAATAAGGGTTACCTTATCAAACATTTTCATATTCTTTTCTTCCGCAATATATTCCAGATATTCATTTATTTTCTCAAAGGGGCTTTTTACACCAGCTATTGAACCTTCTTCCAAACCCATTTGCTGTAATTTAATAAAAGAATGCCGATATTTGGCAATCCTGAGCAGTGACTTGCTGGGAATACAACCCACATTCATGCATTCCCCACCAATTTTGTTCTTTTCAATACCACATACCTTCAAGCCCATTTCTGCACCCATGGCAGAAACCGCCATTCCGGCTGGCCCCAATCCTATACAAATCAAGTCAAAATCATATTTCATATTATTCTCTCCCACTAATTAATTGTAATTATTATACTAAAAATAGTATATAGTATGTAGTATATCGTATTAAGTCCAAAACAATAAACTGCACAGGAGTTAATACTTCTCCCACTGTTTTTGCGAACACTATGACTTTGTCAAGCACTTTTTAGGTACTGTGTTAAAAATCCACTCACAACCTCTCCTAAAAGACACCTTATTAATTATTATAGAATTATGTTTTCTTATACTTCCCTCTCCCCTCGGTGGATAACCAAAATCTCCCTCTCCCCACGGAGGAAGAGGGTCAGGGTGAGGGGGATGATATGAAAAAAGGGTATCGGTAATAAAATAAAGTTTTTGGTTTATGGTTTCTAGTTTTTAGAGAAAGGCTCAAAGAAGAAATATCTGTAACTACTAAATAACGAAAGGAAGCATGTAATATCCTGTAGGGGCAGACCTTGTGTCTGCCCTAGACTCCCAATCGGGGGCAAATCCTGTTTTTTCAGACCTGTCCCTATTTTTATTTATCAGTTACTTTAAATAATGTTTTAAGTCCCGATAAAAATTTTCTTGCCCTCCAACAACTACAAAAATTACTTCTTTCTTCTCTTCACTAACTTGATAAGCTAATAATATTTTCTGGTAAGAAATCTATATTTATTGATATGAATTCTTTTGAAATCAACATCCTGTTCTTCTCCCAACCTTCTCCCAATTGAAGTTTGATTGCCGTCATGTCTTCTATATAATTTATTTTTCCTTAAAAGAGATGGATTCTATATTAATTTTTTTCTAATTCCTGATAACTGGTAGCTTTCAACAAAAATATAAGACCAAAGTTTATCGCGCTTATAATGGTAAGACTAAGAAAAGGTATACGGTAACTATTTGTTAAATCCAACATGTAGCCGGCAAAAGCAGGACCAACACCACCTCCTATTGTTATCGCGAAAGTAATAATTCCAAAAATAGAACCATGGGAAGACAAACCAAATAAATCAGCAATTAAAGGAGATTGCAAGGATACCAGCCCCCCGTAAGCAAATCCAAAAATTGCCCCGAAAATATAAAAAATCCATGCTTTCTTTAATATAACCAGCAAAATTGCTGCAACAAACATCAAAGCAAAGCAAATAACAGCAGCTAATTTATTGCCAATCTTGTCGCCGCTAACCCCTATTAATACCCTGCCAATAATGCTTAACGCACCAATAATAGTCATTATAAATGCAGGATTAGTCAATATTTGCTCATAATTCTTGGCATAGGTAACAATATGGACCATTATAGTTTGAATATAGAAGCCAAAACAGAAAAAAATTAAGAAAAGTAACCAGAACTGGATAGTATGAATCGATTGATAGATAGTGAAACCACTGCCTTGTGGGTTTTTATTTGTATTTATTGTTTCATCTACTTTCCCTTCTATCCTTATTCCTATTTCAGCCGGATTACTCTTTAAAAATTGAGAACCCAGGACAATGAAAGATAACGACACAACTCCTATCACTATAAATGAGGTACGCCAATTATAGTTAGATATTAGCCAGTTAGCTATTGGAGGAATTACCATTGTCCCTGCACCTACTCCGGCAACACAAATACCAGTCATCATACTCCTTTTTTTAACAAACCACCTGGAAACTGTCGATACTAAGGGAACATAACCTCCACTCATACCTAGGGCAATTATTAGTCCATAATTCAGGTATAATTGCCAGATATTATTAACCTGTGACATTAATAAATATCCCACCCCTAAAAAAAGTCCACACACTGTCATAATAATTTTGGGGCCAAATCGGTCATTAATCCTGCCGGTGACAATATAAAACAAACCATGGATTATCATATAAAGTGAATATGCGCCTGATGTTTGTGCATTGGTCCAACCAAAATCATCTCGCAAAGGTTCAAAGAAAACTCCATAAGAATATATTGTCCCCGTCATTATGGTTATGATAAAGAAGCTGATTGCTACCACTATATACCCATAATAAATTTTTCCTTCGATACCTGCTTGATTTTTTCTTTTTTCCATTCCTTAATTTACCTTTTAGCTAATTTACTAAATTTAATTAATCTATTCTAACATTCGTCCTTACTGGTTAATTATCTTTTAAACTAAATTAAAGCTTATTATTATAAAAATATCTTGAAATCTAAGTTTATAAAGAGATAATCTCTTATTTTTATTATTTTATTATCAGTTAATGTAATATTATATCTTATAATATAACCTGGGTTTTGTCTAACTTATAGGATTATCTTTTGATTTAAAAAGACTATCCTTGTGATAGGTAGTACTGTGATATAATATAATAAATATTTCTATATCAATAAATTGCTGCTCTTTTTTACTGAATCTTTAAAAATTAATATAAAAAAGGGGGTTTTAAAAATGCCAGTAGTAAAAGTTATTGAGATTTTAGCAGAATCAGAAAAGAGTTGGGAAGATGCCACTAAAGTAGCATTTGAAGAAGCAAAAAAGACAGTTCACAATATCAAATCTATATATGTAAAAGAATTCAAGGCAATTGTAGAGAATGACGAGATTGTCAGATATCGTGTTAATGTTAAAATATCATTTGTTGTAAAATAATAAAAAGTTTTTAGTTTATAGTTTTTTGTTTTCAGTTTAATAAGCCAAAAAACAAAGATGGGGATGATTTCTAACTATAAAGATTGCCCCCATTTTTTATTTTTCGAAAGTGAACCTCAGAAGGAATATTGGCAGTGATATAATAACAAAGAAAGTCTTCTGTTATTGATGATATTATTATTTTCTGTCATTGCGATGGAACAGAGTGACAGAAGCAATCTCATCCACCTATGCAGGCAATAATTGGAGGAAGAATGGTTTTTTGTTTATGGTTTATAGTTTTTAGAGAAAGACTCGAAGAAGAAATATTGATAATAACAAAATAAACAAGAAAGTTTTTTGTTATTGATGATATCTTTATTTCCCTGTCATTGCGATGGAGAGAATCGATTGAAGCAATCTCATACAGTTATGCGGGAAATAATTGGTGGTATGATGGTTTTCAGTTCACGGTTTACATTTTTCAGGAAAAGACCAAAATCAGATAAGAAACGAAAGAAATTTTATTCACTGATTCCAACAATGATTGATTTTAAAACTAAAAACAGAAAACTGTAAACTAAACCTGGGACAGATACTTATTTTTTAGGGCCTGTCCCCGATTTTTATTTACTATTTCTTTATTCTCAATCCAATAAAATCATTTTTTTAATAAGCTGTTTTATTTTTCTAACTTCACTATTTTTTAAGTAACCAAACTTCTGTTTCAAACGTCTTTTATCAATTGCCCTCAATTGAAAGACTAGTGCAACAGATGCTGATGTTAAATTATTTGATTGATCAGGTTTTATTAGTAGGGTAAAAGGGAAAGCAGTGGCTTTTGTTTTTGATGTCAGGGGAATAATCAGCACCGTGGGCATTTCTTCTAACCTATATTCTGATTGAATAATTATAGCAGGTCTATAGCCTGCTTGTTCATGCCCACCAATACCAGGGATCTCAACAAGATACACATCACCAATCTTCACTATATTGTCCTTTCAAAATTGTCAATTGCTTCATCACTTAATTTATCCCATTCCTTAAATTCCTTTTTTAACTCTTCAAATTCGTTTTTTTGCTTCTTAAGAGAATCCTTGAATATACGAATTATCTTTAGAAGATTGGGTATTTGTTCTTCAGGTAAATCTTTAACTTCGTCTAATATTTTTTTCTGATAAGATATTGTTTTCATAATTTGAACCTCCCCCCAGCATACTAAAGTGTATCTTAATAATCTAACGTATCAATAAAGTTTTTTATTCTAATAAAAAGTCTAAACTTATATTTTATTTACTTTAATTTTATCATATATAAAAACTAAATAAAGAAATATTTGGATAATATTTAGTTTATGGTTTTTTGTTTTTAGAAAAAACTCGAAGAAGAAATATTTGCAATGATAGAACAACGAAGAAAATTTACTGTCATTGTCAGTATCTTTATTTTTTGTCATTTCTTTATTTTCTGTCATTGCGAGTAATTTTTGTTTTGTCATTGCGAGGAGCGAAGCGACGAAGCAATCTCATTCTTCTAAGCGGGAATAATTGTTGGTATGATGGTTTTCAGTTCACAATTTACAGTTTTCAGAAAAAGACCAAAATCAGATAAGAGACGAAAGAACCAAGAAATTTTATTCACTGATTCCAACAATAATTGATTTTAAAACTAAAAAAAGAAAACTGTAAACAAAAATAGGGACAGATCCCTATTTTTTTTGGGGCCTGTCCCCGATTTTCAAAAAGAAAAGCAAAAAATAATATTTAAATCATTCAATGCCACCTGATAAAAAGATGGAACGGGAAATATTTACTTCTACCTATTCCATTGCTCTTAATTAACCGTGTTGAAGGACTGCCATCTGGATCGTTATTTCAAATACCTTTTTAAGTCCCGATAAAAATTTTCGTGTCCGCCAACAGCTACAAAAATTACTTCTTTCTTATCTTCATCAACTTGATAAGCTAACAATATTTGCTGATCAAGTAACTTAAACTTATGGACACGGATTCCTTTTATATCAATCTTCTTTTCTTCTCCAATTAAAGGATTTCTTGCTATATTATCTTCTATATTGTTTAACTTTTTCCTGAAAAGGAGAGGAAATTTCTTTTTAATGCGATTATATTTCGGGTAAGCGCTTTGTTTATAGGAACAACCCATTAGAAGATATTATCCTTTCCAAGCTGGTTCAGGTTGCCCGGATTCCAATGAATCCCGGATATCCTCTAGAAACTGGGGATGAAGCTCATTTTTAATGCTGAGCCATTCCTCCAATGCAACATTGAGCTGATTGCTAAAACTGCGACTCTCTTCTTTGGCAATGCACTCAATAACTTCTCTCAGTTCTTGTTCCATTCTGAAAGTTACATTGACTTTTTTATTGCTATCCATACCAAACACCTTCTTTAACGTTATATTCAAACTTTCTTTTTAAAAATAGTAGCATATAATGTATGTAGATGCAAGTACTTTACATGCTTATGTAACAAAAAGGTTTTTAGTTTATGGTTTTTTGTTTTTAGAAAAAACTCAAAGAAGAAATATCTGTAATGACGAAATAATGAAAGGAAGCATGTAATATCCTGTAGGGGCAGACCTTGTGTCTGCCCGAAGATTCCCAAAAGGGGACAGATTTCGCTTTTGTGGGTCCTGTCCCCGATTTTCAAAAAGAAAAGCAAAAAATAATATTTAAATCATTCAATGCCACCTGATAAAAAGATGGAACGGGAAATATTTACTTCTACCTATTCCATTGCTCTTAATTAACCGTGTCAAAGGACTGCCATCTGGTTTGTTCTTTGCTCTTAATTAATCATGTCTAAGGCCTGCCCTATAGTTCGTTTACGCTTCTGATAATTCTGAAACTTTTTTTAATAATCTTAATATAAGGTTTTTATTTTTTAAAAACATATTGATAGATTGCCACCTAAAGTTCAGATATCTGTGGGCTAATCTATTTCTTTGTATGGCCATTTTGGCCATCACCTTCTGTTCTTCCTCGGAAAATCCTAATTTTTTAGAACATTCACTTAAAACCTGTGCATAGCTTTCAACAGAAATACCTTGTCTTGTTAGAATAGTGCCACAGATTTCGATTAAGGCTGTGAATATATTTTCCACTGTTCGATCCATTAATTTTTGTAGTTTACGATTTTCTTTATATTCTTTCCAACCTATGAAAATATAATCGTCCTCAAATTCTTTTATTTCAGTAGCAATAAATTGCAAGGAGTCATTAATTCTTCCTTTAGCATAATTAAATTCAGGCATGACTAATCTCCTTTAAAATGTTTCTTGCTACTTCCTGTTGCCAGGGGATCCCAAAAATCTTGAAATCTTCCATCTGTTTAATCGCTTCCAATTTTATTTTGGTAAGACTTTCCCTATTGTTAATATATAATGGTATCCCTAATATTATTGCATTATAATAAAGCATGGGATGAGGAAAATCTTCTTTGAGAGGAATAATATTAACTTCTTTACTTAGTTCTATACTTAACTCATAAGAAATACTATTCATTAATTCAAATAAAGAATCTTCATTTTTGATGTGGAAGGAAAATAATATAGCTAAATCAATATCAGAATCCTGGCGAGGATAGCCTATAGCCCAGGAACCATAAAGAAAAACCATTTCAATATGGTAGACCGATGATTTCTTTTTAAAATAATCTGTTAATAACTGAACCATCTTTTCCTTTGTTTTCAGATAATAAGGCATTGTTTTCCAAACCTTCTTCATTGAATTTCATTCTTTTAATCTGAGATTATTTGACAATTGTTAAGAACTTTTTTAAATTATAACATAAAATATACTTTCCCTAAATAAAATTCCCTGCGGGTAGAAAAGAAGGAACAGGCATCAATTGATGGTGAGAGGTTTTCAGTTTTCAGAAAAAAGTTCAAAGATAAAATCTTCAATGACAAAATATAAAAGAAAGCTTTCTGTTACTGCCAGTCTCTTTATTTTTCTGTCATTGCGATGGAGAGAATCGACTGAAGCAATCTCATACAATTATGCGGGCAATAATTGATAGGAAAGGGTTTACAGTTATCAGTTTTCAGCAAAAGATTCAAAGGAGAAATACTTATAATGACCAAATTGCAATAGATATTTTTGTTATTATAAACTGAATTGGCTTAATATATTTTTATTCACTTATGGTTGCAAATATTGACTTTAAAACTAAAAACAGAAAACTATAAACTGCAAACTAAAATCGGGGACAGAGCCCGCCTTTGTGGGTCCTGTCCCCGATTTTCAATCCTAATCACGCTTTTTTATATAATTCTAAAAATTCATCCCTCTTAATACTGGATTGCCTGCAAAGAACCCTCAGTGTTGAACCTTTGATTTTCTCATGGTTCGGCATAGTTAAAGGAGTTTTAGTGCCATCTTGATTTTCTCTCATCATTGAGATATGGGATCCTATTCTAACTATCTTGAATCCAAGGTTTTCTAGCGTTTTTATAACCTTTCTTTTAGAAGCATCTCTTGGAAATTTCATTACAATGCTATTTCAGCAATAAAGGTTTCCTTAATTTTATCTGTATCGAATACCTCTTTTCCAAAACTTTCTATGTGAAATTTAATCGCTGATTTTACATCCGCCAGTGCTTCTTCATAGGTACTGCCCTCACCGACTACTATACCTTTTAAACCCAAAGGATAAGCTACATATCCCTCAGAATGTTTTTCTACAATTATTTTTAACTGTTGCATTAATCTCACCTCATATCTGTAATAGGGTACTTATGAAATATATAAATATAAATCTAAAACCCCTTTCACAATCTATCAAACTATCTAATCATTAATATTTTAGCACTTACTAACAACTTATACAAAAAGAATCAAAGAAGACTTTGAAAATAAGAATTAAAAATTGCGGGGAATAATTGCTAGAAAAAAGTTTTTAGTTTATGGTTTATAGTTTTTAGAGAAAGGCTCGAAGAAGAAATATCTGTAACTACGAAATAACGAAAGGAAGCATGTAATATCCTGTAGGGGCAGACCTTGTGTCTGCCCGAAGACTCCCAAAAAGGGACAGATCCCGCTTTTTTGGGACCTATCCCCGATTTTCAACAAGAAAAGCAAAAAATAATATTTAAATCATTCAATGCAACCTGATAATAAAATGGAAAAGGTGAATGTTGCCATTTATCTGTTCCATTGCTCTTAATTAACCGTGTCAAAGGACTGCCCCGTGGGTCGTTATATTTACTTTGTCATTACACAAACTGTCTTTGTATTTTTGCATAAGTTATTGCATTTTAACTCGATGCTCGATATAACCTACTCGATACTTTTTTGTCATTGCCATTATCTTTATTTTCTGTCATTGCGATGGAGAGAAACGACAGAAGCAATCTCATTCAATTATTCTTGCAACTATTGATTTTAAGACTAAAAAACAAAGAACTTTAAGCTGCAAAAGAAAATGGAGATAGATTTTTCTCGAAAAACCTATCTCCATTTTTAAAATCAACTCACACTCGCAGAAACAATTCTCAGCTCATTCTTTGATACAGAGAACCGTCCCCTATATCATTTCAGAAAAAAGTTCAAAGATAAAATCTTCAATGACAAAATATAAAAGAAAGCTTTCTGTTACTGCCAGTCTCTTTATTTTTCTGTCATTGCGATGGAGAGAATCGACTGAAGCAATCTCATTCACTTATGTGGGCAATAATTGGAGGCAGAATGGTTTTTAGTTTATGGTTTATAGTTTTTAGAGAAAGACTAAAAGAAGGAATATTTGCAATAAAAATATAACGAAAGGAAGCATGTAATATCCTGTAGGGGCAGACCTTGTGTCTGCCCTAGACTCCCAAAACGGAACAGGAAAAAGATTACAATTTCCTTATTCCATTGCTCTTAATTAACCGTGTCAAAGGACTGCCCCGTGGGTCGTTATATTTACTTTGTCATTACGCAAACTGTCTTTGTATTTTTGCATAAGTTATTGCATTTTAACTCGATGCTCGATACAACCTACTCGATACTTTTTTGTCATTGCCATTATCTTTATTTTCTGTCATTGCGATGGAGAGAAACGACAGAAGCAATCTCATTCAATTATTCTTGCAACTATTGATTTTAAGACTAAAAAACAAAGAGCAGTAAACTGCAAACGAAAAATGGGAACAGGCTCTCTTTGAAAGCCCATCCCCATTTTTAAGTTAACTCACATTGTTAGAAACAATTCTCAGCTCATTCTTTGATACAGAGAACCGTCCCCTGTGTGATACGGGTGAAACAAAGAATCGTCCCAGAAAAAATCATTCACATACTCTTTCTAATTCAACATAATCCCAAAGTGTTCCATCTCCAAGATAATGCTTAAATGTCAAAGTATGATTTCCTTCAGTCAGGTTATCAATGTCAAAGGTATCTTGGAATACTTTGTTTCCTTCATACCAACCAGGTACACCGACTCCATTTCTTACTGGAGTAAGACCTATACTGATACCATCCAAAAATACTTCTTTCTGCTCCTCATCAGATTTACCTGGACTCCATGAAATGGTCAATTTGGCTTTGGCTTCTGGGCCTGAATAGTAAAAATCTACATCAAAATCAACTGCATATCCTCTGTCCCAATTCGAATTCCATGGGAAATCACTAATAAGGCTAGTCCCTACAACAAATGGATCATCATAAGCTGGCTCTATCAAGCTTAGAGGAGCACCGGGGTAATTAAATTCATCCGCAGGATTATCCATTTGATCAACTTCCTTATCACCTATTATCCACAGACTTCCCGGTATACATAATGACGAGCATTCGATTATATAATTAAAGTAAGTTGCCCAGTTGCCTCGGTCGACAAATCTTGTTTCTCCTTCACATACAGCACCCCAGGCAGTTTCTTCACAATAAAAATAAACCGGTTCTCCAAGCGCTCCAACAGTCATGTCTCCTCCACCACTATAAGTGATATCAGTTGTATAAGATGCTATTAAACTTCCATCAACCTTACTTATTTCAACAATTGCACTGTTATATCGATCTGACCCGACCAGAGAACCTATTCCTCCCTCTCTGATAGCTAGCCCCGTAATGTAAGTTCCAGGTATAGCATCACCTAGCTTAACTGCATTACTAGAAAGATCTTCCATTTTCCATAAACCTGCATCAGGTGAATTAAGATAAAGCTTTCCTTCAAAATCAAACACTATATCCGTAACACCAACAACATCAACAGTTTTAATTTTCGCAGCAGTTATTAAATCTATGTCTACTTCGTAAAGGGATTCATCACCATTGTGATATACATAAAGTTTTCCATCAGGTGAAAAGGCAGCTGCCACAACATTGCCAGTATCAGGTCCTATAACAATTCCACCAAGTTCATGGAAATCACCTGATAAAACTTCATACTTGCCGAATTGCCTTGGTCTTATGTTTTTATCAATTACATAGATTGTAGTGCCATCAGGTGTACAGGCTATCGCATCTACTTGATCAAAATTTGGATTAGGCAGCGTATATAGTAGTGTTAAATTTGCAGCTCCTCCTATGATCTCAACTTGGTAAAGTTTAGCACCATCTCCAGCTACACCGCTATCCGTTAGATACAAAGTTTCTTCAACAGATGAACCTGAGCCAATTACCTTTTTAACCACTGCATGGGCAGCAATAACCAGCTCCTGTCCACAAGGATCATTCTCTCCTAATATGTCCTCAAGAGGAATACATTCCTGGTAGGAAGATTCTCCATCCAACTCATCATCTCCATATGGGAAATTTCCTACTTTCGGGTTGCCTGCATTGTTGGTAGGAATATCATCTAAAGAAGTGCCAATTGCAAGATGGGTTTCATACAAGAGCCATGGAGAATCAACTACATACTTCACATAAAGATTTTCTCCGTCATCCCAGACCAACACTTCTCCTACTAGTTCATCCTGGCCGGCATATAGAGGATAAGAATCTGCGTCATCTTCGGTCGGACCACCTTTGGCCAAATAAGTAAATCCTTCCTGGGTAGTGCCCGGTGTAGTAATATTAGTTAATGTGCTACAACCGGCAAAGACCAGTCCTAATACTAAAATACCTGTCATTAAAAACAATACTTTTTTCATAATAAAAAACTTCCTTTCTTTTTAAATATTAAAATTCAGAACCAAAAAATCATTTTTAGAAATTTCTTTAATATTAAAAGTTTGGAAGTCTGGCAGTCATCATATTGTATGTTAACTGAGATTGCTTCGTCGCTTCGCTCCTCGCAATGACAAATAAAAAATAGTGTTCGCAACAGTAAGTAAAGAGAAACAATTCGCAATTACTAAAATTAGTGTTCCCATATAAAAAAATTGGGTTCACAATTGTAAAAAAGTATTTTCAATAACAACATACAATATTTTAGACCCATAACTTTGCGTCCTATCCTTTCGGATAGTTTGCCTTTTTCAACCTTTCTGGATGTCTGGCACCACCTTCCTTTTCCAAGAATTTTATAAGATACGAAAAAGTACTTTACCTTTTAATATATGCTGCATCTGTTCTGCTCTTTAATTCTTCACTGCAATAATTTATTAAAATGTTACTACTATGTAGTAATTATTCTTATCTATATAGAATACCAACCTTTTTTGTAATATTTCAATAAATTGTTTTTAGATATATTCATGAGTATGATTGTGTTACAATTGTGGCGCTGAATAATTAAATTATTCGGGGCAGTAAGCAGGTAGTCCGGCAATCCTATAAATGAGGAGATGGAAAATTAGGACCCGTAACTTTGCGTCCCATCGTTACCGATGGTTAACCTTTCTCAGCTTAGAGCTTTACACTCTATAGCAAAACCTCCTATTAAATAGTATTGCGTCGTGATCATTGAGTATCACGTTTAAAAATCAAAAAACAGAGAGTTGAAAACTTCATTAAACATATTAATTAAAAGCTTTGTTTTCACTTCTGTAGTGCGAATGTGGTGCGAATAAATTGATATTTTTCTGGTACGTTTTAGGGAATGCGTTTTTTATTACCCAAAGATATTTCTTGCTATAATTATACCACTTTTTTGGGATTGTCGATATATTTTTTTGATTAGCATAATAACATTTATTTTAAAAAGGAGTCATTTGATAGATAACAATTCTTGTAAAATCTTATAGATTATAGATGATGTATTGTGAAATAATTCATTTTTAACACCCTTTTTATTTATTATTGCTTATAAATACTACAAAATAAGCTTAAACGGTGCAACTATATATTAAAGAAAAATCATTCTCAGTTCAAAATTACCACTAGAAAATTTATATAAGGAATATTTATTTGAAAAAAATCAAACAAAAAATTGGGAGCAGATTATTTTTATTATTAACCTACTCCCAATTTCCAAACGACTTCAAGTGTCTAAAAATGCTATTTGTATCATTTTAATCTAAATTCAAAACTGACAAAAACTGTCTTCGTCAAGATTTAGTGAATAGTTATGTTGCCGCCCTGAAGTTCACCTTCCCATGTATTTCCGTCATAAATTATCTCAACATAACTTCCATCTTCAGAAACTATTACCTCAAGAGATTTTGGTTCATCCTTTTTCTCTTTTGTCTCACCGGTAAACTTGTATTCAGCAAATTCAAACCATTCATACACCGCAAGAAGTCCGGTTACATCAGCGTGAATTTTAGTTCCGGCATGGTCATTAAATTGAAACTCTCCTTTGAAATCATAAGTATCAGGATCACAACAACTACTACCCTCTTCTATCAGCAAACCATGGGCATTAAATCCAAATGTACATTTCGTATCAACTTCATCTACTTCATCCATGAACCACCCGCCACCGGTAATTTTCCCTTCAATAAATTCTTCCCAACAACCAGTCAGTAAAAACATAGCCAAAATTAATAACAATACAAAACCTATTATTTTAATTGATCTTTTCATTTCGAAATCCTCCAATAATTTTTATAAAAATAATTCAGAAAATCAGAAATTTAAAGTATCGATTAACTTTAATCTATAGAATCACCTCCTATCTCTTTCTTTGAAAGTTTTTCTCTATTTATCTCCGTTATTCTTAGGAATACGAAGAATTTTAATATTTGCCGATATCATCCCAAAACTAACCCTATCATTTCTCGCTGGGTCTTATGCCCTA